>Ga0208794_1000585_pt1 | contig 22465 bp, 22 predicted proteins | sample 32_taG_FD_184106 | JGI IMG/M metagenome (GOLD analysis project Ga0208794, IMG submission 184106) | Marine viral communities from the Gulf of Mexico - 32_GoM_OMZ_CsCl metaG (SPAdes) (version 2) | ecosystem: Environmental > Aquatic > Marine > Oceanic | place: Atlantic Ocean: Gulf of Mexico... | reverse complement strand
AGCTCTTTTAAGAAATTGATTACTAGCTCTTGCTTTACTTGGAGGTGTTTCCCACGGAAATTGTACAGGTTTATCTGACATTTAAGCCTCCGGCCTTTTAGGATTTAATATATCATCAAAAACTTTTTTCGGCAACAATGACAAACCAGCTAATGCAGGATTTGTTTTTGTAATAGGTGCCATTATTTTTGATAAACCTTTAATAGCACCAACAGTAGCAAACTTGCCAATACCTTTTAAGGACTTATTAAGTTCCTTTTGAACAGCACGTTCTGCTTCTGATAAGTTTATACCAGGAGTAGAAATTATTTTTTGCGCTCTTTGTTCTAAAGATAATGCACGTTTCTTTTGTGCTTCAGCACGTCTAGGAGAAGGTTCACTAATACCATAGTTAGGTGCATCAGGATTAGGTACAACTGTTTGTGGTTTCTTAGTACCTGCAGGACCTTCTTGTTTTATATCATGACCTGGACCATATTGAGTTTGAGTACCTATTCCAGTAACAACAACACCTGTTTTACCTTTATAAGCTTGTTCACTTATTCTTTTTTCCATAGCTGCACTTCTTGCAGGTAATTTAACGCCTAGTTTATCAACATCAATACCAGCAAGTGTTGCACTACGAACATCTCTAAAAGCTCCAGACGAAGCTATACCTTTACCTTGAAAATATTTTTCTATATTTGTCTTACTTGCACTACCAAATATTTCTGTAACATCTTTTCTAATTGTGGCAAATTCAGCCGCTGCTGCCTCTATTTTTTGATGTCTGGCAAGTAGTGCCTCATATGCAGCACCCTCTCTTATAGGGGCCACAGGCGTTGTCTTAGCTATATCAGGGTCCTTTACAGCACTTACTATAGCACTTGGTGCTTTAGGGTCTGCAGGAGTTTGAAATTTAGGGTCCATAATATCTTTCATATGTTGTTTAGCTTTTTGTTTACCAAGTATTCTTGTTGCTTGACGTTCATAATCACTTACAGCAAATGGAACTTGAGCTATATTATCTACAACTGTTGTCTTAAAAGGTACAATAGATTTAGAAAGAAGTTCTGCTTGTAGATAACCAAGGCCTTTAACTCCGCCACCTTTCATACCACTACCAGATAAATCAGTTTTACCAGCTATTGCGGGTATTGTTACACCACCTCTACCACCACCTTTAGGATATTCTTTAAACGAACCACTACCAGTAGCAGCTATTCTTTCCTCAATAGTTGTCATTGGAAATCTTTCAGCTTGAACTTGTTTTTCATAATCTCTGAACTCAGGACCTTCTTCTACTATTGAATAATCATATGCAGATGTTTGTTTCCAATCTGCTTTTTGTTCAAAAGCATCTCCAACTTCAGCTACTCTTTCAGTTGCAGTTTGTTTATTACGTGTAACAGCTTCAGATTCAGAAATACCTTCTGCTTTAGATACAAATTTTGCTTTATCTATATCTGTTTGAGTTAATACATCTGCATCATAATTAATATCATATAAACTTTTATTAATATCTCTAACTATTCCAGCTCTTTGTATTTTAAGTGAAGTTAATTCTTCAGCTGCTTTAAAAGCTTTTCTTTGTGTAGCTAAATCCATACCTACAACGCCAATAGGTTTCTTTGATTTAATACCAAGAGGTCTATCAACTTGTGGTTCTACTATACCTTCACTGGTAACTTGGAACGATGGTGCAGATTGTCTTACATCACTTGTGTAATCTGTTGGAGTTTCACCAACAGTAGTTGTAATTGTTTTAGCTTGGACACCTGGTTTATTTTTTATATCTATTGACATTTTTTTACCTTGATATTCATCATGTATTTGTTGTCTAATTTCTATTTCCATATCAATGTCAAAACCAGCTTTTTCTCTAATTAATTGTTTAGCTGCAGAAGGACTTTCAGGTTTATAACCTTTAGAACTTGAACCACCTACTGGTGTTTGACCACTAAATACATCTGCTTGTGCTACATCTACGCCAGCAGCAATATCAGCTTCTTTAAATCTTTTCATTTCTTCGGAAGAATATTTTTTATATTCGTCAGTTTCCCAAGGTTGTATATCATCAGGGCCTGTTTCTGACCCAAACTTTCTGCTTCTAGTAAATTTAATTGGTTTTGGCATTAGTTCATTATTACCTTTCCATCAATTTTAGCATCTAATATTTTAATTTCTCCAGATATCTCAGAAAGCTTTTCCATTATGTCATTACTATTTAGGTCTGAATTGTCATTACTATTGATAGTTCCATCGTGGTCTATATATGTCACATATGTGTCACCTTGAGCTATAGCAGCAGCAACATAAGGATAAACATCTTTATATGCATTAACACTTGACCCAACAAATCCATCCTTTTGTACAAGGTTACTTGTTTGTGAGTTACCAAGTAGTAAACAACCTGCAGTATTTTCATCAGTATTCCCTGTATGCCATAAGATATACTCAAATCCTGGTACATCATTAACATGAATCATACCTTTATGCATATCACCATACTTACCTGAATATCTGCTATGAAATCCACCTTCTTTTCTTAAAGATAATTTATATCTACCAGCAGGTATGCGTGTTTCACCCCAGACTTTTACATCACGTTGTTCATCTTCTAGTGTATAACAAAGAAAATTTCTTTTACCATTTACAACGTCAAATAATATTCCAGACGTAGAATCTTTTTGTGAGCTAATTCTTAATACTTCTAATTCCATTACCATTTCACTTTATCTGCCCAATATGCTGCAGACATTTTACCTTTCTTAATATTTTTAGCATGACGTCTTTTAAAAGATTTTTTTCTAGCTTTTTCTTTAGCTGACTTAGGATTTTTACCTGCACCTGATACACCTTGTTGACCAAATCTAATAAGTTTAAGATTATGTCCTTCTTGTGCTAAAACAACATGTGATTTAGTAGCGTGTTTAGGTGTACGCTTAGGTTTGTTAACCCCAGATAATCCGTGTTTTTTTAATAAATTTTTCTTTCTAGTTTCATGTGCCATTTAATTATTTTCCTCCGCAACAACCGCTACCGCAGCATTCCATTTTAACCTACTTTCTAAACCCTATTGTTAATAACCATATTAGCAGTGTAATCAGAGTTGCAATACCTGTTATTTGTTGAGCAGAACCAGTTAGTGTAAGCGTAGCAATAACTAAACCAACCAAAGTCCAACTTAGGTTTAAGGTTTCTTTTACTATTTCTATTAACCAATTCCATAATCTTTTAAGCATTAACTTCTCCTGAATACAAAAGCTGCCATAGTTGCTATTCTAGTCAAAATAACCGGAACTACAACTTCTTGTGCTTTTTCTTTTTGGTCATTAGTCATGTCATTACCAATGGTTGCTATGTTGATATCTTGTATGTTGATATCTGTTAATACTTTAATTGGATTATCTACGAACTCTTCAAATTGCACCTCAGTAACAACATCAGCTAATGTATAGTTCTCAACATCTGCATTTTCAACAGCACGTTCTACGTATTCTTCTACAGCAGTAGCTACTGATTCGTCTTGTTTAACTGCCTCTGCAATGATTTCAACATCTTCAGTTTCAACTTGTAATACTTCAGCAACAACTTCAACTTGTTCTGGTGTAAGGTCTTCAACATCTTCTATAGCTTCTTCAACAACGGCCTGAATAACTTCTTGTACTTCTTCAGATACTTGTTCTAATTGTTGTACACCAATATCATTAACTTCTTCAAGTACTTCAATTACTTCTTCGGTTTCAAGCTCTTGTACAAATTCTTGTATAGCTTCTTCTTTTGTTTCTTTGGAATCAAAAAAGTCCTCCTTTATAATATCTTCAATAACTTCTACTACTTCAGTAACTTCAATTACTTCAGCAACAGGCTCTTCAATTTCAATGATGTCTTCTTTAGGTACACTTTCGTCAAAAATATCATCTTTTCCAATATCGTCATCTGATAGTATCTCTTCGTCCAACTCATCTTTAATTTCCTCTTCAATAATTATAACTATGTCTTCAGGTATATCTTCAAAAATAATTTCTGTTTCTTCAAAGTCAAATTCTTCTTCAAGGACCTTAACATCAATCTCAATTTCCTCTTCAACAATATCTTTCTCGGTGTCAAATTCATCTTTAATATTTTCAGTTTTATCTTCCAACTCCAAGTCAGATACCATATCATCATCATCAAGAAGCTCTCCTTCGGTATCGTATTCTTTTTCATCAACAATAATTATAACCTCTTCTTCCGGAATCACATCCTCTTCTTTAGGTATATCACAATCTCCACGTTCTATTTGAGCATCAGTCATATAGCAACCATACTTATCTTCGTTAGCTTTACGCTCATTGTCACGCTCTACTGTGCCATCTTCTATTTCGTGTTCTTGATATTCACCAACAGAACCATCTTCCATTACAACCTCAAACTTTTCAGGTTCAGGTGGAGGAGGTGGTGGCTTAGGCGGTTCGGGTGGTGGTGGAGGCAAAGTTGTAGTAGTTGTTGTAGTGGTAGTAGTTGTAGTAGGCATAACATATTTAAAAGATATGTCATCTAACAATGACCAGTCATTAATTGTTATAGTAAAACTTTGAATAAATGTATCTAAAGTATCGTAGATGTTATACACAACTGTCTCTAACATAGTCTCTAAGTTAGAATTGCTTTGTGCATCTAATACATTTTCTTGTGTTGTTTCATCTGTATGTGTATAGGTAACTGTACCTTCATTGTTTAATGCACCTATAGTAAAACCTACTTCGTATATTTCTATGTCTAGTTCTTCTTCATCTACTGTGGTAGTTTCAGGTAATATAAATGTGTAATCCTCGCTATCGTTACCATGTTGCATGTAGTGTAAATTCATACAAAAATCAGTACAACCGAACTGTCCATCATAAGTACTATCAATAACTATATTGTTCTCTACCTCATTACCATTTAGGTCTAGCTCATCTTCAGGTATAACCATATCTGTAGCTTGTTCATAGGTAGGTATAGTCGTAGTAGTTGTAGTACTAGATGTAGTAGTTGTCGTTGTTGTAGTACTAGATGTAGTAGTTTCTTCTTCCTCTATAGGAGGAGGTCCATCAAAAGTTTCTACTTCCTCAACTTCTCCTGGGATAGTCGTAGTAGTAGTAGTAGGTACAGTAGTGGTAGTAGTAGTTGTATTATCTGATTCATTTGCATATAAGGGTAATGGTAGCAGTAAAATTACTGCAAATAAGACTCGCAGCATTAGAGAATGACTGCTGCTACAACTCCACCTACTGCTACTAATAGCGTTAATACTTTGTAAAACTCTGCTTTATCTAATTTAGCGTCAAGTTTTTCTTCGATTTTATCTAGTCGTTCAATGACCATATTTAGTAACTCCTTTTGGGTATAGCCATTTCCGTTTGTCATTTAAGATATCCAGTCCCAATCATCTTCTTTATAATGTGAAGGCATTTTAGGTTGAGCAAATCCATCTAACCATATAATAAATTTTCTCCAAAAATATCCTATTAATAAACCTGCTATAAAATCCATAGAGGACATTATAACATAAGATTTTAATTTTTAAAGTAACCTGAATTTCTTATATTTTTTTCAAATGTTCCATACATGCTTAAATATTTAGAACTTCTTAATTTTGAATATTTATTATTTTTAGTTAAATCAACAACTTTAATATTAAATGTATCTCTTTTAAAAGGAACATAAACACATAAAGGAGTACCTTGTGGTATAAATATAGGTTCATTTGTTTTAATTACAAATTGTATATTAAGCTCATGTATTTTATCTGTTCTTAATATCCCTTCAAATGCTTCCCATTCTGTATCATATGACAAAGGAACTGGTATTTGTCTGCAGCTATAACCTTTAGGAGTAAATACTTTCCATGGAGAGTTGTATTTAGCAATTCCTATAATATTTTTTTCAACTGGTATATGCTCTACAAGTTGTTCATTATAATGTTGTTCTACATCATTTCGTCTAAAACTATTAGCTACACTCCAATTAAAAGTTCCATCTTGTTTCATTTCTATACTAATATCAGACGGTGCTAAAATTGCATAACCATATTGATAAACATCTATGTAACTTGGACAACTTTTAAAATTACTAATTTCTTGTAATTGACCTTTTATAAATTTAGCTTTTTGTGGTTTTAATTTTTTTAAATAATCTGGTATTGCTTGTTTTAAAGGTACTGGATGTAAATCTTTATTAAGTAAAAGTTCTTTATTATTTGTTCCAAATGTTATATTTTTCATTATCCACCTTATAAATATTATTCAGGAATTATTTCTACCCATCCAGTTGTATTGTCTGCAGCATAAGCATCTGCATCCCATTGATATGGTTTAGAATCAAAATCAGCAGGTTTATCTACAGGAGCTTTATATTCCCAAATATTTGTATCTATAACCCAGCCAGGAAATGGAGCTTCTGCTGTTACAAACACATCATTTGTTGAATCATACTTCATACCTATTCCTGCATAATTGCCTCTAAATGGAGTACCTCCATTAGTATGAACATTTTGATGTGTATTATAAGAAGTTCTTTTACATCTTTCAGTAGGAACATCAAATTGAGCTGCATAATTAGCTTCCCAATTTTGTTCATTTCCATCAATAGTGTCGGTTTCATCTCTACCAGTAATTACATTAACAACTATATTATTTTCATCTAATATTGCGTAGTGTGCCATTATGCGTCTGCCCAGCTAATATTATCTGCACCACCTGTTAATCTTAACATTTTATTGTTACCTAAATCATCAGTTGAATGACTTAAACTACCACCAATAGTTGGTGTAACGTCTTTACTATGTACTATATAAATAACACCTGAACCACCATTTTCATTATTTCCACCACCAGAACCTGCGTTAGCAGTACTATCACCAGTACCTGGACCACCTCTTGCAAAATGTAAACTTGGATGAAAAAAAGTGCTTCCACCTCCACCGTTACCAATAAAGTTACCTACACCACCAATGCCGCCACCACCACCGCCAGTAGCACCACCACCTCTTGAACCGTCAGCACCATCATTACCATAAGCAGGGTCAATAGCATCTCCTCCACCTGGACCACCTGATGAGTTGTGAGCTGCGTTATGGAAATAAGTACCACCTCCACCACCAGAGCCGCCATTTTTACCTTGACCATTACCGCTCTCGTAATTTTGTGTACCTACTCCACCTCCACCGCCACCTTTCATAGTGAATGTTCCATCTTTATAAACCATAGTTGTATCACTACCAGTATAACCATCTTGTCCTGAACCATCTCCACCGCCACCTTTGTTTCCTCCTGCTCCAACAGAAACAGCGTAGTCTGTGCCTTGGTTAAATATTATTCCTGTGCCGGAAATATAGCCTCCGCCACCGCCTCCTCCGCCACTATGGTATCCCCAACCACCGTGACCTCGTCCACGACCGCCACCGCCTCCACCTGCAATGACCCAATATTTCATTTCCATTTTGTCTAATGTTTCAACTTGCGATAGATTTAGGCTATTAAATTTTTTACCATTTATACCTGAATTACTCAGTGATTGAATAGTCATTTATTTAAATCCTTATGTTATTTCTGTACCATACGCTTGAAAAGTAACATTAGCATCTGATGCACCAACAGAAAGTTCTGCTGCTGCTTGCAATGTTACACCAAGAGTAAGGGTAATGGTATCGTTTGCACCAATAGTAGAGTCATAAGCTACATAATCAGTAGTTGCTACACTAGAGTTATCTGTTTTTGTAGCAATTCTAAATGTATTTGCTGCCGCCTCTCTATTGCAAACAACAATAGTAGATACTATTGCTTCTGTACTTGCAGGAACTAAGTAGAGTTCAACATCATTAGCTGAAGCATCTGCTACTTGTCCTAGTATTTTATACGCATTTGCCATATTTTATTCTCCAGTTTTATATTTATATATTATACTACGCTCCTACCAAAAGCAAGTTATCTACATTAAGATACTGTAATGCGTGACCACTATCAGACCACAACATTAACTGGTTATCTATATCAATACCTCCACCACTTTCAGGTAGTAAATCTATATCTTCATCTATAGGTAAATTACCTATAGTATCTATTTGTAAGCCTCCACCTTCTTTAAGTATTAGTAATAAACTCACTATGCTCCCATTACTAAAAACGGATGTACTTCTACAGGAGGTGCTATTTGATTAACTTTTACCTTTTTACCTGTACTATCAGTAACATCATAAATTAAAGCAAAATCATTAGCTACATCTACAGTTACAGATGTACCATCAGTAGCATTATTAATCATAGCTGTAGCTGATGAAGCATTAATAGCTGCAATAGCTGCATTACCATTTGTATTAAAATCTGATATAGCAGTTGTTAATGATGTAATATTTGCAGCAACTCTTTCATTTTGGTCTTCTATGTGTTGTGCAAGTACAGCCATTCTAACTGTAGTACCAATACCGTGTGATATACCTGTATCAGCTGAAGCACCTGCTGCTTCTTGCCTACCATCATAATCTCTTTCAACATCACTAAAAGATGTAGAGCCAGATGTATGTGTTTTTACTACTACAATTTCTCTGTTTGATGTACTGTCTGGGTCTATAACTAAATATATCCAAGTATCTGCATTACCAGTTGTAGCTGATGTAATACCATTTGTACCATCAGTTGTAGGTGTTGTTGCTACTGCAAATGATGTAGCACCTGCACTAAAATCAGCAGTAGCTATTGTACTTTCGTAAAAATTAAAAACTTGTGTTGCTCTATTTGCTCCAGCCATTATGCTCCGTATCTCATTATACCCCAAGCTGCAATACCTGGTGTATGTATTGATGTTACTTCTTCAATAGTACCTTGTCTAGTACCACGCACTGTGATTATAGCATATTGTGTATCACTTCCAACAACTTCGTTGGATTGTATTGGATAACTTATTTGCTCAACAACACCTTTAATAATTTCAGAAGGTTCAAATATTTCTAATGTTACAGAATCACCTTCTTTTGAACGTAAAGAATTATATAATGTATCTCCTAAACCTTTAACTCTTAACGGTTTTCTACCAGGTCTTTCTACTCTATCTGATATATTTATAGGTATTTGTACAACTACAAGTTCTGGTCTAGCTAATGCACGAAATTGTATTGATTTGACTTTAGGAGTTGACACACCATCTGTACTTCTAAGTACAACTTTACCTATAATATATCTTGATACTTCTGATATCTGCTTTTCTTCATCACCTGTACCACCTAACTGAGTTAAAGCATTAGTAAATGTAGCAGATTCAGGTGCATCTAAATCTTCAAATCTAGTTGAATATTGTAAACTTACTTGTGTATTTTCAGGCATTGTAATAGTAGATACTTCTGCACCAACAAACTGTTTAGATTCAGCAGTAAAGAAATCTGCAGCAGATGTTACTAAATAACCTTCTGATTCATATGTAGATGTTTCTTTAAATATATCAATACCAGCCATAACTACTATAAATTTATCATTGGTATTTGTAATTGCTGTAACAAAAGCTTCACCAGTCATACACAAATCTCTAGCTATACCACCTGTTGGTAAGTAATATCGCCACAAACATGTTTCAGAATTTGATTCTTTAACACCACAATACACACTATCTCTTGAAGCAAACATAAATTTAGGAGTAGTATCAACACTATTAACCCATTCTTTTACTAATTGCCTATTAGCTAAAACATAAAGGTCATCTGCAACTACTAACTCTGTTCTATAAAATCTTCCTACATTTCTTCCATATTCTTTTGTTCCTAAAAATACTAAACCTTCAACTGCAGATATAGAATGTACTTCTTCAAAAGGTATATTTGATACACCTTTTAATATCCAAGTACCTGCATTATCTTTAATTGAATAAACATTACCATCTGTAGAAGCAGCTAATATAACAGCACCAGCATCTACAACTTGTGATATATGGTGTGTATCTTCATGCGAAAATAAAGCATCCGCATCTACTAAATCTGATGAACTCCAAGTTTGTTCAAATGGAGATATAGCCCAAACTCTTTCAAGCTCTCCATCATCACCAGATATAATTAATACACCTTTAACAAACCATATACCATTTAATCCACCAGCTGCTGCTTGTCCAGTAGCTCTTATTTGCCAAGCTGAACCATCCCATTCAATTAATTGCGAACCAGAGGTACCATTAGCAGTAGTAGCAAATACTCTGTTACCTACTGAAGTTATTCCTGTAAAGTTATGTGTAGCACCAGTAGTTTCTGCAGCCCATGTATCACCATTATTTGTTGATTTATAAAGTGCAGTTCCATCTGTCACCCATAAATGTCCATTAGTTGTTTGTGTTAAATAATTATTATCAGAAGTAAAACTGGTACTAGCACCTCTAACATTTTTATCAGCCATTGTATGAAGTAAGTGAATATTATAAGAAGTTTCATCATCTCCGTGAAATACATCGATACCTTTGCTATCCCAAAATCTATGTACATCACTTTCTTGTGCGTCTAATCTATGTGCAGTATCAAGGCCTTGACCAGCTGAAAAATTATTTCTTGAGTATACACGGCCTAAGTTTGATGTAAAATCTTCAGGATTTTGTTTTACATTTATTTGTTGCCCTGCATTAACATCTGATGATTGTATAGTCATTTCTCTACCAGGAGCTACAGCTGTACGTAAATATAGATTATCTAATTTAATATTGTACCCATATCTTTTAGGGTTACGAACATTTGAAGTTGATGCTACTCTAGGCATTATGTAGGATAATTAACACCATGAAGCGATACAGTTTCAGGAAACTTACTTCTTAAATTACTTCTGGCTTGTTGTATTAGTAATTGTTGATATCTTAATAAACCTGCACTGATTGAATTTGAACTACCTACTGGATATGCAGCAGCTTCTAATTGTTCTGTTATGTATGTAGCATTAACTAATTTAATATCTTTACCAGCTATTAATTGCGCAGCAACTCCTGCCATAATAATTGGTTCATATTCTGTTTCTAAACCTATGCTAGTTAATGTATCTGTTTCAGCAGTAGGTGCTATAAATTTCTTTTTAAATGTTACATATACAGTATGCCCTTGAGATATACCTGAAAACTGTAATGCATGTACTACATCTGGACCTGTTGTATAAGTTTTAGTACGTTCTGTACCACCATCATCTGTCCAAGTAAATGGATTTGGTAAATCTACTAATTCAACAGCTACTGGTTTATAAGTTAATCCTGTTTGGTCTGAACCAGTTGCCCAATCTGTATATTGTGATAATGCTTTAACTGGTGCAACTAAATAATTATAAGAATCTTGGTCTGAACCGTGGTTACCAAGTAAATCGTATCCTGTACCACTTGTAGTACTTAAAGTTTCTACAGCAAATAATGTAGGATATAAGTTTTTAATTTGGTCTGATACTGCATCAAATACATTTTTACGTGGAAAAGCAGGTGTAATTTTAATTACATCTCCAGCTAAATGTACTGCAGCTGTAGTACCTCTAGCACCTCTTTGTACTGTTACCTCATTAGTAACAGCATTTAAAGATTTAGAAAACATTAACTCTTGGTTAATTTCTATTATTGCACCAGCACCTAATGCGTCTTCTTCTTCAGTAGAAAACATATTTTCTTCATAGTTAAATGTAGTTGTTGTGGCATCCATACCACCAGTTAAATATGAATAAGATTCAACACTATCTATTGGTTCAAGATATTCTCTATATATCCTGTCGATAAGGTTACCAACTGTTGTACTCATTGGTTACCTAACTTCTTCTTAGATATACTTCTATTGTTCTATCTGCTGCTTCTGTACCGTCAGATGTAATTCTTAAATATCCTGAACTTGCGAAAGCCCAACCACTAGGGTCAAGTCTTATTATATCGCCAGCTGATATTGTATAACTCACATCTGTTCCATCTGTTTCTTTAACATCTGCCCAAGTAGAATTATCCAATGAATGGTCAAATGATATAACAGTACCTGTCATTGCTGCAGGAAATTTAATTCCACATAGCAATAACCCGTCTGTTTGAAAACTTGTAGAGTTACTAGCATCTGCTGATACATCTATTAAAACACTTTTTACTTGCATACTTTCCTTACTATAGCAGAAGAAAAGGGCAGGAGGTGGATTCCCACCCTAATCTTCAATATTTTTTTAAGCTACTTTAGCTATCTTCAAATGGTATGAAGGAGGACCGAAGTCGTATCCCATTTCCATGTAGATTGCTTTACCAACTCTTGCATAATCATCTTGGTCTAAGTCTCTCACGAAAACAGTACCATATCCTGGGATATTTGTGAATACTGGTTGTATGAAAGCAAAGTCAAGAATGAAAGCATTATTGTCTGGCATAATGTTAGGGTCAATAACCATCATTCCGATTGCTCCGAATGGAGTTACGATTGTGTCAACATCGATACCAGCAATGTTTCTATCTCTAGGGACAATTGTTCCTAAAGTTCCTGACAATGAGTTATTAACTAACTCTTTGTTCAAGTCAAGAAGTTGCTTTGGAGTTACGCAAAGAACTGGTTGAATCATAGGTGCGTGTGCATCATAGAGTCTCTTTAAAGAACCTGCGATAGCATCCCATGAAAGTACTTGGTTTGCACCTGTAGCACCGTCACCTGTTGCACCGTTCCAATAAATGTTACCTGCTGTTGCTACTGGGTCAACAGTATTATCAGCGTTAGCATTTAATGATGTCCATTCTGAAATTCCACGCATTTCTCTTGTACCTGAACCAGGTGTTGCATGCGCACCATCTGAGTATGTACCTTGAAATGCAAAGAACTCAACTTCTCTAGCTACTTTTTCAAGAGCTAAAGACATTTGCTCTGCGAACTCATCAACGATTGGATTACCACCAGCTAAGGACAATTCTGGTCCAGCTGTAGTAGTACCATCACCATCAGAACCATTATATGCATTAGCACTTAATGTGAACGGATTTTGATGTTGATAAGTAGCCATTCCGGTATAGGTCATCTTTACACCTTTATGGAAGACTTGTGTCACGTTAGTGTAAGCAACTCTATCTCTTCCAAGATATTCAGTTGGTTGCCCACCTTCAGAACCTTTAGTAGGCTCAGAAGAAACTACGGCACTATCAGCAGCTTGGATTTGCCAGAAAGTAGATTGTAAAACCTTACCTCCGTTTAATCCTCCTGTTGCTGATAAGAAAGGAGTACGTTGACCACCTACACGGAATAATTCCCCCGTAAAGTTATTTACGTTCTGGGAATAAATTGTATTACCTGTCAGCGAAATTGCTGCCATTTTATACCTCCGTATTTAATTGTTAACTTGTACTTATTTTATTTTTTGCCATCTTCCATTATGTTGAGTTTTGCTCTAATAGAATCTTGTGCAGACCCTTTTGCAATTATCTCACCTAATTGGTCCATGACATCTTTTGGTACGTCACTTGTAGAATTTGTATCAAGTGCAGCTACTCTAGCACGAGCATCATCTTGAATAACAGGTGCAGCTTCTGGTTGTGGTTCATCCTGAACCTGGCCTCTTGCTTCATAACCATACTCATCTTTAGCAAACTGTGCGATTGACTCTGCATCAACAGGCCCATCATACACTTGTTTTAACGCCTTACCGAAACCTTTGTCGGTAGATAATCCTATCTGGCCAAAAACTAAATCCATTTCCTTCTCTTTAAAAGAAGCAAGTTCAGCTTCAAGCTTTTTGATAGATTCATCTTTCCTATCAATTGTTTCTCTCATTTGTTTAACACCGTTTTCTGGTGCCTCAAATTCACTCATTTAGTACCTCCACTATGTATTAACCTTACTGACAAGACCATAGGCATCTTGCCGGGGTGCTACCCTTACCACTTGACTTACGCTCTGGTAGCGTTAAAGCTATAAGTCCATTACTCTGCGATTTAAGTACAAGCTTTCTACGCAGGCATTGAAAGCCGATTGCAGGTCTATTGTCAGCGGACCACGCAACGCATATGTCTATTATATACTTAGTCTGCTATAAGTCCAGTAACTTCGTCACCTTTTTTAGCAGCTCCTAATTGTACACCACTTCTAGCAGCTATTTCAGCTTCAGCACGTCTGATTCTCTTTTGTGATGTTATATCACCAAGTGCTGCTTCTTCTAATGTTGCAGTATCTAATTCTCTACCAACGCCAGCTGCTCTTTGAATGAAATCTCCAGCTGTTTCGTAAATACCTCTAGCTTGTTCTTGTGTTAATCCACGTTTTCTAAGTTCAGCAAATCTAGCAAATGTTGTACTAAATCCTCTTGATGTAGCTTCTGCTTGTAATTGAAGTGTTAGTATTTCTCCTCTTAATAATTTATCTTCTATCTTAGGATTAATTAATGCAGCAAATATTGTAGATTGGTCAGTTTCAATATTGTATCTATCTCTAAATAATCTTTCTACTTCAGGTATTTGGTCTTTAACACCAGCATATACTAAGTCAATTCTATCTTGAAACTCTGCTGCAGATACTTCAGATGAAACCATTGTTTTAAAATCATCTTCAAAATCTGAAAAATCAGCTATACCAACTTCACCTAATGTTTCTCTATAAGAAGCAATAGTAGATAATGCTTCTAATTCATTCATTATTAAAGTTCCATCATCTCTTTCTAACCAACCAAATTCACGTTTCCAAGCACCTGTATTTCTTGTAGCAGCTGCTGCGGCAGTAGCTTCTCCAAATTTAACCCATTGTTTAGCAAACTCTTTAGTAACATCTTCTGGAAAAAAACTATATAAAGCTTGTGCCATAGATATACCTTTATCATAGTTATATCCATTTTGTTGAGGAGTAGTTGAGCCACCACCAAATGTAGGAGATAAACTCCAACCTTCCCCTAATTTTCTATTTAATTCTGATACTCCACCTGGGTCATTTTGCCTAACACCTTCTTGTGCAGTAGAAACAGCACCACTAGAGTGATATATTGTTACTTGTTTATTCTCACCTGAAATTATTGGATTAGCCATATTACTCCCTAAATCCTGCTGACCTTACAACACCAGTACCATAACTTGTAGCTAAAGCATTAGCAAAGTCACCCATAACTTTTTCATATCCTCTATCTAAACCTACTTGTCTAAGCATTTCTTGTTCTTTTCCTGGGTCATTAGCAACTAGCATATTTATTAATGCTGGGTCATCATCTTTAATTTCTGAAACATCTATTCCCCAAGCACTAGATGCAATTGCTTTCTTACCTGTAACTATTCTATTCCAAGATAAATTTCTGTCATACATTGAGTATGAAGCATATCTATCATTCTTTAATTCTTCAATAAAGCTTTGTCTATAACCTGGATTATTTCTATATTTTCTTGCTATTTCTTTAACGTTATATGCACTGTGTTGTGCTACTGGTAACCAGGTATCCAAATCTTGTTGTACTTCTGATTCTTGTAATGATGTTTCTGTAACTTCTTCACCTTCAAGTACAGACATAAAGCCTGCATCTAAAGCACCTTCTTCACCAGCATCTACTGCTTTTTTAACTTGGTTTGAAGCTTTTCTAAAATCCCATCTTCCCCATGCCCATTCATTAGCAGCATACTCTAAAGCAGCAGCTGATAATTGGCCACCTTTTGATGTAACTATATCTTCTAGTTGAGATGCATAGTTTGCAATTTTATCATTCCATTTAGTTTCTGATTTAGAATACTCTTTCCAAGCTTCGAATGTTCTAGGGTCATAACCAGCATCTTCTAACCATTGGTCATGTGTAGTATCTAACCATAGCTGATATCCTTCAGAACCATACTTTTGATACCATTGTGCAGCTTCATTTCTGTAATTAGCATCTTTCCACCAAGGAGCATTATTAGCTTTTGCTGCTAATTTTTCAGTAAATCTATGTAAAGCATTTGCACCATATTTTCCAATAGCTTCATTTAATTGTGAATAAGCATAATCAACAAATACAAATGGTTGTAAATCTCCTATACCTTTAGCAGTATAAAATTCATCTTTTGTTTCAATTATTTGTGCAAGACCTTTTCTTGCTAATTGTTGTATATAAGATTTTTCTTGCAATGCTTTATTAGGAGTAGCTGTTATTTCATATCCTGCTTCTATTTCTTGTGTTTTAGATTCAGTTACTTCTTGAAAGTAAGTAATACTAGATAAACTATTATCTGTTTCAAATAATAATGAATAATCGCCTTCATCATATGCAATATAAAACTCACCGGTTTCTTCTATATAAACTATATAAGAACCTTCGTCTAGTTTTAAATCATATTCCATTATTCATTACCACCTAACATTTTACCAAAATTTTTCCATCCTTGTATTGGGTCAGTTATTCCTGTTTTAGGTCCTATTACATCAGTAAATAATCTGAATGATGGAGACATTCTTGAGTATTGATACATTTGATTAGCAAACATTGTCTTATGTCTTTTAGCTTGTTCTTCTTTAGACATACCACCTTCTACTTCTGGGACTATTTGTTCAGGCATACCAGCACCATATAGGCCTAATATACCATTTGCAATATCAGAAGGTAATCTTGAAGCAGTACCTTCCATACCTAAACTTCCGTGTGCTAATGCAGCTATACCTACGTTGGCCTTAAATAAGAAGTCCTCATAGACCAATGCAGCCCTTGTAAGGCCACCTACTGCTGTTCCTGCTAGTCCTAGGCCTAATTTATTTAAACCCTTCTCTGCGAGCAATAATGGCGAATATATTAATTCTTCATCAATAGCTTGTAGTATTTTTGTACCTGCTTGTACTAATGCTTTAAAACCTTTAGTATCTGTAATGCCAGCAGATTTAGCAGTCTCTTCTAGTTCAGCTTCATATTGTGCTTGAGCATCTGCTATTTTATTATCCATATCTTCACTTCTAGCTTGGTCATCCTTTAATTGTTGCATTTCTTCATCAGTTAAATCACCAGTTGTATAACGTTCCATATAATCTCTGGATTCTTCATCCCAATTATCGTGATAACGCCACCAATGTGTACGCATTTCGTGGTCTATTATTTCATCAAATTTTTGATTTTCTAATTCAGTCATTTCTTTATCAAAAGCAGCTTGTTGTTCTGGTGTTCCAGATACTTGCTCTCCGTTAATAAATACAGTTCCATCTTCATCTATATATTCAGCACCTAAACCTAATTCAAATTTTTGGTCTTTTTTAGTTTCGTCTATAGCCATTTCTATTTCATCATCAGTAACTGAAGGTATTATGTCATTATCATCATAAGGATTAGGACTTACACCTGCATTTGCACGATATGCTGTCATATCTATTAATTGACCACCGTATCTTCTTAATGCTTCTTCATCTTCTAAAAATTCAGCAACACCATCGTAATCTAATATAACTTTATCTATTTCTTGTTGTGGAATATTGTATTCATTTTGGTAAGCTTCTAACTCTGCTAAAAATAGTTCTCTTAATTTTTCTTTATCCATAAATCATCCTTAAGATATCCATATCTTGTTGTATAGCTTGTTTACCAATTTCATGTGATTCCATTTGTTCTCCATAGACATCTTCAAATCTAGCTTCAGCTTGTAACAATGGGTCTTCTTGTGCTAGTTGAGCAGATATATCAGTCATTTCAGCAAATGTTTTCTTTTCCATTTCTTTATCAGTACCTAATGTAGCAAGATAACCTTCTTCCCAATCTCTTAATCCCATATCTTGTTGTAGGTTTTGCATATCTTTAACTAACTTTTTGAATACACTTGAATAATTTAAAGCTATATTGTTAGCCCATTCTTCAATTTCTTTTTTAGAACCTTTTCTACCAAGTTTTAATTCGAACCAAGATTCAACTTCATCTTCTCTTTGTAATGGAGTTAATACTTGATATTGTGTTTTAAGCTGATTAATAAGTTGTTGGTCAGCCATTTCTTGTTCATATGAAGCAAATGCTGAATAATCTTTATTAATTTCTTGTACAGCCCAGTTAAATAATTTAACATCTTGTGTTCTTCTTAATCCTTCAGGACTTGGTACAGGAATACCATTTGCATCTAATACATAGTCTCCATATTGTTGTTGACTAAAAAATACTGGGTCGCCTTCCATTATTTGATTCCATTGTTCAGTACCTTCAGCGATATAATGTTCTGAGTCTAAATATCTCATAACCGTAACTATTGCTGCTTCTAATGCAGTACTATATTCACCTTCAGTACCAAGGAATGTATCTGGAGATACAACTCTATTTTCTATTAAATATTTTTGAAATTCTGTAATGTCACTTTCTTCTGATAATGAATTAAGTATGTAATGGAAATCAGTTTTAAAATGTGATTTAAATGGTTCAGTAACAGGCAATCCATTTTCAAATTTAGGTTTACCATTTTCATAAACAGGTACTTTTCTACCAGCTCCTGATTCATAATCTCTATCTAAGTCTTGAAATCCTGCTTGTGCTATTATTTCTTCTATAGGCTTACCATTAGCAAATTCTTGTAAATAACTTGTAAATTCACTTTCAGTCATGTTAGTTGTATCTAATGCTTGTTCTTTACTAGCAAATATATCTTTCATTAATAAATCTATATAATCAGCACTTTTCTTTTCATCTACAGCTGATTGTAAAGTTGCAATATCTGTTTCAGTTAAATTGTATTTATTAAATCCAGCGTCATTAAATTGAGTATCACTTAATAATTGCAGAAATTGCACACCAGATGATGCGTCTATTCCTAATTTAGAAGCATACTTTTTAACTAATTCATCTAGTTCATCTAAAGAAACATTATCTGAACTTAAGCTATAATCAACCATTATTCCTCATCAAACATATCTGCTAATAATTCTTTATCGTCTCTATAAAACTTTAGCATAAGAGTTGTCCAAACGTGCCAAAAATCAGGATACTCTGCTATAATGTCTTGCGCTATCTGATTCATTAATATTCTTAAAAATCTAGCTTCTGGTTCTGCTGATTCTAACCACCAAGTTTTAGTTTTACTTGGAGATATTTGCATTGATACTTTTTCAAATTCTTCCCATTGTTCTAACATTTCAACAAAACCTTTGCCTGATTCTTGTTCCATAATTAATTTATTGTTAGGCCATACTCTTCTCATTTCATTAAATATATCTTTAATACTTACAGAACCAGGTAATCCCCAATCATCTTCTTGGAAACCTTCTTTAGCAAGAATTAAATTATTTCTAAATTGTCTTTTAAGCATTGTTTTTTGTAATGTAGGTAATTCTGTAGAATCTATCATCTTTTTGTAATTAGTATATGCAAAGTAACCTAATGTGTCATTAACTTTTCTTCTAAACTGGTCAGCTGTTAATTGTGTCTTTTCAGGTTGCAAATCCCAACTAGCTCTTTCTCCAGCTGGATTATCAGGCAATACTAAGAAAGCAGATAATTTAGCTTCTTTTAAGACTTCTCTGTTATCGTATCTAAACTTTAATGATTTCTGTGTATAGTTTTGTCTTCCAGTATCTGATACTTTAGATGGTGCAGTTAAATATCCATGCTCCATACCATAAGTATTTAAAAACTGCATAGCAGCTTCAGCATCATTACCATCATTTTCTCTTAATATATTTCTATATTCATCTGCTAGAACTTGTGCATTCCACATAGTTCCTGTTTTATCTTCAACATAGTATGTAGGAGTAAATCCTGTAGGTAATATAAATTGTGCTAATGCTTGTACAGCAAATAAATTCTTAGCTTTCTTTTTAGAATATTCTAAATATGCTTCATCTAATACTCTTAAAAATTGATAATATTCTGTTGTACCTTCTGGTGCTTTTGCTAATAAAGACCAATCTCTATCTACTTGAGTTAACCATTTATCCATTTTGCCAGCATCATACAATCTTCTTGGTTCGCCAATAACAGAACCATATCTAAATACAGATATAGTTGCAGCAGCTCTCATTTGAGCAAACTCACTCTTTTCTATATTGATATCATCTTTACTTCCTGGTTGTATTGCAGCTATAGCTTTTTTAAGCCAAGGAGATAATGGTACTAATTCTTTTATTCTTTCTGGAGGTAAGAAACCACCAAATAAAAATTCTTTAAACTCTGGTTCCCAACCTTCAATAGGTATGATTTTATCAATAGCAAATCCTACAGCTGGGTTAGGGCCTGGCACAAAACCTTGACCTAATAAGTTAATCCCAGATAAATATGCTTTAGCAGCTATATCTACTTTACGTGTTTGTCCGTTTTCATCTGTATATGTTTCTTTACCATAAACTAATCTTGATAAGAATGGAGCAAATGGATATACAAACATCTTTTCATTCTCTCTACCAGGTTGTGGATTATTTGTAATCCAACCTTCTGTACCATATCCACCAAGTTTAAATGTTTCACCACCTCTAACAGCTACTTGTGCTTGTCTCATCATGTATGGTTTGTTTGATAATAACTTGCCCCATGTAGTTGCAACTTCAAACCAAATCTCAGGGAATGGGAATATGTTTCTTGTTATATCAGATATTAAGTGTCGTTTAGAAGCATCATACAATAAATCTTTAGTACCAGCTAAACCGTATGCTTTTGATGTATTGTTAGCTACTTCATAAGTCATAGCTCCTTTATTAACAGGCATTGTTTTATTTAACGCAACCATTTCATCAATAACAGGTTTAGGTACTTCTAATGCTCTAGCTTCTTTAATAAATCTACTTCTTGCATCTTTATTAAAGTTTGCCCAGTTATCTGTTATATACATATAACGATATTGCTTAAATACAGTTGCTCTGTTTAAATAAGCTATTGGTTTAGTCATTAATGCATTAAATGCTATATCAACAAATGCATCCCAAGTTTGGCCTATCTTAGTTTGATTATCTGCACTATCATCAATAGTTTTTACATAACCTAGGTCTAAATTATCTCCTAAACCTTTTTTACCTTTTGTTATGTATGACTCTTGTAATACATCTGAAAGTCTTTCTAATTCAACTCTACCTAATGCAGGTTGTTTAAAGTTAATATCTTTACCTTTGACTTTGTCAAATATCTTACCTTCATAAATAAATTTTCTTAAGTTTTGGTCTCCAAGGCCTTCAGCAGAAGCAGTTAAGTTATATCTATATTTAGTATCTGGCAATACAACTCCATCTACTTCATTAAAGCTGGTTACTTTAATAACTTGGCCAGTTTCTTCTGATACTTGACCACCAGTTTTAATTCTTATACGTGCTTCTACAGATTGTAAATACTGGTCAATAAATTTCTTATTGTTTGTTATACCTGCCCATCTTTGGCCTCCCCATTCAAGCAAGTCTGCTCTAGCAGCTGCACCTTCTTTAGAAAATATCCAAGCTTTTAATGCATCAGAACCATATCCAAATTCTGCAACTTTTCTAGCTATAGTATCATTACGTAATTGTAATAATTCCATTCTTACACCATCAACATATTTTTTAATATTAGCTTCATCTTTTCTACGCATAATGTAATCCATACCTTTTACTCTGCGTTGTTCTCTACCTTGCATTCCAGCTAAATTAAATGTTTTTTGTGTAGCTTCTAAATATTCATAACTATCCATTAGTCTTACAGCATCAAGGTTTTCATCAGACCATTGCATATATGCTTCTTCTTTTGTTAAACCTTTATCCATATATTTTTTTAATTTTCCTGCTTCAAATACACCATCTATATTTGCTGCCTCTCTAGCTGCATTTCTAGCTTTCTTACCAGAAGTAACCCATTGAATATAATGAATAGGATGATTAAAGAATCCATCAAGGCCTGCAGCAACTACACGCATTTGTTCTTCCATAAATACCCTTGTAAAGAAAGCACCTCTTAAAAGTACAAATGGTTTAAATAATTTTCTTGTATAGAAATCAGCAAGCAATGTAAAGGCATCTTCATTTAATTTACTTGTGCCTATATACCCATCTAAATATGGATTAGGTGCATATGTATCATCCCAAAAATGATAATTATATTTAACCCATTTTTTAACATTTTTAGTATTTTCCCAAGCAGTTTTAAATGCACTATCAGCAGTTTCTAATTCATTCCAGGCCTTACCGTATGCACGTCTAATTAATCTGTAATCAATAAATGGTTGTATGTTATCTGCAAATTCAGAAAACAAATGAGCAGAACCTATATCAATACCATAAGTTTCACCTTTGTAGTCTTGCCAAATCATTCTTTCTGTTTTGGTATATTTATTTCCTACATGAGGCATAGATATAGCTTCGTCTGCATAACCAGCTACAAAGTATGCTGTAGCTTGTTCCATTGTTGTATTGTACATTTTTGCAAAAGCTCTCATAACTGGTTGCCATTGACCACCTAATACTTTAACTCTATTTACATCTCTAATGTTTTGGTCAAACATAAACTTTGCAACAGAACGTTTTTTTCTAAAATCTACTTTCCAAAACTCTGACAAGATAGGAGCCATCTCATCTAATGAGTATCCTACTGTTTGTAAGTGAGCAACTAATTGGTCATAAGCTGCATTTTTATTCATTCCTTTAATGCCGAAATCTGGTACT
>Ga0208794_1000584_pt1 | contig 22508 bp, 9 predicted proteins | sample 32_taG_FD_184106 | JGI IMG/M metagenome (GOLD analysis project Ga0208794, IMG submission 184106) | Marine viral communities from the Gulf of Mexico - 32_GoM_OMZ_CsCl metaG (SPAdes) (version 2) | ecosystem: Environmental > Aquatic > Marine > Oceanic | place: Atlantic Ocean: Gulf of Mexico... | reverse complement strand
CCTTACATTTATTAAATATCTCTAAATCTACCAAAGTATTGTTTTCTAAATTCTTTACTTTGTTTACTATTTTTTCTGTTTTACCTTCAAATAAAGAAACAACGTTTAAATCTATACCAAATAATATGTTTTCACCATATATATAAACCATATTAGTATCTGATATATACGTTATTGGATTTTTTAAAGATAGTATTTTTCTAATGATTCTGAAATTTACCATTCTTTTACCTAATACTAAATCTAAATAAACATATGGTATGTTTTTACCAAAAGAATTATAACAATAGGTTATAAAAGAATCTAAATCTGTTTCATACTCTGATTTTCTTTCCTTTGGTGAAAATGTCCAAAATGTAAAAGTGTCTATTTGTTTATGTAAAATAGAAACTTTATCACCTAATAACTCTTTAGTGTTTTCCCAACCAATTATTAGTGTGGGTAAATTACTATTGATAGTATCTAGTTTACAACAAATTTTAAAATTTTCGTTTTCTATTTTAGAATTAGTTACTATATTTCCAACATACATATTACAAATATAATAAATTTTTTCTAAAAATACAATTATGGGTTATTATAATCAATTAATGGTTTACCATTAGAGTCTTGAAATGTTGTCAATACATTTTCAAATGTATTAAAAGCAACTTCTTTTCCTGGTGATTTATATTGTTGTGAAATATCAATACATAAAGAAAAGGAAGACGCAGTTCCTTCATTAGAAAAATCAAAAGCAGTTTTATCCTTTGTATTTGACGTGTTACCTTTAATATTTTTCCAAACTGATAAAGACGTGGTTAATGCTTCACTCTCTGTTGAAGATGCTAAACTAGGGTTTTTTATTGAAGCTCCACCATCTCCGATATCAAAATATTGTTTTCTTCCTATTAGATATAGATAACCTCTAGGTCTAAATCTATATTTATCACCCTTAAATATATTATAATATGTTGTAGTTTTAACAAGATTTTCTTCTATTTTTTCTAATTCTTTTAATTCTTTTTTTAATTTATTCTTTTTATTATTATCCGCAGAAGTGGATCCTGTTATAGATGCAATTTTTTTATCTAGTCTTATTTTTTGTGCATTTATTTCATTATTAATTGGTGATTCATCTAAATCAGTATTTCCTGGTGGATCGTATGCGATATTAGTAGAGCTACCAGTAGTAAACAATGGTATAGATGATAAGTATGTATCTTTTTGTTCATTTATTATTGCGTCATTCGCAATTAATTCAGGAGAAGGTTCATCATAATATAGTGTAGGACCACTACTACCATTTTGTTTTACTACATATGTGTCTAAAGGATCAACCTCCCAAGGTAACTCTTTATTGTTTAAATTATTAGAGTTTGATAGTATGGAAGACATAAAAGTTGTAACCTTTGAATTAGTATTGATATCATTATTAAGTAATTCAGTTTTAAGATTAGATATAAAATTTTGTAACCCACTATCAGTAAACTGAGTAATACCTAAATTATTTTTAAATTTAGTAACCGTAAAGTTAATATCAAAGTTAAACGTGTCTGTTGGGTTTAGTACTCCTATAGAAAATACTGGATTTCTATTATCTAAGTTAGTAAATTCTAGTTTAGGTGTTTCAGCACTTTCATTTAAATTTAAATCTAATTCTGCAGTTATTTTATCTACAGGTGGTGATATGAACTTAGATTGTCTTACACCTTGAAAATTTGTTGTCATATGATTCGGTGAGATACTATGATTCACACTAGTTACTAAATAAGCACCATTAAAGAATGGAACATTTTGTAAATCAAAATACATCAGTGGTTGTATATTCATACATCCTAAAGCATCAACCTTACAAGTGTATGATCTAGTCTTAAATAACCTTAATAAGTCAGTACCTACATAGGTTTTTTGAGTCCCCCCTCTTTTATCTACTAAGTCACCTAAAGCCCTAAAATATTCGCCAGTTTCTTTGTGTTCTTGTTGACTTAAAGAAACATTTTTAAATACTGTTTGATTTTGTGCCCCAAACGCAACTCTAAATGCGACTAAAGAACTATCATCAGGACCAGTCATATCAGAAGGTAAATCCCCTTTATCATTAGGGTCATTTGGATTAGGAAATCTAAAACCATCGTTTTTAAAATAATAGTTACTCCTTTCAGAAATATCTAAAACTTCTGAAGCACCACCCACATATATACAACAGAATATTGGACCACTTTCAGAATTTACTTCTAATTGTGTTTGTGGTTGAAACATTTTTGCAACTTCTCTAGAATCTTTATAGTTTATATATGTTGGTAGTATTTGGAATAAAAAATTACTGTCCCTTAATAATTTAGACATAAAAAAGTATACTGAAGTATTTAAATTACTACCCAAAGTTAAAAAACTTTTTAAGTTAAATGTAGCTTCTGAACCTATATTTCTCCATCCTCTATCAATAAATCGAAAATATTCTATTAAGTCTTTATCTCCACCACCACAAATATTAAACGCCCTTCTATCACCACCAACCCACTTAGTATTAATATTTTTAAAGTAATTATATATCTGTAATTTTTCTAATGTCGCCTTTTTTATGTCTGCATCTGTTTCGGGTTCAGGTACTAAATCTCTTTTAGCTTCAGTAACTTTAAATTGATTTTCTATTTCATCTAAAAATTGATTTAGTTCTGTTTTAAATATGATTAAACCTTTATCGTTTCTGTTTGGGTTAAATATTTGTGGATTTAATATAATTAAATTTGTTGTTTCTTTTAAAGAATTTAATATATATGTCTCACCAGCTTTTTTATTTTGTTCTGTAATTGTTGTATTATTTATAGATGGTACTAAATATTCCATCCTTAACTCAAAAAATCCATTTTTGGTTGAGTTAAATCTATCTTGTTTAACCCAAGTTTCAAACTTGTCTATTAATGTGTCTTTAACTGATTTGGGTAAAGATGTTAAATTAGTTTCTAGTTTAGGTGCGGTTGTTCCAGTAATTACTGATCTTTGATACCCTAAATTCAAATAACTATCTTTACCCGAATCGAACTTAGTATAATTAGTACTACATCCCGAAGCATTCATACTAAAATCTATATCAAACTTACCTTCATACCTCGCCAATAAACCACCTAAATAATAAATGTATAAACTAGGTAAATTTACTATTCTTGCACCATCGAATTGTAAGTTTGTACCAAAAACACTCTTTAAAAAAGAATCCTCGAATTTTCTAAAAGGGAAAGTAGACAATAATAGTAATGCCCTAGCAAATTTATTATTTTGTTGTTGATACAAATTACTCTCAATTAAAGTATCACCATAAAAACATCCTGAAGTGGCACCACCATTATTTTCAAAATATGGTATATTAAGATATTTACTATCTAAAGTATTGCCTGATGGATTAAAAATATTTAATGGTACGTTATTTAAATTATTAGTAATTTCTTTTTTCTTGTCATATATATTTTTCCCTATATTTTCATCCCAAACATTATATGCATTGTATGTATTTAAATTGTTATTAACATAAATATTTTTATAAAAATAAGGTATCGTTTTACTTTCCCCAAAACCATTACCAACATTATTATCACTTATTTGATTTCGATATGTTTGATTTTCTTTTATTTCAGTAAATAATTTTTTACTATTATTTATAATGTCTGATTCGTCAAATAAAATGTAATCAACATCGTCAGAATATTTACCACTAATTTTAAAACCACCAAATTCAGGATCTAAATTTTCAGTAATTTCTATTTCATCACTAGACAAATCTTTTACAAAATCAACCCAAAACTCACTTTTCTTTAAATTAAATTTATTATCGTCTGTAATAGGTACAGAGGGGGTATTAAGTTGGTTGTTAATCTCTTTTAAAACTCCACCTGTATCGTTTAATATAATACTTCTAATGTTATCGGATAAAATTGTTTTATTCATTGCAATTGCATCTAATGTTGCATATGCCTTTATGTCACCTAAACCATTACTAACGTTAAATCTAGAATAATTTTTTAATAATGCAACTCTTAAAAATAAATTTTTAACTAATTCATTACCAATCTCTTTTTCACTTTGTAAACTATTTAATTTTAACCAAGGGTTAATTTTATAATCTAAAGGATTTATAGGGAACCAATTATCAGTATCTAAAGTAGATTTAGTCCTACTAACTTCACCTAGTGATTTTCTTTTAGCAACAATTGATTCGTATACCTCTTCTACAAAAGTTAATTCAGGGAAATTAATGGGGTCAACATTTGCTTCACCTAAATATATTTCTTTCAAACTACCCTCTTCCTCCAAATAAATTGATTGCCAAGCGACTTCTTTCGCATTTTTAACTATATCAGTTTCATACCCTCTAAGTTCACTTTGTCTTATATCACCCCTTTTTTCTGCCGCATCTGATATATCCCATATAGTCTCTACCATTGCTTGTGTGTTATTCGCCAATATTTCAAAACATTTATCTATTGTTGGTTTAAATTTAAATTGTTGTTCAAAGTTGTTTAAGATTTCTTCGTTAAGTTCTAACTGTACTTGATCCCTTAAAAATTTAATACTTTCTTCTAATTCTTGTATTGCGTTCTCAATCAACGCTCTTGGTCCTCTAAAATCTGCAACAAACACATTAGTATCTTCTTTAAATTTGTATGGGTTTTTATAATATTTTCCACCTTCATCACCATTTACTAATGCCTCTTTTTTAAACGAATTTATATCAAAACCACTATTCACACTTGGATTATCTTTGTCATAATTAGTAGTCAGTTTTATTTTAGTATCAGATTGATTAGTATCTCCACTTATAAAAGCATTTATAACATCTTCTAATTTTTTACTTTTAGGTCCTTTTGAGTCTGTCGTATAAATTATATAATCCTCCCAAGCTTCTTCAGATGTTCTATTTGGGAAAGCCGCAAATATGTTCTTATCATAATCTTCTTCTAAACCATCACTTAAATTGTCAGTAATTGTTTTGTCTTTTAAACTTTCTGCCGAATTAGGTGGTGCTTTATATGTTTTACCTGAAATGTTAGTTACGTATGCTTGATATTCACTAATAATACTACTTAATGTGTTTATATATGATTTGAAAGCTACGGTGTTGATGGATTTAAAAACAATAAAGTCTCTTATAGATAGATAATTTTCATTAATTTTTAATTCATCGTCAGTAATTGAACTTGTGTCAATTCTCCTATACGAATTTTCCCTTTTTAAATACCCTAAATCTACTTCACTATCTACCGCTTGTTTATTTATTGCAGGACCAATAAAACTTCTAATACTTTTTAATAATTTTAACTTACCATTTAAACTTTTTAATACATCAAAATTATTATTATCGGATTTTATAATTTCTGAATCAATTTGTATTTTCGCAATTTTTGTTAAAAAATCATCAAGTTGTCGTAAATCTTCACCATCGCTACTTGGTATGGAATCTTCCCCACGTGCAATTCTTCTATTATAAATATCATCTAAATTTTTGCGCCCAATATCAGTATTAACTGTCCCAATAATATTACCGACAACCATATCATTTAAAAATGCCTGTTGGAAACCTAAAAAGTTTGCACTAATATCAAAGTTACCTGTAGAACCATCAAAATTAGATGTCCAATTTACCATATGTAAACAATAATCAACCTTTTGTCCAAAATAACCTTTAACCGATAATTTAAAAACGGGATAAGGCATTTTAAAAAATAAACTATATGGTGTTTTTCTATCGTCAGACTCAATAACATCGAATAAGGCGGAACCTCTAACATCTGTAAATGTAATATCTACTACAGGTACTAAACTAGCGTTATATTTAATATCAATATTTTTAATACCAAACCCTTCTAAAATACCAGAACTTCTTGTGTCACTTCTTTTAAACCCACCTATCTCTGTCCAATCTGTAGTTGCATATGTTTGTTGTGGATTAGGATCTAGTTTACCTTCCTTATAACTTATTCTTGTAGATATAAAATTAACTTCATCTTCGACACCAGAATCAAATAAAACCGCATCTCCTTCTAATGTACCCCCATATGTTGTCCTACTTCTAGGGTATGCGGAAAATTTAACATATATAAATAAATCTTCAGGTGGTACTACCTCCATTCCTGGTGGATTCGGATCCACAACGAAAACTTTACCAGTCCTTTCTTTGTTGGATTTAGATGAGCTAAAATCTCCTACTGTTGGCATAAAAACTAATTATTTTCTCCGTATAATTTATTATATTTATCTACTTCACTAATATATTGTTGTATACTATCCCTCAACGGAAAAGGGATTCTTATGATAGTCTTATCAGGTATATTTTCTTCAACACCACCATATTGTGGGTTTGCACTTAATATTAACCAACTATAATAAGGTGTGTCATAATAACTTTGACTTAATTTATCTAATCTAGTTCTATCACTATTATAAACTACTGATTTATCACTACTCTTTGGTGGGATAGGGATAAATGGTAAAGGTAAATATTTACCATCAAATTTAAAATTTTGATATCTATCGTAATATTCTTTTGCCATAATAATTAATTTATACCATTTTCTGTAACTGTAAAGGTTTTAGTTACTTTCGTTTTCTTTTTGTTTTTAGTTAAATATGATTCTACTTTAATTTTAGTTTTTTTCCCTTTTTTAGCGTTAGATAATTTTAATTCTGCAGTTTCTAATTTAGTTTTAGCTGAATTATATTTTATTCTTAACTGATTATTATTTCTATTTGCTTTATACGCTTGTTCTGCAGCATCTAATTCTGTTTGTGCATCATCAACACTTTGTTCTAATGGCGCAATTAGTCGATAATCTAATAAATCAGGAAATTTAGTAAATAAATTATCTGATTTTAGTGTAATTTCATCTCCTCGTATTTCTTGTTTTTCCTTACCGACAAATACATCAAGCCTCAATACATTTTTTTCATTTACAGATTTTTCTTTTCCTTCTTTAATTTCAGTTCTAGATGGGATAACTCCACTATTCATAGTAGCACTTACTATATCATTATTTATTTCTATCTTAATAAAACTATTCCCATTACTTTCATCTTCTTCTCCATCAACACTTTCGTTTTCTTTAACTTGATTTAATGTATCACTTTTTTGTAATCCATCATATATTTCACTCAACGTTTCATTACCTACCAATTGTTGTTTTAATTGACTAAGTTTTAATCCTTCTATTAATTGTCCATCTACAACACTATCTGACCTAACATCATAAATTTCTGTATTCGCATAATAGTTAAACGATACTGCGTTTTGTAATTTATTAATTGGACCTGCCAATGTGTTACCACCAATATAATCAATACTTAATTGTACATTCGCTATCATAGGTTGTACACCAATACCTTCAGGATTTAAATCATATTGTATACCATTACCACCTTCATATGAAATACTTAAACTATTTATCGCAATTTTAGTATGATAAAAATCACCTATTCTTAATATACAAATAGGTGGTCTACCAAAAGATAGATTTTGTGGTTGAATTCCTACTTCTTGTCCATTTTTATCTGTTTTTCTATCATATATACTAGGACCCTGTCTCATACATTGATTTAAAAATGTTAACCTACTATTTAACCCTTCGGGTGTCATACTATGGAATCCTGGTTGGAAATATTTTATTTTTTCTGATATAGTTTTAAAATAATTTGGGTAGTTTCCGTCAATGTATTCAAAATATGATGATTCATCTATAATCAAATTATCAACAAAGTTTATCGCCTCTAATGGATTTATTTCTTTACCTTTTTTATCTACAAAGTTTTCAGTTAATTGAGGCGCGTTTTGGACATCCGTTTCTATATTAGCAGTAACTCTATAGTCTTTTGGGTCATCATTATTATCAATAACCCCTTTTGCATTAATTTTAAAAGTGATATTTTTTAATATATCAGGTGGTGTTAATTTTTCAATTTCTGTTTTAACTGATTCACCTTGAGTTTTTGTGTATACCTTTGGGCTTGGTCCAAACCCATTTTTTTCTAATTTTTCTATTTTGATACCACAATACGAATCTAAAGTAACTACTGTTTTAGAAAGGGTTTGTCCGCTTTGAATTTCAGAAAATTCAGATATAATTTTAATCGCAGCTACTAAACTCTCTACATTAATGTTAGTAGTCGCCGCACAACTTTCTACGTCTTCACTATTTGTAGAAACACAAGAAGAGTCAAAGAAAATGTCAGTACTTTCTGATCTATTTTCTGTTAAAACCACTTCTTCCCTTTTGGTTTCATTTAATTTTTTTTCTACTTCCGCAAAATTTGTTTGTGATTGTTCACACTCTAATGCTCTTAAGAAATCATCTGGTGTTACACAACCCGCAAAATATCTTTCAACCAAATTATTACTATTACCTCTATAACAATTAATTACTCTAGGGTGATCCACAATAATTTTAAAAGATAGTGAACCACTTCTTTTTGCGTTGTTATAAGTATAAACAGGTTCACCCCTACCTATAAATTCTGTTGTTGTCCAATTTGCAGACGTATTTTCATCAAATTTTAAATCATATGGTGGAAACCACATAATCCTTCCTTTTGTTCCCGATACAGGATCACCAGGTCCGATTTCCCACAATGGTAAGTCCGCCAAATTATCTGCCCACGCTAAATTTTCCAAAGACAACATAAACTTTTTTCTCGTTGTTTTTGAATCTTCTTTTACAGGATGGTATTTAGGTAATCCATTGTTAGGGAACATAACACTTTGTTCCGCCTTATCTGTAGTTGTTGAGAATCCTTTTGTACCATCTTCCGATGTAAACAAACCAGTATTTCTAATAGCGTTAAAATAACTATATCTATCATTTACTGTCCATACCCTACAAAAATTCCCATTTGCAATTGCATCTATTAATGCTAATTCACTAATTGCATTACCTCTACTAATTAGTCTATCTTGTTTTTTATCTTTAAAGAATTTTTTTGTTTGGTTAATAAAGACATCTGTTTCATTGTTATTAACCAATTGTTGTGTTTTATATAATAATGTTTTCTCATTGAAGTTTCCTTCACCTCCCGTAGTCCAAAAGAATTTATTTGGTTCACCAAAAGGTTCTCCAATACCTTCTACTGAAGTTCTTTGTCCATTACCTGATGTATCTACTGCCCCATTGAAATCTGAACTACTAAATGTTCTAGTGATTGTTGCACCCCTATTAGTATTTTTATCAGTACCTATATAATATCTACCATTTGTACCTTCATCAGAAGTACCTTGTAATCTTCTATCTTCATATAATGGACGATAAGGGTTTCTATTTAATAACTCAAACGCAAATTGTATTTGTTCAACACTAGTCCTACTTAATAAAGTTTTCATTCTTACTTCAGTAGACATAGTAGGTTCAACACCTTCCGCAGCGTCACCATCACCACCATTTATTTTATTACTACTATTATATTCATTCCATCCTACCGCATCGTTTGGTAATGCGTTGAAGAATTGATTATTACCTTTTAGAGTATCAACATAATTATTTTTGATATTAGTAACAGGTTCTGTAATACCACCAGTCTGTTTGGTTTCGACTTGCGATATTTTATCAATAACAGTTTTTTCCAATTGTTGTCCACCAACAAGTCCCATTGAACTCTCTGTTTGAAAATTTAAGGATTTGTATTTATCAATTACATTAAAAGGAAACTGTACACCTTTTTTATCCCCTTTATTAACCAAATCAAAACGATCAGATGAATAAGATTCGGGATATGGACTCTTTTCCTTTTCACCAAATCCTTCAGGTTGTGGAATAGGTAAATTAGGTGGAATAGTTAAGTTATAAGTGATATAATTATCATCTTGTGGAATATATGGATTTAAATTAACATTTTGGGTTGTTCTATAAAAAGTTCCCAATGAAAACATTCTTTCATCCTCATTATAATGTACAGGTATATTCTCATCACCTGTACCAAATATAGGTACATTAATTACCTTACCAATATCGTCTAATTTAGATACTAATCCAGATTGTGTTAATGTCTCATTAACGGGTGGTGGTAAATTTCTACCAAGTAAATTATCTCTAAACTGTTGTGTTGATAATATACCTTGTTGATAAAATATTCCTTGATGGTCTAATATTCCTGCCATATATAATAATTTCTTATTATATAAATATTACATCAATAAAATTCAGGAAAATTAAATTATTTTTATTATACTTGAATTATTTTTAATTATTAATAATCTTGTATAATTCTGGTCACAGTAATAATAGTAAATTTTTATTGAAAAGTCAATAGTTAAACGAAAAAACTTTAAAAAAATTATGCCATATAATCGGTTGCCTGTTTACTAGAAGGTACTCCTCCATCTCTAAACGTACCATTCATATGATTAATAATCATTTTTTCAATTTGTGGTTTTATTGTTGACATATCCAAATTCATTGCAGAACCATTAGGTGAAACAATTTCTATTCTACCACTAACATTTAAGTTCCCAAATTCCATACGAGATGGTGTTCCCGAATTATTACCACCACCTAATAATTTATTAGGGTCACCCGCAACTACTAAATCTCTATCGTCTAACGCTAAAGAACCAAAACTACCTGTCATAACTCTACCATTAGAACCTGGTAAAGATACCATATCTGGAGTTGGAGTTGGAGTTTGGTTTGCACTATTTGTATTATTTGCACCATTATTATTATTGTTTGCACCACCACTATTTCCTGCACCTCCACCGCCTCCACCCGTAACTTTATCTATCCATTCCGCTAAATCTTCTGCAGTTTCATCTAATTTAGTCCTAAACCTTTGTTGTGTTTCATCCCATTCCTTAGTTTGAAATAATTTTTTTGGATCGAATCCTGCCTTAAAATCAGCAATAGCGGTATCCATTCCTTCTTTCATAGGTGTAATTAAACTTTCCTTCATATTTTCGGCAGTGATTTCATATAAGTCAGTAGTACCCGCAATTGTCGCCATTGAAGCTTCTTTTAAACTTATAAGTTGTTCAGACATAGTTTGGGTATTGATTGCAATATTTTTAAATAAATCACTATCTGATTTACCTTCATTTTCATTGGCTTTCATTATTTCTTCTGCCATACCATCACTAATCTCATCTAAACCTAAGTCAACATCTTTACCGTCTACTTTATGTTTAATAACAAACTTATTTTGATCTTTTGACCATGTAGCTAAAGATGCTAAATTTTCTTTAGCTGCGTCATCACCGACAGAAGTGAACTTCATCTTAATATCTTTTATTTTAGATGTTTGACGAGCCATTTCTACCATTTTTTCGGTGTTTATTCCTAATTGTTCACCAGTTGCTTTTAATTGCATTCTAACTTCCGCAGGCATTTCATATTCACCTGTTTCTGCATTAAACTGCATCATATTTTCAGTCATCTCCCCAACCCTCTTAGCTAATTCTTCTGGTTTGTTTCTCGCCAAATACATTGTCTCAAAAGGGTCACCAAATGCTTTTGCAATATCACCACCTAACATTTGTAGGTTTGCCGCTGCTTCAATTGCCGCTTCTGGTTGGTAAAATTTATCTGACATTTGTAAAACATCGGAAACTTCTAATCTCATTCTAACCGCTTGTTTAGCCATTTCCGTCATACCCTTTACACCATTTTTAAAAGAGTAGGCTTGCATAGTTTTTATATTAGAAGAAACCATTTTAACTACTTTATTCGCATTTAAACCTAATTTTTGTGACTCTTTAAAAACATTTTCTAAATTTTCTGCCATCATATCAGTAGAAGGTCCCATCAAATCAAACGTTTCTGCCATTTTAGCGGTTTCAGCCGCACTTAAATTAACACCTCTAGCAATTTTTTCTATATTAATTACATCATCTACGTCTAATATTTTAGCTCTACCACTTTCTTCAGCAATAGTTTCCATCATATCTTTTAAGTCATCCATACTACCACCCAATTGTTCTACAGTGGGTAAAGCATCTTTAAAGTTTCTGGTTAACATTTCTGATCTACCAGCAGACGCTCCAATATTTTTTGTAACAGAAAGATACTCTTTAGCTATTTTTTGTGCGTAATTATATTGAGCAGCACTAGTTGTTAAGAAATTTTTAAAATCTTGAAATGTAACACTAACTTCTTGACCGATTCTACCAACAACCTCATACATTGATTTAGCAGCCCTCTTTTGTTTTTCATAGATGTCTATTAATTCTTGTGCCTGTTTTGTAATTTTACCTTGTGCGTCTGTTTGGGCTTTAAGTTTATTAATTAAATCATCAATATCCTTTATTTCATCCCTCCTTTGTTTCCTACTTAAACCAGTAATAGCTTCATAATACCCAGTAGCTTCTTTTAATGCTAATTGAGCATTTTTCTTTTTATCTCTATACCAATCCTCTGAAAATTCTTCGTAGTCAGCCATTTAAATTTAATTATCGTATCTTGTTATTCTACCCTTCCAATTTTGTGATGCACATTTTTCATCTCCAGAAGCACTATCTAACCATGTTATTTTACCTCTATTTGGTTCGCCTTTCTCTGCAGTTTTGAAGGTCATTTTAGCATTTTTACCAGATATTTCTAAAACAACTGTGTTACCTTTACTGAAAGGACTAAAATTAATAACAGTAAATTTATATGGAGTCCCAGCATTCAAAGGAGTAAGCGCATTACTAGTACAATCAGTAAAATTAGGAGAAGAATTTTCGAATTCTAACTCAACATCGAATAAAATTGTAACGTAGGTATGTGAACCGATTTGATCAGCAATACTAGTTTTTTCATCACCTAAATCACTTTTATCTTTTTTGTTTGACAATCTAAACCATTTATTTAATAAACCATTTAATTCACTTTCTAAAGAGTCTATGGTTGGTTTGGCTTCTGTTTCCCATTTTTTACACCACTTATTAGGTGGTAGTACATAATCATCTCTCTTACTTCTATTAAACATTATATCTAAATATTCATCTTTACATTCACCAAGATATTTTTCTGTAGTTTCTCTTTTAAATTTAGTATATGTCGCCACTTTCGCTTCAAAACTATCATTAAATTTTTCTTCACATATGGCAGGTACTGATGGACATTTAGCAGCTTCATCTGCTGGGTTGTCTTTATCTATAAACATTCTAGCTAAGGCAATACAATTACAAATGTCAGGTGCAACATATTTGGGTCCCCTATTTTTTAATATTTTACTTTTTGCACTCTTATAACCCGCAATTACTCTAATACTATCATATGTTGCAGAAGTAATAACTTTACCCGCATATTTACCATCTTCTATTGTATACCCACCTGTTTCATATCCAGAATCCCTCCATTTTTCTAATTTTTCTAATTCATCTGGAGGAAATATTTTTTCAAAGTCACCGTTTTTAACATCTGTATAAACATCTTTAACACTTATCGTACCTCCCTTAGATTTCCCTTTTAACTTTTCTAGTTCTTCTTCATCAGTACTTACTACTGCAGTAGAGTTAGTACTACCAGTATCAACAGTAACACCACCTTGTTCATTTAACAAATTATTAATGTAAACATTAATATCTTCGATTAATAAATTAATTTCATCAATAGTCTTTTTCATATCATTTTATAAATAAATATTAGAAAAAACATATTTATTCTGATTTAGGTATTAACATATTTATAAATATTTTTCTAGAATATGTTGGCATAATTAAAATATCTGAATAAGAATATCCATTTTTCACTAAAAACGCAATTTCTTTATGTAAATAAGATAAGTAATCAGAGTTCAGGCCATAAAAAATTCCTTCCGAGTCTAAGAAAGCAGTCTACGGATCCTCCCCCCTGAATCCGTGCAGTCGTATTAAAATCAATTCCTGGCTCATTTTTTTCTATGTAATTTCTTAAACTTCTAGAATCTAAAAGTGGTAGTTTTTTAATAATGTTCGACAATTTAATTTTATCTCTTTCACCATCTATTTCGACAATAATTTTCTCTAATCTAAGTGTTATCTTATTAGACACTCTTTCCTTACTCCTTTTCATTTGTTGTTCATCTAATAAGTCTATTTCTTTATCGTCTTTTGCGTTTAGAAATTTAAATTTAATTTTCTTTTTAGAATTAGGTAATACATAATCAAACTCACCATTTTCATCAGGTTTTATAGTTAGTTTTTTTTGTTTTAATTCTGTTAAATTTATTTCACCCTCAACAAAATCACCTAATTCAGGATCATAAACTATTTGTTTGTAATGCTCCCCCAAACCTGTAGTTCTTAGAAAAACTAATATTGCTAATCTATCACCTACCAATAGATCATCTACATCCATATCTAAATCTTTAACTTTTCTCCTTAATAACGTAGATATCATTTCATCAGGATTATTACTTAAATTCGGAGAACTTAATATATTTTCATCCATTGCGGTAAGATACTCTATCTTAATTTTAGATTTTTTATTTTTATATAAAAAACCTTGTGATGGCAATTCTATAATATCGTATGGGGTTCTTAATTCCTCTGGAACAAAATTTGGATCCATATAGGACTGATTACTATTTTCCATATTTACTTTATTTAAAAACTATTATTAATATAAATATACACCAACAAAAAAAATTATAAACTATTCCCAATAGTTATCCCAACAACCAACACTCTTTAGTTTTGTAATTAAATCATTTACACATTCTTGTTGTGTTTTCTGTTTGTTTATATTTCCTTTACACCACTGATAATTTGCCATTGTACTAATATTAAAATCGTTAAATTTAAATAATGGTTGTCCTTCTACTATTTTATAATCTTTACCCTCTTTTAATGTTGGTTTAAAATCCTCATCATTTGATTTACGTATTCCTGCCAATATTAGTAATTCCTTATTTGAAGACATATTTTGATTACATACGTAACATATATTTTTATCATCTCCCTCAACGACATAGCTCTCCCATTTATAATCGTCTTTAGGTAACTCAGGATTAACAGTAGCATTCTCAACTTCTATTTCAATTGTTAAATCTAATTCATTTTTAAGTTTATTTTTCTGTTTTTCAATTTCTTCACACGTCTCCATATTACTTTTTATTAAGTCTAAATTATCTTTACTACATGTAATCCAATCAGTACCAGGATTTTTAAATTTACCCTCTGTAATATTTTCCTTTAGCTGAAATAATATACCTAAATCCGTTTTATTATCTTTACAAGCTTGTACTGTAGTAGGTGTATTATTGTCTTTGTAACCATTTTCAGTGTATAAATCTATCATACCTTCCGTAACAAAACATGCTTCATCACCAATTTTATTTTTATCTTGATCCCATAATTTTTGTTGCGATTGTATTGCTTTCATTTTTTGAACTATTGCATCTACTTTAGCCAAAAAACAAACTTTTTTAGCTTCTGCAGCAATATCACACTTATCAACATAGAATTTATGATCTTTTGGTATACCTTCTACGTGTGCTTTAACTCTTTTACTTTGTTCCTTTAAATTTTCTTTTATTTGTTGAGCCTCTTCATAGGTATTAGCCATTTTTTCAATAGACTCATTGATGAAATCGTCAGTAAGGTCAACTTCTATACCAACTAAACCTAGCATAGTATCAATTGTTTGTGCGTCAGCCCCTAAACCTGAATCATTAGCTACCTTTTGAAGTATTTCGGAAGCATTAGCACTACAAGATTGTTGCAAAATTTCAACAATAGATAAGTTTTCTAAAAGACCCATTTCTAAATCATAGACTTCATTTTTTACTATAACATCTACACTATCAAAAAATTTACTATAGTCGACTATATCAACATCAACTTTCCTAACGAACCAAGTTACAACCCCAACAGGACCTAAAATTACATCCAACCAGGTAATACCCATTTTATCTGAATTATGAAAATATGGTGCAGGTTTCAGAAATGCTGGAAAAATACATTCCCATAAATCGTAAGTATATGTTACTTTTTTACCTGTTCCCTTAATAGTCACTGTATAAGTTGTATCATAAGTTGACCAAATACAATCAGCGACCAATGCAACTAAATTAACCCCTGCAGGTATTAGATACCAATTTCTATATTTTTTAATTTTATCAAAGATAATTGCAAAATAATTTTTTCTCTGTCTGAATACTGGTTGATATTGTCCTAGTGCGATTGCCCAGTCCCTCCCACCAGGTTGATCAGCTAAAGGTTTTTTAGTATCTAGTGGAGCATCAAAATCAGGATTTTTTTCAAAATAACCAGACATTTCTGGAAAATCTTTTCTATCTATAAAAACAGTATAATTATTTTTACGGTTATATATAATATAACCATTTAACTTTTTACCCTCTTTTGTCATCAATACATCTGCGGGGGTATATTTTGACCATTTATTAGATGCTAAATCACCTATTATATTTTTATAAGTGGATACATCAACAAAAGGCACATTTTTTCTAACTAAATTTTTTATTTTTACATCATCTAAAACTTCATCTGGTTTAATTTTTTGTCCGTCAGGCATTCCCTCATTAAAAAATTCAGGCGCATCTTCAGCAAATTCTTTTATATCTCTACTTATAGTATCGTAAGAACTACCTTTAGGTGTGTTTTCTAACATACCTGTTACAGTGTTTTTCGTTTTACCAGCTTTAACATCGTCTACTGCTTTAATTGCGGCATATATTTTATCTAAACCGTCTCTTTGGAATTTTGAAATTGTTTTACCCTCTGCTTTTAAAACCGCAGTTATTTCATCTTCTATACTTTTAAGGTATGTCGCTGCTTCATCAAACTGCCTAATATCTGACATAAGTGCTCTAATTGAAGTAATGTCGTTACCTACCGCTCTAATAAATACACTTAATTCATCAGAAACTTTACCTAAACCAGTTAATAATTCAAGTGCTGCTTTTGGAAAACCTTCTGTTAATAACGATAATTTTCGAATCTTTTCCTCTGTTTCATTTAATGTGTATTTTGAGTCCATTCTTTCTAACATTAGATTGAACTTTTTTGTGTCTAAAAATAAATTTTTTTTGTTTTTCATATCATTTACATTTTATCAAATAAATCACTAAGATTACCATTTTCTGGTATACCTAAACCATCAGAATTTAACAATACCTCACTTAGATCTAGTCCCGTACCATATTGACGACCAGAACTTGCATCATCTGGAATATTTAAAGGGTTATAACCATTTGTCGTCTTTTGGAATTCTGATACTAATGGACCATATAAAGTCATTTTTTTATCTGCGGCACTCCAAAAATCTAAAAACTTAAGTGAGGTGTAACCATCAAAACTACTGTTTAATTTTGCTTCATATCTTAACCATTTAACTTTTGTAGTGTCATCATTCTTACCCATTGTATTATACGAAGTTATTAAACTTATTAACCCACCATTAGTTAATGAAGAAAATGTATTTTTGAATTTATTAGATGCAGATAAATCTATAACATAAGGTAATGTGACGAAAAAACTAATGTACCTATTATCCCAAAAAACCAACTTTTGAATTTCCCAATTACCGATAGTTGGTGTATTCTTAACAGTTGCAATATAACATTGTCCATTTGCAGAATTTATATTACTTTTTGTTCCAGCAGTACCTGTAATTGAAGATTTATTTTTTGTATATATCTTTTTAATGGTTTCGTTATTATAACAAAATCCTGCTACTGTATTGTCAGAACTACCTAATTTTTCCACCTCATAATCTCGACTTTTAAGAAATGCAATTGCTTCATCTGTATCAATATTACCATCACTATTAGTATCGGTTGCATATGGTTGTTCATTAATTAAGTTTCCGTATAACCTATCATCATTAAATAATGACATAATTCGTTTTATTTCTTCATTAATATTTTTCATATCGTTTATTATAAATATATAGTTTTTTAATAAAAAGTAATGCTCATCTTTTCAACATCTAAACCTAGTTCTTTTGCATTATTTATTTCTTCCTCAGTCCAAGATTCTTTTTCTTTTTCTAAAAGATTAATAACATTATCTTTTTTACCTTCATCTTTTAAATACTGAACAATACTATTATAATTTGATTGTAATTTTTCTTTAATTTCTTCATATGATTTTCCTTCATCCTTCATTGTCTTTTCAATAGAAACAAAGTCTTGTAACATATTAAGTGCATTAGTTAATGGATTACCCATAATACTATCCTTACCATTAACTATGTATTCTATTAAGTCTTTTTCTAACTGAATGTCATATTCTTCTAATATTGTTGCATATCTTTCACCATTAAGAACTGCTTTTAGTGCATCTATAGTTGGGCCATATGTTGCAAGCTCTTCTAATCTTTGGGAAAGTAATATTGAGTCTGGGTCCTCACCACCACCCGAATCTTTCATACCCAATAATTCTTTAAGTGCACCATCAATACCTGGTATCGAATCGATTAAATTAATTCCACCCTTAATTGCAGTTGCGGTTTCTTCTGGAAAAGCTTGAACTAATCCGAAAAATGCAGTTTGTATTATTGCATCTTTTGTAAACCCTTTTGAACCGAATTTAGTAATTATTTTTTTAGCGTCCACCTTACCACCATTTTCCAAAATAAAATCAGCAATTTCTCTTTTTAAATTTTTATTTTTACTCATTTTATTTAATATTTCATCCATTGAAGCTTGCTCTGCTTTAGATAGTTTTGACATATCACCAACAATATCATTAACAGTTTTAACTAACTCATCACTATTTTTAGAAAAATTAGTCATAAGATTACCCAAATCCTTTAGTTCTTTAGATGATAAACCTTTTAGACTTTTTCTAAATTCTTTTGAGTATGCAATACTTTTTTCTGCCTCAGTTAACGCTTTAAATTCTGCTTTAGTTGTTAATTTTTCAGCTTCTTTTAAACCATTATTTAGTGCTTTTGTTAATTTAGCTACATCAATACCACCTTTTCCTATGGATTTAACATATTTCATAGTTTCAAACCCTGAAAAAGCACCACCTAGTAGAGTTAAACCTGCATTTAGTGCCCATCCCTCCTTTTGTTCCGCAATGTATCCAGCACCACTAACTAAGTCAATTGCCAACGATAAACCAGTTCCCAAACCAGGAAAAGGTATATTTAAAAATAAAACCGCTATTGAGGCGATATCTGCTAGACAATGCCAATCATCCCAACAACCTTCCGCCCAATCACTTAATTTTTCATCCCAGTCTCTAGTATCATATTGTAATTTTCCTTTCAATGTCTCAACTAAATTAGAATTCACATAACTTTTATCTGTTCTATTTTTAATATCTTTATATATTTTACTTAGATCGTCTATTTGGTTAATATTTTTATTCGGTGTTCTTATACACCCACAAGCACTACTGTTTTCACCTGCCGAATATACCCAAACTCCACCATATGAAGGACAAAGAACAGGACTAAGATACCAAGAATAAATAACTCTTTCATCTAAGTTTCTATAACCAGCATTCGCTTCAACCCAACTACTAGGCTTACTCCATTTTTCATAAACTATATATGCAGAATTAAACTCCGCTTCTTTACCACCAACTGGAAGACCCCTATATGTAATTGCTTTTTTATTTGTGTCACACCATTGAGTAATAGAATTAGATGATTGTGTCCACATTATTTGATTATAACTATGTATTGCAGATACAAGATTTTTTAAAAATATTAAGTAATTTTCCATATTTGACATTTCTTCAGGATCCCTTACTTTTTTTCTTAAAATGTTTGGGAAGTTAGGTGCCTTTGGTGGGTCGACAATGCCAATAATTTTAGATGCCTCATAATATGGTCCATATAATTTATAATTTTTAGTAGTTAATGGTCCAAAATTACCATATCCTGGACCTTTATTTAAATTAGTTCCATTTACCCATTTTAAATTTTGACTATCTAACCAATCTTGAAAATCTTTAATATCATCAGGCTCTTCTTTATTTATATTATATTTTTTATATTTTTTTGGTTCTTTATATTTTGTGCCTGTTTTTTCATCTACATAAAATTTGTTTGTTAATAATTTATTAGGGTTTGTATTCAAATAAATAGGGGTGGGTGGTTCAACTCTCAATGCATCTAGTGGTACAAGAGCACTAAATTTTTCATTTTCTGCATCTAACCAGTCACTCCTTTCTTTATCTACTGCCTCTGTATGTTCATCCCACCTTTTCTTTACATTAGATGCCCAAACATTATATTTCTTTTGCCATATTTTTATTTCTTTATCATATTTTTCTCTAGCCTCAGATACTTCTCTTTCAAAAGTTTCTTGTTTAATCATTCCCTCATAATCAAAAAGTAAAGACCTTTCTACTTTAATATACTCATCAATAACCCATCTAGGGTTATATATATTTGTACTACCTATACCCTCATAAGTATCACCTTTTCCATATTGTCTATTAAAAAGTCTCTCAAGATCATTATCTTTGTTCTTATCAATAAGATCTCTATTTAACATAACCACACCATCTTCAGGTTTTTGACTCCATCCCGCAGTTTTTCTTAGTTTGTTATAGTGAGGTAATAGTCTATTAAAATTTGTAATTGCTTTATTAAAATCTTCATATCTTTCATTTAAAACTATATTTTTACTTAAAGCCCATTGTAGGTCGGGATCTTTTATCGGAGTTCCTAATCTCTGTCCTTGTTTGGTATCTGTTCCTATTAATTTACTTAAATATGGTCCAACTAACGAACTCTGTATAATATCCCTACCTAAACTATATTTATACACATCTTCCCAAGTTTCTATGTCTTTAAAACCCGCATCGTGAAGTGTAGGTATAATACTTTTTATGTCATATTCTATTTTAGGTACGAATTCTTGTTTTACAAAATCCCAAACCAATCCTTGATTATTAGTAGGTATATTAGAATAATTTCTATTACCTGGTATAATTTTAAGGTCAATTTCTTTATTAGGGTTATTTTTTTCCCAATTTTCTTGAGGAGTTTCTCTATCTTGTAATTTTTTTTGTGAATTATTACTGATATCGTTATATTCTTTGGGTGTAATCCCCCATAAATCTCTCATTTGTTCGTTATTACCAACGTCACCTAAAGAAGATACTTTTTCTATTTGTTTAGCTAACGAATTAAAATCTTTTGTAAAATCTTCCCATAAATAATTTTTTTTCCAAGGTTTATACCCCCTTTCAGTGGCTAAGTCGACATATAATTTATAATCATCACAATCATCCATCCACTCCAATTCTTCACAAATAGGTACCTCTAAATAATATGCGTGTATTTCCCAAGGTTTATCACTAAGCCAACTCATATGATTTTTAACCTTATCATTCTGTTCACTTAAAAATACACGTCTATACTGAGATTCTGATATGACTATTTTTTTACTCATACTATTTCGGAGTCTTCAATACAAAAGTACCCATATCTATTCTTTTCTTTTCAAAGGCACGTTGTAATACTATTTCTTTATCATTTTTATCTATATTTAATGCATCATAGAACGCTTGTTCATATTCTGGATCATTAAACTTAGGTCTACCACTACTTTTATCTATTAATGGTATATTAATTGCACTTCTAAACCAATATTTATTTTGTTTTGTTTTTTTAATTATCGCAATTTTTTCTCCATTATCTAATGTAACTTTATATTTTTCACCTTCTACCCCACCAGAAACTTTTTCAGGTACAGGTATATTCCAAGAATCTAACATAGTTAATATCCTACTACCTCTTTTAAACACACCATCCTTTTCGAATACATTATAAAAATTACTCAAACACCACTCAATTTTTTCAATATATTCTTTACCATCTGTTTTCGCTTCTATCTCCTCTCTAGTTTTACCATTTTTAGAAAGTTTCAACATTTCGTTAATGTGGCGTCTACACGTTGCTTTATTATTAATAATATCGACTCTATCTAGTTTCTTAAATAAAACATTAATACCACCTCTTTTAGAGTCTATACCAATTTTAGACTTAGAAAAAGTATCCTGATCCATACTCTTACCTTTCGATTCTGTCCCAGTACCTCCTCTTTTTTGTGGTACCCCTCTTACACCTTTTTCAGTTCTCGGACCACTAGCTTTTTGATTACTAGAATTACTTTGTTGTTGAGTATTTTGATTATTATTTGACTTAGATTTTGGTTTAAAACCTAACTTATTAGATATTTTACTTATTAAGTTTTTAAATCCTTTTAAATTAGGATTAGGTACTGACTGTTCGTTAAATAATTCTTTATCTGAAAGTACTACCCATTCATTAACTTCATCATCATTAGACTTAGTTTCTCCACTTGACTGATTATTACCTGATTCAGTTTCTGCGTTATCATACACATCTACAATTTTTTGTAATGTTTTAGGTCCAACAATACCATCTGCAGTAAGTCCATTTTCTTTTTGGAATTTCTTAACTTCTGAATCTGTTTGTGGTCCGAATTTACCATCCGCAGGATTAATACCTAAAAGTTGTTGTAACGCAACCACTTCTTCACCCTCAGAACCTTTTTTAATATTATTTTCAGATATCACCTCTTTTTCTTCTACTAAGTTACCGAACATTCTTTCTTCAGTAAAAAGTGACTTTATTCTTTTT
>Ga0208794_1000583_pt1 | contig 22527 bp, 10 predicted proteins | sample 32_taG_FD_184106 | JGI IMG/M metagenome (GOLD analysis project Ga0208794, IMG submission 184106) | Marine viral communities from the Gulf of Mexico - 32_GoM_OMZ_CsCl metaG (SPAdes) (version 2) | ecosystem: Environmental > Aquatic > Marine > Oceanic | place: Atlantic Ocean: Gulf of Mexico... | reverse complement strand
GTCTATTTGTTTATGTAATATGGAAACTCTTTCTCCATAGATTTTTTTCACATTTTCCCAACCTATAATTAGTGTTGGTATATCTCTATCAATATTATCTATCTTACGACAAACTTTAAAATTTTCGATATCTATTTTAGAATTAGTTACTATATTTCCAACATTCATATTACAAATATAATAAATTTTTTATAAAAATACAATTATGGGTTATTAAAATCGATTAAAGATTCTCCATTAGAGTCTTCAAACACCGTTAAAACATTCTCAAAAGTGTTAAATGCGGTTTCTAATCCAGGTCCTTTATATTGGTGACAAATTTCTATACATCTCGCATATGATGATGCGGTACCTATGTTTGATAGTTCATAGGCGGTTTGTCCCTTTTCACCTTTTTTATATTTTGTCCAAACATTAAATGAAGTTATTTCAGGTAATTCACTTAATAATTTTGGTTCTAAAATATTGGCATTATTACCAGTTAAATCTACATATTGTTTTCTACCTATTATGTAAAGATAACCTCTAGGTCTAAATCTCCATGCATCCCCTTTAAAAATGTTATAGTAAGGTAATGTTTTAATTAAATTTTTTTCTTCTTCTTTAAGATTTTCTAATTGTTTATTTAGTTCCTCAATTCTTTTTTCTTCAGTAGTATTCGCAATTTTTTTATTTATATCTTCTTTTTGTAATTCAATACTATCATTAACTAAATATTCATTTAAATCTTCATTACCTGCGGGTGTATAAGCTCTTTGTTCGGGTGTACCTGCAGTAAAAAATGGGACAGAAGATAAATAACTATCTGATTGTTCTGCAATAATGGGTTCATCATCAACTAATTCTGTACCATTAACACCTCCGTAAAATAAATTATTATTATTAGAATCTGTTACTTTGAAATTTTCAATATTTTCAACTTCCCAAGGCATTTCAGTATTAGTTAAATTGTTTGAATTAGATAAAACTGCAGCCATAAATGTGGTAACCTGTGAGTTTGTTGTTGCAGAATTAGATGTTAATATACTTTGGAATGTAGATATTTTATTTTGTATAACTTCATCTGACAAAGTAACTCCCAATAGTTTAAATTTTTCTAAAGTAAAATTACTTTCAAAATCAAATTGTTCTGTAGGGTTTAACACACCAATAGTATATAAAGAGTTTGTAAATTCAAAATTTCTGAATTCTATTTTTGGTATTTCACTACTTTCATTTAAATCTAAATTTAACTCCGCCACAATCTTATCTGTTGGTGGTGATATAAATTTAGATTGTCTTACCCCTTGAAAATTAGTTGTCATATGATTTGGTGTTATACTATGATTAACACTAGTGATAAGATATGCACCATTAAAAAATGGTACATTTTGTAAATCAAAATACATCAATGGTTGGATATTCATACACCCTAATGCATCAACTTTACAAGTATAAGATCTAGTTTTAAATAATCTTAATAAGTCTGTACCAACATAGGTTTGTTGGGTACCACCTCTTTTGTCAACTAAATCAGTTAATGCTCTAAAGTATTCACCAGTTTCTTTATGTTCTTGTTGACTTAATGAAACATTTTTAAATACTGTTTGGTTTTGTGCACCAAATGCAACTCTAAACGCAACTAAAGAACTATCATCGGGTGAAACCATATCAGGTGGTAAGTCACCTTGATCATTAGGATCATTAGGATTTGGAAACCTATACCCGTCATTTTTAAAATAATAATTAGACCTTTCTGATATATCTAACACTTCTGAAGCTCCACCAACATATATACAACAGAATATAGGTCCAGATTCAGAATTAGATTCTAATTGTGTTAGGGGTTGAAATATTTTAGATACTTCGCTGGCGTCCTTATAATTTATATATGTTGGTAGGATTTGAAATAGAAAATTACTATCCCTTAATAATTTAGACATAAAGAAATAAACAGAAGTATTTAAATTACTACCTAATGTTAAAAAACTTTTTAAGTTAAAAGTGGCTTCTGAACCAATATTTCTCCAACCCCTATCAATAAACTTAAAATAATCTATTAATGCTTTATCTCCACCTCCACATATGTTAAAAGATTTTTTATCTCCACCTACCCATTTTAAATTAATGTTTTTGAAATAATTATATATTTGTAACTTTTCTTTAGTTTGTTTTTTTACATCTTCACTAGTCGTTGCTTCAGGTATTTTATTATTCTCTACTTCTACCGCTTTAAATTTTTCTTTTAAAGTTTTTATATAACTGTCTATATTTTTTGGTATTACCAATAATTCTTTAGTTCTGTTAGGGTCAAATATCTTAGGGTTTAAAATAATCATATTTGTAGTCTTTTGTAATTGACCCAGAATATATTTTTCACCACTTTGTTTATTTTGTGGTGTTATTAGAATTTCATTTATAGATGGTACCATATAGTTAACATTTAATTCAAATGCACCATTAAGTGTACTATTAAATCTATCTCCATTAACCCAATTTTCAAATTGAAATTTTAATGTTTTTCTAACTGATGTTGGTAGTTTAACTAATTCTTCTTCTAAATCTATTTTAGTATCACCGCTCAATCCTCTAAGATAACCAATATTAAGATATTGTTTTTTATCTGTTTCAAACTTACTATACGTACAATTACCAGAAATAGAATTAACATTAAAATTAATATTTATTTCACCATCATATCTTTTTAATAAACCACCTAAATAATAAACATATAAATTAGGTAAATTAACTATTCTAGCACCAATAAATTGTCCATTAGGAAAAACACTATCCATAAAAGATTCTTTAAAAGTTCTAAAAGGAAATGTAGACAACATCATTAAACCTCTAGCATATGCATCATTTTGTTTATAGAGATTAGTTTCTAAAAGTGTATCTCCAAAAGTACAACCACTATTACTTTCAAAATTTGTTATATTTATATATTTACTATTTTTTGTATTTCCTGTTGGGTTAAAATTAGATAGTGGTACACCTTTTAAATTATTTTCTATTTTATTACTTTTTGTACCTAATATGGTACTACCTATATTTGCGTCCCAAACATTATATGAGTTATATGTATTTAAATTATTATTTACATACTTATTTAAATAAAACTTACCACCTCCTTTACTTTCTCCGAACTTACTTTGTTCTTTTGTTCCATTCTTTATAGTTTGATCTATAATCTTAGTTCTATAAGTTGTTTCTTCACGTATTTCTTTAAATAATTTTTTACTATTATTTAAAATGTTTTTATCATCAAATAAAATATATTCAACATCATCAGAAAAAGTACCACTAATTAAAAACTCATTAAATCTAGGGTTGTTATCTTCTTTTATTTTAAAAGTAACTCCATCTTCTTCAATAAAATCTTTCCAAAAATTAGAGTTTCTAATATTAAACTTACCTTCTTGTACAAAAGTATTAGGATTTTTTATTTGACTTTCTATATCTGATAGTACTCCACTTAATATCCCATTACTGTTATTATAAATAATATTTCTTGTGTTTTCACTAACAACTGTTTTATTTAAAGCAATTGCTTCTAATCTAGCATAATCTTCAATTTTTGCAAATCCAGTATTCGAATCAAATCTAGAATAATTTTGTAATACTGCAACTCTAATAAAAATATTTTTTAATAATTCTTCACCTATAGAATTTATATCATTAGAAGAATTCAGTCTTATCCAAGGATTAATTTTATAATCTAATGGATTAATAGGGAACCAATTATCAGTATCTAAACCATTTTTTAATGTTGCACTTCTGGTGACATCCTCTAAATTTTTTCTTTTTGCAACAATAATTTTATATACCTCTTCTACAAAACTTAATTCAGGAAAATTATTAATATCTACATTAGTTTCTCCAATATATATTTCTTTTAAAGAATTGTCAGTACCTATGTCATATACTGAAGGCCAAGCAACTTCAGTTGCACCATCTATAATATCAGTCTCATAACCTCTTAAATCTGCTTTTCTATCACCATTTTTACCTTTTTCTTCTGCACTTTTAGATATATCATATATGGTTTCAACCATTGCCTGTGTATTATTTGCTAATATCTCAAAACATTTATCTATGGTTGGTAAAAACTGAAATTGATCTTTAAAGTTTTTTAAAATTTCATCATTTAATTCTTGTTGTACCTCATCCCTCAAAACTTTAATGTCTTCTTCTAATTTTTGTATAGCATCTTCTGTCACCGCCCTTAATTTTCTAAAATCTGCAACTAAAACATTAGTATCTTTTTTGAATCCATTTTTATAATATTCTCCCTGACCTAAAGGTTGATCTAATGCGTTTTCTTTAAATTTATCTAAATTTATACCTGTGTTTACACCATCGTCACCACCTTCATAATTTGTAGTTAATTTAATAGGTATACTATCATCAATATTACCATTAGAATCTGTAATTCCAGATATAAATACATTTATAACATCTTCTAATTTTCTAGATTTAGGTCCGTTTGTATCTTCAGTATAAATAATATAATTTTTCCAAGCAGTTTCACGATCACCACTACCTTTTATTGATTGTATTATTTCATCGTCATAATTTTCTTTTTTAGGTGGATTATTAAAACCTAATAAATTATCATTTACTTGTTTTTCTAAATTTGAAACAGAATCTTGTGGTTCAAATTTAGTACCTACAATACCCTCAACGTATTCTATGTATTCTTTCCTTATATCTACTAATGTCCCAATATAAGCCTGAAACGCTATTAAATTTTGAGATTTAAAAACTACAAAATCTCTAATCGATAGATAATTTTGGTTTTTTATTAATTCATCGTCTTTAATAGAAGATGTGTTGAAAAAACTATATCTATTTTCTCTTTTTAAATATTCTTCTTGTGTCTTATCTGCCGAACCATTTTCTTTTGGTTGTTTTGGTATTGCTGGACCAATAAAATCACGTAAAGTTTTTAATAATTTTATTTTACCATTTAAATTTTTTAACACCTCAAAATTATTAGAATCAGATTTAATTATTTCAGAGTCTATTTGTATTTTCGCAATTTTAGTTAAAAAATCATCTAATTGTCTTAAATCCTTTCCATCATTTGACGGTATATCTGAATTTCTTGCGTTATATATATCATCTAAGTTTTTACGTCCTATTGGTGTATTGACTGTACCTATAACATTACCAATAACCATATCATTAAGAAATGCTTGTTGAAATCCTAAAAAATTTGCACTTATATCAAAGTTACCTGTAGTACCATCAAAATTAGATGTCCAATTAACCATATGTAAACAATAATCTACTTTTTGTCCATAATATCCTTTAACCGATAATTTAAATACGGGGTAAGGCATTTTAAAAAATAAACTATATGGTGTTTTTCTATCATCTGATTCTATAACATCAAATAACGCAGAACCTCTAACATCTGTAAAAGTAACATCTACAACAGGTACTAAACTAGCGTTATACTTTATATCAATATTTTTAATACCGAAACCTTCTAATATACCAGAACTTCTTGTATCACTTCTTTTAAACCCACCTATTTCAGTCCAATCAGTAGTCGCATATGTTTTTTGTGGATTAGGGTCTAATTTACCATCTTTATAACTTATTTTTGTAGAAATAAAATTAACTTCGTCTTCAACACCCGATTCAAAAAGAACTGCATCACCTTCTAATGTACCACCATAAGTTGTCCTACTTCTAGGGTATGCAGAAAATTTAACATAGATGAACATATCTTCGGGTGGTATAACCTCCATACCAGGTGGGTTAGGATCCACAACGAATACTTTGCCTGTTCTTTCTTTGTTAGATTCTGACGAACTAAAATCTCCTACTGGTAGTGTCATAAAAACAATTTATATTTTTCCGTATAATTTATTATACTTATCTACTTCCGCAATATATTGTTGAATACTATCTCTTAATGGAAATGGTATTCTAATAATTTCTTTATCTGGAATATTCTCTTCAACTCCACCATATTGTGGGTTAGCACTTAAAATTAACCAACTATAATAAGGTGTGTCATAATATTTTTGACTTAATTTATCCAATCTCGACCTATCTGCGTTATAAACTACTGATTTATCACTACTCTTAGGTCTTATAGGGATAAAAGGTAAGGTTAAAAACTTACCGTCTACTTTAAATTTTTGATATCTGTCGTAATATTCTTTCGCCATAATAATTAATTTATACCATTTTCTGTAACTGTAAAGGTTTTAGTTATTTTAGTTTTATTTATTATTTTTTCTTTATCTCCGCTAATTCTCTTAATATAAGTTTCTGCCTTTATTTCATCACTTTTACCTTTTAAATAACTACTTAAATCTAAATTTGCATCATCTAATGCCTTTTGTTTAGTTTGGACATCTTTTCTAAGTGTATTACTATTTCTATTAGCACTATATGCGTTTTGTGCAGAAGTTAATGCCGATTCTGCATTACTAACCGCTTCTTTTTTATTTTTTAAAGTTGTCGGATTAACTAAATCATTACCAAATGTAGTAAAAACATTAGAACTTTGTACTGTTTTACTTTTTTCTGGTCCTTTTTCATCTTTTTTATCACTACCACTAACAGTGAGTCTTAAAAATATAGCTTTAGTATCTCCACTATCCCCTAATTTTAATTCAGAAAGTTCTTTATTATCTACAGTAGAACTTATAATAACACTATTATTATTTGTTAGTTGTAAAAATCTATTACTAGTTTCTTCTTGTGTTGTATCATCAGTATTCTCATTCTGTTTAACCTGATTTAAAGTCTCACTAGTTTTTAAACCATCATATATTTCACTTAATGTTTGTTGCCCTATTAATTGTTGTTTTATTTGACTTAATTTTAAACCTTCTACGAAAACACCATCGACAACACTATCTGATCTAACATCGTATATCTCCGTATTTGCATAATAGTTAAATGAAACTGCGTTTTGTAATCTATTAATCGGTCCAGCTAATGTATTACCACCAATCAAATCTATACTTAATTGTATATTTGCAACCATTGGTTGTACCCCAATACCTTCGGGATTCAAATCATATTGTATACCACTTCCATTTTCATAAGATATAGATAAACTATTAATAGCAATTTTTGTGTGATAAAAATCACCAATTCTCAAAATACAAATAGGTGGTCTACCAAAAGATAAATTTTGTGGTTGTATACCAACTTCTCTACCATTTTTGTCTGTTTTTTTATCATAAATACTAGGTCCTTGTCTCATACATTGATTTAAGAAAGTTAATCTACTATTAAGTCCTTCGGGTGTCATACTATGATATCCTGGTTGGAAATACTTTATTTTTTCTGAAACATATTTAAAGTAATTAGGATAATTAGCATCAATATATTCAAAATAAGAAGATTCATCAATAATTAAATTATCAACAAAATTTATCGCCTCTAAAGGATTAATTTCAACACCTTCTTTATCTATAAAGTTTTCAGTTACTTCATTTGAATTTTCTATATCTGTTTCTATATTAGCAGTGACTCTATAATCTTGTGCATCATTATTATTACCTATAACCCCTTTTGGTACTACCTTAAATGTAATGGTTTTTAATAATTCTTCTGATAATTGTTTTTTTATTTCATCTCTAACAGTTTCACCTTGATTTTTTGTATAAACCGATGGTTTAGGTGAAGAAGTATCATCTATCGATAAATCTTTTATTGTAATTCCACAATATGAATCCAAAGTAACTACAGTTTTAGATGTTGTTTCAGTACTTTGCACTTCCGCAAATTCTTTTATTTTATTTACTGTTGAAGTAAGGGATGATTCATCAATATTGTTAGATGAGGTACAACTTTCAATATCAGTACCTGGAGCACTATTTGTCTGTACACATTCAAAATTAAAATAAACTTCATTACTATCTGTTTTGGTTTCAGTTAATGTAACCTCTTTTCTCTCTACTTCATTTAATTTCTTTTCAATCTCTGCAAAATTTGTTTGTGATTGTTCACATTCTAACGCCCTTAAGAAATCATCAGGTGTAACACAACCCGCAAAGAATCTTTCAACCAAATCATTACTTTGTCCTCTATAACAATTAATAACCCTAGGGTGATCGACAATTATTTTAAATGATAAAGAACCGCTTCTTTTACTATTATTATACGTATAAACAGGTTCACTTCTACCAATAAATTCAGTAGATGTCCAATTCGCAGATGTATTTTCATCAAATTTTAAATCATATGGTGGAAACCACATCATTCTACCTTTTGTTCCCGATACAGGATCACCAGGTCCGATTTCCCATAATGGTAAGTCCGCCAAATTATCTGCCCACGCTAAGTTTTCCAATGAAAACATAAATTTCTTTCTCGTAGTTGTTGAGTCTTCTTTTACAGGATGATATTTAGGAATACCATTATCCATCAATACACTTAATGATGCCTTATCACTTGTCGTTGAAAACCCATTTAAACCATCTGGTGATGTAAATAAACCAGTGTTTCTAATTGCGTTAAAATAACTATATCTATCATTAACTGTCCAAACTCTACAATAATTACCATTCGCCTCTGCGTCTATTAACGCCAATCGACTAATAGCGTTACCTCTACTAATTAGTCTATCTTGTTTTTTATCTTTAAAGAATTTTTTAGTTTGGTTAATGAATACTTCTGTTTCACTATTGTTAACTAATTGTTGTGTTTTATATAATAATGTTTTCTCATTAAAGTTTTGTTCTCCACCAGTAGTCCAAAAGAATTTATTTGGTTCACCGAAAGGTTCACTAATACCTTCTATTGTAGTTCTTTTACTATTACCCGAAGTATCATTTTCACCATTGAAATCGGAACTATCGAATGTCCTAGTAACTAACGCACCTCTATTTGTATTCTTTTCCGTACCAATATAATATCTACCATTAGTACCTTCATCAGATGTACCTTGTAACCTTCTATCATTATATAATGGACGATAAGAATTTCTATTTAATAATTCAAAAGTAAATTGTACTTGTGATAAACTTGTTCTTTCCAATAAACTACCCATTCTAATCTCAACACTCATTGTTGGTTCAACACCCTCTTCAGAATCGGGTTCACCACCAGGTATTTTATTACTACTATTATATTCATTCCATCCTACCGCATCGTTTGGTAATGCGTTGAAGAATTGATTATTACCTTTTAGAGTATCAACATAATTGTTTTTGATATTTGTAACAGGTTCTGTAATACCACCCGTTTCTTTGGTTTCAACTTGTGATATTTTATCAATAATTGTTTTTTCTAATTCTACACCACCTACTAATCCCAAAGAACTTTCACTTTGGAAATTTAATGATTTATATTTATCAATAACATTAAAAGGAAACTGTACACCTTTTTTATCACCCTTATTTATTAAATCATATCTCTCTGATGAATAAGATTCTGGATAAGGTCGTCTATCCCTTTCTCCAAATTCTTCAGGTACAGGTTTTGGTAATGTTGGTGGAATTGTTAAATTATAAGTGATATAATTATCATCTTGTGGGATATAAGGATTTAAATTAACATTTTGACTTGTTCTATAAAAAGTTCCCAATGGAAACATTCTTTCATCCTCATTGTAATGTACAGGTATATTCTCATCACCTGTTCCAAATATAGGTACATTAATTACTTTACCAATATCATCCAATTTTGAAACTAATCCCGATTGAGTTAACGTCTGATTAACTGGTGGTGGTAAATTCCTTCCTAGAATACTATCTCTAAATTGTTGTGTTGATAATACTCCTTGTTGATAAAATATTCCTTGATGGTCTAATATTCCTGCCATATATAATAATTTCTTATTATATAAATATTACATCAATAAAATTCAGGAAAATTAAATATTATTTATTATACTTGATATATTATAATTTATTAATATATTCTTGTATTATTCTGGTCCTTGTAATAATAAGGATAAAATATTAAAAAGTCAATAGATAAATAAAAAAAATAAAACTTTTTTTATTATTGTCCCATATAGTCACTTGCCTGTTTACTAGAAGTGACACCTCCGTCTCTAAAAGAACCATTCATATGACTAATAATCATTTTTTCAATTTGTGGTTTAATTGTTGACATATCCAAATTCATTGCGGAACCATTAGGTGAAACTATTTCTATTCTACCACTAACATTTAAGTTACCAAATTCCATACGAGATGGTGTTCCAGAATCATTACCACCTGTTAGTTTATTTGGGTCACCTGCAACTATTAAATCTCTATCGTCTAGACCTATAGAACCAAAAGGTCCTGTAAGAACTCTACCATTTGATCCTGGTAGTGACATTAAATCGAATGCATCTTCATCAGGTGTATCACTACCACTACCACCTCCACCAACATCGTTTAAAGTAGATTTTAATTTAGTTGTAAATACGTCTAGTGCTGGACTAACCCCATCTTTTATTTTTTTAGTTAAGTCACCTAATTCATCAAACATATTATCTAATATCTTACTTTCTCCGTCCCCAATTTCCTGTTCAAAAAACTTTTTAGCACCATCAATATAAGGTTTTACAGTACTTTCAACACCCTCCTTAACTTTATCAAATTGAGGTTTAAATTGTTCTTCAAATATTTCATATATATTAGTAGCAGTAGCAATTTTAGCTTCAGAAGCTTCTTGAAACCTTTCCATCTGTTGACTTATGGTTTGTGTATTTAAAGCAATATCTTTTAAATCTTCTTCTTGAGTTTGGTTTTCTTTCATAATAGAATCTACCATACCATCAGTAACTTCGTCCAAACCTAAATCACCAAACTCCTCTGTTTCAATTACAAACTTACCATCTTTAAATTTAGCCATTGATGCTAAACTTTCTTTCATTTCATCATCCCCAACAGACACAAACTCAGTTTTAATCTTAGCAATCTTAGCAGATTGTCTAGACATTTTTACCATATTGTCATAACTTAAACCTAATTCTTTTGCCGTTGATTGTAGTTGCATTCTAGCTTCTGCAGGCATTTCAAATTCACCAGATTCTTCATTAAACTGCATCATGTTTTTAGTCATCTCCCCAACTTTTTCTGCTAACTCTTCTGGTTTGTTTCTTGCCAAATACATAGTCTCAAATGGATCACCAAACGCTTGTGCTATATCACCACCTAACATTTGTAAATTAGCTGCGGCTTCAATTGCCGCTTCTGGTTGATAAAATTTGTCTGCCATTTGTAACATTTCTGAAACATCCGCTCTCAACTTAACCCCCAACTTAGCCATTTCAGTCATACCTTTAACACCATTAGCAAAAGAATAACCTTGCATTTGACCCACATTTTTCTGTAAAACTTTTATAACTTTAGTTGCATTCAAACCCATCGCCTGTGCAGATTTATAAGTTTCTAATATATTTTCTTCAATTTGTTCAGTACTTAATCCCATTAACATAAAAGATTCTGCCATAAGTGCAGCATCTGTAGTACTCATATTCATAGTGGCAGCGATTTCAGTTATTGTTTCAGCATCTTTAGAAGTTAGATTACTTACTCTTCCTGTTTGTTCACTAATTTCCTCATAAACATTTGCTAAATCATTTGCATTAAAACCCAACTCAATTGCGGTAGGTAGTGCACCTTTAAAACTTTTTTCTAAAAATTTAGCACTTTTACCTGTCATACCAATATCCCTACCAAGTCCCTTATACACTTGTGCCATTTTTTCTGCTAAAGCATATTGTTTACTAGTATTTGTTAAGAATTCTTTAATACTTGTACCCACACTACTCATATTATTTACTATCATACCAGTAGCGGTACCTGTTTCTTTATATACGGCTAATAATTCTTTAGATTTTTTTAGAGATCTTTCTATTTCTTTTGCCTCATCTTCATTATATCCAGACTTTGATTTATATAATTCAAGTTCTTCTTCTTGTGCCTTAATTCTCTCCTTCATTCTTTTAACAAAATCTTTATCGATTTCGGCACCTTCTGAAGAATACTGAGCTTGTAAACGAATAAGTTTTTCGAGTTCTTGTTGTTCCTTTTTTATATCATCAATACTTTTACCCATATTTTAAAAATTATCTATAATTAATAATTTTACCTTTCCACTTCCCTTTTTCATCTTGTATAGTATCATCAGTATTTAAAACCCACACCATTCCTGATTGTGGTTGTCTTATAGTTGATTTTTCAAAACTAAAAACAAATTTATTACCACTATTTTTTAATTTTATCGTATTATTTTTTTCTTTATAACTACCTAATATTTCAAAGGTATAAGTCATAGCATTAAATAGTGTTTCAGTACCTCCACTACCATCCTCTCTAGTAACAGGCTCACTAAATTTTATATCCATTTTATCATTAGTTATTATTTTTTCCGCAACAGAAGCATCACTTTTAACATCTTCTTTTTTCTTTTTAATATCAATACCTTTAACTTTAAAAACACTTTGTAGTTTATTTGTTAAATCATTAAAAATTGATCTTTGTTCTTCCCAAATAGAGTCTATTGTCACACATTCTTCATAAGTTTCTTGTCTATCATCTTTATCACTAATATCATTACCATATCTATCAATACAATAATCCCATTTAGATAACATTTCATCTTGTACAGGTTTAATGTAAACCATTAATTCTGATTCATATTGATCCCTATCTAAATCACCTGTATCTGTATCTACATAATCACTAACCAACTTCAAACAATAACATCTACTATGTCCAATTTTTTTTCCATATCTATCAAAAAACTTTTTCAAAAACAATGCAGATTTTGCGGCACCATTTACTGCTCTAACACTTTTAGTTGTTACACGAACAGTTTTACCAGCAACCCTATAAGTTTTAGGACCTGCAACCGCCATCTCCTCTAATTCCTCTCTATTAAAACCATCTTCAGTGAAAAATTCAAACAACCCATCTGCCCCTCCATCTATTGCGTCAACTTCTATTACATCACCAACTTTAGCATTCGGATCGATTTCTTTAGCCTCACTTAAATTCATATATGAATCCCCAACATTAGGTTTATCATTTTCATATTCTACACCATCCTCAACTACAGTAAATTTATATGTTTTAATATCTGAATCTGATATAGATATGATACCTTCATCTTCGACTAATAATTTAATTGTTTCATTGATAGTTTTTATACTATTAGAAAAATTTTTAAAAGATTTATCCATTGTTTTTTATTTATAAATATTTAATTTTTATAAAAAATTAAGATTCTTTAGTATTAATATATTCATTAATAAAAATTCTTCTAGAGTATGTAGGCATAATCATTATATCTGAATAAGAAAATCCCTTACTTACTAAAAAATTTATTTCTTTATGTAAACCTAATAAGAAGTTAGAGTTCAGGCCACCAAAAATTTGTTCCGAATCTAAGAAAGGTACTTACGGACTCCCTCCCATCAGTCCTTGCGGTTGTTTTAAATTCAATACCTGGCGTTATTTCATCAATATATTTTCTAAGTGATCTAGAATCTAATATAGAAATTTTCTTTAATATATTTGAAATCATGATTTTATCCCTTTTACCATCTATAGATTTTACTTGTTGTTCTAATCTAATTAAATCTTTATTAGATACTCCATCAGGATTTCTTTTTTGTTCTTCATTATCCCTCATTTCTACAATTTCATCATCTTTACCTGTTAATAAAGTAAAAGTTACTTTTTTACCACTTTTAGGTAAGACAAACTCAAACTCACCTTTCTCATCTGATTTAACAGTTAATTTCTTTTGTTTTAATTCAGATAAATTTATTGTACCTTCTACATATTCACCCAACTCAGAATCAAATACCATTTGTTTATATTCTTCACCGAATGCGGTAACCCTCAAAAATATCATTATTGCGGTTCTATCACCTGATAATAGATCGGAAACATCCATATCTAATTCTTTAACTTTTCTTTCTAATAAAATATTAATAATTTTATTCCCACTAGAAATATTTGGGGAAGTTAAAATCGATTCATCCATTGCAGTTAAATACTCAACCTTAACAGATTTTTTATTATTTTTATATAATATACCCTGTGATGGTAATTCAATTACGTCATAAGGAGTTTTTAATTCCTCTGGTACGTAATTAGGGTCTAAATTTTGATTAACGTTATCCATATTTACTATTCTTAAAACTTTTATTATTAATTATAATAATAAATATAAAAAAATAAATATTTTTATGAACACTTTTGTTTAATTCTTGGTAGGTACCATTCCGCACAAGATTTTGCTTCAGAATAACTATTCAGATCACTATCTAATAAACCATCTATTTGAAGTTCTGTAATAAAAATTGATAATTCTGCTATTATAGCATCATCTGACATCATATTACCTTCCTTATTAGTGACAAATTCACAATTTTTAATTTCTATATCCTGATCCCATAATGATTGTATCAATGATAGGGCAGAATCATATGTTTCACCAACTTCAACAATATCTTCAAAATCCACTTCATCTTCTTCATTTTCGTCAGGTATTAAATTAGGACATATCTTTTCTGAAATATTAGTACAAGAAGACAAGTACTTGTCTTCAACACAATCTAGGTCTTTACATCCCTCTATATTAACTTGTGCCGCTACACTTTTTTGTGTAATATTCCAAACTTTCTGTTCATCATTAACACCAATTACAATACCATTATCGTATTTTTTCAATATTTCAAATTGATTATAAATATGTTTTGATATTTCTGATGTATTACAAACTTCTACACTTTCAAAATCATTTAAAGTATCCCAAGTACTATTTAATTCTTTTATAATACAATCTTGATTTTTTGCATCACCATAAACATAATTTTGACATACCTTTTTTACATATTCATCAATATTAATATCTTTACCATCATTTGTTAAAACACCATCTAATTTACCATCTTTATCAATTAGATCTATAATTGTTTGTAAACTTTTTCCTGAATCTTCAATATAAGACTCTATTGTTGGGTTATTAATAATAACTTTCTTCAATTTACTCTTAATTGAATTTCCCTCCCCATCCGTTATTTCATCACCGTTAACACCATCACAATTTATATTACAACAATCAACATCATTTGTTGCTTTATACTCTTCACATTTTTTCTTTATATATACTTCTATAGCTTCGTCAACTAAAGCTAATTCTGGTGCAATTGTACCATTCCATATCTCACCAACCGCCCATATACCCCAATTACCAAACGGGTTAGCTATTACTTTAGCACAGTTTAAAATCTCTCTGGCAATTCCATTAGGATCAGCTTTTGGGTTTCTTCTGTGTATTATATCAAGTTCTTCTTCTGTGTATTCAACCTCACCCAATGCCTGTTTACACTTAACCCACACATACATTCCTAGACCAAAATAACTTAATATTGGAAGTAGTGACGTCCCAACCCCAATCCGTAATCGCCATTTACCTCTTTTATTAATTTCTGCTAAATCATCTGCAGGACCCTTAAAAATAACTTTATAATTTTCCTGAATCCATTTTTCTAACGTACTAGATTTAGAACCAACAGTATTAAACAAATTTTCTAATTGTTTTCTAGTTTTATTTGATTTAACAATATATAATTGTATTTCAGAACCAGTATCTACCACAATTGCATTTTTTAAATCTTCTAATGAAACTTCTTTTCCTATTTTACGTTTTAATATTTTAGGAACTATTTTATATTTTTTTATCGCCAAAAAATTCCGTATTTTCTTTTTCGATTTAGCGTCAAATACATCACCAACCAAACTATTATATTTAATTTCTTGATTGAATACATCATATAAAATATCTTTAGTTAGTGGTTTATTACCTATTTTAACATTTGAAGAAGACTCCAACTCAAATTTCCACCCGTCCCAAACCGTTTTAAATTCTGGGTATACTAAATCACCCACTTGTTTACCTTCAGGAATAAAATCATTATTAGTATATCTTTTTGATAGTAATTTGTCTATCTCTATAAGATCATCAACAACCAAATCTAAATTTCTATACATAACACTATCTCTTCGTAAAAGACCCATTAAAATAGTTGTAAAATCTACTCTTTTATTAGAACCACTTTTTAAATTTCTAGTCGCGGTATTAATTTGATCTAATGTGTCTGCTATCATACCATTTTGAATTAAAAATTGACTTTTTTTATTTATAGGTAATATAACTGTATTTACTAAATCAGGGTCAGATAATATAAGTTTACTCGGTGGCATTGAATTGGGTATACCCTCTAAAAAATTTTTTAACTGTTCGATTTCTGAATTATTTAAGTTTTTTACACCATCAAACCTAGCACTTAAATCTACAATAAACGATTCTGCAAAATTACTTATATTACTTTGTAAATTAGAAAGTTTTGGTAAATCACCAGGCTCTCCCCTACCAATCTTTCTTAATCCATCTGCCAAATTATCTATATTTTCATTAACCCCTCTAGCGTAGTTTAGTGCGTCGTTAGATAATGAACCCCTTTTTAGATTATCAGGTAATAATTCATTTACACCCTTTACTATCCTATCCACATCAAACCTATTCCTTTTTACTGCTTTTATAATATCATCACCAACACCTTCTGATAATAAACCCATTTCTTTAGACTCATTTAATGTGAATCTATTATCCATTCTTTTAAGAATATTTTTAAATTTATTTATATCCATTTTTTAACCTATTTTATCTAAAATATCATTTATACTTTTAGAACTACTTAAATCCCAATCTAATATTTTCTCTACATATTCGACTGTGTTATAACATGTAGTACCACCATCATCAGTCCACATTTCAACACTACCTCCAGTATTACCATTAAAACCTATAGCTTCTAAATCTACAGTAACTTCTCCACCACCCAGAGGATTTGTAAAACTAAATTTAGATTTTATACCTTTTAATTTTTTATTCATAATTGCAACAACTAAAGCGTTACTTAAAGTTAGTTCAGTACCGTCTCTTTTACAAGTAAAATCCCCCTCTAATTTAACATAGTGAACCCCCATTTCAATCTTATTATCCGATAGATTTATATCAAATTCAGGGCCTGTCCAAACTAAATTAAAAGATGGTATAGGGAAAGCTTCTTTTACACAAGAATCTTTAGATACAGTAACCCCACCTCTATTTTCTGTAGTATCACTTGGTTTATAAAACATGTTAAACCTACCTTTTATTGGTCCACTACCACTAACACTACCTTCATCTGCGTATAGATTTAAAATATAGAATTTTCCAGTTAAAGCTGGTTTTTTTATTCCTAATCGACAAACACCACTTCTATTAGCTAAACTTAAAGAAAACTCACCAGTATTAAATCTAGCATAATTATCTTTTAAATAATTGTAAGGTTTATATAATGGCCCAACTTTACCTATACAAAAATCACTTTCTGTTTCTTTTTTTATAACGTAACCTTGACTACTTAAGAAATTAATTGCTTCATCGACATCATCACAAGCCTCATTTACTAAATTACCATATAATCTTTCTTCACTAAATAGTGCTTTTATTCTTTCTATCTCCTCGTTTAAATTTTCTTTTTTCATAATTCTATTCTTTAATTAGATTACCATAAAGTCTTTCATTAGTAAATAAAGATTTTATTCTTTTTATTTCTTCTTTTATAGTATCATTTTCATTTTCATATTCCTCAATCATTTCATCTAAAGAGATCATTATATTATCAGCTTCAGAAGGTGAATAATTTTTATTAGGTTCTATAATTTCTAACTGTAACTGATTTTTTGTTTTTGGTGGAATTTTTTCGTTTTTCAATTCTTTAATAAAATCAGTTAAATCTTTTTCATTAATAGGTTTTTTAAGTGATTTAAAAAAGTCTAATACTTTTTTATTTGTATCTAAAACTTCATCACTTATACCTCTTTGAGAATTCACTTCTGTATATAAATATAAAATTATATCATTTATTAATGTTGTTATATTATTATCTTCTTTTATATCACTTTTTAAGTTATCTGCAACTTTAGTTATTTCTGTTAATAGATTTTGCAATTTATTAAGCCTGTTTTCTAATACTTCACCACCCTCAAATCCTGATAAATCTACACCTAATTCAGATTCTACTTTTGTTTTTAAACCAATATCATTAATTATTACCTCAAAAGCTTTAGAAGTTTTGTCATCTCCAGCATCCTTTTCATTTCCTTCATCATCAAATAACCCAAAAGGATCTATATTATATTTATCATGGAAATTTTTTAAAGTTTTACCTATTTGATCACTACCGAAATATAAACCACCAAAAAGGGATATCTGTAAAATATTTGCTGGTTTAATCACATCTTTTACTCTTTTACTATTAATAAACTTTTTTAAGTCCCCTTTATATGTATTTGAAAACTCATCTGCAAATTTTTGAGGTGTCATATTTTTAATTTCCCTATCTAATATTTCTTTTTCCCAAGGACTTAATTTCGCAATTTCTTCTGAGGTAGGTAACAAATTTTTAATTTTATCTGCGTTATCACCTATTTCTTTTACACCATTTTCTAAAAACTTACCTATTACTTTCTTTTCAGAGTCTGGTAATTTACTGACTATTCTTTCTATTTTAATTTGTGCTTCTATACCATCTAACCCCTTTATAGCGTCACCAATTTTCTGTAATGTTTTGATATTTTTACTACCACCTTTAACAAGGGCCCTAGTTTCAGTTAACCCAGGAATTATACCTATTGCAGTTAAACCTGCATTTAATTTCCAACCTTCATCACCCTCGATTACATATCCTAATGCGCTAATACCGTCTATAACACTCGCAACTATTAAACCTACAGGACCAAAAAACGAAGAGACAATACTCGCAATATCTGCCCAACAATGCCAATCTTCAACACAACCATCAACCTTATCATCAAACCATTCTCCCCAAGGTTGTACATTTTGTACATAACAAGCATCGTCTATCTTTACACTTATATCAATATTATATTTTTTCTTTTCGGGTACCCTATTACCCCTAGTACTTTGACCTTTATTTCCACCCAAAACCACTGCGGATACTTTTTTGGTAATTCCTTTCTGATATTTCACACAACACGCAAATGGATTTTTAACACTTGACGGATCGTTTGGGTCAAAGTAAAAAAACAAACCACCCAAATTCCCCTTACAATAATCTTTTAAAGAATATACGGCATTCCCACCAAAAACAGGTTTACTATTACTAATATTATATGATGGTATATTATAATCAGAAAACATAACAAATTTACTCTTTTTGTCTAACCATCCCACCCAATCAGATTTTTGACCCGCAATTCGTCTGTTTACTAAATCAATGGAAGATAAAAATTCTTTATAATTATTTCTTACTACTATAATCTCAATAAGATTATCATCAATAACACTAATTAACCTTTTTAACGATTTTCGTCTTTTTTCATCGATATCGGCTAAAACTTTTTGTCTATCCTCTTCTCTTTTCCTAGTATCGTTTGGTCCCCACAATGCTCTTTGGTTAAATGGATCAGAGTTCGGAGTAAAGTTATTTTTGGTGTATTCTTCATCTCCCATCATATATAGAATAGATTCTTCCTTATTAATTAACTTAACTAATTCATTATAATCCAAGATATCATCAAAACCTGTGTTTATAATATCATAAAATATATTATTAGGGTCATATTGTTCTGATAATAACTTTTCGTTTTTTACGACATCATTATTTAACTCTTCATCCAAACCACTATCCACCCAATTTTTTAAAGCATCAACCTCTTTATCTGTAATTACGTCTGATTGACTATTTATTAAATCATAAATACTATTTTTATAGTCTAATCTCATTTCAGTATTTTTTCCATAATCTCCTAAAACGCTATATGTTTTTATCTGATGTTCAAAATATGCAACCTTTTCCAATAACCAAGAAGGGTCTATACAAGTTGAGGTGGATATAGTACCAATATTTGCAATGGTTTCACTATTTAATTTAAAGTCTTTGGGCCCATCCCAATTAAAAGAACTACTTATAACACCCCAGTTTGCTATTGCCTTTTCATAATTTTTATACTCCTCGTATCCACTTTTATTGAATTTAAAATCTCCTATATCTTTTTTAACTTTATTTAAAGTTTCTTTTTCTAAATCATCTTTTTGATAATTAAATTCTGATTCTATATAATCTCCACCAGCTATATCCCAAGCAATTAAAAAATTAATATTATCTATCGGACCTGTTTTACTAAAACCATCTGTAATATTTAGTATTTTAAAACTATCATTTATTTCTTTTAGAGAATCACTATTATTTCTAACCCATTGACGAAATTTATTACCATCTTCCACACTTTTGATGTACTTGTCATATAACATATCGTCTTTTAGTTCGTCAGATAAGTTTAATTTATCAAAAGCGTATTTTTCAAAACGATCCCAATAATTTTTTAATGAAATACCACCACCATCTGTTAAGTCTTTTAGAAAATCTTCTACACCTGTTGTCGGACTTTCTTTATAATTAATTATTTTAACAATTTCGGTAACTAATTTATTAATATTTTTATAACTATCACCTACTTCGTAACCTTGTAATTTTAATTTAGTCCACAAATTTTTTGATGTTTTTACTTTTGTGTCTAGACCAAAATGATATTTTGCAAAGGCAGATGCGGTGTAATCACCCCAACCATTATCTTCCTTAAGACTATTACCTTCGTAGTCTGTCAAACCCTTTTTATTGAGAAATTTTTGTATTTCTTTTACAGAAGGTTTTTCTATAGTTTTTTGTTCATTTAAAAAAACACGCCTATATTGAGATTCCGATATGACTATTTTTTTACTCATAAATATTACTTAGGTTTAACCATAAAAGTACCCATATCTAATTTTTTCTTATCCATAGATCTTTGTATTACAATTTCTTCTTTGTTTGGATCGATGTTTAATGCATCATATACTCCCTGAATATAAGGTTTTCTAAATACCGCTGGAGACACACTATTATCTATTAAAGGAACATTTTTATTACCTTTAAATAAATAAACATTATCTCTTTTATTTGATTTTTTAATTTGACCAACAGAAGCACCCTCCGCATTTTTAATTTTATATAATCCACCTTTATACCCACCAGATAATTTTTCAGGTTCTTTAATATCCCAACTACCCATTAATGTTTTTATCTTATGATTTCTTTTAAAATACCCTTCTCTTTCCCACACATTGTAAAAATTACTAAGACACCACTCAATCCTTTCAATGTACTCTTTCCCATTTGGGTATTTTTCTTCATCATTTTCAAAATCTTGTCTGGTAACACCTTTTCTTGGCAACGCCGCCATTCGTCTAAGATGTTTTCTACAGGTTACTTTATTTTTAATATTATCAACTCTGTCTAAATCCATTCCTAAAACTTTTTCACCTTTAGTACCTTTTTTAATGTCCTTTTTTTCTTTTCTACTAATTGCTTTACCATCCGCTTTTTTCTCCGCAGAAGACTCTTTTTCATTACTTTTTGTAGTTTCTTTTTCTTTACTATCAACACCTTGTAACTTAACGTCTTTTGGGTCTACTTTATCAGTAGATAATTTGTCCGCCTTTTTTACATCTAATTTTTCTATCTTTGTATCGTCAAAAGGTTCGTTTGGTTTAATAGTATTATGTAGTATTTTTAGTGCGTCTATATTACCATCCTCTAAATTATCACTCTCATCCTCATTCAAACCTAATTTTTTCTTAAAACCTTCCAAAGTTTTAGGTCCGACAATACCGTCCGCATTTAAACCAGCTTCTTTTTGCATTTTTATAACCGCTTCTTTTGTTTTAGGTCCGAAAATACCATCTGATTCTATACCTAATAAAGTTTGTAATGCTTTTACACCTTCACCTTTAGAACCCACTTTTAAATTGGATTCATTAATAACTTCTTCATTTTCCACCAAATTACCGAACATTCTCTCTTCAGTAAAAAGTGATTTAATTCTATTTATTTCTTCATTAATATTGTTTAGTCTTCTCATAACATTTATTTTAGTAATTTTATATATCTATAAATATATCCAAATAACAAAAAATCCCTATCAAACTAATGATAAGGATTTTTTTATAAAATTAAATATTCTAATCTCTTAGAATACGTTGATTGCTCTGTCGAAACGAAGTGTACATGAAATATCTGCCAAATCAGAAGAGTTATACTCCAAACTACCAAAATCTGCGTCATTCAATTGTGTACCTTGTAAAATCCACTTCTGAACAACAACTCCAGTTGGGTCTAACATTTCTAATTCTACGTCTTTCTTATATCCCGCAGCGTAACCTTGTCTACCTGTTACTGATTCTGAGTGTAAACGAACCCATTCCATTAACGCTTGTGTCGCAGAAGGTCCAATAGGATCTCTAAACGTTACGGAAATAGATTCCCACTTAAATCTACCAATAACAAAAGTAGATGTATTTAAAAATGGAATCTCTACCTCATCACTCGTATATTTAGGTCTAGATGTTGTAGAAACCCACCATTCTTGAATCCCTAATTCATCTGGGAATCTCAAAATAAACCTATTCTTTCTTAACGGTTCGTAAGGAACAGGCATTCTCATTAATAAA
>Ga0208794_1000582_pt1 | contig 22528 bp, 9 predicted proteins | sample 32_taG_FD_184106 | JGI IMG/M metagenome (GOLD analysis project Ga0208794, IMG submission 184106) | Marine viral communities from the Gulf of Mexico - 32_GoM_OMZ_CsCl metaG (SPAdes) (version 2) | ecosystem: Environmental > Aquatic > Marine > Oceanic | place: Atlantic Ocean: Gulf of Mexico... | reverse complement strand
TAGGAAATATTATCCTGATACGTTTTCTGATTTTAATGACGCTTCTGTTGGTATGATGTTATTGGAACTAAATGCTGCGGTTGGAGATATGTTATCTTTTCAAACGGATAGATTATTTAACGAAACACAAATCAATTATGCACAAGAAAGATCTTCTGTATTAGAGTTAGCGAGAACTTTTGGTTTAAATATACCAGGTAAAAGACCTAGTATAACTATTGTAGATTGGACAGTTACTAATATACCCGTACAAGGTGATACATTTGATATTAGTTACGCACCTAAAATAATTAAAGGTTCACAAGCAACAGGTGCGGGTAAAGTATTTGAATTATTAGAAGATTGTGATTTTGCATCTCCATTTACAACTGGAGGAATACCTAATAGAATAATCATACCTAATATAGATGGGAACGGAAGACTCCAAAACTATTCTCTAACCAAAAGAGAGATAATGGTTAATGGATTTACTAAAATCTATAAGAAAACTTTAAGTGCTTCTGACTTCAGACCTTTTTTAGAAATTGTATTACCAGAAGATAATGTACTTTCTATAGAAAATATTATTACTAAAGAAGGGACTAATTTAACAACTGCACCTACAGAGGAAGAATTTGCAGATTTTGATTTAAATTGGTATGAAGTACCTGCGTTAGCACAAAATCAAATATATGTGGAAGACCCTAATGGTGTTTCTGATCAGGATGGTGTAGTAGTGGGTAAATGGAAAAATTCGCCACAAAGATTTATTAAAGAATATACTGATAATGGTTTTTGTAAAATTATATTTGGTGCGGGTGATGAAGATATTTCTGAATTAAATAACTTTGTTGGGTGTAGAGGTCAAATTGATAGGATAGGTAAAACTATAAACAATTTATCTTTAGGTGAAATACCACCACCTAGTAATACATTATATGTTAGATATAGAGTAGGTGGAGGAGAAGATACTAATATAGGACCTAATACTGTTAATACATTAGGTACAATTAGTACAGTTATTAACGGTGATGATTCAGATACAAATAGAATTATTGGTAATAGTATAAGTGTTAATAATCCTATACCTGCTTTGGGTGGTAAAGAACAACCATCAGTAGATGAGATTAGAAACTTAGTAAGGTATAATTTCTCTTCACAAAATAGATGTGTTACAATAAAAGACTACCAAAGTAGAATACCTTTGATGCCTGGTAAGTTTGGTGTTCCTTTTAGGACAGGTGTTTGGGAAGAAAGAAATAAAATAAATGTATCAATATTGGCATTAGACGGAAGTGGTAAACTTACCACACAAGCAACATCAGCATTGAAACAAAACATTGCAGAGTATTTGGCGGACTATAGAATGATTAATGATTATATTACCATAAAAAATGGTAGGGTTTTGAATTTAGGGTTTGAAATTGATATTTTCGCAGAAAAATCAGTACCTAATGGACAAATTGTTAGTGGTGTAATAAATAAAGTTACTGAGTATTTTGATATTAATAAGTGGGATATGGGTGATAATATTTATATCTCACAATTAGTCGAAAACATTAACAACGTTGGTGGGGTATTAAATGTTACTGATTTAAGAGTATTTAACAAAGTTAATGAAAATGGTAAATATTCCTTAAATGAAATTGCACAACCTTATATCGATAGTGATACTAGACAAATTGATTTGTTAGGTAGATATACTTTATTCGGTGAACCAAACGCAATGTTCGAAATCAAATATCCAAATAGAGATATTAAAGTCACAATTTCTACTTCATAATAATTACTTTTTTAAAAAATGAATTAGTTTTATAATAAAATTAAAGTTATGGGATGTAAAACATGTAAACAAAAAAAAGAAAAAAAGGAAAAGAGTGGGGTTGGTAGTAATTTAAACGCAATTAACAATACTTTACAAGAAAGTGGATTAGAAAATGGTGTTTTTGTATATAAACTTATAGCATTTATAGTAGTAATTGCAGCACTTCCTTTAATATTAGCAGTATTGATTGGACAAATATTCATATATTTCTTTATACCTAAGAAGTTAGATAAAATTACTAAAAAATTTAGAGGATTCTTTACTGGTTTATTAAAAAGATATACGACTTTTAAAGAAAACAGAGAAAGGAAAAAAAGAGAAAGACAATTTGCTAATAATAGGGGATATGAAGAAGGAAGTGAACTAGTCGAGGTTAGTGATGTTGAACTACAAGAAAAATAACAATAAAAAAAATAGTGATTTTTAAATGTCGAAATCATATAGAATTAGGACTACACCAGGACAAGATAATGGATATCTAAAAGTTGATGTTGATCTTAACCAAAACTATGATTTCTTAGAATTACTAAGTTTAAAAATTTCTCAGAACGAAGAATACCAGTCATTTTGTTCAGATTATGGTGTTGTAGCGGGTAGAGTTATTGTTAATGATGGATTTGGGGTACCAAATGTAAAAGTCTCAATATTTGTACCTGTAGATGATGCGGATTTAGATAATCCAGTAAAATCTGCGATTTATAATTACACACAACCTTTTTCTGATCAAAAAAATGAAAATGGTATTAGATATAACCTATTACCTCAAAACCAACAAAGTTTAGATCATACACCTGTGGGTACTTTTCCTAAAAAAAGAGAGGTTTTAGACGATAGAACCACTTTAGAAATATATGAAAAATATTATAAGTATACCACAACAACAAATGAATCTGGTGATTATATAATTTTTGGTGTACCTGTAGGACAACAATTCTTACATTATGATATGGATGTAAGTGATATAGGATTTTTGTCTACAAGACCTTATGAATTGTTAAATCAAGGGTATGGAGAAGATTTATTCAAAAACAGATACAAATTTAAGTCTTCTAATGATTTAGATAGTTTACCACAGATTTTTAGTGGTAATATACCTATTACTGTCGAACCATATTGGTGTGATAGTTTAAGTGTTGGTAGTGCATTAGGTATAAATAGATTAGATATCGAACCTGATGTACAATTAAACCCAACATCAGTCTTTATGGGTAGTGTTTTTACAGATGACGAAAAAGATTCGTTAAACAAAAACTGTAAACCTGCCAGAGAAATGGGTAAAATGAATGAGGTTATTACAGGTGCGGGTAAAATTGAAGCGATTAGAAGAACTGTAAATGGTTCTATAGAAAAATTTGACTTAAAAGAAGACAGTATTGATGAAAATGGTAACTGGTCAGTATTATTACCTATGAATATTAGAAAGGTGGTTACTGATGAGTTTGGTAATTTAATTCCTTCTCCCGATGGTGTAAAAGGAGTACCGACAGAAGGAGATTATAGATTTAGAATATCTATGGACGCTACATCAAATGACAAAAGACTTAGACAAAGAGCTAAATTTTTAGTACCAAACACCAACAACAACTTTAATTTTAAAGAATACACTCAAGATGAGTTAAGAAATAGTACGGATTTTACATTAAATGAACAAATTTCAGATATAACAGATAATACTGATTATTCTGACGATATAACTAACCAGTATAACTATTTAGAAGAGTTTTATCCTTTTAGGTGGAAAAAAATATATACAGTAAAACAATATATAGGTAGATTGCAAAAACTTAAAAGTGATGAGGCGAGAGGTTTTATTGGTATAAAAGATATTATAAATGCGGAAGGGGTTAATAAATTCCCATCAAATAGACACGATACTAATTTTAACATTCTATATACTATTATATGTGTTATCCTTTCATTATTTGCAACTGTTATAGGTATAATTAACGGAATTATAAATATTATTAATGGTTTAATAACTACATTATGTAATTTTAAATTACCAATATTTTTATGTTTTGGTTCATCAGATAAGGGGTCTAAATATAAATTACGATATAAGGCTTATGCAGATGCCTTTTGTACCTTCGAAATACCTTCAGGTACACCTGGAGTACCTACAACTAGTGGTTTTTCTGAAATATATGATAGGGCAACAGGACTTACGGGTGATAATAATGAATATGATGCGGGTTCTTTTGATGGGTTTTTAGGGGAGTGTGATGAAACATTTGGTTTTATTGATGGTACTAGAGAATATTATCCCGCAAAAACAGTAGGTGGTATATTACAACCAGTCACACAAAACGGTGATGCGTTTGGGTCTGGAGTTGTTGCACCTCCAGGTACTACAGTTGCAGACTTTTTAGATAGTAATGGTAATAATAATGAGGATTGTGTACAATCAACTGTGAACATTCTGGGTACTCCAGTCTATTATAAATTAGCAGAATCAGGTTCTTGGAGAAATTCTATAACGGATTGTACTAAAGATGACATTGATGATGATTGTGGTGGGATAAAAATATTTGGGATTTGTATACAAATACAATATTGGTGTTTATTTGGTGCGATATTTTGTAAAAGATGTAGAGCTTCTTGTCCTGGTGAACCTAATCATGATTGTAATAAAGGTTTAGAATGTGGTGGTGGTTTATTTGGTTGTTGTTCGGATTGTTGTGTTAAAATACCATTAATACCATTAAGGTGTGCAGAAACTGGTGAACAATATGTAATAACTTTAATACCCACACCTTTTGGTGCTAGATTATGTAATAGGGTTTATGTAGTACCATTAACGTGTTTATCTTGCGGAGGACCTCAAACGCCAGGAATAAAAGATTGGTTAAGTTGTGTTTTAGAAGGTTTAGCAGTTTCTTTAAGGATGTTAAAATTTGATTTCTATAATGATTGGGTTGGGGGTTCTTTATATTTCCCACTAATAAAAAGAAAATATAAATTAAAAAAATCTAAAAGAAAATTCGGGCAAATTAAAAAAGATAAATTTTGCGACTATGAATGTAGAGTTAGAGATTCTGACGATTTTCAAGGTGATGAAACATTTGAGTGGAGAATAAAAATACCTTCTTTATTATTTTCTAATCCGACATTGGAAGTTAATGGTTGTACTGCAAAAATTAAAGGTAGAAGAGTTAGTGATTGGTATGGTTCTATCGAAAACCAAAATGAGGCGGAGAATTTAGAACTTGCGGTGAAAGATATTACTTTTCCTGGTACTGATACAAACAATGAACCTTGTAATATTGAATTTGCAACATATTCTGGATCCACAGGTTTAAATCAAGTTTTAAGTGATATTGGTATAAATGTAGTAGTTAAAGAAAGAGAAATTCCTGGTGAACATGGAAAACCAGAATATATATCCACAGAAGATGCTTCAGGATTCTCAACATGGAAAAATGTGGGTGGACATGGACACCACAGAAATATATGTGATAACACTAGAATGTTAGAAAGGAAAGAATATTTTAAGGAAGAACTAGATTGTAATGACGGACAGGTAAATGAAGAAGATTTACCTGAAAACAATGAACTACTGGGTGGAGAAGATGGGTTTGAAGAACCTATTAGTGAAGACTTAGTATACGACTCAAATGGAGAACCTTTAGACCCACAACCTGAAGACCCACCATCATTGGACCCATTCCTCCCTTTATGTTCAGGTAATAATTGTGGTTCAAAATGTGGGTTTAATGGTGTGGCACCTTGTAGGTCTTTTGCGGGTAAACAAGATTTCAATAACTATAGAGGTCAAGTTATAAAACATGGTTTGATTACTTGGGAAGAAGGTGAAATATATTACACACCATATATACCTAATGGTGATCCAAGAGAAAATACTGATGAATATAAAGGTAATTTATTATTACCAACAACAATAATGGAATTAGGTAGTATGACTTTTTGTGATATCGATAATGTCCCATATATAATAAATCAAGTTAGACCAACCACATTTAATGTAAGTTATGAAGATTATAAAACAAAAATCGCTGGATCAACTGATCCATATTTAAATGGTAATTTAAAAAAGATAAATAAGTTTGATGATAGAAAAGATTCCTCTTTAAATCTCAGTGCATATATTGAATTTAGTTGTTATAGTGTAGTTTGTGCAAATATTAGTGGTATTGTTAATCAGTCACAGATTGGTGTTGATATAATTGATAAGAATGATATAGGTGTTGAGGCAGGTACTTGTTTCTTAAGATTTGATCATGACACAGAATTGAGGGATTATTTTTGTAGAAGGTTTAATGGTTATAAATCTGACAGAACATTCCATCATCAAAGACCTAATGGTAATGACACTGACAACATATATAATACATATCCCGAAGTAACTTTAGTAGACGCATTAGGCACCGAATTATATTATGAATTACCTGATGATGACGGAGGGAATACTATACTCGGAGAGGGAATAATCCTTTCAGAATATAATGATTCTGATCCTTTTACACCTGGAGATGCTTGTGGATATAGAGATGAAAATAATAATCCTGATTATTTTTATGGGTTAGCACCAGGTTCTACACAAAACTTTATAAATTATCCAAACGGTTCTCAAACTATAAATTTTGGTAGTACACCATTTACAGAAGAAGTAACCGCAGAAAATATTCCCAATGAAACGGTGAATGTATCGGGTATTAGATTTAATAGGTCACAAACACCATATCATTTATATTTTGGTTTAGTACCAGGTAAAACCGCATTACATAAGACAGTAGGTAAATTCTTTGCAGATAAAATAAATGCAATAACATTAGAAGGTGTAGGTGCATCTAACAATGATGTAGAACAAACAATAAATAATACACCAGGAATAAATGGCGGAGAAAAGAATTCAAACGCAACATATACAACTTGTTTAGGTGATACATTAATAACCACAGTAGAACCATAATAAAAATACTATGAATAAGACAAATAAAATATTACTTAATAGTGTTAAACTACCTAACAACGTAAATGTAGACAGTCAAATACAAATAGGGTTAGACAACAAAAATAAACCTTTACCTTTAAACGATATTGATACAATAGTTAGTCAATACGAACAATTTGTAAAAGAAAGAAAAGATAGCAGTATATATAGATTTTATGGTGTTGTAAAACCAGTAATAAGTAATCCACTTTTCAACGAAAATTTTAAAATATTTTTAGATGACGATGGTAACATTACAGGTAATACTATTGCGAGTTCAGGTATTTTTGAAAAAGATGGGTGGATAGGGTATTATGAAAATGATGTTGACGATATAGAACAAAATACTAATGAGAGTTCACTATGTGAATTTTTCCCTTTCGACCCAGGTTATGATAAACTTAGATTTTTAGATAACGATGGTGTACAAAATTATTTATTGAAAATTGTTTATCCTTTTGAAACTAGAGATATTCAGATTATGAAAAATAATTCTGGAACTACTTTATCTGATGGTGTACCTGTGATAGAAAAAATAGAAATTGAATTAAATGATAGAATGTATGTCGGTTTTAGAACCGCTATGAATCATGGTTTAACAGAAGGTTCTAGAGTAAACCTACATAATTTTATTGACTTAACAAGTGATAATTCTTTAAAGTTAGGACAAAAAACTTATAAAGTATTTAAGTTAGGTAATCAAGTAAATGATCAGAAACTAAGAGTTTTTGTTTTAGATATAGAACCAGATCAAATTGATTTGAATGTAGGTGTTAGTACAATTAAGAGAGTGGTTAAAGGAAAAGAATCTAATTACTATGTAAGAAGGTTTAAGTCTGTTACTTTTAGTGGGTATACTGATTATGATTTATATCCTGCGGCGTATGGTACAACATATTATTATGATAATGTTGCGGCGTTTAATTTTAAAACAGATATAGACGTAAAAGATATAAAAGATAATTTAGGTAGACCGATTAGTGAATTGTACCTATCAATTGTTAAAAATGATAATGACAGTGATCCTAATAGTATTAATACACAATATTGGAATAGTACTATTTCTAATTTAAGTAGTAGTATAACAACAATATCGGGTACTAATATAACAAGATTTTGGACACCGATATCTGCGGGTTATGATTTAGAAAACGATATAAGAATAAATTATAATATACGTTCTTATGGTGACCCTAATTATGTAAATTCATTATATTATGAAAATATAGATGAATCTAATAATACATTTGATGGTGATATAGTTGAATATAATGAAAGTGAGTTATTAGAAAGGAGGTTAGAAGATGTCTATCATAGAATAAATACTATTTACAGAGAGTATTTAAATGATATAGATAGTAGTAAAGAAGATAAAAGAGAGGGTTATATCTATACACCATTTAATTTAATACAAATAAGAGAATTTAGTAATGTAATAAACCCAACAGTTAATTTACAAGAAATAATTGACAAATATAATATAACCAATCCATTGGATATTGAAGATTTAAAAAAGTCTTTTCAGATACCTGATTATGCGACAGAAATATCAACAAATGTTTATAAATGGAGAAGTTTATTAGATATTGGTATTACTGATAGTTCTGGTGGGGGAGTTAATTATCCTTTTGAGAGTGGTGCGCATTATGTTTATTTAGATAAAACATTTTATATGCAAAGACAAGACCCTCCCTGTGAATTTACTTTAATATCTGAAGACATAACATTAGGGGCTTCCGATGTTGATGATTTGGAACAAAATAAACTTCTATCACTATTTAAAGACCCAACTTATCTAAATTATACTTTTGAAAATGCGACAGAAGCGGCTAGTTTAGTAAATGGTAGTGGTACTGATGGGGTTTACAATTTATTAGATTACAACGGTGCGGATGATTTAAATATTGAGGTTACTTTAGTTGACTATGAGGGTAATTATGAATTAGGGAAAAGAGATATTGGTGGAACTTGTATCGATTTCTCAACATTAAAACAAAGAGATATAGACGATGTTTGTTGATAGAAGAAAAATATTAATTGGTAATATTGGTAGTGGTACTACTATAGATATACCCTTAAAGACTAACTTTTTTCCTGTTGATAATGCGGAATTAATACAGGATAAATTTGTTAATGATGAGATAGAAAAATCTATAAACCCTATAGTAGATTATAAAAAAGTAATTTTTAAACCTGCGGATGATAATTGGGAAATTATAGATAAGTTTAAAATTAATTTAAATTTTTATACCCCAGATAGTATAGAGGCAGGTGCACCGTCACATAGAGGTACTGGTGCAGAACCAGGTGTTTATGAAGACCTAGATTTTATTTTCGATGATATATTTTGTAGAACGAATAGATTTATTAATAGTTTTATTAGATTCTCATTTTATGACACACCAAACAGTGGACAAAACCAATTACTGTCTTTTGTAGATATATTTACACAAATTGGTAATGATCAAAAAAATGAATTTGGTTTTCCTAAACCAATAAATGAATCACCTATTTCTTTTGTTTTGGGTGATCCTGTAAAACAACCTGAAGAAATTCACGAAGGATACCATTTTTATTGGTTTAAAGATTTGGTAGATAATGCCCCTAATCAAGAATATGTCTTATATGGTATAATGCAATTTAATAGCGCAAGAAATGGTAGAGTTTATGAATTGGGCGCATCTAAACAATTTGATGTTAATAATATACAGTTATCTGAATTAGAGGGAGAAGATGGTATTTTATATTTAAAGATAATTCTAAAAAACGATAATGGGATTTATAAGTATAGGTTCGAACCAAACACTAAACAGTTGGATTTTCCCGCTGGTGTTAATTTGAATCCTAGTCCTGCGGGTGGTACACCACCCACATTAACATTTTGGCAAATTACACCTTAGAATATTTATATATAAGTTATGAAGTATATAAGAAAAAAAATAAATTTAGAAAATTTCACAGTAAGGTCGATACCTAAAAGTGTTCTTACAAAGGATTCTGAGGGTAAAACAGTTATAAATACTGATAGTCCCAACTACTACTATGGTACAATACCAGAGTATAAGATAGATGATGAAGGTAATTTTATTTTAACACCTTTTGGACAAAAAATAAAAAACACTATTGATGTTGATATTTTTATGACGCAAAATATAGATGATATGGGAATCTTTACTGACACACCATTTGTACCTTCAGAAGAAACGTTACCAGAAAAACCAATAGGTTTTAATTCATTTACTTATGGTAGATTGGCAGGTGCACCAGTTAGTTTTTATTATTCAGAACCCTTTTCTTTCACAGGTAACACAGATGATAGTTTCTTAGATCAAGTTGCTTCATTAATAAAAACAAATAGTGGGGGTAATACATTTACTCCTAATATAAACACATCATACGACCCACAAAATAATTATAATGGTGTTTTATATGATGATTCAGAAAAAACTGTATACAAATTAGGTGCTGATCCAAATGATATTTCTAATACAGGGATAAAATTTACAACATTAAAAAATGAATATGATAAAAAAGTCAATGAACTAGGTAAAAATGAATCTTACAATGTGACTTTTTTTGAAACAGATAACGGTGGTTGGAATCAAACAAATACCTCATTAAGTGCATTATCAAAAAAAGAAGAATATTTAGGTGTAGTTTTTCCACCAGAAGTTGATAGTGCGGTATTTATTAATAGAGGTATTGCTGATATTTTTGAAAGACACGCATTGTTATCAGAAATAAAAACAACTAACGATATAGACACAAACAGAGGTGGATTTATAAGAATTTAAAAAAAAAGTTATGGCAACAGGAAATTATGGAACAATTAGACCAGCAGACGTATCAGTAGAGGATGTTGAAATATTTTACTCTTTTACACCGAGCAGAGAAAACGTTTCGGATGTAGAGTTATTACCTCTAGACCCTGCAGAAGTATTACAACCTGCTAATGACCCAAACAACGCTAGTGAGATTTTTGGTGGATTATACACACTAAAATTACCCACCGATATATTTGGTTCAAAAGGGTATTATAATATAATAATAAGACCTAAACAAATTAGAACTACTATACAAGATTGTGCAGTTTTAATTGATAATCAAGATGTAAAAGGTATAGTCTTTGACATTAACGATATAGATACAGATTTACAAAACAGGTTTGAAAATGGGAATTTAGTAGGTTATAGAGTAGAATACTTAAAAGAAGAAACTGGTACGGGACAAGATAAAATACAAAATTTATTTAGAATTATAACTTCTAATAATAGGGCATTACCTATTAGTCAAAATCAAGGTAATAGTAATGCTTCACAAGCTTATACATTCAACGATAACTCAACTAGTGTATTTTGTACTGTTAGTCCATCATCGGCACCATCAATAAAACCAAACGCCACTCCTTTTATTGGTAACCCACAACAAGGAGTAATTATAACTAATACGTTTTTCGATCCAGTTATGTTAGAAATAGAAATGGTAGAATTCGATGACGAAACATTGGCATACGCACTATTCTCTAACCAAACAAAATCTTTAGAAGACGGTATTTATACTATATACAATTTTGGTAATCAGATTTACAGACAATATAACTTATATGAAGTTAAAGATCAGTTTACTGGTAAACCATTATATGAGGTTAGAGAACAAAAATTTGATATTGACCCAACTAAGGATTTTGATGATATAACTAATTTTTAAAACGTAAATGGCAGAAAATAGGAGAATAAAAGTTGCGGGATACGCTAAAAGAATATTTTTCAATGACAATATTGAATATAGAAATTTTAGTCCCGATTTAGTAGGATTCCAACTAACTAGTGAAGGGGGGACTACACTATTTACTAATGGTAATTTTTCTATTTCAGTAAATTTAGACCCAAAACCTAATGTTTTATTTACACAAGGTACAAAATCAAAATTTTATACTTTAGATGATGTAGTTACCAACGACACACAAAAGAATGTTGAAGAAAATTTAAAAGTAAGATTAAATAACGACATTACTAATCCACTTACTTATATTTGGTATGGTTCTGCGAAAGAATTATTAAGAGTTTCTTTATTAGATATAGAAAATAATTGGCCCGCAGCGATTTATGTTGATAATAAAGTTGGTAGTGTCACAGGAAACAATATTACAGAATATACATATAATATTGAGAATGATGAATCTACTTTTAAAGTTAATAGTAATTTTTTCAATAACCCATATAACATCAAATATACTATTGATTCTAAATTTGTGGCAGAAAATAGTACTGATAACCCTTTAAGGAATTTAGTATTGAATTATGGTTCTTATGTAATAGAACATAATGGTATAATTAAAAATATAAAAGGTTTTTCGGGATCGACACAAAAAACTAATTCTGAAGTAACTTTAGTTGTAGACGGTAATCCTTTTCCTGAATTGACGGGTATATACATACCACAATACTCTTTTTTAGTAGATGAAATAGATGCTTCGATACCATACTTTATAAAACCAAACGAAGATGAGGTAGAAAAGTTTTTTACTGGTTTAAATGATTTAGAAAGAAACCTTTTAAATAGAGAAGTTTCTCCTATATATACATCACAATTTGTTTTTGATAAATTTACTGATGAAGGTGTTTTAATAACGTTAAAGGATTTATTTAGGTTCCCTATTTTAAGTGATGGGTATAATTTAAATTTCTTTGATAGTTTTTATTTAACTTATCTCGAAAAATTAACAGAGGTTGTAGAAGACTTAGATGAGTCTAGAACAGATACTATAATAAGAAAATATGCAACTGAGGCGATAACTAGTTTTGATACCTTACCTAAACCTGCGGATGATGATTATACTATAAATGGTGAAAAGGCGACACAATTATTAAGAATTTATGGTGTTGAATTTGACTATGTTAAAAAGTACATTAACGGAATTAAATTTGCACACGTTGTAACATATGATAAAAAGAATAATGTATCTGATTCGTTAGTAAAAGATTTGGCTTTTATGTTAGGGTTAGAACCTATTAATTTTATAACTGATGTTTCATTTTCAAAACTATATTTACCTAGCGATGGACAAGGTGCAGTAAGTGGGTCACCAACAAATCTAAACCAAAGTGAAATAGAAAATGAACTATATAGAAGATTAATTTTAAACATTGCTTGGTTATGGAAAAGTAAAGGTAGTAGAAAAGCAGTTGAATTTTTATTTAGTTTTATTGGGGCACCAGAATCATTAGTCAACTTTAACGAATATATTGTTTTAGTTGATAAACCTTTAGATGTAGAAGGAATTAAAAGACTTTTATATCTTTATACAGGTGAAACAGATTTAAGTAATATACCTTATGATAATAATGGTTATCCATTACCACCTAAAAATGGTGATTTAGTAATTACAAACTTTTTTGACACAGAAACAGGGCAAATAGTAGAAAACGATTTTGCGGAAATGTATTTCCAAAAAGCGGGAGGGTGGTATAGAGAAACTTATGGTTCTAATGTAACTACAGTATTAAAAGGAAATAACCCACATATTGGCCCATATGATGGTGGTAGTGAATATTTACAATATTTTAGTAGGTGTTACATTCCTAATTTTGATAATGAACCGACAGTAGTTTTAACTGCAAGAACTTTGTCAGAAAACTATTTTTTAAATTATAATTATGGTATATTTAATGGAATACCTTCAGGAACTACAGATTTTTATACAACACCAATTACTTATAATTTATATACTGGACAATACCAACCAATAAACGATTGTGTTGACATAACATATTCTATAATAGAAACCCCATTACAAAATGATGGTAAAACAACTTTACAACAAGCTTTTGCGGAAGCAGAATCACAATATAATGACTTTTTACAACAAATACAACAGAATAGTTATTTAATATATTCACCAGAATGGCAAGTAATAAAAAATAATTATGAATTATCTTTAAGGAATTGTTTAACTGAAATAGAGACAGAAGACTGTGATATTAATCAGACTCTTGAGATATGTTTAACGGAACCAAAAGTAGACTCTACCGAATTTAGTTGTGATGAGTTAACTCTTAGTGCGTGTTCACCTTTCTTTTATTATGTTAATGATGACAATATAAAAGTTTCTTTTGATGAATTTGAGTCTTGTTGTACACAAATAAGTGAAGATAATCAATACGTCTCTTATATTAATGAACAAGGTAGACTAACCGAATATTGTTCTGCAAAAGCACCTTGCGTCGGAGAACCTGTAGAAGTTTTAGAAGATGGGACAGTTGTTTTCGATTTTAATAGTAATACTGTGACAGTACCTAGATCACCTATTAACCAATCTAACCAACCCTACGAAATCTATTTTATAGATTCATCTGCCATTTACCAAACAATTTATGATGGGGAAGATACAATAGTAACAACTTTTTTAGATGGTCCTTGTTGGACATTTACAGAAGAAACCATTAAAATCCTCAACGCAGTTTTTCCTAATTTGAGTGAACAAGACTATATTTCGATATTAGAAAACCCTAATGACCCATTATATGATAATGCACTGCAATTGGCTTCGAGAATACTTGTACCAGCAGAATGTCCAGATCAAGGACCTACTCAAACAGTGATAAGCAGTCCTGAGTGTTGTGCTTGGTATGGGTTTGATTATAAAATTATAAAAGTAGATGGTAAATGTTTCATTAGTTGTGTATATAAAGAAAAAGATAGTGACTGTTTAGAAAATCAATTAATAGAAGATGAATTAGAAATTATTGAAAATAATGATCTTGAGAGTTATACAATCCCATATATAGATTATGGTGTTAATACTGGATATTTGGAATTACAAAATCCTGTAGGTGGGATACAACAATATTATACTACTGAAATATTTAGTGATTGTTTTGAAGAAGCTTCTATAGTTAAATGGGTTGTCGATAATTCCATAATTACACCACCTGTTTTAAATTCATTATTTGAGAATCCTGATTTTATGAACCCTAATAATTGGGAAGTATACTCAATAGACGAATACGGGAGAATTAGTTTTACACCAGCAACCTTTGAAAGTGATTTTATTTTGGATTGGAACTACGGTGACCCACAATTAAATGACTTATATAAAGATATCGCAGAAACATTAGGTTATACGTTTGGTACATTTATTTATGACAATGTTAATGATACATTAATACCTTACTTTGGTAATGATAGTAATAGTACGTTTAATGCGGCGGTCGATCCCGATTACTTTACTTGTAATTTAGTGAACAACGTTTCATTAGTTTTTGGAAGTGAAAATGAAACAGGTTTTAAATTACCTGAATTTCCTGTAAATGAAACTACTGGAGAAGTTATAGAAGATTGTAGTTGTAAAATTGATTTCTCTTTTGATTATATGTTAAAATACAATACTGAGGATTTAATTGAATGTGCTAAAAACCAATCTTGTTTTCCCGCAATATTTTGTGAGAATACAATAAATAATATAAATTGTTTAAATTTTGTTGTCTTTACAAATAGTGAAGAAGAGTCAGGAAATTTAATAAATAATGGGCCGACAAGTTCAATAACAGACATTAAACAACCAGATTCTAAAGAAGAATTTGACATTATTATACCACCAAAACCTAATTTGGGTAATCTACAAGTTTGGCAAAATACTAATATATTAGAACCTTCTATTGAATGTTGTGAGGCAATAGGTGGAGAAGTAATATCAACTACCCAGTTAGAATCTATAAATAGTAATTGGGTTAATACGATAAAAGAAACCTATAACGATTTATTAGAAAATGTAGATAATAGTGGATTTACTGAAACATTAGATTTTACACCATCTCCACAATTGTTAAATGCTATAAGGGAGTTGAAAAAAATATTTGAAACCCTATCAATACTACCTGAAGAATGTTTTACATTTGATTTAAGTTTAGATGATTGTGAAATAGATTATAGTTGTTACATTACCACACAAAGTATTTGTTGGTTACAAATACCTATAGAATGTGCGTTATGGACGTATTTAAAAACTATATATGAAAAATTAGTTTCTGAAATTAGAAGAAATCTTATTTTAGCTAAACAATATTTAGAAGATTGTGAAAGAGAAAATAATAACACTGAAAAACAATATGAGGGTTCAGTTAATATTGGTAAAATAAATGCATCTTCGTCTAAAAATGAACAAGAATTAGAAGAACAATATGTAAAATTAACTAAACAAATTACCACTATAAATAATGAAATTAATAAATTAAATGAGGATAATACTGTAATCCAAAAAGCGTTAAGTGATGTAAATAATCCAGTTGATTGTACAATATATAGTAACAAAATTAAGGAAATTGATACTTTTGATTATAATAGTCACTGTAATAATATTGTTTATGGTTCTAATACCAATGATGGTTCTAAACAAAGAGAATATGAAGCTTGTATAACAAGTAAAACATTAGAAAACCAAAAATTAAGAGTAACTTATAGTAGTTTACTTAGTTTGTGTAATGAAAAAAATAATTTAGAACAACAATTAGTACAAGCAGAGTTTGAAAATAATCAAGAGTTAATTAATTTATTAAATAGAGAACTTTATGAAATCAATGTAAGTATTAATAAATTAACTACAGATTTAAATAGTTTTGTGTCTTTTGATGAAACAACACAAAGAAGTGAATTATTAGAAAATGACACACAAAACACTATTAATAGGACTGCTGAAATATTAGGGGTGACTATTGAATCAATAACTGATGATTCTGGTGACTTATCATTAACAAACACACAAAAAATAGAGTTAAGTATTGATTTAGAGAAAAATAAATCTTTAATATCTAATTTAAGCACTAAGAAGAGTGATACAGAGCAATTATCTAGAGAAAATAGGGGAGAATACGCTGAAGTAGGAAGTAATACTGCAGAATTAATAGATGGTATTGAAAATGAAACTGAAGTAGTAACAGATGACTGTGATATAATAGTACCATCAAACAGTGGAGATACTACAGTCGATTGTTGTGATAAATTATATATAGATTTATTATCTAGTGTTGATAGAACACTAAGGATTTATTCTAGAGCTTTAGGTAAATTTAACTACAGTTGTTATCAAAGTTGGTGTAAAGAACTTTATAATAATTACGAACAATATGAAATAGATAACAATAATTATTTTAATAACTATATGGATGATTTAAAATTAAACTTTAAATTATTCGTTAGTAATAACAACCAACCCACTTTTTCGGCTTCTACATTAACTTATTTACCTTATACACAAGAAGTGAACCCAATATGGGAGTGGAACCCTACAAATGGTTATAGTGGTATTATTTTAGAAGGTACTGACCAACAAATAGCTTTAATAAAAGATAGTGTATTTAATTATTTGTCGGAACAAAATGTACAATACAATTCAGATTTATTTGAACCTAATTGGAATACATTTAACTTTACAATACCAGAGTGTGTTTGTGATGATTTAAGAAGATTATACCCTAATAAACAATTTTATTTCTCTATTGAAGTTGAAAACTATGAGTGTAATTTATGTTTATTGGTAGATAATATACAAATTAATATTAGTGATTGTGAAACAGAGAGATTAGTCTCCGTCAATGACTGTATGGTACCTCAGTTGAGTTGTGTTATAGATAATAAAAAATCTTGGGTTTACTACGATGACGGTGTTATTAAAGAAACTGTGAACCCTAATGGAAATTGTAATACTGGTACTACTACTGATTTTGAGGTGGTTAGATTAGGTAAAGAAGAAGAAAGACTATGGTTAGATTTAGAATATAGATATACAGATTACAATATAAACCATTCGGATTTAATATTAAATGTTAAAAATACTACATTTAGTATAGACCCAGCGAAAGCGATAGAATGTGATGTATTTAATTATTGGAAAAATATCGATTGTGATAATTGTCCTACTAAATGTTTAGAAGATAGTAAAGTTTTTGAAGATGATGACGATTTCTTATTTCAAGATTGTAATACTTACATATTTGAGGATCAGTCTACAGAACATTCAGTAGTGTTTAGTGGTGAAGTATTAAGTAGTGGATATACATTAAATTTTGATGATATTGAAACTACAGGGTTAACGTTTAGTTGTTCAACATATACAGATTCATTAACTCAAAGCGTATTAAGTTTAAAGAATAAATATTACGCTTTAACATCAGATTATATAGAATCTTTAGATGCGACTTATTATCAGTTATTAGATAAAGGAGAAAGTTTAGATAACTTCTACATACAAGAGAATAATTGTGGTACAGATACTATTGTAATAAATGATAATAGTAGTTTAGATAATCTATTTGGCGTTATAACAGAAAATTATGATGGCACCATTTCGTTATTTGAAAATTATCTTTACACTGGTACAACACCTTATAGTGGTGGTGTATTGTCTGAGGTTTTATCTGGAACTGGTGTAACGGCACAAACATTTAATCAAAAACTTCATATCGACCAAGATTGTTGTGAGTCATTAAATGATTTATTAAATGGAGAAGGAGTTGGTGGATTAGGATTGGGTAAAAACTATCAATGGGACAGTAGTAATTGTTTCTGTACGTGGAAACCATTAGATGATTGTGATAAATGTAAAGGTGACTGTGAGTATTGTGGTACTAAAAAAGAATGTGTAGACGGGTTTGCTACTGGTGAAACTTATAGTGTGTGTATTAACCCATTAGATTATTTAGATATACAACCATCAGAAATTAATATTAAGGCAATTTTCGATCAATTAGTACAAACTAATTTAATAGACGCTAAAAGTAGACAAACTATTAGTGATTATCCACTATTAAGATTATTCTATGATTTATATTTAAATGCTAGTAATTGTGGTAAAGATTTATCTGGTAAATTCACATATAATAGTATGTTTGAGTTTATGGATAAGATTGGTGATTATTGGTTAGATTTAATAGAACAAGTTGTGCCAGCAACTACTATATGGGAAGGATGTGATAATTCAGGTAAAATATATAGAAACACTATATTTGATAATAATAAATTTAACTATAAGAGATATAGTACTAATTTTATAGATGTATCAGATAGTTGCCCATTAAGTGCACAAACTGACTTTAGTATTGGTTCTGAAACCACATATACTTTGGTTGAACAAAAACCCATATACCCATCTAACTCAGAAATTACAGATATTAAAACTCAAATTTTAAATAAAGAAGTAGAGATTGCTTTACTTAAAAAAGAAATAGAGGTTGAGAATAGTAAGTTATGTGCATTGAGATTACAGGATTTAAGCGTACCTAATTTGAATGATTCTATTGAACAACAAGAGAGTGTGATAAATACATTAAACACCCAATTAGATGAATTAAATCAAGATTTGATAGATTTAAAAACAGAATTAGTTAATTTAGAAAATGAGTATTTAGAAAAACAAAAAAACTATACAATGAATTTTATGAGTTGTAGTGGTATAACACAAAGTTTGGTAAATGCACAAAATAACTTATCTGGTTTCACAGAAGGTACAATTTCGTATGAAAGACAAAGAAATTTCATTGCAGGACTCAGAAATAAATATTATAAATGTGTTAGAGAATCTAATACCCTAATAAGTAATTATAATACTATATTTTTAACTCAAATATATGATAGTAATGAGTATGAAGGAAATGTAACAATTTTTGGTGATCCTGATTGGGAATCTTGTTCTATCGAAACTCAAGATGTAAATGAGGCGACTTGTAGTTATTCTGACGATGATGTGATATACTACAAAGATGGACCTTTCTACAATAAAGAATTAATACACAATTGTGACAATTAAATAATATGAAATATTTATAATAAAAAAGAAATAAGATGCCAAAACAAAGACTAACCGACAGACAATTAATGAGTGGTGTTACACTAACAGATTTATTACACTTTGTAATAACTGGTGATACGTCACAAAATCCTGCGGGTTCTTCTTATAAAGGTAATGTAGAACAACTGTTTGATGCTTTTAGTGCGTATACTTGTACAAATCCATTAGTATTAGATACAGTTAATTCTTGTACAACAGGAATTACTATTAATGGTAATGTTGTAATCAACGGTTCTGCAACTACCATAAACACAGAAGTAATCCAATCCAAAGATAATAATATAGTATTAAATTATAGTGGTACTCACTTAACTGCAATAGGTGGTGGTATTACATTAGAAGATGGAGTCAGTGATGGAGTTGATTCTAGAATATTCACAAATTCAGATGGTGTTTGGTTGTTTGACCCTGGTTTAAGTGCATCTACAGGAACAATTGACACATTGAGTGCGTGTACTGGTGTATATACATCTAACATATATGGTTGTTCACCGATTACAGTTCAAGATGACTTAATATTAGTTAGTGGATTAACTGCAACTACAGTTAACATACAAAATGTATTAAGTGGAACACCAATTTTAAATTTAGGTTTAGATGTCGATGGTAATGTTGTTACAGGTACTACAGGTGGCTCTGGAGACAATATATATAATGCAGATGGTACGTTAGAATCAGATAGGGTTGTTAATGTTAGTGGGTTTTCATTAACTATATCTGGTGAAGCACAAAACGTATTAACAGTGGTTGGTTCTGGAGATACAGAACCAATATTCAAAGTAGAAGGTTCTAGTGGTGAATTATTTAGTATTACAGATAGTTTAGTTGGTGAATTATTTACTGTTAATGATATATCTGCTACGCCGATATTACAAGTATTTGATGATTCTACTGTACATATGGGTAGTTATTTTGCCCCATCACTTAATACAACTTTAAAATCAAATCCTGGAACTGGATTATCGACATTGTACACTTTACCTATGAGTGCTTATACAGGTGCGTGGTTCGATTATACCGTAACAAATACTGGAGGGACAGAGGCTGGTACTATCATATCAGTATTTAGTGGTAACACTGCAGCATTGACTGAATTTGGTACAACACAAATAGGTGTCGTATCAGATATCGCGTTTAGTGTTTCTGCAGACACTACAAATGCGTATTTACAGGTTTCCGCCGCAACAACTGGATGGGAAGTAAAAACAATTGTAAGAAGTATATAAATTATGAGTTTTAATTTTTCACCAAAAATATCATTAAAAGGTTTAGTATTTTATATTGACCCATTTAACTTTAAATCTAGAAATAGGAGTTTACCTTTAACTGGTGACACTATAATAGATTTAACTAGTTCTTATTATTTCGCAGGTGATTTAGTTAATATGACTTTCCCATCACCATTCACTGGTACAACACCTGATATATCTAGTAATTTTAAATATATAAATTTTGATGGTACAGATGATAATATTTTATTCCCAAGTAATACATTAAATGATACTCCATTAAAACAACCGTTTGTTAAATATAAACCAGAAACATATACTTTATCTGCTTGGGTTAAATCAGGAACCACATCTACAGGAACTGGAGGTGCTGGAGTTATGTTTTGGGGTGGTGGAAATGATTATTTTCTACAAATACCCCCTTTAACCGCTACAACTTATCCTCAAGGAATTTACACAGGAGTCATTGGTGAAAATTGGAGTGCTACTACTGTGGCACAAGCGGCTTTAAATTTACCTTCTTTTGAAATAACAGTAGATAGTGGTGGGACGATTACTAAAGCAATTGCGGAATCACTTACCCCTATAGGTGGTGGTGCAGCACCAGAATCCGAAGAAGTTATTGTAAGAATATCTGGTCATACTATAGGTGGCTCTACACCATTAGATGATGCATATTTTTTGTGGTTACAAGGGACTTCTAGTCTTATGAGGTGGGGTTTACAAATACGTAATGGTTATTCTATGATAATCAGTAATTCAATCGATAAAGCGGCTTTTACTACGGATAGGTTGAGTAATGAACCAAAAGAATGGAATTTAATAACTATTACCGACACAGGACAGTTGGGTACAGATAATTTAAGTTGTTATGTTAACGGTGAATTAGTTAACACAGGAACGGGTACTTTTTTAAATGGTTCACAAATGAATCCTGGAACTATAAATACAGGACAATTAAATATTGGTAGAGGTAGTAGTTCTACTTTTAATACTTACTTAATTGGTAGTTTAGGGCCTTGTATGGCTTATGATAGAGCATTAACACCTAATGAAGTTTTAAGAAATTATAACGCATTAAAAAGTAGATTCGATATATTATGAGTGGAAGTATTTCAAGAAGATTAGTAACAGAAGGTTTAATTTATTATTTAGACGCGGCGAATCCTAATTCTTTTATTTCAGGAAACACACAGTGGAATAGTATGGATGTTAATGAAAATTTTGTTACATTACAAAATGGTCCACAATATTTAGATGATTTTAAAGGTATTATTAGATTTGATGGTACCGATGATTCAATATCCGCTTCAGAATTATTTAGTCCATCAATAAGGAATGGAGATTTTTCTCCTGAAACTCCAGACATTGATTTTGAATTAACGTTTGAAATGGTCTTTAGATTATTAGGTGATGGTGTAACTGCGGGTACAGTAACAAATATTTTTAAAACTACTTCAACCTCTAGTGGACTTCAACCAATTCCTTTATATTTGAACGGAGGTAATGCAAATAATCTTATTTCTGGTGCAGGATATAAAACCACTGGTGGTACTCCACAAACAGTAGTTTCAACAAATAATTATGACATAAATAAATGGTATCACCTTACTATGTCAATGAGAAAAACTTCAACAACAACAGGTGAGTGGTTATTAGTTAGAAATGGTATTGTTTTAGAACAACAAACATTAAACGATATA
>Ga0208794_1000580_pt1 | contig 22579 bp, 24 predicted proteins | sample 32_taG_FD_184106 | JGI IMG/M metagenome (GOLD analysis project Ga0208794, IMG submission 184106) | Marine viral communities from the Gulf of Mexico - 32_GoM_OMZ_CsCl metaG (SPAdes) (version 2) | ecosystem: Environmental > Aquatic > Marine > Oceanic | place: Atlantic Ocean: Gulf of Mexico... | reverse complement strand
AACGCTCTTAAACTTTTATATCAAGCAATATACAATATCCAAAAAGGTGTCGCATTTAAGAACCGACTTAAGTGCTTGAAGCCCTACCCCTGTTCATTGCGCAATACCGAACACTGTAGATAGGAAATTAAATGTCAGACAAGATAAAGATCTTTACCATCAGCGATCACCCGCTGTCTCCGAGTGGAGTCGGAACACAAACAAAGTACATTATTGAAGGAATGCTAAAGACTGGTAAGTACCAGTTTGTTTCTTTTGGTGGTGCGATTAAGCACCCAAACCACGATCCGCAGAGAACCGAAGACTGGGGCGATGATTGGATCATTTGGCCTGTCGATGGTTATGGCAATCAGGATCAAGTTCGTGCCATGATTCGACAACAGAAACCGGATATCCTGTGGTTTATGACAGATCCTCGTTTTTACGGTTGGCTCTGGGCGATCGAGAATGAGATCCGAGCGCATGTTCCGATGGTTTATTATCACGTTTGGGACAATTATCCATACCCTAAGTTTAATCGCAAGTTTTATCTTTCTAATGATCATGTTGCTTGTATCTCTAAAGTAACGCATGATATTGTTGAAACAGTTGCACCGGAAGTAGAGTCTTCCTATGTTCCTCATGCGGTAAATCCAGATATCTTCAAGCCTCATACTGCCGAGCAGATAAAGAATTGGAGAACGTCCAAGAATCTAGACAATAAATTTGTATGTTTTTGGAACAGTCGAAATGCAAGACGTAAGCAGTCAGGCACATTAATTTGGTGGTTTAAGGAGTTCTTGGACAAAGTTGGTCACGATAACGCATGCCTTATCATGCACACAGACGTAAAGGATCAACATGGACAGGATTTGGAAGCAATTATCCATGAATTAGGTCTTACCAATGGAGAAGTTCTCTTCTCAAGAGAAAAGGTTAATGCCACAGACCTAGCTGGTATGTACAACATGGCTGATCTCACAATTTGTATCTCGGATGCGGAAGGGTTTGGTCTTTCCACCCTAGAGTCTCTATCTTGCGGCACGCCGATATTGGTAAACATGACCGGAGGTCTTCAAGATCAAGTAACGGACGGGGAGAAGTTCTTTGGTATCGGACTGCATCCCGCATCAAAGGCGATCATTGGATCTCAGCAGGTTCCATACATTTACGAAGATCGTCTAAATAAGGATGATTTTATTAATGCTTTGGTTGAACTTTATGAGATGACGCCAGAAGCTAGAAGAGAATTAGGAATGGCTGGTCGAGCTTGGTCCGAAGATCGCTTTGGATTTGATAAATTTATCCAAACATGGGATGATTTATTTACATCAATTTACGAAGAAAAAGGCTCTTGGGAAGACCGCAAGGGCTACAATTCATACGAAGTAAAGGTATACTAATGGTAAAGAAGGTTTTAATCAAAGGTCCAGTGCTATCGCGCTCAGGATATGGCGAGCAAGCTCGGTTTGCTCTTAGGGCGCTGCAATCGCGACCGGATCTATTCGACATTTATATTGTCAATATCCCATGGGGTCGAACAGGGCAAATTTCATCCACGGATGAAGAGATGAGTCTAATTCATGAGATTCTCATGAAAACACAGGCACATGTGCAACAAAAAGGACAGTTTGATATATCCTTGCAGGTTACGATTCCAAATGAATTTGAGAAGATTGCTCCTGTTAACATTGGTTACACCGCAGGTATTGAAACAACAAAAGTATCTCCACAATGGATTGCGAAATCTAATGAAACGGTAGACAAGATAATTGTTGTTTCCAATCATTCTAAGAAGGTATTTGAGCAGACTAAGTACGACGTTAAAGACCAAGCTGGTAATGAGCATAAGGGCTGGGGACTTCAAGTGCCTGTAGAAACCGTTAACTACCCTGTCAGAATGTTCGAGCCGGAAGAAGTGAACATTGACTTTAGGACCAGTAAAAACTTTCTGACTGTTGCTCAGTGGGGTCCGAGAAAGAATCTAGAAAATACGATTAAATGGTTTGTGGAGGCTTTTGCCGATGATGAAGATGTCGGACTGGTAGTAAAGACTAGTACGGCATCCGATTCTATAATGGATAGAGAGTTGACACAGAATCGCTTAGAAGCTCTTCTAAAGGCTTGTGGTCCTCGTAAGTGTTCTGTGTATCTAATCCACGGTGAAATGTCTCCTGGCAACTTAGCGTGGCTCTATGAGCACCCTACTATGAAGGCAATGATTAACATTGGGCATGGAGAAGGTTATGGACTTCCACTCTTCGAAGCTGCTTATCACGGGTTGCCTCTAATCACAACAACTTGGTCTGGCCAGATGGATTTTATTTGCAAGCCAAATAAGAAAGGCAAGCAGGTTCCAAGAGTCATTAAGGTTGATTACGATATCAAGGAAGTGCAGAAGCATGCTGTATGGAATGGAGTAGTTCAAGCTGATTCTAAATGGGCATATGCCAAGGAAAAGTATTATAAGAGCGCTTTGAAGGACTCTCTAGAGAAGGAGACTCACTGGAGAAACGAAGCAGAGGCATTAAAGAATCATATTCACAAAAACTTCTCTAGCGAGATTATATATTCCAATTTTGTTGATAGTGTTGCGGTATTCTCCGAGAGAACAAAGGAGAAAAATGACCAAGCAGCATTGGAGGAGTCATCAATGTTGGCAGCTTTGGGGAGCCTGCAGGCATGAATATAGGCATTATCCAGATCACTTCTGAATTTGATAGCAACGATCATCCCCGTTTTAAACTATTAAGGGATGAGATAATCCCAGCCTTCTTTGCTACAGTTGGGGGTGAAAGATATACTCTTGTTTCGCCGGCGAATAAGGAACTACAGACGCTTGTAGAGAGCGGTGGAGGAACTTTTGTAGAGTATACGGGGTGGAAGAAGGATAAGTCTAGAAAGTTCCGTGAAGGGCTTCTGACGCGATCTGAAGAATGGGTAGCGTTTTTGGATGACGATATTCTTCCCGATACAGATTGGCTAGAAAGATCATCTCAGTTTCTTTCCACGGCAGCCCCAGGACAATACGGATTCCGCTTAACGGACGCAGACGGCAATAGACACGAGTTCGGTGAAGATTGGATGCAATTTGCTAGCCCTCGATTTGGCTTAAGACACAGAGGACTTAGATATGATATAAGCTCGAACTACATTGAACAGTCCCCTACTTCTTATGTTGCTAATTCTTTTGTCCATGAAGAAGCTTACAACATGGTTCAACCATTCGGCATCTTCGGAAAAGCACCTGATGTTAGTTGGAGTTTCGCGATTAAAGAAGCTGGTTTTCCGGTAGGGTTTATACTTCAAGCAAGAGCATATCATCTTGGAGACAGGAAAGATAATAGATAAAAATGATAAGTCGAGTAGTTGTGTGCGGATCAAAGCCGTATTCAAACGTTGATTTTGATCCTCTTGTAGACTCGATGCAACTTATAGTCAGAAACAACATGTTATTGCCTGGAGATGGTTATGGCAATAGAGAGTCAGATTATCAAGTTTTAAATTCACATGTCTTTAGTCATTATAAAAGCGATGCTCCATTAGAAAAATGGATTTCCTTTTATCATAAAAAGTATAAAATGCCGGTAGAGCATTTAGATCGATTCAAAAAATACACAACAGAATCTACTAAAACACAATTTGTGAACTTTCACAACAATAATATTGAAGTTTTTAGAAACCATTTAACAAAAAATAATATTAATTTTAGACTTGTAAAAGAACTGAGATGCGGGTTTTCATTTATTGGAGAATGTTTAAAGGCTCAAAAAGTACCGATTTTAGTAGGGTTTTCGTTAGTAGAACAAGATTTCAGCCGTCATGCCTACAATGGACATAGTTCTGGAGTATGTCATGATAAAAATCAAGAAATAAATATGCTAAAGTTACTGCACGAAAGGGGAGAAATAGACGCTTCATTTTGTGCTCTGAGGGACGAAAAAGGTTTTGTGTTCGACACAGAGATTCTTAAGCCCACTGAAGCTTCAAAGCAAATTCTTAAAGAAGTGTATAATCTTTAAAGTGGATTAATGAAAATATTTGTAGATATTGATGAAACAATTTGTCGGACACCCGGCGACAAGAGCCAAGCAAGAGACTATTCGACAGCAGTTCCGATAAACGATAATATTAAAGCTGTAAATGAATACTACGATGCAGGGCATGAAATAACATACTGGACTGCGCGGGGTACAGTGAGTGGTATAGATTGGTATGATATAACCAAATCTCAACTTGAGAGATGGGGAGCGAAGCACCACGACCTAATATTAGGTAAGCCAGCTTATGATCTATACATTGATGACAAATCTATTAACACAAGAACGTGGGAGGAGAGTGAGAAATGCTTAGAAGAACTGTTGTAGGGATCCCGGCTTCATATTCTGAGGATCAAAGTCTAGAAACAGAATCAACCATTAGGTATCTATCTTATTTAGAAGATCAAGGAGTTGATACGGTCATGACGACCGCTGGAACATCTCATTTTAATCTTCTTAATATTGACGAAATACATACTTTAAATAAGGCTGTGTCCAACTCTTTTAAGGGAAATAAGATCATAGGAGTTCCCGCGTTATCAAATCGTGATGCAGTAGCTTTTATAGAGAGAGCAAATGGCTATATCGACAGTTCCTGCAGGCTAATGCTTTTATATCCTGAAAGGTACTATAGTGAGGATGAGATTATCGACTATATGTCAAATCTTCGTAGTCATACAGATGATAAGATATACATTCACGGAAAAACTATAAGAAATGCTACTGGAGGAAGTTGGGATTACAATGCATCTGTAATTAATAAGCTATATAACTACGGAATTCTTCAAGGAATAAAAGAAGAACACTCTAACTTAAGCAAGTCTTATGATTTTGTTAGTGAAATTCATCCCGAAGTAGATGTGATTGTGGCTGGCGGAAGCATGCGGCGATACGAGTACTTACAATCAGCCGGCGCAAATAGTTTCCTATCAGGTGTTGGAAATCTTTTTCCAAAAGTAGAACAAAATTATTTAGACGGGATGTCCATCAGCGAATCATTAGATAAAGAAAAACAAATGTTTAGCGTGTTTATGAAGTTTGGGTGGCATAAATCATTGCGTATAGCTATGAAGTATTTAGATTTAACATGCTATCATAATCGAGAACCATGGCCGCGGACAACTGCACAACAAGAGCAGGAAATTAAGGAAATAGTGGAGAAAATAAGATGACAAACAAAGTGTGGATTTTGGGACCTTGCGCGATGGAAAATCGCGATATGTTTTTGGAGGTCGCTGGAACAATCAATGAAATTATGGATGACTCAGACGAGTGGTATATGAAGGCTAGCTTTGATAAGGCTAATAGAACCTCTCTTCATGGCTCCCGCGGCCCGGGCATGGAATATGCTGCTTCGGTCTGGGAGGAAGCCCGGGCACAGTTTCCCAATATGAAATTTATCACTGATGTCCACGAAACATATCAAGTTGAGAAGCTTGTTGGACTAGTCGATGTAATTCAGATTCCTGCATTCCTATGTCGGCAAACTGATTTGATTGTAGAATGTGCTAAGCATTTTGATAAGATCAACGTTAAGAAGGGGCAGTGGCTTGGTCCCAACAACTTGATTAAGTCTGTCGATAAGATTAAGGAAACAAATCCGGATTGTGAAGCTTGGATTTGTGATCGTGGGTCCAACTTTGGATACCATGATTTGTTTGTTAATTTTGGAATTGTTGACGAGTTAAAAACCCATTATGATCGGGTCATTTTGGATTGTACTCACGCTATCCAGCGATCACGTCAGGTATATGGCTCCCAGGGAGATCGCAATCTTGCAGAGCGTTATTTTGTTGCTGCTGATATTTTTAACTACGATGGAGTTTTCGCAGAGGTACACCCGCAGCCTGAATGCGCGATCTCCGATGGAGATTGTCAATTAAGATTGTCTGATCTTGAAGGGTTGGTTAAAAGAGCAAAGGCAGTAGGGAATGTCTAAGTATAAGTTTTCTTTTGAGGCCGAGCCCCCAGCTAAGAGTTTGGCTACTCGGTGGGAAAGCGTTAGTGCTGACCATCGCCACTTAACTCGCCGTGATGCTGTAGTGAAAAACGAGCGAGTTATTAAGGAAGCACTAGAATCCATCGGTCCCATAAACTATTCTACTGTTGCTGATTGGGGTCCTGGCGGGGGTTTCATTTCTAAATCCATATTGCCCGAGACGGTGCATTATTATGACATTGTTGCGTCTCACGAATCTTTGTTGCGAAAACTTAATTCACCGACAATCTCAAACATTAATTTCCACCTTGTACCAGAAGATATATCTCAATTGGAAGGAAATGTTACAGATCCAGATCTCCTAATAGCATATTCAGTTATTTATCACATGCCCGGGCTAGAATATGTAAATAAGGTAGCACACTTCTGGAATACAATAATGTGTCCAAAGACGATCGCTATTAGAAACATGTTTAGTGCGGGTAAATCTTGGGAAAGAGAATCGGACGAGTATTATCGCCTATCAAACTACATAAGAGGAAATTTATACAACCTAGAAGATTTTCTCTCGTTGTTTACCAACTATGAACTGGTTTATAAGAAAGACTTACCATTGAAATCCCAAAACGTTACGCCGGTCGAGCAACTGGATTGTAGTCTAATATTGAGAAGGAAATGATGACTAGTTTAGCAGTAATACCCGCGCGCGCCGGCAGCACCAGACTTAAAGATAAAAATATTTATCCTCTTGCCGGAAAGCCCCTCATAAGATGGATGACCGAAGCAGTAGTAGAATCAGGGTGCTTTGATCAGATATTTATATCTACAGATTCAGATGCTATCTACGATGCTGTATCTGATTTACCGGTAGAGAGGCATTCGAGACCACCAGAGCATGCAACGGTGCAGGCAACAGCATTAAATGCTATGCTGGATTTAATGGAGAGTGTTGAGATCCCGTCTAACATATTTGCTTATTTTCTCCCTACTTGCCCGTTTGTAAGTTCGGAAGACATAAAAAATGGATATAAGGTACTTTTTGATCGATCCGTAGATACAGTCATTAGCATGACTCAAGTTCCGGAGACTATACAACTGGCTTGTAACATGAAAGATGGCTGGGTGATGCCTATCTTTGATAATTTAGAGGCTGGACTTACCAATAGCAAGTTCATCAAAAAATATTACAAGCCATCTGGGGCTTTCTATATGGGGCACTGGAATCGCATATTAGAGCAGAGAAACTTCTTTAAAGGCAATGTTAAGGGTGTCCTCATTCCACCAGAGAGGTCTGTAGACATTAACACCTTAGAAGATATTAAATATGCGGAAAGCATACGGAATAACATTATCACGACACCTAGCCGCTAGGTTGTCGTAGGAATATAAGAGACAGGAGAGGGAAAATGAAATATTTAGCAATTGACTCACTAGCACGTAGCGGAACAACTCTTTTGAGTTCGTTAATAAACTCCCAAGAACGGTGTGCCACATTTATTGGAAACTTTGCTGAGCCATGGCATGTCTATGGGCGCCCAGCCCGGACCATAGATAGTGCCTACAAGCCTATCGCCACTGTTGACAAAACTAGAATGGACATTGACCGCTACAAAAAAGAGATTTTAGAAATATTTAAAAGCCGCCCACTTTTAAATGCTGGCAAAACAGTGAAAGAGTGGTCTAATTTATTTGATAAGAAGGATCATCAAACATTTGATGAGTTGTATGACGAAGTTGCTGCGCACTACGATGCTGAGGTTATTGGGTTCCGATGGAATCAGTGTCTGTATTATGCGCCTTTGTGGCTTAGTCGTTCGCCCGATCACTATTGGGTACTACCAATTAGAAATCCTTTAGATCGCATTGTGTCCAACAAGAAGACCCATAATATACACTTTAAAGAAGCATATCAGATAACTGCTGAGTTAGATCAAAAGTACCAGAGATTAATTGAGCAATACCCTAACAATATTGTAATCGTTTCTTATGAAGATTTGGTATCTGACCCAGAAACAACGTTGAGAGAGTTTTTTGATAAAATCGATTACCCCTTAAAAAAGATAGAAACACAAAATATTGTAGGCTCAAATGATAAGCCGTATCGAAATCAGGGCTGGCGAGTTAAGCAAAGAAAGGGCGGTAGTCACACGCAAGGGGAAAAATTCACCAGTTTTTATACCACCTCTATAGGTCAGTACAAAGATTTTTTAAGTAAAGCTGAAATAACGCAGACGATCGACTTGATGCGACGAACAGAACTTTTTAGATGCTACCTAGACGAAGAATAGGATTAGAACATGTTTAAGAAAATAAGGGCGCGTTATGCTATAAGGGCGTTCGGAAGAGATAAATTTCCTCAAAAGCCCCGCCGCGAAATAACACCAAATGATATAATACAAAATTTTACCAAAACAACTTTGGTTGGTGAGGATACCAAGGTTAGTTCTATTGGTTCGTGCTTTGCGGAAGAAATACTTATTTGGCTGAACCAGAATAATTTCAACACGGTCCAGCCAGGATGGGGTATGGTTTATAATCCTCGTAATATTAAACTAATAGTAAAAGCTGCACTAGAGTACGAAACATTTGCCCCTTCTGAGAGACTATGGGATTTTGGCGACGGAGATATAAGAACACCGTATATTAAATGCCAATCATTGCAGCCCATGTTTCTCGGGTCGAGCGAAAGCGAGGCGCTGAGGAAAGAGGAAGCGGTATTTCAAAAATTTGCTAGTGTATTAAAGAATATAGATCTTCTTATCATTACGCTAGGACAAACAGAGTATTGGCATGCCGAAGGCGCCGAGGAATACCCATTTTATGCGGCCCCATGGGCTGGCATTGAAGGAGGAAAAGAAAACCACAGATTTTCGAACCTATCCCAATCCGAAACGTGTGCAGATTTACAGGAAACTATAGACTTACTGAAGAGGTATAATCCTAAACTAAAAATATTAGTTTCCGTCTCCCCCGTTCCACTGGTTGCCTCAACACAGAAGGGATTGAGTGCGTATGTATATGCCGGCGGCGCTAAATCCACCCTTCACAGTGCAGTATTAGAGGTTATTGGAGAGAATGAAGATGTCTTTTACATGCCTTCATATGAGATTGTAATGGCGGAACCTCAAAACTCGTTCAAGGATGATGGACGCCACGTTTTGAGAGAGACGGTGGATAAAATTATGAATACTTTTAGAGAGTTATATGTTTCATGATAAAGTCATTTACCAAAGAAGCATCGATAAGCGAGATGCACAAGGCAGCCCTAGAAGATGGTGTTTTTTTAATAGAGAATTATTTGGAGGGTGAGACTCTGGAAGCTCTTCGCAAAGAGGTCCTAAGACAACTTAAAATAAATGGGATTAATTACAGACCCGGCCGCGCCCTCCGAGGAAACCATCTCAGTGCTTATTATAAGGACAATCCTATAAGACAGGTCTTCTCACAGAAATGGATGTATGAGCTTTACTTGATGATTACCGAAGGTAAAGACAAAGGGTATGGAAAAAGTATATACGCGAACCACGACTATCGTATGAGCACAGAACTAGAACGAAATGGTTGGTTGCATTTTGATAGGAATAGTTGTTGGAAGTATTTTATCTATTTAAGTGATATCGAAAAAGACGGAGGAGCCTTTAGTATAGTCCCGGGCAGTCATAAGATAGGAAAGACTCTTCACACAGAAGCTTGGAAAGTTACCAAAAACTATGGTGACGTAAAAAATAGAATAGAACTTGATTACCCTGAAATATATGAAAATACCGTAGTCACACCCATTGAGATGCCTGCTGGCACTTTAATCGCCTTTGATACAAATTGTTTTCATCGGGGTGGACTTATTCTTAAAGAAGGTAAAGAGAGACTAGTTGTTAGATTAAACAATTTTAAATAATAGAAAGGTCAAGGAAATGGCACAAGAGATATACCGAAAAAGAATAAATAAATTATTGAGCTTCGTCTCGGATATCCCGGGAGACGTGATTGAAGTAGGCATTTTTAAGGGAAAAACATCTGAAATTATCTGCCGCTACATACAAGACACGTCAGACACCAAAAGATTTATTGGTATAGACACATTTGAGGGCTATATGGATGAAGATATGGTTAATGTTAACTCCGCAGCTATAGCAAATCAAGTCTCTAAGCGTTGGCACTGGTCTAAAGACAGTGTAGAAAAAAGATTGAACTTCTTTGATAAAATGAGGTATTCTATCGTTGAAGGCGATTGTAAGGTAAAAATACCCGAGCTAGTAAAGAATGGAGATATACAGGAGTTGTCGTTAATATACATAGATTGTAATTTGTATATTCCATCTCTTAAGGCAATGACAGATTTGTGGCCTCTGCTAGCTCCGGGAGGCATTATGGCAATCGATGAGCATCTCACAGGAGGCGAAACGCAAGCTATATCTGAATTCGCAAAAATGCATAATTTAAATTTATCATTTTTTGGTCCATCCCCCGGACCAAGTTTTTATTGTTACAAGCCTATGAATTAATAGAAAAGAGGAGAATACTAATGAGATTATCAAATCAAGCAGTGGGAGCACTCATGATGGCGTTACAGAAGTCATTAATGGAACAGTCAGATATTGTTCCAGTACTACAAGAGATGGATTTTCAGATTAATGCAGAGGGTTCATCTGAATCGGAGTTGGTTGTAATTAATCCGCCAACAATTAATTTTGACAATGTCGAACTAAACGAGGAAGGACAACAAAATGTTTAAGAAGACAGCAGGACCACAGTACCTTACGGAAGGACAAGCCCGAGAGTTGGTTGATGAGGTGGTGCGTACAGCACTCCGTCAGCAAGCTAGAGATCTAGAGAAGCACCTTTCGGATATTGACAGGAGACTGAGAGAGCTTGAAAAACGACGCTAATGCCACGATATCAGTATCGCTGCAAAGCGTGTGAAGAAGTCTCTACTATATACCATCCTTCATCCGAGACGCAATCAACTTGCCCAAAGTGTGATTCAGGATCCACTCTAGTAAAACTCTTAACAACATTTACTACGAGGAAAAAGGGAACAAATTCTAACAAGGTTGGTCAAATTACAGAACAATTTATAGAAGATTCGCGTCAAGAGCTGGAACAACAAAAAGAGCAACTAAATAAAAATAAATAATGTTCATTTATATTGTATTAATCATATCCCTTGCAATAAACGTATTTTTGGGTTGGTATATCTCAAGGATACTGCAAAAGTTTATATTTATCTCGGACAACATGTCTGATTTGTTTTTGACCACAAAAGCATTTCATGTGTTTGTAAAGGATATGTATAGCATGGATTCTTTTCACGGGGAGCCGATCATCCAAGAGTTGGTGCTTCGTATAAGAGAAGTAAATGAAGAAATGTCTAATTTTAGAGAGATATTCGAATATACAATAGACGCTGAATTGGAACAAGAACTAGAGGAAGCGCTAAATGCCGAGGAAGAAGAGCAAGAAAAATCATTACTTTACGCAGGTACACGAAGACGCAATAGTTAAATACGCCCTGACAGATGACAGGGAATTGCGATCTAAGTTGTACGAAGAGTACATACAGCCTGCGTTTGACGATATGGTAGACAAGATAATCTACACCTATCGTTTCACCACCCTGCCAAATATTGACTATCTCAGAGCAGATTGTAAAGTTTGGCTAACCACTATCCTGAACAAATACGACCCTAATAAAGGCTCAAAAGCCTTTTCATATTTTTCAGTTGTAACCAAGAACTGGTTCATTCATAAAGTTAAGAGAACCAAAAAGAGACTTCAGACCGAGGTCTTTATGGAGGATGTTCTTAACGAAGCAGACGAAAACCTTGTATCAGATGAACCAAGCTACTACGACAAAAGATCAGAGATGGAATTTTGGATGTCCCTCAACAATGAAATAGATACTTGGGATTCATTCATGATTAAGGAGAACGAGAAAAAGGTTCTCATGGCTGTCCGCATTCTATTAGACTCTGCTGAACAAATAGAAATTTTTAATAAAAAAGCTATTTACTTATACCTTCGCGAACTTACGGGACTAAACACCAAGCAGGTTGTTAATAATCTTAATAAGCTTCGCAAGAGGTACAGGACGTTTAAGACAAAATGGGAAAACAGCGAGATCTAAGTTTAGAACATTACATCGAAGAAACCACGACAAACATCAAAGAAGATCGTGCCATGGCCAAGTCCTTACTAATGGACGTAATGGCTGATATGAAAGCCTCTCCTGCCGATAGAAGAGAGATGGGTCCAATTGCGGCCAAGTATGTAGAAAACCTTCAAAGATCCAATGAGCAGATGGTGAAGCTTGCTGCAATTCTGCAACGCCAAAAGACTGGTCAAGTGGGACTCACAGACGACGATAAAGAGCAGTTGTTTGATTTGTTGAACGAGAGCAAAGAAGATGGCTAACGAAATAACACCCCAACAGATATTTAGCCAATACGGTATCCTGAATGATCTTAGACCAGCTGACGGTCTTTCTGGAGATAGAAGATCGTTAACTACAACCGATGCTATATCCGCTGTTCTGGAACAAGCATTCACTCCCGATGCTATTGGAAATAAAACGGTTTTCGGCGGTATTGTTTTTGGCACTTATTATGGGGACCAACCAGTAATATCCAATCCGGTGGAAAATTTGGAGTATGTCTCTAAACAGCTTGCGCTAGCAGATAGTCCAGAATTAACTGGCGAAGCAGTATATTACAAATATAAGGTTTATGTCCATGAAGGTGATCCTAGAGTTCTCATAGATATTGATGAGCTTCTAAAAGACAACGCAACCGGGAAGCTAAACCTTCCAGGCATGTCTTTGGCTGATCGAGTTGATTCGTTACCTGACGCGTCGTTATCGCTTGATGCTAGTATACCCAACGGTCAGTTGGCTATTTTGCCTGGAACACTGGTTAGCATAATATATGCTGACGAAAAGTTCCAAAAACCTCAGATTGTAAAAGTAGGACCTAAAATATTTGATATTAATCTTCAAAATTCATCAATAAAGATGGATTTCAAAGACAAAAAATCTATGCTTATGGGACCTAGGGGCACAGTTTCCAAGGATGATCCAGGCATCTTTAGTTGGTCTAATAGAGCTAAGCAGAAAACCGCGATCTATATCCCGGATGACATTACCATCCGCAATGGAGAACTAGAGACCACTGGTCTATTGTATACAGATCCAGCCTCTGGCGCTAAATTAATAAAAGATGCTAAAGATGACTGGCTTAGATTAACTGCTGCCTATAAAGCAAAATTTGGTAAACAATTGAAAGGTAGCGGCTACCGACCTTATGACACACAAGTTTCGGTGCGGATGATTAGGGTTGGCGGCGATGAGGCAGGCTGCCCCGGACCGCATGGTAATGGTATAAAAGGCGAGGGCGCAGGACAGTACAATAAAAATTGTAAATTTGTTGGGTATGCAGCAATCCCTGGCACATCCAATCACGGATGGGGATCTGCTGTAGATATAGATAGACCAGCTAGTGGATGGACCGGCGATCAAGCGGGGGACTCACCAGAATTTAAGTGGTTGAATAAATTTGCCCCTGACAAATTTAACTTTAATTTTGGAGTATCAAACGAACATTGGCACTTGGATTGGATCGGATTTAACAAAGTAGTTAAAGGGGTCTCGGTAAACACTAAACGTTGGACTCAAGAGGGGGTTGAAGATGCACAGGTAACATTTGGGGCAGATCCGCCCGCCACAGCAGGACCTAGTGCGTTATCTTAGGAGAAAAAAGTGTCTAAAGTAAAAACAACATCAGCCATACAAAAACCAACAGACCCAATTGAAAAAAGAAAGTTGGACAACGCATCCCCAGCCGAAGAGGCTGATATACGCGGAGTTGGCTCAAAAGAGACAGAGAACTATGACACGCCAGATTTAATCCTGACTTCCAATGAGAAAGTTATAAGAAAAGGTAACGCATCTATTAAATTAGGGAAAGATAGAAACTCTAATAGACTATCTGGCACCGGAGGTAAAGGACAGTCTCATTGCGCTGCAATAGATATTGTTGCTGGAACTTTGGGACATAGCGCCCGAAGTAGAGACCGAAAGGGTAACAAACTTTATGCAGATCCCAACTTTGTTCTGGACTCGGCAAGAATTTATGTCAGTCAAAAGGCAGATATCGATGGGTACTTTAGACTCAAAAAGCCAAAGGGCGCAGGATCTACTTCTTCGGTAACACCCAGATCTAGTATCGCCCTCAAGGCAGATAACATTAGAGTTATTGGTCGCGAAAACATTCGACTTATTACTCGCACGGACTCTATCAACTCACAGGGCGGGGAATTGTCAAACGCTGATAAGAGTGGATATGGAATTGATTTGATTGCAATGAATGACCCAGAGGATCTTCAGCCGATGGTAAAAGGTGAAAATCTTAAGGATTGTCTGAACGCAATGCTTCAGGTTATAGAAAATGTAAGCACAATATTAGATAACTTTATGTCGTATCAACAAAGCTTCAATAGATCCGTCCAGAACCATACACACATGTCACCATTTTATGGAACTGAAACAGCGCCTGATTTCAAACAGATTATGAGTGCGGGAATAGAAAATATGATCAATGTTACTTTAAATTGTCAGGTGCCAATGATTGCAGACATACCTTTAAATAACGTTGCTATTGTAAATGATTACTTGGATAACTCCGGAGTCGCCGGTGATAAGTATATCCTAAGCTTATATAACAGGACAAACTAATGGCAATACCAGAAATACAAGCTATATCTCTACAAACTTTAATCTCCAAAACTTTACCGGGGATACCATTTGTCAATAAAGTAGACAACATAATGAACTTTTATGTTAATGTCACGAGCCGCGGCTCCAGAGATACCCAAGAGCGTCTATGCACAGACTATTTTATTGAGCATTATTTCCCAGAGTATTATCCTTTAGTAGTTGACAGAAATAATGCTGAGTTCGCTAGTTTTAGTGGCTTCTATGACGAACTTCGCAATACAATTTCGGATTCGCTTTTTTTGGAAAAAGTGGGTCCATTTAACATCAAAAACACATATAAGCTATCACTACAAGAAGGAAACATCTATGACCTTAAAGAGGCGTATGAAGAAGAAGAAAAGTTACCTGATTTCTTAGATGCTTTAGCATTCTTTAACACTGAAAGAGGCGCAGGGGCTGAGACAGGTGCAACGAGCTTTGAGTTTACAAATGTACCAAATTCTTTAGACAAATTAACAGGAACGATTAGTGACTTTTCCACCGCTATCTCGTTGTTCAAGGGAATAGTGCCTTTATCTTTGGATGCTAATAGTCTTGGAACCTTTACCAACAGGATCGTTAACGCGCTGCTAAGAGTTATCTACGAGAGCTTAGATTTTAAGCTCCAAGAAAGTAACTTTTTCGACTCCGATTATTTGACGATGTATTTTGATAGTGATTCAAACATAGTCCGAGTTGATTACTTTGTTTTGAATGTAACTCGTGGAGAAACCAAGCAAGCAAAGATCGGGTTTATCACAAACTCTAAATACAATCCAATTTTTAGTGATCCGTTGGCTCTAAAGACAGTTGAAAATTACAAAGAGATTATTGAATCATCGGAGCAACAGTCAAACTTAACAAAGCAGCAGTCAATAACAGGCTTTTTCTCGACGCTTGGAATCGAAGGCTCTTTCACTGCACCACAGATAGGAGACATTCCTGGCTCCATCACTCCCGGTAATAATATCTTTGGAAATAGATCATCAGACGATCTGATTGATATAAGTAACATGCAACAGCTTGAGGACACGTTCAGTAAGCTTAAAACCAAAGAAGAGTTGTTAAAAGAGATTGAAGAGGCCGAAAATGAAGAAACGAAAAAGAACATCCTTCAGGCAGAAAAAGCTAAGAAACTCAATGCCGCAGTTCAAATTGTAGATACAATAGATGCCGTTCTAAATTTTAACGTTCCAATATTTGGACCCAACGCCACAAAAGAACAAAAAATTGTAAATCAAATCTTAAACCAGTTCGGAATTCAAGCTCTTGCAAAAGAGGCAATTATCTGCTTAACATTGGGACTTGGGGCAACAGCTTCTAGAATTACGCAGTCAGTTAGAAACTCAATCATTCAACAAGCGAGTTCGCTTCAATCAGAACCAACACCTCCATCTAAAGAGATAAACATAAAAAGACCGAATTTAGGAGAACTGTTTTCAGACCAGTTCAAACCGTTCTCTGTTAACGGCGATATCAAAGATCAAATAAAAGATATTATTCTAGGTGCTATCGCCAATGCTGCATTTGAAGTTATCAAGTCCCTAGTGGAATTGATACAATTTAATTGTGGCTCTATTTTAAGAGGCAATACGGGTGCCATTGATGTAGGAAGTAGGATAAGGGACGAGAACCAGAGGGCAGCTGTTAGCTTCCCAAACCTTGAGGAGCTTTTGGAGGCTGAATTTGCCCAGGATGGTTTGGCTCTAGATCAGGTTTATACTTATTTCTCAGATGTATCAAGCGTGTTGAATCCCATAGAAGTATGTCGTTTACTCAACTCTCAGAGAGAAGTTGAGCCGTTTACATATGCAAAAATTCTTGATTTTAATTCAGACTATTCTTCACCACAGATCAGAAATAACATCAATACAATTGGCTCCATTAACAGTTACTTTTCGAGAATCTCCCAATATGTTGACACAGTGACATTCTGCAACGATATTATCAATAACAATATCTTACAGGTCGTAGAAAACTGTAATATATGTCTAGACGAAGATTTCTTCGATTCAACACCAGCGCTGGACGAATTAATAAGGATTGCCGAAGACGGAATTCAAATCGCCCCACCACCGCTTGATTTCTTGTGCCCGGATTCTCCAAATTATTTAGAGAGCCCCATAGCCACCACAATTTTGCCTAACATGTTTAATAATATCCTAGGCACCACCAAAACATATATGGCCGGCTCACTGGAAGCAGCCCGCACTTCGTTGTTGGAGCCCACAGTCACTAACGTGCCAAACCCAGACCTTTCCGGAGCATTTGGATTCCTCGGAATTCAGCCTCCAACTGCGTCCATGGATCCGGCGGTCCTAGACTTTATCACGGGGATATTTGACTTCTTTGGAGATGCTGCTGGCGCGATTGAAACGGCGACGTCGGAGGGGGTCTGTCAAGACATTGACAATGCTAAGGTTCAAAACATTATCAATAATGTTAACACGGTGGTTGCTACTCTCGATTCGGCTTTAAGTGAAGTCCCCGGAGTTATCGAGGAAGTAAACGAAAAGATGACGTCAATTCAGAACCAGACTTCTGGATCGGGCGTGCTGCACACAGAATATATCTTCCCGGAGGCGTTTAAGAGCAGATTTGAAAATGCTATTCAGCCGTATCAAGTTATAAACTCCGAGGTCACAGTTCCAATCGTCTCAGAAAGTGGTTCTATATTTTCGTACTATAATAACTCTAATGGAGACCTCGCCCCGGCGCCTTTTGAATCTATATCAATTCGATTGTTGTATAATTTACAGCCCAGTGATGGGTCTGGCGGTCTCCTTCCTGCGTCCGCATCGCAGGGAGACGCAGACCAATATCTGCACATAAACTACCCCAAATACCAACCTAATGCGAGCACCTTTTTAAGCTTAGATTATGATTTAAGCTCGGTTGATGGAGCTTTGAAAGGTGAGGTAGAAAACCTCGTCCCTGGTGAAGCGCCCCCATTGCCGGGAAACACAGCATATGCCACAAAAGAATTTAATCCGTATGTGTTTAGGTTTGTAGATCAGGTAGAGCAGCAACTCACCCCCAACGGCTCCTTCCTTTTTGCATCTAATGGCGATATTAGAGACAGAGTGCAGTTGTCGTATATCCCAGCGTATGGCACCCTTTATGCCAATCTGTTCGATTACATTCTAGAAAACGGAGCGTTCAGTACCGATAAGGTGAACAACCTTAAGTTCTTTACCAATAATGAAAACTGCCCCCCAGAAAATATCGGGGATCTATTTGATGCCGAGGGCATTCTTGATCAGATGAAGAAAGAATTTGCAGCTGCCGCATGTTACGATCAGGGATCTGTAAAAGATAAAACAAGAAATACTTTGTATTACGGACTTATATTGATGCTAATACAAGCCGCGATAGATGAATTCATAATTAAAAATATTGTTGTTTTCTCCGCGTTTAACATGAATTCCATATTAGAACTGCCTTTTGTAAAAGAATTTATGGTCAATCAGGTGATGAAATCTATTGAGACAGTGCGACTTGATGGCAATTCTGTTCTTGAGAGGGAAATCTTTAATTACTTTGATAGAGTGTCGATTAGACAATCTACTATCAATAATGGAGGTATCGCTCACACATATCCTCCCTACGATATACCAGAAGGCTTTGGATTAAATGAAGCTCAAGGTAGAGCCAACTTTCCTTTAAATGACACAGCCTCTCTAATACGGTTCTTGGTGGAGGAAAGGTTGTATTATACTTGGGATTCTGGGCAAAGGTCCACACTTAATTCCATAAATAACATTATAGACCCACAGGGTAACAACAAAACGTTTGACGACGTTTTTATAGAAGACGTCATAGGGATCTATAATTTACCAAGCCAACTAAGAGAGTTTGCTCCCGGATTGGGATCCGGAGATCCCGTGGATATGGCAGCTACACTTCCACAGTCATATACAGACTTTGGTCTCGGATTATATTTCCAAAATGTCCTCTCAGCCACTGATACGCCAGATGGAACAATTAGGTTTAATTTTAGTATAGCGTCGTCAGATCCAGAAAATTTCCCGCCGCCGACCGCTACTTTATTTGAAATCCCAACTGGATTGACGAATGATTTAGTAGGAGTTATCAAAAACAGTTCAGCGTATCAGATCTTCAAACAACAAGTATTCAATCAAGACGCAATTTTGATGGGTCCACTTCTGTACAACTTCTACTTAACAGAATTGTTCTTCTCAGACATAACCGATTCTTTTAGAGGAACAAAACGGGCTATCATAAACTTTATGAATATGACGGATGCTTCCACTCGTCCACCACTGCCTGACGGATTGAATGATGAGTATTCCAATACTTTGGCCAACAATGGTCAACAAGATATGGATTCTATGGCACGAGAGATATTCTTGAAGTTCCTAAAGGAAACTCCAATTCAAATTCTCAAGGGCTTGGTTGAGCTTATCGATCCGCACATTGCAATCTCAAAGATTGTTAAGGACGTAACAGCCGGTGCCTTCGTAAAGGTCTCTCAAGCGATTACGACGTCTATCAACACCCTTCCAGACGATTCTCCACTGAGGGCAGCAAATATCAATGGAGACGATATGTTGTCATTGTTATTCTGTTTATACACAGTTGGCAATAATGCTGGTAGTGAAGTACTTAATACCACAGTAGGCAACAATCTTGACCCGGACGCCGAAGGGGCGCCCCTATTTGGCCCAAGAATTAGCCTTGATGGTGTTGACTTCAAGGGTACAATTGCTGGCATGTTTATGGCACCCCCGTCGCCTCTGGGTATATTGTATCTGTTGCTTGAATTACTTAAGATAAAGATCGATGAGGGTCTTTCTGATGACAATGTTGATGCAACTGCACCACCACCTTCTGAGGAGTGCTAAAATAAATAAATCAACTATTTAAGAAGGAGGATCGCACATGGCTTCTGGATTGGCACCAAGATTACCGCTGGTTTTTGATGATGTATATGGTCCGTATGGGCTGATCACTGATTTTAGTTCTCTCGCAAAGCAAAACTTAAAAATGCTTATTTTGACAAATCCTGGCGAGAGGATAATGGATACCGACTTTGGAGTCGGCTTGAAGAAATATTTATTTGAACAGAACACGGCGTCTACTTATTCTGAGATTGACAGCAATATCAGACAACAGGTACAGAGATATTTGCCTTATATTGGCATTGATAGAATCGACTTTACTATCCCCGAAAACAACCCGGATCTTTTTCCTAACAATATATCAGTTTCTATATTGTTTACGATATTGCCACTTCAAACCAATGCGATTCTAAATGTAGAAGTTAATAATAACACTAACTAATTATAAAAGGTGCAGAAGTAGATGTCCAAAAAGAACGTTGCAATCAATTATACAAGTAGAGATTTTGAATCTATCCGTCGCGATTTAGAGGAGTTTGCCAAAAGATACTATCCAAACACCTATAAAGATTTCAATAGAGCTTCATTTGGATCATTGATGCTTGATTCTGTCTCTTATATCGGAGACATTTTATCATTCTATCTTGATTATCAGATGAATGAGACTTTCTTGGATAGTGCCGTCGAATACAACAATGTTGTAAAGCTAGCCAGACAGCTCGGATACAAACTTCAGACAAGCCCATCATCATATGGGAAAATGACATTTTTTATTGAGGTCCCCGCCGGTAGCTCTGGCTTAGGACCTGACCCGGCACTTATCCCTGTTTTGCAGGCTGGTTCTACTTTTACATCAACTGGTGGTGGATTCTACACTCTTTTAGAAGACGTTGACTTCGATAAAGAGGGCAATCAGGTGGTTGTTGGTTCTGCCGATTCTACAACAGGAGCACCGCTCACATATGTAATCAGAGCGGTAGGAACCGCCGTTTCGGGGAGATCCGGAACCGAAAGCTTTACAATCGGAGGCTTTGAGAGATTTAGAAAAGTTCCTTTAGGAGTAACAAACGTATCCAATATCGTTAGCGTGACAGATTCCGAAGGCAATGAGTATTTTGAGGTTGACCATCTCTCACAGAACGTCATATACAAAGCAATAAGAAATACTACAACAACGCGGTCGACAGTGCCTAATTTGCTGAAGGCTACACCGGTAGCCAGAAGGTTTGTTGTCGAGACAGTTGACAACCAGACATTTATACAATTTGGATATGGATCGGATAGCAACAAGCTCACCAATCCTGTTGTAGATCCAACAGAGGTTGTATTAGACTTAAACGGTAGGAGCTACACTACTGATGTAGACTTTGATCCCACTAAGCTTATTGACACGGACAAATTTGGCATTGGACCATCGAACACTACATTAACAGTCCGGTACCGTTTTAATACGACATCAGACGTTAACGCTGCCGTGGATACAATTACGGGCATAGCATCGTCCAACTTTAAATTCGGTAACCAAGGGGCCATATCCTTGACCAACAGAAATGCAGTTATCAACTCTTTGGAGGTGACAAATGAAGAGCAATTTGTTGGAAGTGTGTCGCTACCCTCATCCGAAGAGATACGACAAAGAGCGTTCAGTTACTTTGCGACACAGAATAGAGCGGTTACGGCACAAGATTATCAAGCTATTTGCTACGGAATGCCAGCAAAGTTTGGAATGATTAAGAGAGTTGCCATTCTAAAAGACCCAGATGAATTTAAGAGAAATGTCAACATTTATGTAATGTCGGAGAACAGCGCCGGAAAGTTGGTTGTCGCCAATACAACACTTAAAAATAATTTAAAAAATTGGATTACCCAATATAAAATGATATCTGATACGGTTGATATTCTAGATGCTGAGATTGTTAATTTTGACATTAGTTATGAAATACTAATCGATGTTAATGTGAATCGATTTGATGTTATTAGCACTTGCAACCAAAGATTGGCGAACAAATTCGCTATGAAGCAGGATATCGGAGAGCCAATAAGAATCACGGATGTCTACAAAGAACTGCAAAAAGTAGATGGTGTTGTAGACGTCACGTCTGTTGATGTTGGGCTAAAGTCAGGCGGGATATATTCTGAATCCAACTACGATTTTGATGCGTCCTTATCGTCGGATGGTAGGATGATTGAAGCGCAGCCAAATGTCATTTTTGAACTGAAGTATCCAAATATAGATATTAAGGGATCTATTAGATAATGGCTATTTTAAGATATACGGCAAGTGCCGACAATACAATCACAAACGCTTATGAAGCCAACTTAGTTACAAGAGGCACGGGCTCCAATATGGGATATGCAGATTCTCTTGAAGTATTTTCTATTTATGGACAAGAGTCGGGCTCTAATGGACAGTCTCAAGAGCTTTCTAGAATTCTAATTCAATTTCCTGTGTCTTCTATTTCTGCAGACAGGACTGCTGGCACAATCCCAGCATCTGGCTCGGTATCGTTTTATCTTAAGATGTTCAACGCAGAACATCCCTTTACACTTCCGCAAGATTTTAATTTAATTGTTGCTCCCGTCTCACGCTCTTGGACAGAAGGAGCGGGACTGGACATGGATGAATATCAGGACCTTGGAGAGTCTAATTGGATGAAATCCGATTCAAGCACATCTTGGTCTAGCGTCGGAGGCGACTACTTAGCTCAAGACAATTATAACGTTAGTTTTCCACAGGGGTACGAAAACCTAGAAGTCGATGTTACAACGGTTGTGGAAAACTGGATTACTGGAGCAGCAGGAGGAGAATATAACAACTACGGATTCGGTATTCGTCTAACTGCCTCACAGGAAGCTTACTTTTCATCATCTCTCGGCACAGATTCTGGCTCTGTAATTCAGAATACAGGAGGAGCAACACAGTCGTACTACACAAAGAAGTTCTTTGCTCGCTCAAGTGAGTTCTTTTTTAAGCGTCCTGTTATCGAAGCTCGCTGGGACTCTCGCACAATGG
>Ga0208794_1000579_pt1 | contig 22621 bp, 27 predicted proteins | sample 32_taG_FD_184106 | JGI IMG/M metagenome (GOLD analysis project Ga0208794, IMG submission 184106) | Marine viral communities from the Gulf of Mexico - 32_GoM_OMZ_CsCl metaG (SPAdes) (version 2) | ecosystem: Environmental > Aquatic > Marine > Oceanic | place: Atlantic Ocean: Gulf of Mexico... | reverse complement strand
GGCGGTGATATACCAGCCCATCATCATCACCAGCAGGATGGCAAACAGCAGCAGGCCAACGATGATATTGGCCGGCATGAGAATGAAATAGACCTGCAATTGCGGCATCAGGCGCGCCAGGATGCCTGCGCCCAGGTTGAATACCAGACCGAACACGATGAAGGGCGCGGACATCTGGACCCCGACCATGAAGGCGCCGCTGACAGTACGCACCGCCAATTGCATCGCATCCTCGAACATAAGCGGATCGGTCGGGGAGAACACCATGTAGCTGTCATAGATGGCTGCAAGCGCCATATGGTGCAGGTCAGTCGCAAAGATCAGAGTGATACCGAGAAAGGACAGAAAGCTGGAAAACACCGCGCCTTGCACGCCCATTTGCGTCGGATCGGCCGCGAGTGCGCCGGAGAGGCCGGTCTGAAAGGCTACGATCGTGCCGGCCACCTGGGTCGCCATGACCGTGATCCGGACTATGGCGCCGATGATCAGTCCCACCGCCAGCTCATGCATCAGAAGACCGACAATGCCCGCCAGGTCCCCCGGCATGGTCGGGATCACCTGCCCCAACAGGGGGAATACGACGAGCGTGAAGGCAAGTGCGAAGCTCAGGCGCATCCGCGTCGGAATGGTCTGCTCGCCCAGCGCCGGCATCAGCATGAGCATGGCGCCGATGCGCATGAACAGGATGAGATAGGTAAAGGCGGTAGCCGGGAGCCAGTCCAGACTGATGGTCACAGCGGCTAGCCGCCCACGATGATCATGTCGACCACCCGGTCCATATAGCCCGCCATGGTGGCCCCCAGAAATGGCAGGGTGATCAGCATGGTGATGAAGATGGCGATGATCTTGGGGACGAAGACCAAGGTCATTTCCTGAATCTGCGTTAACGCCTGGAATAGCGCGATCACCACGCCGACGATCAGCCCGACCAGCATCATGGGCATCGAGACGATGATCAGCGTCCAGATACCCTGGCTGGCAATGTCGAGCACTTCTGCGCCGGTCATGGCTCAAACCTTCTTCGATTCGCTGCCAAGCCTATCATTGGCCGTCACCCCGGCGAAGGCCGGGGTCTATCTCGAGGATGATCGGCCTGCGCTGCCGACCATGTTGTCCCCGCATTTCAGGATGAGCCCTCGGGTGAGATCCTTGGTGTTGCTCAGGTTAGATCGGCATCCGCATGATTTCTTCATAGGCCGAGATCACCTTGTCGCGCAGGGTGACCATGCTCTCGATGGCCATTTCGGTTTCCGAAAGCGCGGTGACCATGTCGACCACATTGGCCTTGCCACTGACCATATCCATCGCCATCTGGTCGGACGCCTTGCCTTGATCGACAACGCCCTGGACATTTTGTGCCAGGAGATCGGCGAAATTGCCGCCCGCGGCCGGAGCACTCGCCGTAAGGTCAGCCTGCGGCTTGGCAGCCTGATTAATCAGGCGGCTGGCGTTGGTGTAGGCGGCGGTCGCCGCATTAAAGGGTGTGTTGCTGACGGCCATCTCGACTGCCTTTCAAAATTATCAGCCGCGCAGGATGTCGAGCGTGCGCCCGAGCATCTGGCGGGTCACGGTGACCACGTTGAGATTGGCCTCGTAGCTGCGCTGGGCCTGGCGCATGTCCACGGTTTCCACCAGTGTGTTCACATTGGGATATTGCACAAAGCCACTCTCGTCGGCCGCCGGATGGCCCGGTTCGTAGCGCGAGGAGAAATCGCTCATGTCATAGGCCAACCGTCCGATTTCCACGACGCGCCCGCCGACTTCGGCATCGTAACTGGCCTGAAAGGTCGGGATGCGGCGGCGATAGGGTTCATCGCCCGGCGCCTTGCCCGCCGAATCCGCATTGGCGATGTTCTCGGCGATGACCCGCATGCGGGCCGTCTGTGCGTGGAGCCCGGTGGCGGCGATGCGGAGCGAGGAATTGAAGTCCATACGTTATCCCCTAGACGTTCTTGCCCAGCGCAACGCGCAGGATGCGGACCGATTTCTGATACAGCGAAGTCGCGGCCTGATAGTCCATCATATTGGTCGTGACCTTCATCATCTCGTCTTCAAGCGTGACGCCATTGCCCTCGGGCGTGACCTCGAAATTGGCCATGCGCTGCGCATTGAAAGCGCCCTCGCCCGACGAGGCCGAGAAATGCATGGGCTGGGTGACGGTAGTGACCACCGCCGAAGACGTCATCATCCCCTGACGATCGGCAAAGTCATATTGCTTGAGATCGCGTCCGCGGTATCCTGGCGTCTCCGCATTGGCGACGTTTTCAGCCAGAAGGCCCTGACGGGTCTGGTGCCAGCGCATCTTGTCGGTCAGCGCCGAAAAGACTGGCATGTCCATAAGGCCCATGGGCCGCGCTCCAGCAAAGCATTTCAGTTAGGCAATTCTTGCCGGGTGAATGGTTAACCAAGCGTTAAGTTCGGCTTGCCGGCTCTGAATTCGGTTGCATTCTGCAACAATTGCCAGCCCAGCTAGGCAGGAAATGCCCACGCCTGACACCAACACCTATTGCCACACCCGGAATCGCGCTATGTGCGTGGTCGCAACGGAATGCATCGGAGGCGCGGCTCGTGCAATTCATCACCGGCCTGTTCGGCGGCAGTGGCAACACCATACTGACCATGATCCTGGCGCTTGGCATCGTTCTCGTGCTGATCGTGCTGGCCGTCTGGTTCCTCAAGCTGATCTCTAACGTATCGGGCAATGCCGCACGCGGCCGCAACCGGCGGCTAGCCGTGGTTGACACACTCGCCCTCGACCAGAAGCGCCAACTGATCATCGTACGGCGCGACAATGTCGAGCATTTGATCCTGACTGGTGGCCCGCACGATCTTGTCGTGGAAGCCGGAATTCCGGTGGCGGAGATCGCCCCGGCCCAGCCGGCACGGCGCGGCCTGCCTTCGCTTTCAGCACGTCGGCCATCCGCCAGCAAACCAGCACCCGCCCCTGCTCCGGCGCCCGCAGCGGAATCGGAAGCGCCGCCAGTGCCCGAACCGGCCAAGCGTCCGCCCCGCTCCCTGCGCCATACCGGCCTACTGCGCCCTGTCAGCGTACAGGACCCCACGCTAACCGTGCAAAACCCGGACAGCGCGGACGGGCACGCCGGCGACTCAGATAGAGAGAACGGGAACGAGACCGCGAGCGAAGGCGCAACGCTTGAGCAGGACAACAGCGAGCAGGCCAACCGGAACTGAACCGGCGCGCAAGACGCGCTGGCGCTTTCTGCTGCCGTTTCTGACCGCCGCAGGCCTGCTGCTGCTCTGGTCGCACGGCGCCTCTGCGCAGGATATCTCCATCGATTTCGGCGACGAAACCACGCTGACCGAGCGGGCCATTCAGCTCATTGGGCTGATCACCCTGCTCTCGCTGGCCCCGTCCATCCTCGTGATGGTAACCAGCTTCACCCGCATCGTGGTGGTGTTGTCCCTGTTGCGCACGGCCATCGGCCTGCAGACCGCGCCACCCAATACGGTCATGGTGTCGCTGGCGCTGTTTCTCACCCTGTTCATCATGCAGCCGACGCTGCAACAGAGCTATGATCAGGGCATTGCGCCATTGATGGCCGGCGAAATCGAGTTCGCCGAGGCCTTCGACGCCGGTGCAGCGCCGCTGCACGAATTCATGCGCGCCAATGTTCGCGATCGGGACCTTGAACTCTTTTACGACCTGACCGAAGCCCAGCCGCCCGATGAGCCCGAAGCGATCCCGCTGCAATTGCTCATCCCGGCCTTTATGATCTCCGAGTTGAGGCGCGCCTTCGAAATCGGTTTCCTGCTGTTCCTGCCCTTTGTGGTCATCGACATGGTCGTGGCCTCGGTCCTGATGAGCATGGGTATGATGATGCTGCCGCCCGTCGTGATCTCCCTGCCCTTCAAGCTGATCTTCTTCGTGCTGGTGGACGGCTGGTATCTGGTGGCCGGGTCTCTGGTGCGCAGCTTTACCGGCTAGCCAAGCAATTCTCTATTGAGCGCTATGGCGTTTCGCTGGCGCGATCAAAGCGAGGCCAGATCGGCGCTGGAGCGGCTGGCGTTCAAGGGTGTCAGCGCGCCTTCCCCTGAGTAGGTCTCACGATAAGAGGCCAGAAAGGCGGTCAGGCTGTCCAGCGCGGCAACTTCTGCTGCGACCTTCTTGAACTCAAGGCTTGAGGTCTGGATCGGCCCGGTGACGAAGTCAAACATCGGCCATTGGGGTGAAGCAACCATCTGCTCGCCGAACTTGGCACGCAGCCGCGACAGGCCGAAATTGTCACCCGCCAGCACATAGCCCACCGCGGCCTTGATCAGGCTCATGCGGGCAGCACGATCGAGCAGCTTGCCGCTAGGCTCGTTGCCGTAGATGACCTCGATCATTTCTCCGGCCTGGCTATAGCGGCGCGCCTTCCAATGCGCATCGATACGCATCAGCTCGACATCCTTGCCGTCCATATTGCTGATCAGGTCAAGCGCCAGCTGGTCGCGACCGCCATCGATCATGGCGCGGGCTTCAAGCAGGCGGCGCTGGCGCTGCAGCGAGTCCGGCAGGCCAGGCAGTTGCGTTTCATTGAGCACACGCAGGGCATCCTGAGGCTTGCGATCGGCCAGATAGATCACGGCCAGGTCGGCAGCGATCTGCGTCCGCGCCACGCCGCGCAACCGGTTATCGAGCTGGTATTGCAGCAGATCGGCTGCCTGTGCCAGCAAGTCCACGCGCACCAGCCGGCGCGCCAGATTGCGGATCATTTCGTCGCCGCGCGCGCCGGGCGGGGTGAGATGGCGGAAGTCATAATAGATTGCCAGCGCTTCGACCGGCCCGATGGAATCCGCGACGCCATTAAGGAATAGGTCCGAGAACATCCGTTGGGCCTGATCGCGCAGGCCGTTGACCGCCGGGCTCTCAGGATAGTTGGCAACAGCCGCCTTCACCGTTTCAAAGCCCGGGCGATATTCGCCATTGCGGAAATAGAGCTGCGCCAGAAGCGTCTGCATATCGGCTTCCAGCGCATCTCCGCGCCAGAGCAGTGTCTCGGCCGCCAAGGTCTGCGTCCCCTTGGCCAGATCCAGCCGCCCCTCGCGGTCCAGCACCAGCAGCGTCCGGTACACGGCCTCGGCGCGCGTCGGGCGGACTTCCGAAGCGATCACCTGACCATAGGTGTCGAGCGCTTCCTGGCCGCGCCCCTCGGCTTCGTCAATCCGGCCGGACAGGAGATGGTGCAGCGAAGCCTCTTCAACGCTGAGACTGGCAAAATCAATGTCGTCGAGCATGCGCTGGGCCAAAGTCGGGTCATCGGCCTCCACGGCTGCACGGGCAGCCGCCAGGCGGAAATGATTGCGGGCCCATTCGGGATAGCTGTCGGCAATGGCACGCGCTTCCAGGGCATCGAAACGGGCGCCTCGATAATCATGGGTCTCCGCCCGGGCAATGGTGCGCCAGAACAGCGAATCCACATCCTGGTCAAGAGACGGCGCATTGAGCGTGCGCAGCGCATCCCGCGGGCGCCCGGCCAGGACGTCGGCAATGGCCATTGTCGTGCGGATCTTGCGCGTCAGGTCCTGCGCCCGCAGATCGCTTTCAAGTACGCGCAACACGCCCAGAGCCTCATGGGCAAACCGGTTGGCCACCAGAAACTGGGCATAGTCCAGCCGGGCCAGATCACGTTCGCGACCCTCATTGGCCGCGGCGGCCCGCTCCATGCTGTCACGCTTTTCGACAAAGGCGGCCGGGTCGCGTTCCTCGAGCGCACCAAGGTTCAGGTAGCCCGCACGCGCCGCTTCTTGAGCTTCCGACCCCGAATTGCGCAGGGTATCGATCGCTGAAACCGTCAATCCGCTAGTCGCCGAGATGACCGCCACTGGGCTCTCGACCTCGACACCCAGATTGGCTGCTTTTGGTTTGACGACCAGGCCGTGCACGCTGCGCAGGGCGGTGAAATCGACATAGTCGAGCGACCGGGTCAGTCCGCGCGCCGGCGGAAACGCGGTCACCACCTTGAGGACGTCACCGACCAGGGGATCGCGAAATTCATGCAGCCGTCCGGGGCGCACCATATCGGCTACCATCTCGAACGAGCCTTCGATATCGCGGCGGCGGGAAAGCGTCATCGGTTCGGTGGGGCTCAGCATCATGTCGCCCAGCGACAGGACCCAGGCCATGCCCTCCGAGCCCAGCGTGGCCAACCGGTCCTGCGACAGGTCCAGACGCACCACCTGCGTGTCGCTGGACGAGACCACCGCGAACTCGCTGGCGATGGCATCGAGGTCCATCGAATTGGTCGGCGGAGCAATGCCGCTGACGGTGTCAAATATCATCCAGACCGTGTCGCCACGGCGGAACACGGCGGCCGGTGTATCCTGCTCGAACGGAAAGACCACCCGGACCGTATTGCCCAGTACATTGATGAACGGTGTCACCGTTTCTGCGCTGGCGGCCTGAAGCGCCGATTTGGCCGGCTCGTCACGGGCCTGCATCTCGGCTTCGGCAGCTAGATGCGCGGCTTCGTCGGCAAGGCCTGCGGGCGTCAACGCTGGAAGGGCCGTGCCGGCAATGTCGATGTCGAGCACATATTGCGACGGCGAGATGGCATAAAAGCGCGGTTCGACGCCCTCGGCGAAAATGAAGGTGGCTGCCGCACCATCCGCCGAATAGCCCGACTGCATCGAGACGATCTCTTCAGGGAGGTTCGCCAGGAGACCCGTCAGGTCCATCGCCACGGGCCATTCGAATGTTGCCGCGCCCACCTCGCCCTTCTTGTTGAAGTGCCCTTCCGTCGGTACGTTCCAGTCAAACTGCATGCGCAGGAACGTGGCATTGCGGCCCACGCGCACATCGACTTGGGGATCGAGCTCGGCTGCCAGCCGCGCCTTGCGGTCGCGTTCGGCCTGAATGGCCGCCAGGCGCGCGCGTTCGGCCAGTTCATTGATGACTTCCTGCGGCAACGCGGGCGGCATGCCTTGCCAGTCGGTTGGCATCAGGTCGACAAAGAGCTTCTCGCCCGCTTCGATACGATTGAAGTTGAAGCTGCTTTTGAGCCCGAGGCGCAGACCCCGCCGGTCCGGATCGATGCGCGCGACCGACAGATAGTTCGGCATGGTCGTGGCCACATCAGGCAGCAGAATGTCGACCGGCTCGGCAAATTCTATCGAAAGCACGCCATTGTCGATGCGGAAATTGTATTCGGGCAGTTCGTCCAGCGAGGGAAAGCTGAGGATCAGACGGGCATAGCCGTCTTCTTCGGTGGCAAAGAGCTGCCCCTGTTCCTGGGCCAGAACAGGCGACATGACAACCATGGCTCCGGCAAGGGCCGCCGCCACAATGGTGCGGGTCCATCCCCGCCAAGCTGTCCCGATTGCGGTCTTCACCGGCTTTCTGCCCGCCCGACGCATACAGATCGCGAGTTCAGGGGACGGGCCAATGGGCCCATGGTCCTCAGGAAACGCGAGGGTTACAACACTCCGAAAGGCGCCGCCTTCTGGACGGCATTTCCCTTCTTCGCGCCAACCCTAGCGGCCGGTGCTTAACGTGCCCCTAAGGGGAAAGCTGGCTATTGCCTATTGTCCGATGATCTGCGGCAGTTCGGCGAGCGCTTCGGGCGTCATCTGGTCGAGCGGGTCGGTGCTGGCCGAAGCCATGCGCACTGTCAGCTCCTGTGCCCGCATCGTGTCCATTTCGGCAAGGATTGGCGCCATCTTGCGCGGGCTCATCATCTTGGCAACGCGCAGCAGGACCTCGATATCCAGCGCATTGAAGATGTTGGCAGCGTCCTTGGGCTTCATGGTCTCGTACATAGCCACGATACCGGCAAACTGCCCCTCCTCCATCTCCTTGCGTTGCTCGACCAGCGAGGCGATCTGATCTTCGATGGACTTGAGGGTCTGCTGACGTTCCTCGATGCGCTTCTCGGCGGCCTCGACGAGCGAGGCGCGCATCGCCAGTTCCTGTTCATAGCTTTCCAGCTCGGTACGGCGCGTGGACAGACGTTCCAAAAGGGCCTGCTCGGTGGCGGTGTTGACGCCACCGCCCAGGGGTTGGGTTCCATTTGGTGTCAAGACCTGCGGCAGCGCATCGGCCAGCGGCGGGCAATCGCCGGGAATGACCATCAGGGCGCCTTCGCTGCTGTCGCTCTCACCCGGCTCTTCAACCGGGCGCGGGTCACAGGCATTGTCGGCGGCAATGACATTGCTGACCGGTTCGCCATGGGCGTCAGTCTCGCCATCTGCGTCCGATGCTTGGGACGTATCACCGTGGTCCGACGCCGCCCCGCCATGGCCAGCTGCAGCTGGTGCCCCGTGGCCGCCATCCGCGGCCTTCCCCAGCGTCGGGGAGTCATCGCTCAATGTCGGGCTGCTATCTTCCATGGTCGGGTTGTTGGGCAGGGTGACAGTTTCGCCCGGCTTGGCCGAGCCGCCGCCACCCGCAGCCTGAGCCTGGCTCACACCCGTCAGCACATAGCCACCATTGGTCACCAGGCCAACGGTCTTGAGGACCAACATGGCGGCAACGGCCAGAATGACAACGGGGAGCAGGCGAATATTGGTCACGCGGCGGCCCCGCGGCTGCGCACGCGTTCGGACAATTGCTGCAAGGCGGTCTGAACCTTGTTGGGAGCCTCGACGGGCTCGATGGCCTGGCTGTGCCGTGCAACGCTGGTGATCTTGGCGATCCGCTCCATCAGGACAGTGCCGGCCGTGACATGATTGGCCAGCTCGACGCCGAAACGTTCGGCTTCCTCCATGCGGGCGCTCAGGGTCAAATCTGCCTCGACGGCCGTCGACTTGAGCTCCTTGATAGCCTGGTTGGCCAAATTGGTGGCGCTCACCAGATCAGCCACCATCTTGGCCATGGCATCCTTGTCCTGATGCAGGCGCTTGAGGCGCTGGTTAAGCAGAACGCAATAACCAATGGTCAGAGCCAGCAGAATTGCCACGGCGCCTTCCACGAAAATTCCAAGCGGCAGCCCCAACATCATCGTCCTTCCATCGTATCGTCGATTGCCTCAAAGGCTTCCATGGTGACCTTGGGCGGGTTGAGCGGGCTGGTGACCCGCACGGAAACATGATTGCCGATGTGGCCCATGATGGCCTCGGTCAGTTCGACATCGCCGCAGCGCAGGCGCACCGGGTCGCTCGGGCCGCGCTCGAACATCAGCGTCTGGCCCGTCTTGAGATCGAGCAGGCGCGAAAGCGGCAATTGCTGCTCATGCAGCACGGCCTCGATCTCCACATCGGCCTGGTAGATCTCGGTGGCCAGATGCCCTTCCCAGATGGGGTCTCGCCCGAACTTCTCACCCATGAACATCTGCAGCAGCTGTTCGCGGATGGGTTCGATGGTCGCATAGGGCAAAAGGATTTCGATCTTGCCGCCGCGATCATCCATTTCGATCCTGAGTTCGATCAGGATGGCCGCATTGCCCGGCCGTGAAATGGCCGCGAAGCGGGGATTGGTCTCCATCCGCTCGAGCTTGAAATTGATCTGCGTGACCGGCTCAAAGGCGCGATGGGTGTCATCGAGGATAATCTCGATCATCTTGCGCGCCAGCGCCATCTCGATGGTCGTGTAGGGCCGGCCTTCGACACGAATATTGCCGCCGATACGGCGTCCGCCCAAAAGCACATCGATCATCGAATAGATGAGGTTGGAATCCACGGTCAGCAGACCGTAATTCTCCCACTCCTCTGCCTTGATGACCGAGAGGATGGCGGGCAGCGGGATGGAATTGAGGTAGTCGCCAAAGCGCACGGACGAAATGGAATCCATGGTCACCTCGACATTGTCGGAGGTGAAATTGCGCAGCGAAGTCGTCGCCAGCCGCACCAGGCGGTCAAAGACGATCTCCAGCATGGGCAGGCGTTCATAACTCACCAACGCCGAATTGATCAGCGCCTGCACACCGGTCAGCTCGACATTGCTGCCGGCGCTGGAATCAAAACCGAGCAGGCTGTCGATCTCGTCCTGGTTGAGCACGCGGTCGGCACCGCCCTCCCCGTCACCATCGCCACCTTCAAGCATGGCGGCCCATTCGGCGGCGGCGGCAGCGGCGCGGTCCTCTTCACTCATCTCGGATTCGTCAACAGGCGCGGCGGGCGCCTTGTCGACGTCGCCGATATCGTCGAGCCCCCAATTGTCGCTCAGCTTGTCCTGATCGCTCGGTCCGGCCATTACTGCACCAGAATTTCCTTGAAGAGCACGCTCTCCACATGGGCGGGATAGATGGCCAGATTGACCCGGCGCAGCAGTTCTTCCTTCAGCCGGTAAATGCCGGCCGAGCCCTCCAGGTCACTCTTTCGCAGTTCGCGCATATAGACTTGGAACGCATCGATCACCTTGGCCAGCCGCGGCTGGATCTCGGTCATCATGTGTTCGTCTGCGACCTCCAGGGCGATGGTGAGCTTCATGAAGGCCTGGTTACCTTCCTCGGAGCTGAGGTTCACCATCATCGGCGGCAGGTTGAAAATGAACGTGTCATGCAGTTCAGCCGCAGCGGTCGCGGCATTCCCATCACCATGCGCATCCGCTTCGCCACCAGAAGACGACAGGAAGAAGAACAGGCCACCCCCCGCCAGAAGCAGAACGACGACGGACGCGCCAATGATGATGAAGAGCTTGGGAATGCCCTTCTTGGCTGGCGCTTCGGTATCGGCTTCCGCTTCCGCAGTCATAAAGTGACCCTGTCAAACGCCTGCAATTCCGGACGATTCCGGCTGCTGTCCAGCTAAGGCCCAGTTGGTTAACGAAAGGTTACAATTGGGCCCAAACCGGCAGTTTTTGCCGGGCAGCTTTTGCCGAATGCAACATAGCGACCTACTGGCGGCAAACCATAGCCAGGCATTAAGCCACTGTTTTTATTAAATTTACGGCCCTGGCATGGTTTCTGCAAAGTAAATGGGCGAGGCGACCGGCTTGGGGAAGCAGGCCGTCTCGGGGACCAAACCGGGGAATGCCATGATCGAGAACGCGCAACTCATCAGCCTCAGCAGGCAGATCGCCTTGCAGCGCCAGATGGATGTGGTGGCGAACAATATCGCCAACCTCAACACCACTGGCTTCAAGGCAGAGCAGATCCTGTTCGAGGAATATGTCATGCCCACCGCGCGGCACAATGATTTCCCCTCGCTCGACCAGCCACTCTCCTATGTGCAGGACTGGGCCACGGTCCACGACCTGCAGGGCGGCGCCATCGTGCAAAGCGGCAATGAACTCGACGTTGCCCTGAACGGCGACGGATTCTTTGCGGTCCAGACCGCCGGCGGCGAACGCTGGACCAAGGCCGGCGCCTTTGCCCTGAACAATCAGGGCGTTCTGGTCGATCAGTCCGGCAACCCTGTATTGGGCAATGGCGGTCCGATCCAGTTCGGCCCCGACGAAACCGGCATCTCCATCGCCGCCGACGGCACGATATCGACCAGCGCCGGCCCCAAGGGCCAGTTGCGCATCGTCGAATTCGCCAACGCACAGGAGCTGATCCGCGAGGGCTCGAACCTGTTTTCGGGCGGCACTCCGGTCGCCAACACCTCGACCCGCGTCATGCAGGGGCACATTGAGCTCTCCAATGTCTCGGGCGTCACCGAAATGGCCGAGATGATCCGCGTGCAGCGCGCCTATGAATCGATCGCCTCCCTCACCCAGAAGCAGGATGAAATGCGCCGCAACGCCATCCAGCGCCTGGGCGACGCCAACGCCTGAACCTGAGGAGCAAACGCCATGAAAGCACTCTATATAGCATCGACCGGCATGGGCGCCCAGGAACGCAATGTCGAAGTCATCTCCAACAATATCGCGAACATGCGCACCACCGGCTACAAGCGGCAGCGCGCAGAGTTCCAGGACCTGCTCTACCAGCAGATCACCCGCGCCGGCTCGCAGACTTCCGATCAAGGTACGATGGTACCGGCCGGGCTGGAGATCGGTTCTGGCGTTCGCACCGTCTCCACGCCGCGCATCATGAGCCAAGGCTCGGTCAACATGACCGAAGGCGAACTGGACGTCGCCATCCGTGGCGAAGGCTTCTTCATGATCCAGCTTCCCGATGGCCGCACGGGCTACACCCGCGACGGTTCGTTCCAGCGCGATCCCGAAGGCATGCTGGTCAACTCCTCGGGTTATCCGGTCGATCCGGGCATCACCATTCCGGGCAATGCACGGGGCGTAGCCATTTCGCCAGACGGCACGGTCGAGGCCTATATCGGCACCGACGCCGCGCCGACCCAGCTCGGCCAGTTGCAGCTCGCCCGCTTCGTTAACAAGTCCGGACTGGAATCGATGGGCGACAATTTGTTCCTCGAGACGGCCGCCAGCGGCCCGGCCCAGATCAACGTGCCCAATACCGACGGCACTGGCGACCTGCTGCAGAACTATCTGGAAATGGCCAATGTCAATTCGGTAACCGAGATCGCCGACCTGATTGCCGCCCAGCGCGCCTATGAAATGAATGCCCGTGTCATCTCTGGCGCCGACCAGATGATGCAGGCCACCAGCCAGCTCAGCTAAGGAGAAAGATCATGACATCGCTCCGCGCACTAGGTTTTTCCCTCTCGCTGATGCTCTCGACCAGCGCCGTCATCGCCGCCCCGGTGCTACGCGCCGACATCACGGTCAGCGCGCCGGTGGTGACTGTCGGCGACATGTTCGAAGATGCTGGCGTCCTGGCCGAACAGCCCCTGTTCCGCTCTCCTCTCCCCGGCACCACCGGGAATGTCGATCTCAACGCCGTTCGCTCTGCAACGGCGCGCATCGGCCTGACCCAATTCGACGTCAATGGCCTCTCGCAGGTACGTGTTTCCCGCGCCGCCTCGATTGTTGACCAGACTCTGTTGGCCGAACTCATCACCCAGGATTTGCGCCATCGCGGCATTCTGGGCGAGGGCATGACGGCCAATATGCTGTTTACCAATGCTCCCGAGGCCATCACCGTCGCGGCAAGCGCTACCCCAGCCAGCCTCGTGAGCCTGCGCTACCTGCCCGGCAATGGTACGTTTTCGGCGCGCTTCTCCCTTTCGGGAGTCAATCAGTCGCTCGATTTGAGCGGCTCGATAGAAATCAGTATCGACGCTCCGCATCTGGCAGCCGGCTTGCCCGCCGGCACGGTGCTGCGACCCGAGCATATCATCATGCGCCCCATGCCGATCCAGCAGGCCGACGCGCAGGGCATTGCCACAATCGACCAACTGGTGGGCATGTCGCTCAACCGGCAGAGCCGCGATGGCATGCTGTTGCGGGCCAGCGATGTCTCGACGCCCCTATCGATCGCCAAGAATGATCCGGTCACCATCTACTATCGCCAGGGGCTGATGACCCTGACGGTCAAGGGACAGGCCGTCACCGGCGCCGCCGAAGGCGCGCCGCTGCAGGTCCTCAATTTGATGTCCAAGCGCGTCATCAGCGCAACCGCCATCGCGCCAGGAGCCGTGGAAGTCTCCAACGGCCCCGTCACGCTCGCCGGCCTCTAATTCAGGGACAGATGAAAATGAACATCGCCAAGATCGCCACCATCCTGACCCTGGCCGCCACACTCGGCGCCTGCAGCACCATGGACCGGCTCGCCAATGTCGGCCAGGCCCCGGCCCTTACCGCCATCGCCGACCCGACCACCACGGCAGGCTATCAGCCCGTGCGCATGCCAATGCCCGAGCCGATCGCCGACACCTATCAGGCCAACTCACTCTACCGCACCTCGGCCAAGGGCTTCTTCAAGGACGAGCGCGCCCATCGTGTAGGCGATATCCTCACGGTCATGGTCACCATCGACGACAGCGCCAAGATCAATAACAATACCCAGCGCACTCGGAATTCAACCAATAGCGCCGGCATGGGCGGCCTGTTCGGCGCCGTGTTCTCCAACGCCACCGATGCAGCCACGCTCAATGTCGACCCGCAGGCAGCCATCGATTTCTCTTCGGGCATCCAGGATGCCGGCGCCGGTTCGGTCAACCGCAGCGAGGCGCTGGAAACCTCGGTCGCCGCTGTCGTCACCCAGGTGCTGCCCAATGGCAATCTGGTCATCGAAGGGCGCCAGGAAGTGCGGGTCAATTTCGAAGTCCGCGACCTGATCGTCGCCGGCATCGTCCGGCCCTCGGACATCCAGGCCAACAACACCATTCCTTCTACCAAGATCGCCGAAGCACGCATCTCGTATGGCGGCCGCGGGCAGATCACCGATGTGCAGCAGCCCCGCTATGGGCAGCAGGCCATGGACGCGATCCTTCCCTTCTAACCCATTCCGGCGGCGCACTTCCCCCATCGCGCCGCCGTTTTCCCCGGCCAGACCAGAATGGAATGGCACGGCCCCAAGCGCAGAAGGCGCCGGGCCTTATCCCCAGGGGTTCCTGCTTTCCAGGCGCGGAGCCCATCCCCACGAGGCGCAGCTTCCCCGGCTGCGCCTCTCCCCTTTTCTGCCAACCACCGGCCAACAATATCGGTTTGTCCAAAGGAGAGAGCAGATGAACATGGCAACCGGTATCGCAGTGGGCATCGCCATTGGGGCCGGGATCGGCGTATCCCTGGACAATATCGCGCTGGGTATCGGCATCGGCATCGCCATTGGTGCCGCCCTCGGCACCACCGGCGCAAAGCGCTCCGACGAGGACCCGCCCGACAGCAAGCCTTGATCCGCCCGGAGAGCTGTGGAACACATCTGCCGTCCCACCTCCGGAGCCCGCCATGTCCTTCCAAAAACTCGATGAACTCGGCCGCAAGCTCGAGTCGCTCGAACACGCCTTGTCCATTCTCGGTGCCGATGAAGCCACCCATATGGCGGTCGGCGGCGGCGAGAAGCGGGCCGAGGCCATGGCCAATCTTGCAGGCATGTACCACGCCCAGGCCACTGCACCCCAGATCGCCGACTGGATCGACACCGCCAAAAACGAAGACCTCTCCGACACGCAGAAGGCCGCACTGGGCGAGTTCGAACGGTCCTATGTCAATGCCACATGCCTGCCGACAGAGTTCGTCGAGCGGCGCACCGCCGCAACCATGCGGTCCGAACAACTCTGGCGGGACCTGCGCGCCAAGGGCGATTGGGACAGCTTTCTGCCGGCGCTCGAAGGTGTCATTGCGCTGGTGCGCGAGGAGGCGGCATTGCGCTCGGCCGCAACAGACTTGCCCCCCTATGAGGCGCTGATGGATCAGTACGATCCGGGCAATCGCACCGCCCAGATCGACACGGTCTTTGCCGATCTGAAGACCTTTCTCAAGGACTTCGTGCCCCACGCCCTCTCGGTTCAGGAGCAACGCCTCAACCAGCGCCCGCGCAAGCCGCTCAACGCGCCCTACCCGATCGAGAAGCAGCGCGAATTGGGCCTGGCGGCCATGCGCGCCGTCGGGTTCGACTTCACCCACGGCTCTCTTGCTGTCTCGCACCACCCCTTCTGCGGCGGCGTGCCCACCGACGTGCGCATGACCACGCGCTATCGCACCGACGAATTCCTCTCTTCGCTCATGGGCGTGCTGCATGAAACCGGCCACGCGCTCTATGAACAAGGACTGCCCAAAGCCTGGTCACATTGGCCGCTGGGCAAGGCGCGCGGCATGGGCATGCATGAAAGCCAGAGCCTGTTCGTGGAAATGCAGCTCGCCCGCAGCCCCGAATTCTGGGAATTCATGCTGCCCCTGGTGCATCAGCACTTGGGCGACACCGCGATTCCCGGCTGGGAAATTGCCGATGTGCTCAATGAGGTCAATTTCGTTGAGCGCGGCTATATCCGGGTCGATGCCGACGAGGTGACCTACCCGCTCCACGTCATCCTGCGCTACGAACTGGAGCAGGACCTAGTGTCGGGCAAGCTTGAGGCCAGCCAGATCCCGGAAGCCTGGGACACCAAGATGATCGAATATCTCGGCATTTCGACCATTAACGATCCCAAGGACGGCCCGATGCAGGATGTGCACTGGCCCGGCGGCGCCTTTGGCTATTTCCCCAGCTATACGCTGGGTGCCATGATCGCCGCGCAACTCGCCGCGGCCATGCAGAAGGACCTGCCCGACATGCCCGCACAGATCCGCGAGGGCGACTTTTCCGCTATCAACCAGTGGCGCGCCGACAAGGTCTGGACCGAGGCCTCGCGCTACTCGACGCCTGAGCTGATTACCAGGGCAACCGGCGAGCCACTCAATGCCGATCACTTCAAGGCGCACCTGCGCAAACGCTACGGCGGGTAGTCTTTCGTTCGATAGTTCAACCATTTAGAGGCGGCGGCGGAATCAATTTCCGCCGCCTTTTTGATGAACGCTGTCTGAACCCCTGCTTCAGTGAGCGTTCCAAATCACTCCCCTAAAACAGTCTCCATCAACGACGCGGTCGGAGGGACCGCAGCCCCAACCCAAGGAGACGACCAATGATCCGCAAGCTTCTCATCACCACCCTGGCCGCAACCGTCATCGCCGGTTCTGCCGCCCCCGCCATGGCGAACAGCCTCTTTATCGAACAATACGGTTTCGGCAACGCCGTAGGCGGCGGCCAGGCCGGCTGGAACAACAAGTTCGGTGCCTATCAGAATGGCAATTGGAACACCGGCATTTCCAACCAGAACGGCGGCAACAACACCTCCGCCATCGGTCAGGACGGCAACAACAACTATGGCGATGTCTGGCAGGATGGCTGGAACAACCAGGGCGGCGTCGGCCAGTTCGGTGACAACCACAACGCCATCCTGACCCAGGACGGCAATGGCAACACCGCCGCCGGCGTGCAGGTGGGCAATGGCTGCAATGCCAATATGGTCCAGCATGGCTCGAACAATGTCAGCGCGTTCGTGCAGGTTTGCCCGTAACGCATCCGGATCGGGGTCGGCCAGCGCCGGCCCCCAGCCTTTCAAGAGGAGGACAACATGGTTCACTCCACTCTCCGCATCGGCACTCTGGCCTTTGGCGCTCTCGCCCTGGCCGCCGTAACTGCCCACGCCACCAGCAATGATGATGGCGAGAACGGCCTTTCCTGCGGTATCTCCACGCAAACCGAACGCGGCATGATGTCTGTTGAGGGCATCGTGCAGAGCCCAACGACCCTTACGGGTGAATATCGCTTCGCCCTCAAGAGCCAAGGTTCTGGCGGCACCAGCAATATCAGCCAGGGCGGACGCTTCTCGGTGACGCCGGGCGAACCCGTCTCGCTCGGCAAGGTGATGGTCAATGCCGGCGCATCAATTGATGCCGACTTCATCATCTCGAGCGGCGGCAAGCAGTACGACTGCTCGACGCCCCTGACCACCCTGACCACCCTGACCTGATATCTGATCCGTTCAGCCAGTTCCTTCCAATTGCCCCGCTTCGGCGGGGCTTTTTTTGTCTGGCCTTATAGGCTGAACCGTGTCTGAACGGCCCGCTCCGAACCGGTTCAGGACCGCAGAACTATGGTCATCTCAAGCGCTGGGAAGACCAGCAACAGGGAACGCAGACCAAAACTTGGAGCACTCAAATGACCAACCGCCTTACCCGCACCATCACCGCAACACTCACCGCCACCATTCTGGGCCTGTCAGCGGCTCCGGCATTCGCCGGTGGCCAGATTGCCATCGGCTTTGCCCCTTCAGACCCGGAGCAGGCTGAAGCCCTGGGCATGGGCCTCAAGATGTTCTCGCTGATGCAGGGCCTGTCTGCCAGCGGTGCCAATGGCTACCAGAACGGTTCCGGCAATTCGGCCGGCTTCAACCAGAACGGCTCGGGCAACCACGGCCTGATCTGGCAGGAAGGCAATGGCCACAACGGCAATATCAGCCAGAACGGCAACAACAATAGTTGCGGCCTGTTCCAGTTTGGCGAAGCCACCAACGCGCAATGCCTGCAGAATGGCGACAACCAGAGCGGCATCACCACGGTTTTCGGCTTCTAGGGCCAACGACAGTTCTGAAGCCAGGCGGGGTCTTCGGGCCCCGCTTTTGCTTTTTCCTGTCCTTGTCGAACAATCTGCGAGAAAATTTGTCGAAGCCTTCCCCGACCGCTCGTCGGCTCAGCAGACAGGTCAAACGGCCTGCCCGGACACAGGAGAGAAAAATGCGCGTAGTCGTTTTCGTCAAAGCCACTGCCGACAGTGAAAACAGCGTCATGCCGACCACCGAGCTGCTCGAGGCGATGGGCAAATATAATGAAGAGCTGATCAATGCGGGAATCATGCTTGGTGGCGACGGGCTAAAGGCCACAAAATTCGCAAAGCGGGTGCATTTCAGCGGTTCGGATCGCTCGGTGATCGATGGCCCATTTGCCGAAACCAAGGAAATCGTCGCCGGCTACTGGATCTGGGAGGTGCGCGACATGGACGAGGCGGTCGAATGGGTCAAGCGCTGTCCCAACCCGATGTTCACCGAGAGCGATATCGACATTCGCCCGGTCTTCGAGATGGCTGACTTTGCGGAGGTCATGACGCCCGAGGCAAAGGCCATTCATGATCGCAATGCAGAACGCACGCCAGGAAGCTGAGGCGCTCTGGCCATAAAAGCAAAAAGCCCGCATCGCTGCGGGCTTTTTTAGATTGGTTCAGACACTACTCGTCGCGATAAACCTTTTCGCGCCGCTCATGCAGTTCCTGGGCTTCCAGGCTCAGCGTCGCCGTGGGACGGGCATCAAGCCGCGCCAGACCAATCGGGTCACCGGTTTCCTCGCAATAGCCATAGGTTCCGTCGTCGATGCGCTTGAGCGCGGCATCAATCTTGGAAATCAGCTTGCGCTGGCGATCGCGGGTTCTCAGTTCCAGAGAGCGATCGCTTTCCGAACTGGCGCGATCCGCCATGTCCGGATGGTTCTGGCTTTCCTCCTGGAGGTTTTCGAGAGTCAGGCGGCTTTCGCGCAAGATCTCATCCTTCCAGGCGTGCAGCTTGTTCCTGAAATATTCCCGCTGACGCGGGTTCATGAACGGCTCGTCCTCGCTGGGTCGATAATCCGTAAGTTCAACCGAAGACATCAGCAGACTCAACCTCCAATGCGCCCTTGGCGGCCTATATATGCGCCTCGCCGTTCCCCCGCAAGCACACAAGTTACCACTCGTTAACGCAAGAAACTGCGGCGCGTCAGGCGCATAGCGCAAAATCGGCTACAACTTGATGACGGATAGTCAAATCGTGACCCGATCAAATCTGGGGATATCGCCCCAGCTTGGCCAGCTCCACCAGAACCCGCAATTCGATATCGTCGAGAACTCGATCCAGCTCCGGCTCCACCCGTTCGCGCAGCGTGCGCAATTGCGTCACCATGGTGTCGAGGCGCTCCGGCGCCACTCTGCCGATCAGCAGGTCCGCCTTCATGTCCTCGAGCAGGTCCAGCAGTTCAGTGCCCTTCCTGACTGCCTTGCGACGGCTCTCGGAAAAGTCCCCGCTGGCCTGCAGCGCCAGAATGGCATCGAGCCCCGCAGTGGGCGCCACGGGCGCCGTTGTGCTGACCCGCGGGGCGCTCTGTTCACCAGCCGGCACAAAGGCAGGGCCATTGCCGGCCTTGCCAGTCGCGGACCGGCCGGAAAGCTTGCTGCTGCGATTTGTTGCGTCGATGCGCAAAGGGCCTGACTCACTTGGCTTGGCGTTCCCGGCAAATTCTGCCCACTGGAGTTAACAGGAGCTTAACGCGCCCGGCAAGAATTGCTCAGCAACACCCTCCGATGGCGCCAGCCCCGTGCCGCTACCGAACAAAATTATTACATATCAGTAGCTTAGACTGAAGATCACGATCTGGCACGGTTCTGGCATTTACCTACCCGACGGTCGCGCCATGGGGATGGAGCGACATCAATCGGGGATACGAGACCATGCGCCTGATCCGCACCATTGCCGCAGCCACGCTAAGCCTTGCGCTGACCCTGTCGCCAATGGCGTCCGCGCAAGCAGCGCCGGCCCGCATCAAGGATATCGTGGATATGGAAGGTGTCCGCGAGAACCAGCTGGTCGGCTACGGACTTGTGGTGGGCCTGAACGGCACTGGCGACAGCCTCAACAACTCCCCCTTCACCAAGCAGTCGCTGCAATCCATGCTGGAACGGCTGGGCGTCAATACTCAGGGGGAAAACGTCCGCACGGCAAATGTTGCCGCTGTCATGGTCACGGCCAACCTGCCCCCCTTCTCGACGCAGGGCTCGCGCATGGATGTGTCTGTCGCGGCGCTGGGTGATGCCGACAGCCTGCAGGGCGGGACTTTGCTGGTGACCCCACTGCTGGGCGCTGACGGCGAAGTCTATGCCATCGCTCAGGGTCCGGTGCTCATCAATGGCTTCAGCGCCCGGGGCGATGCGGCCAGCGTTATTTCTGGCGTGCCGACCACGGGCCGGATTTCCTCCGGCGCGTTGATCGAGCGCGAAATCGACTTCCATCTTGGCTCGCAGCATTCGCTGCGCCTGGCCCTGCGCAATCCCGATCTGACCACGGCCCGCCGCATTGCCCTCGCGGTCAACGACTTTATCGGCGCGCCCACGGCTGTGCCGGAAGATCCCGCCACAGTGCGCCTCACCCTGCCCCGCAATTTCAACGGCAATATCGTCGACCTCTTGACCGATATCGAGCAACTGATCGTCCAGACCGACCAGCCCGCCAAGATCGTCATCGACGAGAATTCCGGCATCATCGTCATGGGCAAGGATGTGCGGGTGTCGAGCGTTGCCGTAGCCCAGTCGAATCTGACCGTCACCATTGCTGAGAACCCCGAAGTGGTTCAGCCCAATCCGCTGACCTTGGGCCAGACTGCGGTCGAGCCCAACACCAATCTCAACGTCAACCAGTCCGACACGGCGCTGCAGGTTGTGAACGAGTCGGTGACGCTCCAGCAACTGGTCGATGGACTGAACGCCCTGGGCATCTCGCCGCGCGACCTGATTGCCATTCTCCAGGCCATCAAGGCCACCGGCGCACTGCAGGCCGAAATCGAGGTGCTGTGATGAACATGACCAGCCCCGCCACCTCCTCCGTTACCCCGGCCCAGATGCAGCGCATGCGCCAGCAGGCCGAGGAACTCGAAGGCGTATTCCTCAACATGCTGACCAAGGAAATGTTCGCCACGGTCAAGGGCGACGAGAATTTCGGTGGCGGCGGCTTTGGCGAGGAAACCTGGCGCTCCATGCAGGCCGAACAGCTCGCCAATTCCATCGCCCAGAGCGGGGGCGTCGGCATTGCTGATGATCTGATGAGCCAGATGATCGCGATGCAGGAAGCCGCCAACACCAGTTTAACGTCAGTTCCCAGTGCCGGAGTGTACTCAAAATGACCGCAGCCGCCCGCCTTGCCGCACTTGATGCCCTGCCGGCCGATCAGTTGTGCGCCCACGCCGAACAGGCCCTTGCGGCACTGGTCGACGTGATGAACCAGGAAACCACCCTGCTGCGCGCGGGCCATCTGCGCGAGGCCGGACAATTGACTCCCGAAAAGACGCGTCTGGCTCAGGACTATGTCAGCTTCGCCCGGTCCATCCAGCGCCAGGCTGCGCGGCTCAATGCCGAAGCCCCCAAGTCCATGGAACGGTTGCGCGCCGGTCACGAAAGTCTTGCAACCCAGATGGCCGAAAATCTGCGCGTCCTGGCCACCGCCAAGACTGTCACCGAAGACGTGCTGACCGACGTGGCCCGCGTGGTGGGGCAGCAGAACCGCGCCCGCACCTACGGCACAGCCGGAAAGGTCACACCCGATCCCAAGGCATCGGCGACCGGCATCGCCATCAACCGGGCCCTGTAATTGCAGGGCATTTGATTAAAACACGCAACCGGCTGGTTACACGACAATAAGAGGAACAGCTTACCGTTTCTGCGAATAGGTGCATTCGGGGGAAAGGTTATGGTTGCAAGCCTCGCCATCGAGCCCGTCTCTCCGGGCTCCGCCAATTTAAGTGACTATCGCCACCGCCCCGCCATGGGCGAACGCACGGTGCTGCACGACAGCACGCAGCAAGCGCCCAACACCGCCCGCCCGGGTGATCGGGACGGCAAGCGGCCATTCGAGCGTCCGGAGCAGAAGCAGGAACGTCGGGCCGAACCGGAGCGCGATCGCACGGCCGATTTTGCTGCGGCGGTCATTGCCGGCGCTTTGCCGCCGACGCCGCAATCCATGGAAGAACTGATCCGGCGGATCGGCACGGCCGAAATCCCCGAAGAGTCCCAGGCCCGGCTGCGGGATCTGATCGCTTAAGTTAATGCTTCCCTAGACTCTCCCTGGCCCCCGACCAGCCAAAGCCCCGGATTGCGGGGCTTTTCTGCATCCCGGCCCAGAGAATCTGGAGAAGAATTTGCCCAAACTTTCGGCATCCACTTAACCCTTCTTTAGAGCCTGACGGACCACATTCGGCCTGCCTCAGGAGAGGCGTCTTAGTTTGCGTAATCCTAGAAAAGGACCCGCCAAAATGGCCGATATCTCTCTCTCCAAAGCCGTCCGCTCGAACCTGCTGTCCCTCAAGGGCACTGCCGACATGATGGCCGCAACCCAGAACCGCCTTGCGACCGGTAACAAGGTCAATTCGGCTCTGGACAATCCCTCCAGCTGGTTCACCGCCAAGGGCCTTACCAACCGCGCAAGCGATCTGGGCGGCCTGCTCGACTCCATGGCCAATGGTGTCAAGACGTTGGAAGCCGCTGACAATGGCCTGTCGGCCATGACCAAGACCCTCGAATCCATGCAGTCGACCCTGCGTCAGGCCCGTCAGGACAAGTCTTTCAACACTGAATCGCTTACCCTGGGCAAAATCAGCCCGAACGATCCAGAC
>Ga0208794_1000578_pt1 | contig 22626 bp, 18 predicted proteins | sample 32_taG_FD_184106 | JGI IMG/M metagenome (GOLD analysis project Ga0208794, IMG submission 184106) | Marine viral communities from the Gulf of Mexico - 32_GoM_OMZ_CsCl metaG (SPAdes) (version 2) | ecosystem: Environmental > Aquatic > Marine > Oceanic | place: Atlantic Ocean: Gulf of Mexico... | reverse complement strand
CGCTGCCGGATGCGGCGCCAGATTGTCGGTCAGCAACGCATCCGGCAGCGCGAGCGCATGGCGGGCGTCGGGCAGCTCGACCGCGCTGGGCTCGATCTGCGCAAGTTCGCCCAGCGCTGCTGCCTTCGACCCGGCGATCAGCGGATGCACCGCCCGCGCCGCCGCAGCCTCGGGTGCGAGCGAGGCGACCGCGCCTGCGGGGATGGCGCCGGCATCGAAATCCTGGACGAACCATTCGCCGTGCCCGCCGGTCATGCATACGGTAACCGGACCGCCCGCTTCGCCCCGCGCGATGGCCGCGACCAGTGCCAGCGTGGGATAGCCCCGCACTTGCGCGTGCCAGGCGATGCCCAGCGCCCGCGCGACTGCGAGACCGATCCGGACCCCGGTGAAACTGCCCGGGCCCAGCGACACGCGGATTTCCCCGGCGCAGCCCTTGCCCGGCAGTTCGGCGATCATCGGGACGAGTCGTTCAGCATGGCCGCGCCCCAGCACCTCGTGCCGGGCATCGAGCAGCGTGCCGTTATCGAACAGCGCGGTCGAACAGGCTTCGGTCGCGGTTTCTATCGCCAGAATGCGCATCAGCGCCCACTGCCCCAGCGCAAACCGGTCCGCAAGTCAGTCGATACGGTTGAACTTGTCGAAATCGGGCCGCGGGCTGCGATCGAAAATGCTTTTCGGATCGCCGTGCCCGATCGCGCAGATGAAATTGCTGCGATGGCGCGGCTGGTCGGCGAAGAAGGCCTTGTCGACCGCCTCGCTGTCGAAGCCCGACATCGGTCCGCAGTCGAGCCCGAGCGCCCGTGCGGCGATCATCAGATAGGCGCCCTGCAGCGAGGAATTGCGGAACGCGCCTTCCTTGCGGCCGTCTTCATCGCCGTCGAACCAGCTCTTGGCGTCGGTATGCGGGAACAGCCAGGGCAGTTCCTCGTGGAAATCGATATCGTAGCCGATGATCGCGACCACCGGGGCCGAGGTGATCTTGTCCTTATTGCCGTCGGAAGCGCAGTCGGCCAGCTTGGCCTTGGCCTCGGGCGACTTGGCCCAGACGATGCGCGCGGGCTGCATATTGGCCGAGGTCGGCGCCATCTTGAGCAATTCGTAGATCGCGTGGATCTCGTCATCGCTTACCGGCTGGTCGAGCCAGTCGTTGTAGCTGCGGGCTTCGCGGAAGATGAGGTCGAGCGCGTCGGCGGAAAGGGTATCGGCCAAGAGGTTTGTCCTTCGCTTCGTGGAATTCAGGCGGCGCGGACTTCAACGACCTCGGGGACGTAATGTTTCAGCAAACCTTCGATGCCGTGCTTGAGCGTGGCGGTCGAGGAGGGGCAGCCCGAACAGGCACCCTGCATCTGCAAGTGGACCACACCGTCGCGGTAGCCGCGGTACTGAATATCGCCGCCATCGCCCGCCACTGCGGGCCGAACGCGCGTTTCGAGCAGTTCGTTGATCTGCGCGATGATGTCGCCGTCTTCCTCGCGCTCGTCGACAAGCATGCCTTCGTCTTCGGGCGGAACCGCAATGCCGCCGGCGGTGCCGGGCACGAACAGCGGTGCCTGCGCCACGAAATGGTCGAGCAGGATCGCGAGCACCTGCGGCTTGAGATCGCTCCAGCTGACGCTGGGCGCGGCGGTCACGGTGACGAAATCGCCGCCGAAGAACACGTTCACGACTTCGCCCGTATCGAAGATCGCCTGCGCCAGCGGGCTGGCCTCGGCGGCTTCGGGGGTGGCGAATTCGCGCGTGCCCTGCTGCATGACCGGCTGGCCGGGCAGGAACTTGAGGCTCGCGGGGTTGGGCGTGGTTTCGGTCTCGATGAACATGCCAGCGATGTAGGGAGGCGGGCGGTCCGGGGCAAGGAAGGAACGCTTGTCCGCGACATTCACCTAGCCTTCACGCATCGCCTGCCTATATGCTCAACCATGACCGATTTTACGCGCGCCTTGCGGCGTCTCGCGCTGATCCTTCCCGCCGTGTTGCTCGCTCCGCAGCCCTTGTTGGCGCAGGAGCCGGCCCCGCCGACCCCGCAGCATCTGACCCCGGCCGGCGGGACGCCGTGGATCTACGAAGGCAGCGACGTCCCCCGCGACGAAGAATGGATTTTCGGCGAACTGCCCAACGGGTTGCGCTATGCAGTGCGCAGCAATGCCGTTCCGCCCGACCAGGTCTCGGTCCGCGTGCGGATCGATGCGGGTTCGCTGCACGAGGACGAAAGCGAGCTCGGCTATGCGCATCTGCTCGAACATTTGCTGTTCCGCGAAAGCAAATATCTCGGCCCCGCAGAGGCGATCCCTACCTGGCAGCGGCTGGGCGCCACTTTCGGCAGCGATACCAATGCCGAAACCAGCCCGACGCATACCGTCTTCAAGCTCGACCTGCCCAATGTCGACGCGGGGAAGCTGGCCGAAAGCATGAAGCTGTTGTCGGGCATGGTCCGCAGCCCGGTGCTGAGCGATGCCAATGTCCAGGCCGAAGTCCCGATCGTGCTGGCCGAGAAGCGCGAGCGCGGCGGGCCCGCCGAACGCGCGGGCAACGCCAGCCGCGAAGTGCTGTTCGCCGGCCAGCGGCTGGCCACCCGCAGCCCCATCGGCACCGAGGCCACGCTGGGCGCGGCCACCGGCGCAAGCGTGTCGGCCTTCTATCGCCGCTGGTACCGGCCCGAAAACACCGTGGTGGTGGCCGCAGGCGATATCGACCCGCAGCAGCTGGCTGCCGAGATCGAAGCGTGGTTCGGCGACTGGGAAGGCGAGGGTGCCCTGGTGCCCGCGCCCGATTTCGGCGATCCGGTCGCCCCCGCGGGCGCCGACCCGGCCAATCCGGTGGGCGAAATCGGCGTGGTGGTCGAACCCGACCTGCCGCGCAGCTTCACTTATGCAGTGATGCGGCCCTGGCGCCCGGTGCAGGACACCGTTGCCTACAATGAAGGCCTGCTGCGCGACGCGCTGGCGCAGGCGCTGATCAACCGGCGGCTCGAATCGCGCGCCCGGGCCGGTGGCAGCTATCTCTATGCGCAGGTGTCGCAGGACGATGTCAGCCGCTCTGCCGACATGACCTTCGTCAATTTCGCGCCGCTCACCGGCGACTGGAAATCCGCGCTCGACGATATTCGCGGGGTCATTGCCGATGCGCTGGCGACCCCGCCTTCACAGGAAGAGATCGACCGCGAGCTGGCCGAGTTCGAGATCGTCTTCACCAGCCAGGTCGAACAGCGCCGGGTGCTGCCGGGACCGCGGCTGGCCGACGACATCGTCAACGCGGTCGATATCCGCGAGGCGGTCGCCGCGCCAGAAACCGTGCTGATGGTGTTCAACTCGATGCGCGAGACGATCACCCCCGAACGCGTGCTCGAGCATACCCGCGCGCTGTTTGCGGGCGATGTGATCCGCGCCGCCTACGTCACGCCCGAAGCCGGCGAAGCGAGCGAGGCGGCGATCCGCGCCGCGCTGGGCGAAACCATTGCCGCCGATGCCGAGGCCCGCATCACCGCGCAGGCAATCGCGTTCGACGATCTGCCCGCAGTGGGCGAACCGGGCGAAGTGGTGGCGCAGGCGCCGATCGGCGTGCTCGACATCGAGCAGGTCGAATTCGCCAATGGCGTCAGGGCGATCCTGTGGGCGAACGATGCCGAACCCGGCCGCGTTGCAGTGAAGGTGCGGTTCGGCACGGGCTATCGCGCCTTCGCGCCCGACGAGGCGGTCTATGCCAACCTCGGCTATGCCGCGCTGATCGGCTCGGGCATCGGCGAGCTGGGGCAGGAAGAGCTCGACGTGCTCGCCACGGGGCGCAAGTTCGGCTTCGACTTCCAGACCGGCGACGGCGCCTTCAGTTTCTACGCGCAGACCCGCGAACAGGATCTGGAAGAACAGCTTTATCTTTTCGCTGCGAAACTGGCGATGCCCGGCTGGGATCCCAACCCGGTGATCCGCGCGAAAGCGGCGGGCAAGCTCGCTTACGAAAGCTATGGCGCCAATCCGAACGGCGTGCTGCAGCGCGACCTCGAATATCTGCTGCGCGATCAGGACCCGCGTTTTCAGACCCCCACGCCCGCGATGTTCGATGCCGCGACACCCGCGGGTTTCCGCGAAGTGTGGGAACCGCTGCTCGAGCAGGGGCCGGTCGAAGTGCTGGTGTTCGGCGAATTCGACAAGGCCGCCACGATCGAGGCGCTGCGCAAGACGTTCGGCGCGCTCGACCAGCGCGAGACCGCGCCCGCAGAGGTTCTCGAACGCCCGATCGACTTCCCCGACGCGGGCGAGACGGTCATCCGCCGCCATCGCGGCGATGCCAATCAGGCCGCCGCGGTCATCGCCTGGCCCAGCGGGGCCGGGGTCGACGGGCTGCGCGAATCGCGCCGTCTCGAAGTGCTGGTGTCGCTGTTCAACAACCGGCTGATGGAAGCGATGCGCGAACATGCCGGCGCCAGCTATTCGCCCGTCGTGCGGTCCGACTGGCCCAGCGACGTCGACAGCGGTGGGCGCATCGCCGCGCTCGCGCAGCTGCGACCCGAGGACGTGCCGGTGTTCTTCGCCGAGGCCGAACGCATCGCGCAGGAACTGGCCAGCACGCCGGTAGGCGAGGATGAATACAACCGCGTGGTCGAACCGCTGCGGCAGTATGTCAGCCGCGCATCGACCGGGAACCTGTTCTGGCTCTACCAGCTCGAAGGCGCGACCGTGGACCCGCGCAGCATTGCCGACCTGCGCTTCCTGCTGGCCGATTACACGCAAACCGATCCGGCGGTGTTGCAGGCGCTGGCGCAGAAATACTTCGGTTCGCGCGCGGGCTGGCGCCTCGCAGTGCTGCCCGAGGGACAGGAACTGGCCACCGCGAGCGGACCAGCCAGTGCCGGCGAAGGGCGCTGATTCCGCTTACTGCAATCGCCCTTTTACGCTGGCCAAGCAAATGCTGCTTGCGACATGATGGGCGCTCGTCTGCTACAGACGGGCAATCAGGCGCCATTCCCGGCGCCGCAACCGGAAGATACCATGGCGACCAATTGGGCACCCGATAGCTGGCAGGGATACGAGGCAAGGCATTTGCCCGACTATCTCGACAAGGCCGCGCTCGAGGCTGCGACCACCACCCTCGAAACGCATCCGCCGCTCGTGTTTGCGGGCGAAGCGCGCGCGCTCAAGGCCGATCTCGCCGAAGTCGCCGAGGGCCGCGCCTTCCTGCTGCAGGGCGGCGATTGCGCCGAAAGCTTCGCCGAATTTCACCCCAACAACATCCGCGACACCTTCCGGGTGCTGCTGCAGATGGCGGTGGTGATGACCTTTGCCAGCAAGAAGCCGGTGGTGAAGGTTGGGCGCATGGCGGGGCAGTTTGCCAAGCCGCGCAGCTCGAACACCGAAACGCAGGGCGATGTCACGCTGCCGAGCTATTTCGGCGACAACATCAACGGCATCGAATTCGACGCCGCGACGCGCACCAACGACCCGCAGCGCATGGTCCGCGCCTATTCGCAGGCGGCTGCCACGCTCAACCTGCTGCGCGCCTTCGCCACCGGCGGCTATGCCAATCTGCGGCAGGTGCACCAGTGGACGCTCGAATTCATGGGCCGCAGCCCGTGGGCGGACAAGTTTTCCGACATTGCCGACCGGATCGGCGAAGCGCTCGATTTCATGGAGGCCTGCGGGGTCGATCCGCAAGTGCTCCCGCAATTGCAGCGCACCAGCTTCTACACCAGCCACGAAGCGCTGCTCCTACCTTACGAGCAGGCGCTGACCCGCCGCGACAGCCTGACCGGCGACTGGTACGATTGCTCGGCGCATATGGTGTGGATCGGCGACCGCACCCGCTTCGAAAACAGCGCGCATATCGAATTCGCGCGCGGCATCGGCAATCCGCTGGGGATGAAGTGCGGGCCGAGCCTGGAAACCGATGCGCTGCTCAAGCTGCTCGACACGCTCAATCCGGCACGCGAACCCGGCCGTATCACGCTGATCAGCCGGTTCGGCCATGACAAGGTCGAGGACGGCCTGCCGCGGCTGGTGCGCGCGGTGAAGGCGGAAGGCCATCCCGTCGTGTGGAGCTGCGACCCGATGCACGGCAATGTCGTCAAGTCGGACAGCGGCTACAAGACGCGGCCCTTCGACCGGATCCTGTCCGAAGTGAAGGGCTTCTTCGCCGTGCACCGCGCCGAAGGGACGCATCCGGGCGGTATCCATATCGAGATGACCGGGCAGGACGTGACCGAATGCGTCGGCGGCGCGGTGGCTATCACCGACGAGGCGCTGAAGGACCGGTATCACACGCATTGCGATCCGCGCCTGAACGCCGCGCAGTCGCTCGAACTGGCTTTCCTGATCGCGGAAATGCTCAACGAGGAACACGGGATCCGGCAGGCTGACGCCGCCTGAAACCGCCGCTTCGCGCCGCCGGCGGGGAACCGCCCCGGCCGCGCGGCATTGTTCGGGAATGCGCGACAGGCGATTGTACGGACACGGTTTTATACCCACGGCCTTTAAACCGAAATGGATTTCGGCCATGATGGATCATGGTCGCCAGCGTCCGGTGACTGCTACCTAGGGGGGACCGGCGATGTCCCAGTTGCAGCCCAGTTCGCGCCCATCCACCGGGGAAAGCCTCGACGCACGCTACGATACCGTCCGCTCGCTCAGCGAAGCGCTCGCCGCGCCGCTGTCCGATGCCGATGCGACGATCCAGTCGATGGAAGACGCCAGCCCTGCCAAGTGGCACCTGGCGCACACCACATGGTTCTGGGAAACCTTCCTCCTGCGCGACCGGCTGGAAGGGTACACGCTGTTCGACGAACGCTGGCCGTTCGTGTTCAATTCCTATTACGAAGCCGAAGGCGAACGCATCCACCGCTTTTCGCGCGGGATGCTGTCGCGGCCGACGCTGGAGGAAATCCTTGCCTGGCGCGCGCATGTCGATGCCGCGATGGAGCCGCTGTTCGCGCGCGAGGACCTGGCGCCGCTGATCGAGCTGGGCCTCAGCCACGAACAGCAACACCAGGAACTGCTGCTCACCGATATCAAGCACGGCCTGTTCCAGAACCCGCTGGGCGCCGCGATGTGGGACGCACCCGCAGCCGCTGCCCAAGCGCAGCCGCAGGAGTGGCACGAACATCCCGGCGGGATCGCGCGCATCGGCCACCAGGCGGACGGGTTTTCCTTCGACAACGAAGGTCCCGCGCACCGCGTTCTGCTCGAACCCTTCGCGCTGTCGTCGCGGCTGGTGACCAACGGCGAATGGGATGCCTTCATCGCCGATGGCGGCTACGACACCGCCAGCCTGTGGCTGTCCGACGGCTGGGCGTGGGTGCGCGAACACGCCGTCGGGGCGCCGCTCTACTGGCGCGAAGGCGAGCATTTCACCCATTCCGGCTGGCAGCCGCGCGACCCTGATGCACCGGTCACGCATATCTCCTATTTCGAGGCCGATGCCTTCGCCAGCTGGGCGGGGCAGCGGCTGCCCACCGAATTCGAATGGGAAGCGATCGCGCGCGGGCAGGAAGGGCAGGCGCAGGCGCACGATCCGTGCGGCGGGAACCAACTCGACGACGCCGCCCCGCCGCTGCCCCGCGGCAGCGAAGGCCTGTTCGGCGATTGCTGGCAGTTCACCCGCTCGGCCTATCTGCCCTATCCGCGCTTCAAGCCGGCTGCAGGCGCCGTGGGCGAATACAACGGTAAGTTCATGAGCGGGCAGTTCGTGCTCAAGGGCGCCAGCTGCGCCACGGCGCGCGGCCATTCGCGTTCCAGCTACCGCAATTTCTTCTACCCGCATCAGCGCTGGCAGTTCACCGGACTGCGGCTGGCAAAGGACATCTGATGGCTACCGACAAGGGGATCGCGCTCGTCGACCGCGACGAGGACGGCGTCGACCGGGCGTTTCGCGAGGATGTGCTGGCCGGGCTGCGTCATGATCCCAAGGCGATCCCCGCGCGCTGGTTCTACGACGCGGAAGGCTCGCGCCTGTTTGAGAAGATCACGCAGGTGGAGGAATATTATCCCACCCGCTCCGAAACCGAAATCCTCGGCGCGCGCGGGGCAGAGTTTGCCGAGCTGATCGGGCCCGGACGCGCGGTGGTCGAATTCGGTTCGGGCAGCTCGGTCAAGACGCCGTTGCTGCTCGAGGCGATCGATCCCGCCGCTTACGTCCCGCTCGACATTTCGGGCGATTTCCTGCGCGAAAGCGCGGCCGCGCTGGGGGCCAAGTTCCCCGGCCTGCCGGTCCACCCGGTCGAGGCCGACTTCATGCGCCGCGTGACCCTGCCCGGCGAAGTGGATACGCTGGGCAAGCTCGGCTTCTTCCCCGGGTCGACGATCGGCAACATGGTCCCGCGCACGGCAGTCGACCTGTTGCGGTCGATGCGCGCGACGTTGGGAGCGGACGAAGGCGCCAGCCCGCTGCTGCTAATCGGCATGGACCTGATCAAGGACCGCGCCGTCCTCGAAGCCGCCTATGACGATGCCGCCGGCGTCACCGCGGCGTTCAACCTGAACCTCATCACCCGGATCAACCGCGAACTCGGCGGCACCATGCCCGCCGATGCCTTTGCCCACGAAGCGCGCTGGAATGACGATCTGGCGCGCATCGAGATGCATCTCGTTGCCACGCGGGCCGTCGCTTTCGAGGTCTCGGGCCAGCGCTTCGCGATGGGGGAGGGGGACACCATCCACACCGAGAACAGCCACAAGTTCACCCCGCGTACCGCCAGCCTGCTGTTGCTCGCCGGCGGCTGGACCCCGCTCGAACGCTGGACCGATGAGCAGGACCGCTTCTCGGTGATCCTCGCCCGGGCGACCGACCAGCGCGAGGCGCCCTGACGCGCCGAGTTCATGGACGCGACACCGGCGCGTTCCTATATGTGCCGCATGGAACTCGAACCCGTCTTCAGCGCCGCCGCTGACACGCTGCGCGCAATCCCGCGTTCGGAACTGCTTATCGCCGCCGTCGCGGCCATGGTGCTCGGCTGGATCGGCGCGATCATCGCCAAGCGCTCGGCGCTCGGCCGGGTGCTGCGGCTGGCCAGCTCGGTGGCGCTGGGCGCGATCCTGCTCACGGTGGTGCTGCAACTGTCGCGGTTCGACCCGCGCTTCGATGTCGCGGTACCGCAGATCGGCCTGCCCGAACAGCTGGTCGAAGGCGGCGAAACACAGATCCCGCTGTCCGCCGACGGGCATTTCTGGGTCCGCGCCGAGGTCAACGGCGTGCCGGGCAATTTCATGATCGATACCGGCGCGACGCTGACCGCAATTTCTGCGCCGCTTGCCGAGCGCGCCGGGCTCGAGCCGCGCCGCGGCGGCATTCCGATCATGCTGGGCACTGCCAACGGCACGGTGCAGGCGCATGTCGCGACGATCGACAGCCTGACTTTCGGCAATGTCAGCGCCAGCGGGACCGATGCGGCGATCGCGGAAAGCTTCGGCGATTTCAACGTCATCGGGATGAATGTGCTGGCCCGGCTCGGTTCGTGGCGGGTGGAGGACAACACGCTTATCCTCGTACCCCGGGCCGAGGATACGATTTCGTGAATTCCCCCGTTGGACCACGCGCGCCGAAACGCTAGGGCAGCGCGCGATGGACGGCTCGACAACGCTTCCGCCCCCGCCGCCGCTGGCGCAGCTGCTTGACCGCGGCCCCGCTGCACTGTTCCTCGATTTCGATGGCACGCTGGTGGAGATCGCGCCGCGCCCGGGCGACATCCACGTGCCCGAGGGGCTGCTGGACCGGCTGCACGCGCTGCGCGACCGCCTGGAAGGCCGGCTGGCGCTGGTCAGCGGGCGCGCGCTCGACGATCTGACCGGGCACCTGGGCGAACCGGCGATCTGCCGGGCCGGGTCGCATGGCGCCTCGCGCTTCCTCGCCGATGGCACGCGTCTCGGTGACGAGCCACGCGGCTTGTCCGAAGCCTCGGTGGACGAATTGCGCGCCTTCGCCGAAGCGCATGGCCTGTTCTACGAAACCAAGACGCATGGCGGCGCGCTGCATTTCCGCGGCGCACCCGAAAAGCGCGAGGCGACCCTGGCCTTCGCAGAGGAATTCGCCGCCTCGCGCGAATTGTGCGTCACCAGCGGCAAGGGCGTGGCCGAACTGGTGCGCCCCGGTGCGACCAAGGCGGCGGCTGTGTCGGCCTTCATGGAAGTCGCGCCTTTCGCGGGCGCCGTCCCGGTGTTCATCGGCGACGATGTGACCGACGAAGACGGGTTTGCAGGCGCGGGCGAACATGGTGGTTTCGGGATCGCCGTGGGCGAACGTCCGAGCCGGCAGGCACGATACGGACTCGACAGCGTTGCTGCAGTGCACCATTGGTTGGAGATATGATGCAGTCGGACCTTGAGCTCTCCCCGATCGGCAACTGCCAGGTCAGCACGCTGGTCGATAGCGAGGGGGCCTTTGTCTGGGGCTGTGTCCCGCGCGTCGACGGCGATCCGGTCTTCTGTTCGTTGCTCAACGACAATGCGCGCGATCGCGGCATCTGGCGGTTCGAGCTGGAAGGGCAGGCGCGCAGCAGCCAGCGGTACGAACGCAACACCGCGATCCTGGTCACCCGGCTCGAGGCCGAGGACGGCAGCGCGGTCGAGATCCACGATTTCGCGCCGCGCTTCGAACGTTCGGGCCGGATGTACCGCCCGGTTGCCTATGCGCGCATCGTGCGCCCCGTGGCTGGCGCGCCGCGGCTGCGCATCGTCCTCGCGCCGATGAACGGCTACGGCGCCTCGCTTGCCGAAACGACCAACGGCACCAATCACATCCGCTACATGATCGGCCCGCAGGCGCTGCGCCTGTCGACCGATGCGCCGGTGGGTTACGTCCTCGAGGGGCGCAGCTACCGGGTCGAAAGCGACCAGCACTTCTTCCTCGGCCCCGACGAACCCTTCGATGGCAATATCCGTAGCGAAGTGCGGCGGATGGAGGCGATGACCGCGCGCTACTGGCAGCACTGGGTGCGCGGGCTGCATATCCCGCTCGAATGGCAGGAAGAGGTGATCCGCGCCGCGATAGCGCTCAAGCTGTGCCAGCACGAGGAAACCGGCGCCATCGTCGCCGCGCTGACCACTTCGATCCCCGAAGCCGCCAACAGCCAGCGCAACTGGGACTACCGCTACTGCTGGATCCGCGACAGCTATTATACTGTCCAGGCGCTCAACCGGCTCGGCGCGCTCGACGTGCTCGAGAAATATCTCGCCTATCTGCGCAACATCGTCGACCAGGCGCGCGGTGGGCAGATCCAGCCGCTCTATTCGGTGATGGGCGCGGACGAGCTTCACGAATTCGAGGCCGAGCATCTTGCCGGTTATCGCGGCATGGGCCCGGTGCGCGTGGGCAATGCCGCCTACAAGCAGGTGCAGCACGATTGCTACGGCCAGATCGTCATGCCGACCGCGCAGGCGTTTTTCGACACGCGACTGCTGCGAATGGCGGACGAACGCGATTTCGAACATCTGGAAGAAGTCGGCGAAGCGGCCTGGGCCAAGCACGACCAGCCCGATGCGGGGCTGTGGGAGTTCCGCACGCGGCAGGAAGTGCACACCTATTCGGCGGTGATGTGCTGGGCCGCCTGCGACCGGCTGGCCAATGTCGCCGCGACGCTGGGCAAGGGCGACCGCGTGGTCCACTGGAAACAGCGCGCCGACGCGATCCGCGCCAAGATCGACGAGAATGCGTGGAGCGAGGAGGGCGAACATTACGGCGCCAGCTTCGAAAGCGACTATCTCGACGCCAGCCTGTTGCAACTGGTCGAATTGCGCTATCTTACGCCCGACGACGAACGCTTCCTCAAGACCTTCGCCGCGGTCGAGCGCGATCTGCGGCGCGGCGATCACATGCTGCGCTACGCTGCAGAGGACGACTTCGGTGCACCCGAAACCGCGTTCAACGTCTGCACCTTCTGGCTGATCGAGGCGCTTGCGCTGGTCGACCGCCGCGAGGAGGCGCGCGAGATGTTCGAGGCCATGCTCAGCCACACCACCGCATCAGGCATGCTGAGCGAGGATCTCGACTACGAGACCGATGAATTGTGGGGCAATTTCCCGCAAACCTATTCACTGGTCGGTATCATCAACTGTGCCGGCCTGCTGAGCAAACCGTGGAGCGAAGTACGCTGACCGATCAACCCCGACTCGTCGTCATCTCCAACCGCGTTGCAGTGCCCAAGGCGCGCGGCGCAGCGGGCGCGCAGGGCGGCCTTGCCGGCGCGCTGCATGCGGCGCTCAGCGATCGCAAGGGGCTGTGGTTCGGCTGGTCGGGGCAGGAAAGCGAAAGCGGGCGCACCGGGCATATCGACACGCAGACCACTGACGGCGTGACCACCGCGACGATCGATCTGTCGCAGCGCGATATCGACGAATATTACAACGGCTATGCCAATTCGACGCTGTGGCCGCTGTTCCATTACCGCCTCGACCTCGCGCAATACGAACGCGAGACGGGCAAGGGCTACGAACGCGTCAACGAACGCTTTGCCGACCAGGTCGCGCCGCTGATCGAGCCCGACGATGCCGTCTGGGTCCACGATTACCATCTCATCCCGCTGGGCGAGCGGCTGCGCTCGCGCGGGCTCAAGAACCGCATCGGTTTCTTCCTGCACATTCCCTGGCCACCGACGCGGCTGTTCGTCTCGCTGCCCTATCACGAGCGACTCGTGCGCACGCTGCTCTATTACGACGTGGTCGGTTTCCAGACGCAGGAATGGCTCGAGAGCTTCCTGCATTACTGCGAGCACGAGCTGGGCGCCGAAGTCGACGGCGCGAAGGGCACCGTCAGTTTCGAGGGGCGCACCACGATCGCGCGCGCCTATCCGATCGGGATCGACTGGGACCACTTCTCGCAGCTGGGCAGTGCCGGCGAAGCGCGGCAGGCGCAGCAACGACTGCTCAGCTCGTCGCGCCGACGCACCGCCATGATCGGGGTCGACCGGCTCGATTATTCCAAAGGCATTCCCGAGCGCATCGACGGGATCGGGCGCTTCTTCGACAAGCATCCCGAGCGGGTGCAGGACCTGGTCTTCATCCAGATCGCGCCGCCCAGCCGCGAGGATGTCGACAGCTACCAGGCGATCCGCGCCGAGCTCGAACAGAAATGCGGCCGGATCAACGGCGCGCGCAGCGAGGTCGACATGGTCCCGATCCGCTATGTCAACCGCGGCTACAGCCACGAAGAACTGTTCGGCTTTTTCCGCGCCGCCAAGATCGGGCTGGTCACTCCCTTGCGCGACGGGATGAACCTGGTCGCCAAGGAATATATCGCGGCGCAGGACCCCGAGGATCCCGGCGTGCTGATCCTTTCGCGCTTCGCCGGCGCGGCGGCGCAGATGCCCGATGCAGTGCTGGTCAATCCGCACAGCCCCGACGATATCGCGCATGCGATCCAGACCGCGCTCGACATGACGCTGGAAGAACGCAAGGCGCGCTACCGGAAGCTGATCGCCACCGTGCGCGACGACAATGTGCAGGACTGGACCGCCAATTTCCTGCGCGATCTGAGCGAGGCCTGAGCGCGGCGCCGATCGCTGCGATTGCGCATGTCCTGCCGCGCTGCCACCGTCGCGCGCATGATTCGCGAACCTTTTCTGAAAACCCGGGGCATCCACAATTTCCGCGATTACGGCGGCTGGCGCACGCGCGGGGGTGGGCAGGTGCGCACCGGGCTGCTGTTCCGCTCGGGCCACCATGTCGAGGCGACCGACGACGATCTCGCCGCGATCGCCCCGCTCGGCATCCACACGGTCATCGACCTGCGCGGGGAAAGCGAGCGCGCGGCCAATCCCTGCCGCCGGGTCGAAGGGTTCGACGGGCAGGTGCTTTTCTACGAAGGCGAGACCACTTCCAGCCCGCCGCATATGGATATCGGCCCCGACACCAGCGCCGCCGATTTCGCGCGCGAACGCATGCTCGCGGTCTACACGCGCATGCCCGACAACCCGGCGATGATCGACATGTTCGGCCGCTATCTCACCATCCTTGCGCAGCGCGAGGGCGCCAGCCTCGTCCATTGCTATGCCGGCAAGGACCGCACCGGCGTGGCGGCGACCATGCTGCTGCACATCCTCGGCGTGGCCGAGGAAGACCAGCGCCGCGAATTCCTGCGCACCAACGACAGCCCGACCTTCGATGTCCTCGCGCGCCAGTCGCTCCCCGGGATCGAGGCGCGGCTGGGCCGCAAGCTCGACGAAGGCGCAGCCAAGGACCTGCTCGGCGTGCGCGAGGAATATCTCGACCGCTATCTCGAGATCGCAACCGAGCGCCACGGCAGCTTCGACACCTATCTCGAAGCCGCGATAGGTGTGGATGACGCGCTGCGCGAGGCGCTGATCGCCCGCTTCGTGGCGTGACTCTGCGGCTGCGGCTTCCCATATAGCCGCGAACACCCCTTCAGACTGACGGAAATTGACGACATGGCTACCCATCGCACCAAGATGCTCATCATCGGCTCGGGCCCCGCGGGCTATTCGGCTGCCATCTATGCGGCGCGCGCGATGATGGAACCGATCGTGGTGCAGGGGCTGCAGCCGGGCGGTCAGCTGACCATCACCACCGATGTCGAGAATTATCCCGGCTTCGCCGATGTCGTCCAGGGCCCGTGGCTGATGGAGCAGATGCAGAAGCAGGCCGAACATGTCGGCACGCGGATGATGTGGGACACGATCGTCGATGTCGACGTATCGAACGGCTCGCCCTTTACCGCGACTGGCGACAGCGGCGACGAATATGTCGCCGACGTGCTGGTGATCGCCACCGGCGCGCAGGCCAAGTGGCTGGGCGTGCCGGGCGAGATGGAACTGGGCGGCAAGGGCGTTAGCGCCTGCGCCACCTGCGACGGGTTCTTTTACCGCGGCAAGAAGGTCGCGGTGATCGGCGGCGGCAATACCGCGGTCGAGGAAGCGCTCTACCTCACCAACCATTCGGACGATGTCACGCTGATCCACCGCCGCGACGAATTGCGCGCGGAGAAAATCCTGCAGGAGCGCCTGCTCAACCATCCCAAGATCAGCGTGATCTGGAACAAGGCGGTCGAAAGCTTCGAAGCCGGCCCCACCGGTGCGCTGGGGCATCTCAAGTTGCGCGACACGCAAACCGGTGAAGACAGCACGCTCGAAGTCGATGGCGCCTTCGTCGCGATCGGCCATGCGCCCGCGACCGAACTGTTCAAGGGCAAGCTGCCGATGGACGAGGGCGGCTACCTGCTAACCGAGGCGGGATCGCCCAAGACCGAGGTGCCAGGCGTCTTCGCCGCGGGCGATGTCACCGACCACGTCTATCGCCAGGCGGTCACTGCCGCGGGGATGGGCTGCATGGCCGCGCTCGATGCCGAGCGTTTCCTTGCCGGTCTGGAAATGGACGCCGGCGGCCACGTGCACGAAGCCGAAGCGGCCGAATAACGGTTGGCGGCCCCGCCGCGGCGGGGCCGCCTGATGCCGTATCTCAGGCGGCGAACACCGCGCTCGCCGCGTTGAACACCAGCGCGATCAGCGCCACGCTCGACAATGCGTAGAGCACGAAGCGCACCATCACGACATTGGCGGTCGCCTGCACCAGCGAGTGGATGATCCGCAGGCCGACGTAGATCCACGCGATCAGCGCGTTCATCCCGTCGCCCAGGCCGATCATCGCCAGCACCAGCGCAACCGCGTAGAACACCGTCGGCGCTTCGTGCAGATGGTTGTAATTGTGCGCTTTCCACTGGACGTTTGCGGGCAGCGTCTCGTCGAGCGCCTTGGTCCGCCGCGCGTCGTTGGGTTCGATCCCCGCCTCGGACATCGCCGGGATGCGGGTGGCGTACATCCACAGCCACATGATCATGGTCCACGCCAGCAACACGACGACGGGCTGGAGGATTTGCGATTGAATCATGGAAGTCTCCGTCAGACCGCAACGAGTGCGGGATCGTGAAACAGCGTCAGCGCAAGCGCGCGATAGGCGAGATAGATCAGCGCCACGGTCGAGGCGATGAACAGCAGGAAGCGGATCTTCACCACATTGACAGTGGCCTGCCAGATCGAATGGACGATCCGAAGCGCGACGTAGATCCAAGCGAAGACCACATCCACCGCGCCAGCGCCCATCAGCGCGATGATGACGGTGGCGGCGTAGAACAGCGTCGGCTGTTCCATCAGATGCGCGTAATTGTGCGCCTTCCAGTTGATCCGGTCGGGCAATACGCCTTCCAGATCCTGTCCGCGCCCGCCGGGCTTGGCTTCGCCCAGGCCCCCGGCCTTGCCCAGCGCGGGCAGCCGGGTGAAGGCCATCCAGAACAGGACCACGATCGACCATGCGACAAGCACCGCGGCGGGTGCAAGCATCTGGGCTAGCATCAGTTATTCTCCCCTCAGACCCGTTTGCGCGCGAGAGTGGTGGTCCGCATCCGGATTGTCAAATGCAACCTATCGCGCTGCGGCTCAGCCGCGCAGCGTTTCAGCAAAGCTCGCCGCATCGGTATTGCCGCCTGTCACCATGATGACCGTGTCCGCATCGACCGGCACCTTGCCCGCCAGCGCTGCAGCCAGCGCCGCCGCGCCGCCGGGTTCGACCACCAGGTTGAGCTGCGCGAAAGCGAAGCGCTGCGCCGCGCGGACTTCGTCATCGGTTACGGAAACTCCCGGCTCGGCGCGGCCCTGCAGCACCGACAGCACGATTGGCGCGCTCGCATCGGGTTGCAGCGCATCGCAGATGGTGGAGGGCGGGTTGGCACCGACGCGAACCACTTTGCCGGCTTCGAGCGCCTGTCCGACCATGTCCCAGCCTTGCGGTTCGACCACGTGCACCGCGCTATCGGGGCAGGCCAGCGCCAGTCCCGCGGACAGCCCGCCGCCCCCGCAGCAAGCCATCAGCCGCGATGGCGCGCGGCCAAGCTGCGCGGCGATCTCGACGCCCGCGCTGCCTTGCCCTTCGATCACCCACGCATCGGCGAAGGCATGCACCAGCGTCGCGCCGGTCTCGGCCACGATGGACGCCGCCACTTCGTCGCGGTCCTCGCCCGGCCGCTCGTAGAGCACGATGTCCGCGCCCAGCTCGCGGGTCGCGTCGAGCTTCACCTTGGGAGCATTGCGCGGCATCACGATGGTGGCCGCGATCCCCAACCGCCGCGCCGCCCAGGCGACGCCCTGCGCGTGATTGCCGGAAGACACCGCGACCACGCCGCGCGCCTTCTCCGCATCGTCGAGGTTCGACAGCCGCCACCAGCCGCCGCGGATCTTGAATGCGCCGATCGGTTGTAGGCTTTCCGCCTTCACATGGCAGCGCACCCCGCCGATCTCGACCGGCAACAGCGGGGTCGGCGGAAGCAGTTCGGCAATGGATGCGGCCGCGGCGAGAACGCCTTCGCGGGTGGGCTTGCGCATATCGTCTCGGATCATTTGGCCCCCGTAGCGCATTTCGCTAGAGGGCGCGCAAGATTCGAAATTCCACGAAAGAGGTTTACCCATGTCCACAGTCCTGGTGATCGGTGCGGGCGGCGTCAGCTCGGTCTGCGTCCACAAGATGGCGATGAACGCCGATATCTTCGGCGACATCCACCTCGCCAGCCGCACGAAAAGCAAGTGCGACAGCATCGCCGCAAGCGTGAAGGAGCGCACCGGGCAGGACGTGGCGACGTATGAAATCGACGCCGAGGAAGTCCCGGCGATGGTCAATCTGATCCGGAAGGTCGGCCCGAGCCTCGTGGTCAATCTGGCGCTGCCGTATCAGGACCTGCCGATCATGGATGCATGCCTCGAAGCAGGCGTCGATTACCTCGACACCGCCAATTACGAGCCGAAGGACGAGGCCAAGTTCGAATACAAGTGGCAGTGGGCCTATCACGACCGCTTCAAGGATGCCGGGCTGATGGCGCTGCTGGGTTCGGGTTTCGATCCGGGCGTCACCAGCGTCTTCACCATGTGGCTCAAGAAGCACAAGCTGAAGTCGATCCGCCAGCTCGACATCCTCGATTGCAATGGCGGCGATCACGGGCAGGCCTTCGCCACCAATTTCAATCCCGAAATCAACATCCGCGAAGTCACCGCGCCCGCGCGCCACTGGGAAAACGGCGAGTTCGTCGAAACCCCGGCGATGGGCAAGAAGGTCGAATTCGACTTCGAGGCGGTCGGCCCGAAGAACATGTACATGATGTATCACGAGGAGCTCGAAAGCCTCGCCAAGTTCAACCCCGAGATGGAGCGGGCGCGTTTCTGGATGACCTTCGGTGATGAATACATCAAGCACCTGACCGTGCTGCAGAATGTCGGCATGACGCGGATCGACCCGGTCAAGTACCAGGGCAAGGAAATCATCCCGCTGCAGTTCCTCGCCGCGGTGCTGCCCAAGCCCGAAACGCTGGGCGAAACCACCAAGGGCAACACCAATATCGGCGTGATCGCGACCGGCGAGGCGCTTGATGGATCGGGTGAGAAGACCTTCTACATCAACAATATCTGCAGCCACGAAGCGGCTTACGAGGAAACCGGCAACCAGGCGGTTTCCTATACCACCGGCGTCCCTGCAATGATCGGCAGCGCGATGATGGTCACCGGCAAATGGACCGGCGACGGCGTGTTCAACATGGAAGAAATGGATCCCGATCCCTTCATGGACATGCTGAACGACCACGGCCTGCCCTGGCAGGTCAAGGAACTGGACGGCCCGGTCGGGTTCTAGCGGGCAAGCCCGGCGTGCGGACGCGACCTTGATCGCCGCGAGCGAGGGGGCGACGTCCGCCGCGGCAAGCCAGATGAATACCGCTTCAAAGGGAATTGACGCCATGGAAACCAAAGCCGGCGATCCGGGCGCTTTTGCGCAATTCGACCTCGACCGCGTCGACAGCCCCGCTTTCGTCGTCGACGCGGCGAAATTGCGCGCCAACTGCCAGGTGCTGGCCGAAGTGCGCGATGCGGCCGAGATCAAGATGCTCAGCGCGCTCAAGGCCTTCTCGATGTGGGCGACCGCGCCGATTATCGGCGAATATCTCGACGGCGTGTGCACGAGCGGTCTGTGGGAAGCGCGGCTGGCGAGCGAGTTCTACGACGGCGAGATCGCGACCTATTCGGCGGCCTACAAGCCGGAAGAACTGGAAGAGGTGTGCCGCCTGTCGGACCACGTGATCTTCAATTCGCCCGGCCAACTCGAACGCGCGACGCTGATCCTTGAGAATGCGCGCGCCGCGGGGCAGGATTTCGATGTCGGGCTGCGGATCAACCCGCTGCATCCCACGGGCGAGGTGCCGCGTTACGATCCCTCCAGCCCGGGCAGCCGGCTGGGCTTCCCGCTCGACCAGCTTACCCCAGAAATCATGGCGCAGGTCGACGGGATCCATTTCCACAATCTGTGCGAACAGGATTTCGAACCGCTGCTGGCCACCTGGGACAAGGTGTTCGATGCGATCGAGCCGTGGTTCGGCCAGCTCAAATGGATCAACATGGGCGGCGGGCACCACATCACCCGCGCCGATTACCAGCGCGACGAGCTGGTCGAGTTCCTGCGCGACGCGCGCGAGGATACCGGCGCCGAAATCTATCTCGAACCGGGCGAGGCGGTCGCGCTCGATGCGGGCATTCTGGTGGGCACGATCCTCGATACCGGCTTCAACGGCCTGCCGGTCGCGGTGGCCGACGTATCGGCCACTTGCCACATGCCCGACGTGATCGAGGCGCCCTATCGCCCTGCCATGCTTGGCGAGAGCAGCGACGAGGCAACGCCCGCGGTGCGGATCGGCGGCCCGTCATGCCTCGCAGGCGATGTGATTGGCGATTACCGGATTACCGGCGGGGCGGAGGTCGGCAAGCGTTTCGCCTTCCTCGACCAGGCGCATTATTCGATGGTCAAGACCAACACCTTCAACGGCGTCCAACTGCCCAGCATCTACCTCTGGGACAGCGACAGCGACCAGCTCGAGCTGGTCAAGGAGTTCGGTTATGACACCTTCCGCGACCGGCTGAGCTAAGGTTGCGGCCGGGGCGCGGAACACAGCGCCGTCTCAGCCTTTGATAGGGTAAGACGACGAGGCTGAACGCTGCGATTCCGCTTGCTTTATCGCGCATCTCGCTTATGTGCGCCGCTCCGCTGCCCCAAGGGGATCCGATCCGCAAGGCAGCCTTGTCTGAAACCTAGCCGTTTTGGGGGTCCCTTGAGTTGCACACATTTCCTGACGCCCGGTCCGTAGTTCGCGCTCTCCAGCCGGACGAACCGATCATCCTCAATCGCCCGCACGCCGCCGCGCGCGCCGCCCGATTCTTCGTCGAGAAGTTTCCGGGCAAGTCGCTCTATGCGGTAAAGGCGAATCCCTCGCCCGACCTGCTGCAGGTGTTGTGGGACAATGGCGTGACGCATTACGACGTCGCCTCGATCGCCGAAGTGCGGCTGGTGCGCGCCACGCTGCCCGGCGCGACGCTGTGCTTCATGCACCCGGTCAAGGCGCCCAGCGCGATCCGCGAAGCCTACCGCCAGCACGGCGTGCGCACGTTCAGCCTTGATTCGGTCGAGGAACTGGAGAAGATCGTCGAAGCCTGCCGCGATGATGAAGGCGAGCCGGCGCAGGACCTGCGCCTGTGCGTCCGGCTGCGCGTGTCGAGCGAATATTCCGAACTCAGCCTCGCGTCGAAATTCGGCTGCGACCTGACCGAGGCGCCCGCGCTGCTGCAACAGGCGCGCCAGCATGCCGACTGGCTGGGAGTGTGTTTCCACGTGGGCAGCCAGGCCATGACGCCCTTTGCCTACGTCCAGGCGCTCGAACGCGTGCGTATCGCCATCGGCGAGGCCTCGGTGGTGATCGACATGATCGATGTCGGCGGGGGTTTCCCGTCGGTCTATCCGGGGATGGAGCCGCCGCCGCTGGAGGACTACTTCCAGATCATCCACCAGAACTTCTACAACCTGCCGATCGCGTACAACGCCGAGCTGTGGTGCGAACCCGGCCGTGCGCTGTGCGCCGAATACAGCTCGCTTATCGTCAAGGTCGAGAAGCGCCGCGGCGAGGAGCTCTACATCAACGACGGCGCCTATGGCGCGCTGTTCGATGCCGCGCATGTGGACTGGAAATTCCCCGTCCGCGCGCTCGAGGACGACCTCATCAAGCCGGACATGGATTTCGCCTTCTACGGCCCGACCTGCGACGATGCCGACTACATGCAGGGCCCCTTCGTCCTGCCCGAGGATATCCAGGCGGGCGACTATATCGAGATCGGCATGCTCGGTGCCTATGGCGCGGCGATGAAAACCGATTTCAACGGTTTCGGCGCGGCCGACCGCGTGCTCGTCACCGACGAACCGATGGCCAGCCTCTACGACGGCAGCCGCCAGCGTCCTGCGGCGGACAATGTGGTGAGCCTGCGCTAACCATTTGCTCGACGGATCGACTCAATAAGCCCCGGCAGCCCTGCGCTCGCCGGGGCTTTTTGCTTGCATCACCCGGCGCGGACCTGAATTCTCCCTCGCGAGAGAGAAGGGGAGAGACTGCCGCATGATCGAATTCTTCACCGCGCCTGCGCCCAATGGGTGGAAGGTCGCCATCATGCTCGAAGAATGCGGGCTCGCCTACCAGCCGCGCTGGGTTGATCTGGCGGCGGGCGACCAGCATTCGCAAGAATATCTCGCGATCAATCCCAATGGCCGTATTCCCGCGATCACCGACCACGCGCCCGGCGACGGCGGCGAGCCGGTGACGGTGTTCGAATCGGGTGCGGTGCTGCTGTATCTGGCGGAGAAGGCCGGGCGCTTCCTGCCGACCGATTTGCGCGGGCAATCGCGCGTGCGGCAGTGGCTGTTCTGGCAGGTCGGCCACCTCGGCCCGACGCTGGGCCAGCACGGCCACTTCCACCTCTATGCCGAAGAGAAACTGCCCTATGCGATCGAGCGGTTCCACCGCGAGGCGCTGCGTGTCTACGGCGTGATGGATCGGCAACTGGCGCAGGAGGAACACCTCGCTGGGGCGGATTACACTATCGCCGACATGGCCTGTTTCCCGTGGGTGCGGACATGGAAGGCACAGGGCATCCCGCTGGCCGACTTCCCGCATGTGAAGCGGTGGTATGATGCCCTCAAGACGCGCGAGGGGCTGCGGCGCGGGGTGGCGCTGGGCAGCGACATGGCGCGGCGCGGGGAAATGAGCGAGGCAGAACGCCAGAACCTGTTCGGCACTGCCAAGGCGCGCGTGCAATGACCGTGCGGGTGGAGTTCTTCTTCGACCTGTCGAGCCCGTGGACACGGCTGGCCTTCGCCAACATCCGTCCCGCGCTGGACGGACTGGACTATTCCATCACCTGGCGGCCCATCTTGGTCGGCGGGGTGTTCAACGCGGTGAACCCGTCGGTCTATGAAAGCCGCAAGCCTGAAAACGCCGCGCGGCTGGCGCGCAGTTTCGGCTGGCTGAAGCAATGGGCCGAACTGGCCGGCGTGGGGATGAACTTCCCGTCCGAGCACCATCCGCTGAAATCGGTCAACGCGATGCGCTTCTGCTGCGCGCTCGAGGAAGAGCAGGAGGCGCTCGAGCGCTTTGCCCATGCCGCGTTCGAGGCCTATTTCACCCACGCCCGCAATCTCGACGACCCGGCCGTGCTGGTGGCGGTGGCCAATGAGGCAGGGCTGCGCGGCGCGGCGCTGGCCGAGCGCGCGGCCAGCCAGCCGGTCAAGGATCGCCTGCGCGCCAACACCGACGAGGCGATCGCGCGCGGGGCCTTCGGGTCGCCGACGATCA
>Ga0208794_1000576_pt1 | contig 22659 bp, 30 predicted proteins | sample 32_taG_FD_184106 | JGI IMG/M metagenome (GOLD analysis project Ga0208794, IMG submission 184106) | Marine viral communities from the Gulf of Mexico - 32_GoM_OMZ_CsCl metaG (SPAdes) (version 2) | ecosystem: Environmental > Aquatic > Marine > Oceanic | place: Atlantic Ocean: Gulf of Mexico... | reverse complement strand
AGGTGATTTCTCATCCTTACTATCATCAATTACTTTCTTGGGTGAAGGTGATTTCTCATCCTTACTATCATCAATTACTTTCTTGGGTGAAGGTGATTTCTCATCCTTACTATCAACAATTACTTTCTTGGGTGAAGGTGATTTCTCATCCTTACTATCATCAATTACTTTCTTGGGTGAAGGTGATTTCTCATCCTTACTATCAACAATTACTTTTAGTTGATTATAAGTTTGTTCTGCTAAAAAATTTTTATGTTCTAATTCAACTTTTAGTTTCCCTTCCCTTACTAATTTTAGATATGTTGCACCACCTATTGTGATACAACGATGAGGAGGTACAGGGTTTCGTATTTGATTTGGTTTAGTACAAGGTTTTTTCATTATATTTAAAACAGGTTGAACTACAGAAGCTTGACTTGAAACACTTATTTTCCCTTCCCTTACTAATTTTAGATATGTTGGACCACCTATTTTGATACAACGATGAGGAGGTACAGGGTTTCGTATTTGATTTGGTTTAGTACAAGGTTTTTCCGTTATACTTAAAGCAGGTTGAACTACCATTTCTTGACTTGAAACACTTATTTTCCCTTCCCTTACTAATTTTAGATATGTAGGACCACCTATTTTAATACAACGATGAGGAGGTACAGGGTTTCGTATTTGATTTGGTTTAGTACAAGGTTTTTCCATTCTTTTTATTTACTGAATATATTATTTTAATTAACTTCGTTTAAATCTTCTAAATCATCTAAATTAACATTAGGTCCTCTCATACGTTTTTTAGAACTCTTTACTACTTCAGGTTTGTTATTCATTTTATTAAACATACTTAATATATTCGACCCTGTCTTTTTCATTAACATTTTGGAAATAATGAAGAACGCTGCATTCATTATAATCAAGAATAACAATCTTAATTCTACAGGCCATTTTGAACCTGTAGGAACGTATGATTTTTCACCAATCTCAACAAGTAATTTCTCATACTGACTCATTTGAGAAACTTGTTGTTGAGTAAAACCAGACATATCAAACCCTAAAAAGTTACCAAATACAAATTCACAACCCATAAAACCATACATTAAATAGGTTTTATAATTCTCAACTGATGAATCTATAGAAAGAGAACGGACTGTATCATCATATGACCTTTTCATAGTATTATAATCAGTATGAATACTATAGTCTGGTATATCTGCTGTTGGATATGATTTTTTAAGCAATGTAAATTTAAACAATAATTCACGTTTCATATCATCATCAACAGGATCTGAATGTTGTATAGCTGAATGTTGATTCATATCCATCAACTCTTTTGTAGGTTCATATCCACCAGTAGCCTGTATTTCAGAAAGAGGTGGTGGTGTTCTCATTGCACCCCTAGGGTCACGTGGTATACTATATTTATCAAAATTTTCCTTGTATCCAGGTGAATCATCTTGTAATAGATCATTTAATCTAGACGATAATACTTGTGAGTCCCTATCTACTTTATCATAATCTTCTACTGTTTTATTTTGTATTGAATCAAAACGATTAATAGAACCATCTGACGAGGATGAATATATTGATTCATTATCATTATCCCAAGATTGTATATTTTGTGGCTTTGCTACGTGTTCTTTGTTAATTAAATCTTGATATATTTTATTCTTGTTTTCTATAATTTCAAGATATAATCTAGGTAAAGAAGGAAACCGTTGTGGATGTTTATCAATGTTTTTATTTTGTAAATGTATCTTTACAACTTTTATTCTTTGTCTTGTCATTTCATATTACTGTATTTTCGCTTATTTTTTAAATATCATTCTGTAATATATTTATAAAATAAATGAAAGAAGTTGATATTTACAAAGTACCTCTCTATTATATTAGTTTTGAAAGAAACATAGATTTAGAGAACGATTTGAAGTCTCAAGGGTTTATTGATATAAATCATTTCAAAGCTATCGATGGAAGAAAGTTCAATAAAGAAGATCTGTTTAAAGATAATATTATAACTATTAGAAGTTATGATGATTTAAAATATGGTAGGGACAGTTTCAAAGGACTTCCAACTTTGGGGGCAATAGGTTGTGCGTTTAGTCATTACGAACTATGGAAAAAATGTGTTAATGATAATATACCATATATCACTATTATAGAGGAAGATGCAGACTTTAGTAAAAAAATATCCAAAGACGATATACATAAAATAAATAACGCATTATCTAAACCACGTAGTTTTTATATTAGTGAACTGTTTATGGAGGGTGATAATTTTGTAGGTTCACATTTTTACTGTAGTAGTAACTATGTATGTAAAAAGTTTATTGATAGATTTTTTCCTATTGATGTACAAGTAGATTGGTATAAGAATTATATTTTTGAATTAGATAAATCAATAAATAAAGAAATTTTTAAAACTATAACTCAAAAACCACATGAATCCTCTATACAGAATATATGTTTTAAGTGTATCATGCCTACAAATCCTGTACCTTATCTTTTGTTGATTGTATTAACAGTGTTGGTTGTTATAATGTTAATTGTAAGGAGAAAGTGTATTTTTTCCGATAGATGTAAATAATTTTCATTATAAATAAAATGGTAGAAAAGAAAAGACTTATTAAAATCACCGATAAAGGTGATTTAAGACGTTTTGGTTACAGCTCTAAAAAGAGTGAAATTGCTCGTCATAGGGCTCTTAATAAAGCAGTAAAGGCATATGGCGCTGTTAACGTTATACAAAAATTGAACGCGGTATGTGTTCTAAATAGATTTAGAAATCCAACTGTTGCTATAAAATTCTGTGAAGATAAATGGTGGGTCCAAAAGAATTATCTAAAGTGATAAAATGATACTATTAATAGAACTGTTATGACTCGTAAAAAGAACAAATATAGTTTACTCGATAAAAAAGTAAAACCGAGTGAAATTTATAGTGACGAAGAAAATATCGATTATTCTAACGATGATGAAAATGATTATAAAAAGTGGGATTTATCATGGGATTTAAGAGAACTTTTGTTTCAATACGTAGAAAACAATGCTGTTCCTCTTATAGAAACATTAACAGTTGAAGATATTTACAATGTTCTGTATATAAATAAATGAATATTATTGACAAATGGACTATTCTAAATATAACATCTGGTGTTCTAGTAATGTGGATACTATCATCAACCCAACTTAAATTAGAAAATCAAATATTAATAGCTATTATTATTCACCAATTATACGAGTATTTGAAAACAACTGATTATGTAGTTGAATTGATGATTAAACATAATATAGTAAAACCACGTAGTGTTGATGAACCAGAATGGTATAAATATAAAGGTAATGGACCTATAAATTCTGCATCTGAAACATTATTTTTTTGTGTAGGTATATTAATCTACATAAGTATTAAAGAGAATGAAAAATAACACATCACTTGGATATAATGATATTTGGAGTTTTATACATTTGTTAGCAGGTTATTTGTTTACTAAATTACTTTTAAGAACTAAATTACCAAAGAATTTAGTTATAATAATATCTGTTATAGGTCATCAAGTGTTTGAAATACTTGAATCATCTAGAGTGTCTGTAAAAAACTGGAAGAAAACACATGAATTAATTTATAACATAACACCTGTTCCTATAATGAACTTTTTTGAAGTATTAGGGTTATTTAGTAAAAAAGAAAATTATGAAGGCGATTCCTGTATCAACACAGTAACTGATACACTATTTTACTTAATAGGTGTTTTCATTGCTATTAGAATTCACTAAACCATTGTGGACTGAATCCGTATTATATTTTATTTTTATAAAATATAATATATAGATAAAATGGCTCAACAACGACGGTTTGATTTGTTGGATATTAACGGAAAAATATCAGATTTAGATAATGATTCTAAAAAATATGTTGAAAAAAAAACCAAAGGAGGTTCTAATGCAAACGTAATTAGTTATTCAGCAATAGGATATTCAAATGATGCTGATTGTAAAAATATGGTACATGGTGCTCTGGTTGTAAGATTACAAGATGCACGTATGATAATTTTAGAATATGGAGATATAACAGATATTGACGACGATACTAGACTTAAACATCATCAACATCCTAACGCGAGCTGGTTTGTTTGTACTCTCCGAGAACAGCAAGTACCACCTGAGAATAAGATTAAACTAAAAGATATTTTACTGCATGCAGAATTATGGAAACAAGAAATGCCTTATCTTTGGAAGAATAAAACATCATATCCAAATAATTGTTATGGATATGCAGATTCGGCAATAGTCAGTGTGTTTAAAGATAAACCAATTAGTAAAGATGCTATTAGATGGGTTGGTTACAGTAGTAAGAGAAAAAGAAAGAGAATATGAAGATTTTTTAAAATTCATTCTAATAGAATTGGTGATGAAATAAACAAAGACCATCTTGTAATAAAAAATTATTAAATGGTAGTGATATAAACACTGGATAAATCCGTATTTTATTTTATATAGAACCACCGACACCACAACTTGGTGGTTATCTCTATATAAAATAGATTTCTACTTGTATCTTACTATTTTGTTAAACACGTACACAATTATCACCAGTACAATAAACACTACCTGATGGAACATTACCCTTTGTATTGGAGAAATCAATTTTGGTTTCTTCTACACGTTTATTATATTCTTCTTCTGTAAGAGGTTCATATGGAGCTTGAGCATATCCATGACCACTGTGAGGTAACATAGAAACTGATTTTAATTCTGGGATATACAAATCCAACATTTTTTGAATTTCTTCAGGTTTACACGATTCTTTATCAAAATAAACAGTAGCTGAAACACTATTATCAGCCCAATACTTTTGAACCATTCTAATCAATGCAAATTGTTCCCAAGGTGAAACTTCTTCACATGGTCTTACAGGTCCGTGATCGATGGTGAATTCAAATACTTTAGTGTTTGCACTGAATTGGTCATCTTCATTTGGAACATTACTGTTAAGAAGTGCATCAATAATAGGTGATTGTGTACCAACTCGAATACGTCGAATAGCATATCTTGAGACTGGGAAATGAATACCTGGTGTAACACCAGCCAGTAAAGAAATAGTACCACTTGGTTTAATGGTGGTAACTCGGATACTTTCAGGAACACCTGCATCACGTGCAAGTCTTTTATTTTCCGAACGAACAATTTTATATCCACTGTCTAGATACTTGGAAATTTCAGAATAATTCATATTCTTAGACCATCCTTCTTTATTAAATCCACTAGCCCATTGTGCTATACCAGAAATACTTACACCGATACGACGATTTTTCATAATAATATTATTCGTTTCTCTACGATGGGTTGGTAATAGAGCCACTGTGGACGAATACAAGGTTGCGTATCGAATAGCATTGAAAAACTCTTCAGGACCGTAACACCTTGTTGGGAAGATTTCAGAAAGATTACACGTCTCCTTGTCTGCAAGTGAGATTTCACCACAGTTATGTGATACAAAACCTTGTGCATCAAACATGTGAACATCCTCGACAACACAATCATAAACTTCTTCCTGACCAACTGGTTCAATAGATGTAATTTCTACAGACCATTTACTTTGATATGGTTTTCTTTTCATACCGTCGATAATCAATTGTAACTTTCTCCTTTTATTTTCATGTGAAAACCCAATTCTAGAATGATATTGGAATATACTATCTCTTGAAACAACCAACTCATCCCATGATTTACACCAATATAATTTAACTCCACCTTTACCGTCAGGTAATTGACGATATCCTTCATTCTCTCTATTTTCATATATTCTACCTCTAATACCTTGTCTTAATAACATACGAAGTGCTCTTTTCAGTTCATTCTTACTTACAGATGATAACCTAATTGAACTTCCCTTTTTATTATTTACACAAACACAACCATCCGTATCAAACCAACCCTGTAAAAATCCTGATTGTAGAGATAAAGATGAAGATTCGATGTTATCTGTCAATACTTTACCCTTTTTGATATATTCAGTAAAACATTCAAACTGAGAAGAAGTTATTCTAGTATGGGTACCTGAATTATTTTCAGTCGGCGATTTCTGATTTTCATCTCTTAATCCCAATTCAATCAAATATTCTTCTACTCTAGAAATCATATCACATTGATCGTTACCCCAGAAATCCCAAATTACCCTTTTTTGTTTGTAATCAAAAGTTCCATCACCAAATAATGTCCCTAACAACCACCCCATTTTCCAATCTTCCTGAACTATAGTAAAATCAAATTCACGATGATTATGTAAAGAAAGTGTGTCGTTTACTTGTAAATCTTTTACTTCAACCCATTTTCCACAAGACGTTTTCAATTTATGGTTATCAGTTAGTTTGATATTAAAACCCTCTTTAGTCTTAAGATGATAAACATCTTTCACACCAGTTGAAAAAAATCCAGATAAACTTTTATATGGTTTACCGTGAACTAAAACGTCATGTGGTTTATCCACTAAATCTTTTACCTGAAAACTACCTTCTGTTGTCATAACCCATGTATCACCAGTTACACACGGATTTGTTAGAATTGCAGTCTTATCTTCTCTGTCTTCACCCATTCTCCCATAACGTTGTGAGTTGGCTAAATTCAACATACCTGGTTCACCATTATCACTAATTCTTTGTGCCATTTCCTTCAACACTTCATTAGTGGGTGTATCTTTCAATAGGACAGAGTTGTTTGATAACCATCCAATTTCCATCCTCTCTGGGTGTTTTTCATAGTTCTTAAGATTCATAAACTGTGTATCATCCGCAGAACCAAGACATATCTCAGCACTTCTTCTAACATTACCTGCAACAACACATGCACCGATAGCATTAAAAACATCCGCTACCAATCTAGAGTGTGTGTAGTCTGGATTATCAGAAAGAAAATCCATAAAATACCGTTCAATACGTTCATGTAAATCCTGTAAAGGTTTTGGTCCAGATGCTGTTCCACCGAACCCTTTAATCTTTTCTCCTTGTTTTCGCACCTTGGAGTAATCGAATTCAGGAAACCATTCTTGTTCAGGACGACCTGTTTCAGGATCAGCGACAAAACTTCTCATTAGAGTTGCAACGCTATCAATCCACCCTTCCCTACTATCTTCAATCACAACTTTTCTAATTTCAGATTTATTAGGGAAAGAAACTTTACCTTTCCAGTTTGTATTGAAACCTACACCGACACCATTCATAAGACAATCCATACCCCAATGGGCTGCCTTTACGAAATCTTTTTCACTATCCGTAGCTGAACAATTGTATAAAGCCATTGCACCGCGTTCATACACAAACGGAGTTCCCATCATCCATAATCCTCTTCCAGGTGGAAGCCACTCCATTTTAAACATAGATAAAGCCATTTTTTCAGCTGTAGAATCCCATTCCTTTTCATTCCATTCGATACCATTTTTATAATAATGGTTTTTACGAATAGTGATGACACCTTCAATAACACGAATTACAACATCCGCCCAATCTTCATTGTCACGTGAATATGTTCTTCTAAAGACAACTTCTCCAAGTCCATTAAAACCAAATTCTGGTTCCATAGACTTCAAAGTTTGCTTTAATTCATGGTTTAATTTATATCTATATTTAACTTCCACAATCATCTTTCTCTTATTAGATATATAAATTAAGTTTTAAATTATAATTAATTACAATATCATATTTTTTATGTTATATTGTAATTAAATAAATGAAACATAATAACATATTAATAATATTAATTTCGGTATTAATTATCATTATCATAGGTATTGTTATTTTCTTTGTCATGAAAAAACATAATGAAAAAACTAATATGATAATACCTGATTGGAATATAGAAAGTGATGAAGATGAAGATGATGAAGATGAAGAAGAATGGGATTGTACTTCAGACGGTAGATGTGTACAAACTAAAGACGGTAGATATTCATCTGCTGATGTTTGTAGAACTAACTGTAATGTAACCAGTATACCTAGTTACTATCCACAATCTTTGTTATATTATCCTAGGAGACCATATGGATGGAGATTACCTCCTATGTATAGACATCGTCGTCACCGACGTCGGAGATTTAGAAAATAATATACTGTATGTAAGAACAGAATGATTAAAATTGTTTAATAATGAATTATCCAAAATTGTAATGTTGATTTATCATTTACGTCTTCATAACAAGGATGTACTCGGAATAATGTTTTTGTTTTACCAGAATTACTTATACCAGATTTACGATCATCATATACTTCTTTGGTATCCATTTTTTTGAAATCATTATAAAAACAAGATATACTGTATTTAAGAACAGAATGATTAAAATTGCATTCATAGGTAAGATGGGTTCTGGTAAAGATGAAGCTGGTAATTTCATCCGAGATAATTATATCGGTGATATACACATTGTTAAGTTTGCTGATCCGTTATATAAACTGATGGAAATGACACAAAAAGAACTTAATTTACCCTTGGAAAAAGATAGATTGTTTCTTCAGGTTATAGGTACAGATTGGGGGAGGAAAAAAGATGTGAATATATGGATTAATCAGATGCAATCCAAAATCAACCGCTTGGAAAAACAAGGAGTTGATGGTATTATAGTAACAGACGTAAGATTTCAAAATGAGTTTGACATGTTGAAATCAAATGGGTTTAAGTTGATTGAAATTCGTCGTGATATGAATCGTAAAGACATTAAAAAAAGAGAGGCTGGTGGCAGTAATAAACATATAAGTGAAAATGGATTTTTATCTTGTATGAAACCAGATTTCACAGTATTAAATAATAGTAGTTTGGAATCATTTCATATGAAAATTAAAAGTATAGTAGATTTGTATTATTCATAATCTATGTAATCAAGATAATCATCTGTTTCGTCGTCACTATTATTGATATAACACATAGGTGGTTGTGTGTATTGAGAACAATACAATTCTCTTCTTTGATTGTATATACATTTAGCTATATCTATAGATGTGTTATATAATATATCATCTGATTTATATTGAACATATTCCCCATTTACTATATCATTAAATACACTTGTTGATATACTGTAAATATCTTTTGATATATTCGCGGATTCTTCTTTTATTATTCTTTTTCTTATGTCTTTTTCTATTTGATATAATGATTTTTGAATAACCTCTTCTTTAAGAAGAGGTGGTAGGTTTGAAATATTATTCACTAATTCATTGACTACAATATCTTTCAATGTCATCTTTTTCTTTTTTACTGTAACTATATTCTATCTAATTTTTAATTTCATTTTTTAAATATTTATACCAATTATCACTCATTAAATTATTCTTAAAGATTATATTTCTTTCATCTGCTATATTTGAACTCTTTTCCCTATTAAAATTATCATATATTACAATACCATTTTTAAACCGTATACCATTTATATTTGTAATCTTCTTACCATCCCAACTAATATCACTTGAAAGTATATTTTTAAGAGATATGGCAGTTGATATGTAAGATAATAACTCTTTCGCTTTATCAAAAGACAAGTTATACTTCTTTTGAGATGATAATATATACGTCTCTATGAACGTCTCTTTTATATTCTTTTTCTTTATGTCTATCCAGTTTTTCCTTTCATTCTTTAAGGTGTTTTCTATTAGTTTATATTCATCTTGAATTTTGTTTTTATCGTGTATTGACAAAATCTTCATCTTTTCAGATAAGATTTTATGTATATCTTTATATATAGTTTTGGCTGATTTGTAATTATCTATTTTGTAAGAAAATTCTCTACCCTTTATCTTACTACATATATAGTCACCATGAAAAAATACACCCATAGGACATTTCCCATACGCCATTTCTTCGAATATATTTTCCCAGAATATATTTTCAATATAATTACAACTGTCTAAAAAAACAGGATATAACAACTCTCTATGTGTCATTTATTAATATACAGTTGATATCTTAAAACGGTTTATTAATAAATGCTTTATTAAGTAAGATATGGTAGACAAAAAATATTGTGATTATGATGACTTGGTGATGTTATGGGAATTACATCCTTTAACTAGAAAACCATTCTTTGTGGATAGTAAAAAATACATTACCCACCCCATGTATTCTATAATGACTCAAAAGATTTGTTGTAGATGTTTAGAAGAAAAGGTTGAAAAATTTGAAACTATATTGAAAAATAAAAGTTTACACAACGGTAAATACTATTGTAGTGAATGTAAAAATTGTAAATTCGTTATAGCGAATGATTATAGCGAAATTTCTTATAAAACATCTTATATCTTAGGATGTTTATGGAATAACGTTTGTTTTAATAGTCTAAATAATGATGTTATATTTTATATAGATAATATACATGATAATCAGCGAATTAAAAATATTTTTTCGCTATTAAACGAAATTGATGTAGATTTCCAAGCTATAACAATTACATGTGTTAAAATATTCACACCTCCATGGTTGTATAAATATTTAAAAAATCCTCATCTCATCCCTCAATATTTAAAAAAATATTGGATACGTGGGTTAATAGATGTACATGGTGATATTACTATTAAAGACTATAGTATAACTTTTAAAGTTAATATCAGTAAAACTGTATACTCTGAAATTTTAAATCCACCTCTTACACAAAATAATGTTTTTAAGGATAAAGACTGTATAGATTTTCTACAATCTATATATGATAAGATTGATTACTCAGTATCAAATTATTTAGACGTATTGTTTCAAACACCAACACTTAAAATTTTAAATAATGGAAATTTTAATACCGAAGAAAAAATTTTATTAAAATCTTATTCTAATGGTATTTTTTCATTAAAATTAGACAAAAAGAAATTTAAATCTTTAAATAATGATTTATATTTTTATAATACAAGTATAAATTTTGAAATTCCTTATTCTATGAATATTAAGATAATTAATACTTTGGATACAGTTAAGAATGGATGGTTTATACTATCAAACGATGGTTTTAATTTTACTGTCACATGTATTAAACCCACACATAAGCTGAAATTTCCCACTATTGTAGACTTTAAGATTACCACGGTGAATAGACTATATTTACAATAATGATATTTAAAAGTTATATAATGTATCAATAAGAGAACAGAATGAAGATATATACACGTAAAGGTGATAAAGGAATGACCGCTTTATGGGATGGTGGAATGACAAGTAAATCTGATTATCGCTTTGTTATAGTAGGAGAAATCGACGAATTATCATCTCGTATCGGAATGTTATGTGCTCTTTTAGAAAAAGATTTTGAATATATGTCCTTTTTAAGAAAGATTCAAGCTAATCTTCAGTTTATTAATAGTCATATAGTTACAGTAAAAAAACAAGCTACTTTGAAACAGATTGAAAATCAAGATATAGAAGAACTTGAATATAACATTGACTCGATAGACAAAAGAAACGAACCACTTACAAAATTTATTTTACCAGGTGTTGACAATCAAGATGCACAATGTCATGTTTGTAGAACACAATGTAGGAAAGTTGAAAGATTTATGTGGCTCAAGCAGGAATATCTTAATAATAATCCAAACGCAGAAAATATATTTAAATATTTAAATAGACTTAGTGATTTTTTCTTTGTACTCGCTAGATTTTGTACTCCAGAAGGAATGGAATGTTTTGCATAAATTGATATAAAGAACACGTGGATATACACAAAAGACATATACATAAAAATGAATGAAAACAAAATGGTTAAACTAACTAAATATATGCAACTTATAGATTTGAACAAGGAGTTGACTAATTTCGATATAAACTTCTCTGTTAAAGAAAGAAGTGGTAAATCTTTTCAACTCGCCGTTGTGGATCAAACAACATTAGATAGTGGAAGTGATATCCCATATGAAACTATAAATGGTGAAACATCAGCCAATTTAATTTCTAATAAAGATGTGTATCAGAATTACTTCCTGTGTTTAAAAACAATAGGGGATAATTCTGATAATGTAGTTGTAGATATTAATATTAACGGTAGAGAAATACCAGCTGAGACAGTTACCAATACAACACAAAATACAACACAAAATACAACAACACCACAACTTGTAAAAACACAAACTGGTGTAGTTGCATTTTTAAAGAAAAATTGGAAAGTTATCGTTGCAGTAATAGTATTAATTGCTATAGGTGTATTTGTATATTATTACTATTTCAACAAATCCAGTACCGTTAATGATAATAGTACTCCTAAACTCTTAGAATCTATAAATGATTCCCCTTCACCTGTAAAACCTGACATAGAATGTAAACCAGATAATGTAACTGCAATAGAAACTATTCCAGTACAGGTAACCCCTACCCCTCCTAAACCAACACTTCCACAACCACCATCCCCAACATCACCTTTAAATACAAATTTACTAAACAAACTGAAAAATATATAACAGAATAAATTATTCAGAATAGAATAAAAGAACTATCAAAATGACATCTTCTGGACCATATACACAATCGTATAATTTTACATATGAATGGGAACCTGAATATACAAAGTCCCTACAAAATCAAATTAAGGTTTCCAAAAAAGAAAGTGAAACAGATACAAATTCCTTTTATGGTTTTATTAATAGTGATAGTCAATACAAAGACTATCACTATATAATACAAACAGCTGGTTTACAAAACATTGTACACACTTTAGAAAATCATACATTTTTTCTACCTATAAAGATAAATAACTTAAATAATATTGATAGAGGTAAGGCTATTCAGATTTTTAAAGCATCAACAGTAAAAGGTATAATACCATCTTTTTTACTTCGACAAACTAAAGTTCAGTATATACCTACTCTAGATCGTTCAAACCCATTAGAAGTTCAAGTTTCCGATCAAAATGAAATCTATTTGAGAAATAACCCAGTAAAGTTACCAGTTTTCGACCAAGATGAAAACTCACACAGTGTACGAAAAGTTATAAAAGCTGATATTAAAGTGGGTTCTGTAATGATTCACATTATAGATGGTGAAATAGATATTAATAAATATACTATTTAAATAAAATGAACTCGTTTATAGAACCACCTCTTTTTAGTCTCGAAGGACAAATTTTCAATGATGCTACAATATTTAAAATATATGATGGTGATACAATGCGTATAGCTTTAGATGATTTCAATGGAAAACCTACTTCATTTAAAGTAAGAGTTAGAGGTATCGACACTCCTGAAATTAAAACTAAAAGTGTAAAAGAAAAAGAATTAGCTTTAAAAGCAAAACAAGAAGTCCTAACACATTTCAATCTGAAAAAATGTAAAATTACATGTGGTGATTGGGATAAATATGGAAGACTTTTAGTTGATATAGAAAACAAAGATGGATTAGATCTGGCAACACATCTGATAGAAAATAAATTAGCATGTAAATATGAAGGGAAAACAAAAATAACAAATTGGGATGAATGGTAATATGTTATTTTAAAACTTAAAAATCAGTTTTAAAATGAGATTAAAGTATATATTTAGCTAATATTATAGAAATAGTCACCATGGAAATAATATAAAAGAATTGAACTGGTATTTCATTCCTACTCGGTGCAATCTTATCAAGTATATTTAACATCATATCATTGAAAGCTAAAGCTATTGTCAATGAAAGACTTGAAACCAATAAGTAATCTAATAACTTTTTAGTTTCAGATTCTTTCTCTTTTTTTACATGTTCCTCATATTCTTTACGATGAATTATATCATCTTCTTTACTAGTATTGTGGGTATCCATATAATTATCAAGTGTTGTAATCATTTATTCTATTAAGATATTCTTTTTATAGAAAACAGAGCACTTACTTGAACAGTAGGTTCAACTAATTCTGGACTTTCAGTATCAGATACAACTGTTTTAAATAATTCACCATTTGGTAAAAATACAGAAAATTTAATAGTATCGTTCGGTTTGAACTTTATAGTTTGACGAGCACCATCACCATCTATTTTTATAAATGATGCTTTTGTTGGATCACTAACATCATCAACAGCCGCCTTAAATAATGCTCTTTTTGCATTAGGATTGTTTGATATTATCACATCTCTTTGATTCGTATTACTATTCGTAAATTGAACATACACAAACGGATAATACGCTATAGTTCCACCCATTCCACTATCTAACACTAAATTAGGTAATATGACATGTAATAACTCTATTTCATAACACACGTATTGTTGTTGGGAGACAATACTTCCAACATAATTCAACGGTGAAAATTGGTCATAAGAAAAGTTAAGAACTTCAAATGAATAAGCTGGTATAAATGAAGTAGTTTCAGGTGCAACGGAAAATGGTTTTGAAACAGTGGCTATTTGAGTTCCACCGTCATATGATGATATCATTCTTACTTCATTAGCAGCAGTTCCGATAGATTGATTACCATATTTACCTAAAGCTCTCACACGTAAAAATTTATATTGATATGCATTATCAACAGTTGAACCACCATTTAATTTAACAGTAGTAGTGGTATTTCCATCCAGTGGACTACCCAGTGATTCAAGGAATGGTAGTTCTTTTCTTATCGAATAGTTATCCGATGGAGTCCACGATGATGTTCCTTGCGCGGTCACTATTCTAGTTATTGAATCGAATGATGTAATTAATCCTTGTTCAGATCTTGTTTCATTGTATAAATAATTACCTACATATGCATTTTCCTGTGTCCTAGAAGCTGGAACAAAAATATGAGCCTCGTTCAATAATGTAAAAGAAGATGGATCAACAATATGAATATCAATAGTTTCGTTGTGTTTATCTCCGAAATTTAAAACAATGTCAACTGTAACCTGTACAACATCTCTTGATTTTGCTGGATCATCACCCTGTGGATTTGGAAAATGACCTATATATTTATAATGTAATATTCTAGCCTCATGATGTGTTTTATTTTCACCAGTACCAATTTCTATGTGTAAAGAGGCTCCAGTATAATAATTTTCTTCCCTTTGTAATCTACCAGTGGTGTATGTAAATTCCTCAACATCAACACCAAGATCGGTTAATATTAATGTAGTCGTAGCGGTTGCATTACCTATAAATTCAGTTGATGAAAAAGCATCAGATGATTTAGCTATTGTAAGATTGTAAATACCATTTCCTCCATTTGGGTTTGTAATTCCATTACCGTCAAAAACAAAAGAAGACCATGTTTTTATAGGTTGTTCTAAACTGATGGGGTCACGTGCACTATAACTATTATTAGCTAATGGAGCACCTATTGGAACTTCAAAATCAGAAGGGTTAGGATATTGATTTCTATCTCTGTAAGCAGAGTTAAGGTCTATATATCTACAAGATGTCATTTATTATTATCTTTAATATTATATGTTTAAAGTATTTTTAATCTAAAAATGATGAGTTAACACATGATAAATCAGAAAATAAAATCAGAAAATCTATGTTTATAGAAATGAACATAGATTTATTCCACACACATTTTTTGTGTGTAGAGAGAAAAAAATTTTTGAGAATCTGAAATTAACAAATGTAAAAACATAAAAATTTCAGTTTGATTTTCAATCTAAAATTGAATTCTGTAAAAAGTGATTTTGGAAAACCAATATTTGTGATTTTTCCATTTTTAAAAACTCTGATTTTGGGGGAATTTCAGGGAATTTCAGGGAAATCACAAATAAAATCAAACTATAATTCAGTTTAATTTTATATTTTGTGATTTGGGGGTATTTTGGGGGTATTTTCAGGGAATTTGTGTTTTTTTAAACTGTAAATCAAAGTGAAAAATTGTAAAAAGTATAAAAACGATGAAAATGGAAGAAAATGGAAGAAAATGGAAGAAAATGGAAGAAAATGGAAGAAAATGGAAGAACGTATTTAAAGATAATAAAATCAATGTATTAAAAGAGAATATATGACCATAGAGAAAATACAATGTGAACATTGTTCATCTAGTATATTAAATACAAATATTAGAAAACATCAGAGAACAAAGAAGTGTCAAAAGGTGCAGGAAGAGAAAATTCAAAGGGAAGAACGTGAGAGAGAGGAGAAGGAAAAAGAAGAGAACCGACAATCACCTGTAAAAGAAAGTAATGATGAAAAGATACAGTGTGAATGGTGTGGAACTATAGTAATTGAAAAACATTTACGCCGACATCTTAATAGTAAAAAATGTATGAGAATAAGATTAAAAGAAAATGAGAATAAAACGTTAGATGAATATATATGTAGATGGTGTAAGGATGATTTTAAAACACAAAAAGAACTTAGTATTCATAAAGATGGTTGTCTTAAGGGAAAAATAGCTCATCTAAAAGATGAATTACGAGAACAAAAAGAAGAATATGAGTGTAAAATAGAAGATCTGAGAGAATATTATGAACGTAAAATTAAAGAGTTGAGGGAAGAACATAAATTAGAATTAAAAGATAAAGATGATTTCATTAAAAACCTAGCAAAAGAACCTAAACATATTACAACTAATAACAACACCTTCAATCTTAATAATTATTTCAAAGGCAATAGTGGTATAGATTTCACTGAAGAAGCTTTAGAAAATAAGATACAACAATGTAAAGAATTAATGTCAGAAACGGTGGATAAACATGGTTTTAGTAATATGAAAAAGATACGAGATGTTAAGGAGAAACAGATAGATTTACTTTGTAAAGATGAAAATACAAAAAAGTGGAATGTTGTTAATACAGACGCGTCTAGAAATACATATACAGTGTGTAAAAGAATTAACGATAAGATGCTCACTGTAAAAGACCATAATGGTAATATGATGAAGATGATTTTAGATAAGGTGGATAGATTAAATAACCGCTGTTACTACAAAGTATTAGCAGAAAATACACATTTACAGGGAAGTATGTTTTATGAATTAGAGGACAACTGTAATATTTTAGTGAAGGAATCACTATGGGATAAAATACCATCAAAAGCAATGTTATGTGAGAAAGAAATTCACGGTGAAGATAATATAATAGAAATAAATTAATTTCAACTAAGAATTCTATTATATTATTTTATACTTTTTGTAATTTAAGTATTCTGGGATCAAAACTCTTGTCTCTCAGTTTGAACACCATCCACTTTCCATTTTCGGAGTTGTTATCTAAAAAATTACCAGGAGCAACTGCATCTTGTAAAATATAATCGGTATTTTCCCTGAGAACATCATCATTTATTCCATTTGTGTCTTTCGTTATAATATGGAATTTCGTTATGTAAGATGAATCCAAATTAATTACGTCAACCATGTATAAATAGTAATTCCAACGCGACATGACCGAAATAACAGTGTTAGGTAATTGAAATTTTAATGTAATTTTATCTTGTTGTGTGACTGGGTCACCTAGTTGTTTACCATCAACAGATACTATAAGGTACTCTATAGAACTACCCTTGCCACCATCCACAACCCAACTTCCATTCGCACCACCCAGATTAAATTCATTCCATTTTTTATCATCCGACAAATAAAGCAATTTCACCTTATCACCTACTTTTATGATATTATCAGTTGGAGTAGGATTAGGTTTGTCCGTATCATTTAACTGAATTGTTAGCTTGTTTTCTGATACGTTATTATCTATAACATTAGATGTTTTTGATAAGTATACACGACATGAAACATCACCTAACAATAGATATGGATAGTATTTATTTTTATTATTGTCTTCAAATACGAACCAATATTGTTTACTTTTATTAATATCCCTTGTACTTGTAATCTCATTTTTATATGTTTCATCACTGTATAGACGAATAAATAAATCAGTATTTTCGTTCACTCTCCATATATTATTTTTATATCCTAAAACATGAGGTAAATTTTCTTGTTGGAAGAAAAAATTATCTCCTGTTAGTGTTTTTACATCAAACCCACCACCATTTTTGTTACTGAAAGTAACAACTGTATCAACCAATTCTTTGGCCATATTTCTTAATTGATATGGGTTACCTGAATGTGTAGACTTGACTAATTTACAATTAGAAGATAAGTCATAGTTATTACTTAGAACATTAAGTAAAAATTTCATTTTGAACTGTCTAGGATGCTTCGAACAAGGTCCACAATCTATATAACCGACAGGTTTTGTTCCAGTACAATCATTATCAGTACAATTACCAACACCATTAGATGACGTACATGTAACATCACGTTTCCATAGACCACAATTGTTTGTTACATCTTTACATTCTTCAGGATAATTAGTATCTTGAATATTCATTTGGGTATTATTATCTATTTCCCATTTTCCTGCCATCCATTTACAATCAGTTGTAGGTGGAGAAGGTGTTGGTTGTTTATTTTGAATAACTATAACAACTACGACAGTTATTACAGTTATGATTCCTATTATTATTGCTATTATAGTTGTTGTATCCATATTTTATTATATAATATTTTTTTTTTATTGTGGAATCCATTCACCTGGTTTCCATTCACATTTAGGTTGAGGTGGTGGAGGAGGTTTAGGTTTATGACATGTACATTTGTCTAATGTTGGTTTTTTTGGACAATTCTTTTCGTCACATTTAGTACCATCTGGATTCTGACAGTTGACTTGGTGGACAATAGTCTTTCCAGCAAATGTAGGATTACTACTACATGCGCTATCACATTTGTCATCAGCTCCTACAGTTCTTATAGCTTTAGGTTTAACATTTTTATCATGTTGTTTCCTAATATGTTCGATTAAGAAGTAAAGACCAACACCCACTCCTGCTAATAGTAATACTACTATTAAAATAATTACAATTTGTTTTGATTTATGTTGCATTTTTATTTACCAAAAAGATTATTTTTCACAAAATAAATGTATTACAACAGACTTAATAATTGTGAAACACAATCAATTGCTTTTACTGATAAAACTATATTCAATGGTAACACAGTAGAGGAAAAAAGAACACCTAGATGTACCCAATGTTGGGGATGGATAATGAAATCCACTTGTAATGACAAGTTTAGTAAATGTTAAAAGTATTAAACAAGTTGTATCTTATATACATCAAAACGATGTGTAAATTAGACAATATAGGTTCATTATATTCAGGTATGTATAAAAGAGGTCTGGAAAATGTGTTTAATAAAGTGTTTAGAACATCTTTATTTTGTATAACCTTTAAAAAGATAATATATAATAAAAGTTTATAGTTATAACTATCACAATGATTTCTATTTTTTAAATATAGGACAACTATATTATTGAATTTATTTTTATTCATAATAACTGTCGACTTTGAATTCAAACATAATATAGGTATTGAGTTAATACAGAGTGGTTTATAAAAATCCATCACGAAATCTTTTTGTTGTTTTGTTTGAGGAGAACCTATACGTCTCCAAAAAGATTTCATATTTAAACGTTCGTTATGTTTAATGTTTGTATATTTAAGAGATTTTTTCGCTTTCCAGTTATATAAAACACATAATATACATGAAACAACAACACCACTTCTTCCATGTCCCCCTTTACAGTGAATATAAATAATATCACCCTTTTTAACTGATAATATTAAATTAACAACTTTATTTATGAATACAGAGTATTTGAAGTTATCATCAGGTACATTTCTATCAGTTAATGGAAATGATATATATTTATAATGAGTTATATAAGGTTTAATTTTCTTTTCATCTTCGTATGTAAGATTTATGAAATATCGAACCCCATTGTTTTCAAGTTCAAAAACATCTTTTTGAGACGGAAAACTGCCGAAAAGAGCTACATCATCAATAAAAAAAGAACAGTTATCCATTTATATATATTTTTATAATTCTTAAAACTATAAAAATATATTACAGGTCTATGTGTTTATAGGAAGAATCGTAAATCATATAGACGAATTTTTTGTATATATCTGTATTTTCAAACATGTCAATATTAGTGTTATCTAAAAATATATTAAACATGTTATTGATATGTTCCTTGTACACAGAATACCATATATTAAAATCTTGATGGAACTGATAATTATATTTAGGTAAATAATTACTCCTTGTTATTTTTGGTTGTGTCCTAACTGTGAAATAATCTTGACTATCACCCATACTCTTTTTACAGATATATCAGCTTTCTTTAACTCTTTATTATTCAGAAACCTCTTTTTCCGGATCATTAACACTTTCTTCTAATTCAGATAATTCATTTTGTAATTCTTTATCTAAATCTTCTGACGATTCAACGTGAACTATTTTCGTCTCTTCTACTAAATCAACAACACTTCCTTGTTCACTTTCCTCCGGACTTTCCTCCGGACTTTCCTCCGGACTTTCCTTTACAACCTGATTATTATATGATTGAGTTGTATTTACAATATCTAAAGGTTTTTTCATATTGTATAAGATTGATTGTAAAACTATGTCATGTTCTTTTATAACATTCTGTTGTTTTTCAAGTTTTTCTTCAAGTTCTTTTATCTTTTTTTGTAACTGTTGATTCTTTTTATGGAAGTAAAAAGAAACTGCTATAATGATAATAACATCAACTATGATATGGATAATCTGAGAATTAATATATATTGACATATTTACAATATATATCAAGTTTTTCTTAAATTGTTATATTACGAAATTACTTTTTGGTATTTTTCTTTCTAGAAGTCTTTGGTTTCTTTCTAGAAGTCTTTGGTTTCTTTCTAGAAGTCTTTGGTTTCTTTCTAGAAGTCTTTGGTTTCTTCTTATACTGGTTCTTTTTAAGTGTAGATTTATGTTTACTGTATAGTTTGTGTCCCAATTCACTTTTACGTCTAGAGACAATACGTCCTTGTTTGTTATATTTTAAATCCTTTTTTTCTAATCCACCAGAAGTCTTTTTAGCAGTACCGTGCATTACTTGGGCACGGCTTCCAATAGTTTTTACTTTATCCACCATTTATTATATAAGTAGATTTTTTTTCATTTATTACTAAATGAAAAAATCCTATACTATAAAAACTATTTTAAATCACAAAATACCATCTTGTTTCATCTTTTGAAAGAGTGCTTCACATACATTGACAACAATTCCATTTCCACATATCTTATGAATTAGAGAGTCTTTCACATCATTTGACTTTAAGAGGTGATAATCATCATCCGATAAACCCATCATACGCCACCTCTCTAGGGCTGAAAGTCGTCCACCCAATTCCCAAAAATGAGCATCGTTTGATGTGGTAAATGTAGGTGCGTATCCATCTATACTGTATATTCGACTACCTGTAAATCCATTATTAAAGTATCCCTGAGAACACCCATCAAAAACCTTTTTCAAACCACGAAAAGACTTGTATATTTTTTTATACTCATCATTCCCCATATATTTCAACAAACGGTTACTACATTTTCTGGAAATATTGGTTTCCACATAATCTCTTACCTTTTTATCCGATTTGAATGGTTCTGGAAACGAAAACGTCTTTGAACTACACACCATAAACCATCTTTCACGGTTTTGAACACCACCATAGTCCACGGCATTAAGTATCTTGTGATTACAAGTATAACCAAGTTTCTCCATTTCCGATTGGATATAAGGAACAGCATTGAATTTTTTATTCGTTATGTTCTTCACGTTTTCAAATATAACGACCTTGGGTTTCACCTTTTTAATGATTTTATAAGAATGGTCAAACATACTACCATTCTTGGGACAGTCAAATCCCTCTTTTTTCCCTGCCATACTAAACGACTGACAGGGGAAGGAAGAAAACATTAAATCAATCTTACCAACATCTAAAGTCGACACATTTATTTTTGTAATATCACCAAGGTTTTTTTCAGGTGGTTCGTCGTGAATATACTGAAAACATTCAGCAATTTTTTTATCATATTCACAGAAATATACCAACTCGTATGGTATACCTGCTCGTTTCAGTGCAATTTCTTGCATACCTACACCAGAAAACAATGTTATTATTCGCATATTTTTATTTATTTATTTCAAACACTTAACACAATTTATCATTTATTTTTAAATTAATAATAAATGATAAACTGTGATATTGGAAAATACACAAAAAAAGTAAAAGGACTTGAATCCGATTCCGCATCACCTAGTGATACTTGGATAGTTGATTTCAAAGGTGTTTCTTATAATGGAGAACCTGTTAAAGATGGAAAAGTGTTCATGAAAATATTTGAAAAACCAGACCGTAGTACTAACCAAGAAACAAAAGCATTGGTATATGAAGCTAAATTCTATAAATCCATTGTAGGTTTTATGAATAGAGGAGGTTTAGGTGGGAAAGTATTGAATCCTAATTACGTGACTTATTATGCTAATATTTTATGTCCGTTTAATACATTTTACGAAATGTTAGTGAATAGTGGTATGAATACTCATACTGCAATAGAGAACTTGTATCGAAATTTCTCTATTATGAGACGAATGGGAGATTCAAGACCTGCAATTGATGATCGTACTACTGCGCAATTCATTACTAATCAGGAAAAAAACATTTTGAAAAATAAAATGTATCATGCAATTTTAACAAAACCTTCTTCTGGTCAAAAAGTTGCTGATTTCTTCGAAAAGATAGACAAAAGAATAAAAAATAATATTCACAAGATGGAATGTTGTATTGTGAGTACAGTTACTGGACTTTTATCGATGTATTACTTAAAAGCAGCACATAACGATTTACATGTAGGTAATGTGTTTACTCGTAAATTGCACAAAAATGAAGGTTATAAGATTG
>Ga0208794_1000575_pt1 | contig 22739 bp, 30 predicted proteins | sample 32_taG_FD_184106 | JGI IMG/M metagenome (GOLD analysis project Ga0208794, IMG submission 184106) | Marine viral communities from the Gulf of Mexico - 32_GoM_OMZ_CsCl metaG (SPAdes) (version 2) | ecosystem: Environmental > Aquatic > Marine > Oceanic | place: Atlantic Ocean: Gulf of Mexico... | reverse complement strand
TTAATGCCTCTTTCAACGGTTTCGATGGCTCCACGCCCTCTGACAGCGAAGCTTGTGACACAGGTTTCCATGTGTCAGGCAATTCGGTGATTGTGATTGGGAAGCAGCGTTTAACCTAAATCCTAAGTCATTATATTTAGCTTTAATAATCGTCCCTTCCGGCTCGTTGAACAGAGCGCGGCATGATTCGACTGTGTTGGCTGTTGTGTTATTCATTCAACTTTTACTCCTTTTTAATAAACACATCTTTCACCTCTTCATCATTCTCTACCCAACCGCCTACAACGAACTTCTGGGGAGCCCGACGATATCGAGTTCCAGAGGTCAGTTGTTGCTTCGTTGGAGGATAATAAAGAGGATTATCAATGGGTCTCACTCCAATTTTTTCCAACTTTCACCTCACCATCTATCGGACATCGAAACTTAAAGAACTCGCCAGCCTCTCGGAGAGATTCCAGGCAAGCCTCTTTAACAAATTCGAGTCTCGATAAATCATTCAACTCTATCTGAGCCTCGTCGTGCATATTCAACACGAAGGCATAATCCACTCCATGAACCATCCCAGCCTCACAAAACTTCTCGTACAAAATACAGAGAGCCTTCTTCATTAAGATAGCCCCTGTCGATTGCAGTAGGAAATTCAGAGCGCTATGAGGAGACCGGATATGTACGATTCGCCCATCAATCCCTCGGATGTAACCTTTATCACTAACAGTGCCTTTAACTTTTGTTAAAACTTTTTTAATTGCAGGAATCTTCTGGAAGAATCGACGCTTTAACCGCTTACCCGCATCAACACCTTTACCAATAATTCTGCCAATCTTTCCATCACCTGCACCATACCTTTGTGTTCACAAGGAGTCGTTAATTCCTTGCCGGTACTAGACCAGCTACATGTCGCCATGCAGAGCAGACTATATCATTACCTCAATACTAAGAGGCACGATGCGCTTCGAGGTCACTAGACCCCTACTCCCACAAGGGGATAGTCGTTGCACCTTCCTTACTCATCATCCACTTTAAAATCATCAGGAACTCTTGAGTAGTTCCATTACTTTTAAGGACATTCATCCGAGAGTTTATGAACGAGACATTCCCTTGAACATAACCAAGCTCAGGATAGAACCTATCAAGATGAGCTTTAGGTCCCCCTTCAGTCGATAAATAAATGGGACTGTTGGTTATAGGGCATATCCCAGTCCATAAACTGTGCAAGTAGTCTACAGTTAAATTAAAGGGTAGACCTAGCTTCTCGGATATACGTTTTTTCTCGTAGTAAAGACGACAGAGCTTACATCGACTCCGGTAGCCTTTACCTGCTCTATGAAATTCTTGTTGGATATTTTTAAATCGTTTACATGATGTACATTGTTTTTTCTCTATAATCACACCTCAACTTCCTAGGCGTGATGAGTAAGGCTTGGCTCAGGATTGTCTACTTGAGATGTCCCCTGAGTTCACATCGTTTTACTTCCTCCTATTAAATTTAAAGGAAGGCGTAGATAAATGTCTTCGCATCATTTCGTGTTGGTAGATCCGCAGCTACCTGATTCTCTGTGTGGATATCCCCAGTCAGTAAGATATCTCTGTACTTCCCTCCATCATAAGGGGTCATGTAGTGACTTAAACATCTCAGCTCCAAACCGGAAGCATCAAACCCCACAAGCACAGAGTCTTCAGGAACTTTAAACAGTTCGCGAATCTCCCTACCGTACGGAGTCGTGACCCTAGGGATGTTCGCAATAACCCTGTGAGTACAGCGACCTGTAACAGCCCCATTGGTATTTAAGTAACCATGAAGCCTACCTGTTTTCTCTACATACTTCTTGAGCCAACCATTAGTCCCTGAGTAAATAAGACCTAACCGTTTATTCAAGAGAGCTATCTTCAGTAGATGCTTCGCTTCAGGATACTCAAGACTACTAAGGACTTGTTCATCCACAGCAGCTTTACCTGACTCAGTAAATTTCTTAGGTTTCCAGTTGTGCTTCTCTTTGAAGCGCTTAGCGATGTGGTCCCCACTATTAGGATTGAACTGTACGAGTTTAATTTTTGAGTACGAGCACCCCTTAGTGTACTTCACAGGCCAGGGAAGACCCTTCCTCATTAAGCGACTCGATTTGACTTCGACAGGTTTTGTACCTACCTGCTCGAATCTATCAGGGAAATACTTATTAATCAGTTGCTTCTTTAATTCCTGCTTCTCTTTAAGCATTGTATTTGTAAGTCCCTGAGCCTTCTTCACATCGAACAAGACTCCATGAGACTCTTGTATCCTAATAATCTTTGCGAAGTCATGCTCTAACTGAATAGCAGTCTCTGAGTATTTTTTAGAGACTATCTTATCCACTAGCTTTCTATTGACCTTAACATCCTGCTCGCAATACGTGTGCATCGTCTGAGTCCAAGCATCCCAAGGGCCTTTAAAATCTCCCTTCCATAAACCTAGACGTTGCCCCCATGCTTCTAGGGAGTGTCTGCCTACATTCTTCTTCTCTAATCTTCCTGGCTTCTTACGTTGGAATGAAGCATCCAAGTCAGATAGATTGGTCCAGATAAGCCTGGAGATAATTAAAGTGTCTCGGATTCGCCCTTTAGGCTGGAAGTTAGGTTTTACTTTTTTAATAGCAGGGATGTCAAAATCCTGAATATTATGTCCCCAAAGCTCTTCAGCCTCTTGAAGCAAAAAAACCCCCTCATCAATTGACAAGGGGGTGTAATCAGTTTTCATAGGAGGAGCATCGGAGCATGAGTAAATTTCGTTGGTATCTAAGTCCTGGATGACTAAGCAATGGATAGTATCCAATTGGTCCAAGAAACCATTTGTTTCTATATCAAATAATAGACGGTTCAATAATCATCTACTCCTTCCTGTTCTTCTACATCATCAAACTCAGGCTCTTCATAATCCGTAAGTCTCGTCGTCTCAGGGGAATACTTTAGACACCCAGCAACTCCAGTCTCTCCGGTGAACCTGTTCTTTAAAATACGTACCTTAGTGATATGTCGCTGCTCTTCATCTTCTTCCTGTTGGTTACGCTCTAAGCCAATCACCATATCCGATAGCCCTTCAATCGCAGAGGAACCTCGAAGGTCACTGAGGCTAATCTCAGAGCCTCTCTCGAAGCCTTTAGCACCTCCTGTGTTGCGTTTGACATGAGAGATGAGTAATAGACCGATATTCAATTCCTCAACAACAGTCCTGAGACGAGTCATTAAGTTATCAATCAAGCGTCGTTCATCCCCATCAGCTATACCTGAGACAACAATAGAGATGTGGTCCAAGATAATCCACTTACACTCCAAGCCTTTAGCGAGATACCGAATCTTACTAATCAGAGATTCAGGAGTCACAGAGCCAAAGTGGTCATAGATGTAACAACGAGACTCTCCACTCACAAAGAGGCTTTGGAAAGACTGCTGAGCTTCTTCAGACTCTTTCAACTCCTCAGGGTTATTCTGCATGACATGGAGAGGTTTACTTAAATCAATTGACATTAACCCTAAGACAGTACGCTTCTTCGACTCTTCAAGAGCAATGTAGCCTAAGTTATCACCTGACTTGAGGATGTGATGCCCAATTTCACGACAGAACTGGGACTTACCCATACCACTCCCAGAGGTTATCGTGACAATCTCTGAGGTCCTCATTCCATGAGTCATCGTGTTCAGGAAAGGCCACGGGTACTCTAGGGACTCTTCGGTATTTGGGGTAATCAGTTCACCCCACAACTCAGCAGCATCGATAATACCCGCAGGACTGTACTGTTTCGCATCCCACATAGCACTACGGACTTCATCCCCTCGACCAGCCATGAGCATCTCGTTGGCATCTTTAAGAGGCAATGTAGCAATGTAAGCCTTACCTGGGCTCAGGACATCACAACACTCTTCAACAGCTTTACGGCCAGGCTCATCCTGGTCGAACATGAAGATGACTTTATCGAATTGCTCCAAGTACTCCAGATTCTGTTGAACAGACTTTTTAGCACCTTGAGCCCCTGCTGGTATCGAGACGACAGGCCACTTATTATCCTGTAATTGAGATACTGAAAGAGCATCAATCTCTCCCTCAGTGATGACAATCATCTTCCCAGATTCTCTCCAGAGCCAAGAGCCGAACAGAGAGACATTCTTGAAATCCCCTGTAGTAAGGAAGCTCTTGTCTTTGAATCGGAGCTTCTGAGCGATTAGAGCCCCTTTCGAGTCTCTGTAGGAAGCGACCTGTACCTTCTTACCGTTGTAGGTGCTGTAACCGTACCCCCATTTCTCACAGGTAGCCTGGGTGATTCCTCGCTTCTTAATAGGCTTTATGTCGATATCAGAGATGAGAGGTCTCGGAGTGTCACTTCTAGGTGAGTCATAACTTCCTTTACTACTGCTGCTGTCGGAAACTCCACATGAAAAACACTTCCCCCCTCCATCAACATATAATACATAAGCATCTGAGCTCATGCAGTGTGGGCAAGGCCCTTTCGAGATATATTCTCCCACATTAACTTACCCACATTCTATTTTAATAGCATCGCATGTAGTTGGAATACCTACCTCTTTTAACGCTTCAAAAACTGCTTTAAAATCTTCACTACCTTCATCGCCTCGCCATGCCCAAATACCTCTCTCTCGGATACAAAGTAACTTTTGACGATGAGGACCAACATGACCATATAAAGTTACGAACTCTTCTTCCAAAGAGTTAGTTTCACCCACTACTAATTCAAGCTCTAAAGGCTCTTTTGGTGATTCACTTTTAATTTTTACTTCTCGTTTTTGTCCACTCATTTTAATGTCTTTCTATTAATTAATTAACCACACAATGAATATTCGGCGTAGATGTGACCATTCAAGTCCTCACGAATCTCTGTGTGAATCTTGCAGCCCTTCTTCTTTAGGCTGTAGATATGACCACCGAGACGGAAGGTCCCGTAGAGTCCCAAGGCTTCTAAGGGGGTGATGGTACGCCCTGTGAGCATGTGTTTGTAAATAGACTCAATCTGTGAGCCTTTACGAAATTTTAGATTTTTCATACGACTACTACTCCTTTGTTATTGTTGATAGAAAAGTAAAAGGGGCTATCTAAGGGAATCCAAAAACAACCCCTTGAACTTCGTAGAGGGTCCAGACTTCACCACCGAGTAATCCCAGCAGTGCCTCTACTAACAAGCCTCACAAAGTAACCTGTTCTAAAAGGGAAGGCGTGAAGCATGTAATCAGCGGAATTATTTTGCCGCTGGCAAACCTCGGCAGCTAACATTTGTTATAAACAAGTGGAACCAAGTCCGAGGTAAAACATCCGGTCTGGGGCACCAACTTAATATTAAATGTGTGACCGGATAATCACCGACGAACTACCGCGCTCATCGGGCCCTAGGGAATACTAAATATGTTATTTTACTGTTGCTGGATACATCATGTTGATAATCGAAACAACGAAGTTATAACCCGCTCGGATAGCAGGATTGATTTTGTGTAAAGGATATTTCTCTGTGATGTGTGTTGGGAGGATTACATGTACAGCAGCAACGACATCCTCAACATCTGCTTGAGTGGCATCACCATCCAGTAAATCCATCACCTCAGTAATAATGGCGTAAGCTGGCTCAAACCATTCCGAATTAAGGAACTTATAAGCTGGCCCAATCGCCTTTAAAAATTTAAGCATGTTCTAAACCTTTTTCTTGAGCCCAATACGTCACGTCGAACGCAGGGCATTGTGTCGCCATAAACTTACGATGGGCAGCTACTTTAGCCCCTGGGAATAATTGTTGTAAGTATTTAACCAGTTTCTCTAAAGAAGCCCATTGACGCTTAGTAAAATTATTGGAAGCCTTACCAGTCTTTGAAGAGACTCCACCTATCATGCAGATAGCTAAGGAACTCCCATTGATAGGCCAGGACTTAGGGGAGTATTTATCGTAACAGTGAGCCCCATGAGACCATTGAGGTCTTAGAGCTTCGATGTCCCCATTGCGCCTGATGACGTAATGATAGCCTCCCATTGTATACCCACGTCGTATATGAGTAATGTTAATTTCAGCAGCACCTATATCCTGCTTCTCAGTATTAGCTGAGTGGTGCACAAGAATATAGTCTGTCTTTGAGCGTTTTTTAAGTTGTTTAAGAATATTAGGCGATACAAGATTTGTTTGTTGTATCTCTATTGTCATTTTAATTGATTATCTTTTCTTTTTACTTGGCCGCTCTTTGAGCCATGCCTTAGGTATCTCACGGTCCGCATAAAGGAATCCGTTCTTCTCACACCACATGGCATACGTTGTCTTAGAGCCTTTACGTATTTTCTGTTTTGAATTACTAAAAACAAAGCGGATATCCAGGTCAGGATACTGATTCTGTACCCATAGATGTTTCTGTCTATCCGCTGTAAGGAACCTACCTTTAGTTTCTATGATAATTCCGTTAGGTAGAAGGAAATCAGGTGTGTAAGACCTTTTTTTAGCAGGTTGCATATACTCAATCTTGAAGGACTCAAAACTAAATGATACACCACTATCAGTAAGCTGATTTGCTATCAATTCCTCTAAGCCTGAACGGAACCCGTATTTCTTCCCCACTTGTTCTTGAGTTAAAGAGCGACTCTTACTTTTACTAGAAGTCCTCTTCTTCGTCATCCTCGTCCTCTTCGTCTTCGTCACTATCCTCCGAGGTTGATTCACTCTCTTCTTCTTCGGTGTAATTGAATCCATCCTCCTCTTCAAAACCACAATCGTCTAAAGATTCAGCACCAGATACAAGTTCAAGTACCTGAACACCAACCATTGATGCTGATAATGATGCGACACCTAACTCAATACCATACGGTGTTAATTTAAAAGCCACCTTAACAGTAGAGCCGCCATAGATGCTTACATCTTTCCCAATAGGAGTACGAGAGGCATCAATGACATAAGGGCCAGGTAAGAGTTTTTCGTCTTTTGTATAAGCCTTCTTGGTGAATTTAAAGATGGTACGACCAGTCTCTTCACCGTCTTCATCAAGCTCAGGAACATAAGGCAACTTACCTTTACTCAAGACCTCTCGTTTTTCTTTCTTATGTTCAGCAATCAACTCATCCTGATGGTTGTTAATAAACTCCATCAAAGCGTCTGCTTCATCACCTTCCAGGATAAGGCCCATATCGTACTTACCTTTAGCCATCCCCTTTTTAGTTTTGAAATCTTGACCAGGTTTAAACAATTTAGGGTAACGTGCAGCCCCTTTAGGACTAATTACAATCCCCTTTTTTCCTAGTTTAATCTCAATTGATTTCTTCTTCTTCTTTGTTTTAGTTTTTGCCATATTTAGTGAATAACCACCTTTCCATGTTCATCTAATTCAAGTCCTGTTGATTCACCAACGGAATGGCATAAATTGAATCTTCCTGTCGCTTTATCAATTTCTAATACACACCACCCATCACCAGGCTCATCATCCGGCTCATCAACCATTAAAACAATGGTGTCGTCTCTATCTACTAGATAAAATTTTAATTCCTCATCTTTATTCACTTCTCTCAGTTTACATTTAGGCACTATAAATCTCCTTCATATAAGCCACATCAAACCCACCACGAATCAGAGCACCCTCTAAATCCACTGGGAGTACCTTACCTTTCTTAAGTAATTGAATTGCGTAGTTCACCATCTGTTCTTCATCTAACTCCTTACTCATTTATCTCATTCCACAAATAGTCATAGGTCCCTCGGAACTCTGGGACCTCTCTGAACTCTTTCTTCATCATGTTTTCTACTGTCTGTAGAATTTCACTCTGATTCACTCCATGTATCTCTAAAAGCATTAAAAATAGAGTGGCTATTGTATAAACTTGTGTCTTACTATCAAAGTTTTGTATTGTAGAGATAGTTTTGTAACAACATTCACCTACTTTAATTGGATTGCAGAATGAAAGAAATGAATTATCTATCTTTCTATGTTTCATCTCTTAAGAACCTTTGAAATTTTATTATCGTTAGTGTAGACCTAGGCTTCTTAATGAAATACCCTGACTTCCCAAGGGATTTTTACAACAAAGGAGTAGTCAGGGTATATTTGTATAGTATGTACGTTTTAGGCAAAAAAGAAGGGGGAGTCCAAGACATCAAAGATGTTTAAAGAACCCATCTCAGGAGGCTCAGGGAGGGTCTCAGCAGCCTTAGGGTTCTTTGTGGATAGTAAGGCTACTACGTCATCGTAAATCTCTCTGAGGACATCCTGTTGACTGTACATATCTACAAAGGCTTCTCGTAACGCCTGCGAGGACTCGACTGTTTGGGCTGCATGAGTGCCATACGAGTCATGGACCATCATAAAGTTATTGATGCCATACTCCTCTTTAGCTTTAATCACATACAAACAGAGTGCCGAGGCATCCATTGAGTGAACGAAGTTAGGAGCTATACCTTGACGTTGACGACGACTCGCAATCGTATCCTCCTCTCTGGAGTAAATGATTGGACTGTAAACACGCCCTTGTAGGTGTGTCTTTATTCGACGTTTAGTGAAGTTATTATACTTCTGACAGACAGGGAACCCACTCGGTGTCACCCACATCATAGGGAGTCCATTCTTACTACAAACACTCGCCATGTTCTTGAGCCAATCCATAGCGATACGGGCCTGTGGAATCGCTTTGACGATACTGTTCCACAAGTACCCACCTAGGAATATATGATAATCTGCTATTTTAGAGGCATCCTTTTTGAATATCTCTTTGATGTAGTCTTTGGTTTGGTCCTGTACATGCTCTCGAATATAAGAGACACACGATTGCATCGTCCCTCCGTAAGGCTGTACCATTACAGGGCGCTTAGTGAGTGTTCTATCGATACCGTATCGTAGCCAGGTCTGAGCTTTCTCATAATCCTCGTGGTCTTCAGGGATTTTAGAGAGACTCTCATTTAGATTATCAGCGACAATACCGTAGATATCGCTTGGTTTATCCTGGGGTATCAGGTTGACAGCTCGACCACCCTCAGCGTCTCGCAACATTGCAGAGAAATGTTGAATCCCGTTGCACGAGCCATCAACAGAGATAGGGAGATGCGAGACGAACCCGTAACCTTCCGATTCAAACTTGAACCACTCGAAACACCATGCAAGAAATTGGAAAGGCTCGTCAGCATCTGACCACTCCCGATTCTCAAGAGGGTCTTCAGCTATTTTAAGAATCCAATCGATATTATCTGCTACCCAATCAATTCGAGCATCAAAATCAACTTTATCCTCTCCCCAACAGTTAGCGCCATGAATCGCTAACCACGAGGCATGTTCCGGCTCAGTGATTGCGATACCCTCGCTAAATCTGAGGAGACTCTTAGCTCTATCCGTCCCTTGAGGGTTTAGAAACACTGGGGTAGGGTACATACGACCCCTAAAATCAAGAGTGTGAGGAAAATAAATTGCATCGTACTCTTTGAATCGATTAGCCACTTGAAGCAGAATATTTGTTTGAATACGCTTTGTCTTATTCTCAAGTTCACTGTTGTATATATCACGGGCATACACTCTCCATTCATCAAATTTAATACGCTGTTCTTCAGTCATGTCCTCTTTTTTAATCGAGGAATCAATAGGACAAGGATTAGGTTTTAATCGGACACGAGGAGGTAGGTCACCGAGCATTAAATCTCTTTCCCACACTTCATTCATCACATCGAGTACATCGGTATTAATAGACCACTTAGTCTCTTGAACAATATTCAAGGCCTTCAGTACCTGAGTGAGTTTGAAGCCTTTCAAGTCTTCTACGTACTGTCTATTATCAGTTCTAATGAGCTGAAGAGGTTTGATGTGGTTTGAGTGATATCCGCCCCCGAACATACCTGTCCAAGGTTTAGGAGGGATGACAGTAGGCCAGTATTGAGGCATTAAGGTTTTAACGAACTCATTCTCTTTTTCAATCCACTCAAGGACTTCTGAATTGACGACCAGGAAGGTGTCTGTCTTGTTTTTGTTGACCCTCATTGTTCGAGTTTGAAAAGCTCCTGTGTGAGAGATGAGAATATCAATCAGCATTAAACCTAAACGAATTTTGACATCAGAGCCCCAAGGAGTGTGTAGGGGAGTCTCACTGGTACGAGTATTTTCGTTGTAATTAGCTAGGAACTCATGTTTATGTCTGTGTCTGGTGTAGGTTTTAGCTAGCTCAATGAAATGGTGGTAAGCGTATTTGTTGTGAGCCTTAACTTCATCGCAATACAACTCATCTTCGAGGTAACTACCTAGTTTTGAAGAGATACTGTGGAGTTTTGGGGATACTGCCATCTCGTTAAAACAGACTTTCAAGGTCATGTAAGCTAATACTTCAGGTTTGAAGTATCTCAAGTGATGGTAGAAGGTCCCTGAGTTTGTACCTACTTTTCGTAGATGATGAGCTTTACCATTCTCTATCTTATCTAAAGTTTCCCTAATCCCTTCCGTTAAAGGGTCGATGAGTGTTTTAATCATCTTACGAGACCCTGCTGAGACGGATTCCATCTTGGCTTGCTTGCCTCGCTCAATGAGTCTCGTCATTCTGCTGATGCCTACTTCGACAGATTCTTTCTCCAAGGCGATTTGAGTTTCAAACAACTCGTTTGACGTACATACACTTTGTGCTACAATTGATGATGTTGTCATAAGTTAGGTGTCTCCTAAATTACCTGCTTATTACTTCTACAATTACTACTACTGCTTTGCAGTCTCTACAACTGCTACGCAGTCTCTACTACTACGTTTAGATACCCATCTAAGGACCTGCTACTTCCTTCAGGTGGGTTTATTTTTATTCTTAAGTCTTTACAAGCCATTCAATACATCGATAGCTCTCCGCTTGGAGCTGTTATCAAGATGGGAGTATCTGAGTGTTGTTTGGATACTTTCGTGACCTGCTAAATCTTGTACAGTTTTCATGTTTACACCAGCCTGTACAAGCCTTGAGCAGAAGGTGTGCCTGAGAGTGTGGATAACCACGTCAGGTAGTCCGAGGGCTTTTTGCATCTTGCGCCACTCATACCACACTCGATTACGTCCAAGAGAGGTGATATCTGTAAGGGGTAACTTGATTCGACTCTTCGAGATTCTCTCTGTGAGTGGTATGACCCTACTGGTGTTATTCTTGGTATTGCGATGGACATAAATGCTTACCCCTTCTGGTTCTACAATAATATCTTCAGGTTCTAATTTAATCAGTTCTGAATAGCGGAGTCCTGTGTCAATTAATACGACAGTCATGTCATACATGTGAGGAAGGTTATTGTCTTGAAAATAAGAGAGTATCTGAGCCTCTTCCTCTTTTGTGACCCATCGGATTTTCTTGGACTCTTTATCTTTTTGGAATGGGATGTGAGGTTTTGTCTGGATGTACCCACGGACACAAGAGTGCTGAAGGACCTTTGAGAGCCCTGAGAGCTTCCTGTTGATTGTCCCTGGGGAATTACCTCGTTCTCGAAGGGCTTCAACAGCCTTATCGATGTCTGTTGTCGATAGTTTGTTGAGTCTCTTCGTGGGTCCGAGGAGGTCCAGGATGTCTTGAGTGTTCTTGAATGACTTGTAACCATCACGCTGGTATTGCCAGGTAATGTGGTACACTTCCTCCAAAGCGGACTCAAGTGTTATACTTTTACTGCGACTGCCAACTGGCAGTTTACTACTACTACTACTAATACTCATAACTACTACCGTATTCTACTTTAAATAGGAACCTCACTACCATTTATTATCTAATATTGTAATGTATGTACAGAATTAATGCAAGTGGTTTATCATGGCAAATAATCCTAAATATAATGAAACCAAAGACCACACTGTCAATGCGAGAATTACTCCCACTGCACAGGGTTGGCTTAAAGATGTTTACAAGGGGAGTGTCGCTGATATTATTGAACAATTGGCACGAGATGAATTTGATGTGGCAAGGTACTGTAGTTTGCCCAAAGATTCTAAAAATAATTTGAGGCGGGGATTTTTTACTGAGGTCCCACTAGCGGCTCACAGCGCTTCTATGGGTCACGATGGGGCTTTTGTGGAGGGTGAGGAGTCTATTGAGACGTGGGTGCACCTACCAAACAAGTTAATACCTAAAGGGACGGATGACCCTAGGCAATGTTTTCTCTTTGAGGTCCGAGGGGATTCTATGGCCCCTAGTGTTCCCAGTGGCTCGCTGGTATTGGTGGATTCTAACAGAGAGGCTCAGAGTGGTGATGTGTGCTTGGTACAGTATGATGAGACTCTGAAGGTTAAGAGACTCAAGAGGCATAAGGATACCGTAGAGCTGTTGAGCGACAATGAGAGTTATAAGCCTTACAAAATACCTAAGCAGAATATTCAGCACCTTTACAAAGTGACTTTGATTATCACAGAGTTATGATAAAAAAAAAACACCCTCTCATTAAAGAGAAGGTGAAGGGATACCAAAATTTAAAGGCTACCGCTCATTATTCGTTCTGAAACAAAAAATCATTATGAGGTAATGCACCGGAATCATCTTTATATAAATGATACTCCCCCGACTCGAGTCCGTGATTTTCTGGTAAGTCAAAAATAGAGCAATAATGAAACACTCTCCATCCGGTATATTTAATATCGTATGGAACGACTAAAACTTGGTTTTCGCGAATCCACAACTCAAAAGAGTGTTTATGTGTATCAATTTCGTTAGATTCTAAAAATTTACGTAAACTATTAACCATTATGTTTCTCCTAACTATTAACAAAATTATGATTCTTGTCTGTCTTGCCAGCCCCAATATATTATCAAGATTATAGGTATTATGTGGTAGGCCCAAACAGTGGCCCATATTAAGTATTTGAGGAGTTTAGTCATCTGTAATACCTTAAGCCGTCGCGTTTACTGATAAACCATTTTTTAGGGATTCGAGTGCTAGGGTGACAGCACTCCTCAATGACAAAGGTGGCATAATGGATAGCGCCCCATCCAAACTTTAATTCATAGGGGGCAGGTTTTCGGTGATATTCTAACTCTACCACATCATCACGTACAGGTAGCGTCATTGTTTTTGTATCCTTCTACTGACTATTAACCGTATCGCGTAGGGGTCTCGATAACCCCCACGTGGCGCGGTTAGCTACCAAGTGAAACCAAAGGCTTCAATCTCTTTACGCATTACGTTGCCGGTCTTCTCAATATGCGCTTCAATCAACGGCTTCAATTCATCCGGTGGTAGCTCAATCATTTCATTTGTAGCGTCAGGCCAATTAAGATGGTTTCTAAACGCATTATAATCACGGTTTTTCCCCTTACCCCATCGGGTAGGTGTTTCTACAATCTCAAAAGGTAAGGTTTTTAAAGCCTCCACCATCTCAACGGCGTCTTGTTTGTTATTGAAAGAACACCCATACCACGGGCAAGGGTTTTCAAACTCTTTTGGGGCTTGTCCTACACCTTCCGCTTTGATGTGGTAATTTGGGCTATATGTTTCAGGGTCTTTTGTTTTTACTACCTCGTAAACTTCAAGGGTTTTTAATTGTTCAGGGGTTAGGGCTTCAATCCATTCCAATATTTTTTGGTTTAGTTTGAAGGTGAACGGGAATCCAACAAACCTCAGTGTTTTTTTGTATGCGTAGGGTTCGCCCTTTAACCGCCCCCAGCAATCTTTTTCACTGGCATGATACAGAGCGTTAGAGACAGTACGCATAGGTCCATCGGTTGAGTGTAGGTGCCATTTTAGGAGGTGTGCGTATTCTGGGAATACTTTTGCAAAAATGTCATGAGTACATCCACCACACTCAAAGGTTGATTCAGTGCGTGGGGTTCGACGGCCACGCCATAATGTGCCCGTGATTGAAAAACTATTGTGCCCGTTGTTGCACTCATCATCAAATCGTATAACGGCGTCATATATGTATTTTTGCCCGTTCTCATAAAATTCGCGGGTTAATTCTCTTTTTTGGTTTTTGGTTAAGATTGTCACTATATGGGTATCCTTCCTATACTACTGTTTTCTTTTAACCATTACTACCTACAGTCTCAATGTACTGTGTGTACACTTGTCGTTGTATATTATCGACTACACTACAATCATAATCCCCGCAGGTCTTTGGGAGGCTCTGGGCGTCTAGGTTACCTACTACACATAACCCGACAATGAACAATATTAACATGATTGTGTGTTGTATGTACATTTTAATCATAATTTTAAATCTCCCCTTTCTAGTTATAACAATGACCATTTACAGTTTTAAATAAACCGTCGGCAAGTTCTGTAACCTCGGTATAGAAACTGTTGCCCTTCATTTTCTTTTGGCGGCAAAGGCACTCTAAATAGAGATAAGTCTCACGGGATACCCGTTTGCCGTCTACTGTATACGTAACCCTTCTACATCTGTTTACAGGGTTATATGTGCATTTAAATTGCATTGTGTTGGTATCCTTCTACTTACTTACTACTACTTTTTCCAAACTCTACGTTGCCATCTGATGAAAACTAGAAATTGATGGTCATTTAGTGATTCTAAAAAGGAACCATAGGTATTCATGTTTGTTGTGTATAGCATTGCGTACTCGGTCAATCCGAATTGGTAGGCAATTTGATTCATATTAATCATTGTTTTTGGTATCCTTGTTTGTGTTGGTATCTCTTAGGGGAATCAAAGCAATTGCTTCGATGTTTATATTTATAATCCATAATCAATGCAATTGCAACCCCCTGAATTATTAAGATTGGTGTAATCAATTAACTAAGATTGAGAAAAATGCCCACAAATCCCCTCGATAAGCGAAAAAATAATAAAGGTGTGGTTAAGTATGAACAACCTAAGGATGTTCAAATTACCCTTAGATTGACCAGTAAGGCCAAAGAATGGCTTAAGGACAATGGTGGAGCTGACTTAATAGAGCAATTGGCTAGGGGAATGAAGACACTTAAAGATGATTAAACGATACTTAATAACCACTGTGGCCCTTGTGTCTCTTGTGACCTCTCAAGCGTATTGTGAGCCTTTAATCACCCCTAAGTGGTCTGATTATTGCCGAGCTGATAACAATAAATTGATAGAGTGTTACTTGACTGTCAAACAGATTGAGGAAGGCAAAGAGTCTGATAGGCGTAACTATATGATTATGAGTAGTATGGCCGCTCAACAAGCTCGGCAGACTCAACAGTTACAAGGGATTAACAGGACTCTTCAGGGTTATTAAGTAGCTATAGAGACTGTAGAGCCTTGTGGGGCAAGGGTTTTCAGGATTAAGTAAAACCATATCGGCATATAAGATATATAAAGAAGATATAAAGATTTATTTCATTTTTGTTATAATGTCGAAATTTTTTAGGCATTACCCCCTTAAATTGATTCAAAGGGATGTAATATCCCTAGGAAAATAAGAGTATAATAGCGTTTCAGCCCATCAAACAATCTCAAAACCTCAGAAAAGCGACGAGGGGGCAAGGGGGGTCAGCGAAGCTGGGCCACTCACGATATACCCTCTCAGAAATTTCTGGCAAAATTTTAAGGTCTCTAGTAAAATCTCAACAATATCGTTGAAACTCAAGAGTCACGCTGGTCTCTGCATGGCTACGAACCATGAGGTCGGGCGTTCGAATCGCTCAGGGCGCACCATTTTACAGGGGGAGACTCTTGAGACTTTTGGAGCAAATAGTCTCATTATGTATCAAGGCATATCAACAACTGCTGGAGCAGTCTCAACAACTGGTTTACCAGTCTCACGGGCCACTTACTATCGTCTAAAACACCACAAACAATGGCTGAAACACTGGTGGGATTGGGTTTCCCAAGGGATTTTTACACCGCCCCTAAGTGATACCTACAAACACAAGGTACACGAGTATCTCTTAGACTACTTCAGTCGATACAATAAAGTATCAAGCAAGAACCTTAATGACTACCTAAGGGCCACAGGGACTCACCAGTACTCCCTACGTAAATGGAAGCACTCTAGTGTCTCTTCGATGGCAAGGTATTTAGTGAGTATAGGTAAGTTGGATGAAGAAGAACTAATACAAATCAAAGCATTGTATCCTAAGAAGCCTGTGGGTTATAGACCTAAGCAGAATTTAATAACCACTGAACAACTGAATAAACTACTTACTGTAGCAACTAAAGAACAAAGACAGATACTTATCCTACTGAGTGAGACAGGCTTAAGAGTATCAGAGTTAGCTAACCTGAGACTAGGCCACTGTGTACTAGATGAAGAACACTCTTACATCAATGTTAAAGGGGGTAAGGGTGACAAAGATAGGATAGTACCACTTAGTCAGAAAGCTAAAGAACAACTACTCAATAAGGATATTAAACTCTTAGATAACAGGTACTCAATCATATCGAGACTCAAGAGGCTCTCGGACTCTAGTGGTCTCAAAGTAACTCCACACTCTCTAAGGCACTATAGAATCACTGAGTGGGCTAATGACCCTAGGATTCCCTTAGTAATTACACAAGAGTGGAGTGGGCATAGTGATATCAAAGTGACTATGGGTTATGTGAAGAGTAAAGGACTAGAATATATCAGTAAGCTTTATTAATGATAAGGAGTCTCTGGTAGGGGGGTTGTCTTACGACTAACCTACCCCCCTTACTTAGTTACGCACTTAGACTCTCTTGACTACTTAGAGTACCACTTGAACTCTTTAAGACTCTCTCTTTCAGAGTACTCTCTTAATACTCTCAAGAGACTCTCTAATACTCTCAAGTATCTCTAAGAGACACTCTATCTACTACTCTATATAATTCTTTAAAGATATACACAATACTAGATACTTAAGTCTTACTAATCAGTTAGTTAGTTAATCAATAAAGAACACTAATAAACATATCTTAGTATCTCTTTACCAGGATAAGAGTCTTTACTTCGTAATACATCTCTTATCTCTTAAAGTATCTTAAGTATTATATATAATACTAAGTATCCCTTCAAATATCTTCCGATAGTGTAGACCCCACTCAAACCTAGTCCCTGAGAGGCTTTCAGAATCCACCTATATCCAACTCTGATTCTTAGGACTATAAGAGCCTTTAAGGTCTATTGAGTGCTCTAGGAATCTCTCTATCTCTAGGTCTAAGAGTTCCTGTTTCCTGGAGTGTATCTCTACATCAGCATCTAGGCTCATTAGCTCTACCCACCTATTAACCCCTATAGCTAACATATCCAGTCTGTCATCTCTCTTCAGAGCACCCTTCTCTCTGGTAATCCTTGACATCTGGTAGAATAGCCTATAGTCATTCCTCTCTTCAGCAGGTAGTTCCTGTGTTGAGGAGTAGTCCTCATCCACTAACTTCTTATTCACTATGAGTCTGTGTTGGTTCATTACAGGCTCTAGTGTGTCTATAATCCTTTTCTCCTTCTGTATACTGTGCTTAACCTCTTCCACAGCACATGGGTAGATACGAGACACATAAGGTTGTAGGAGCTGGTTGAACATCCCATCCCCAAAGTTACTCTCTACTGTAATCTCTTGGGCTTTATAGAACTTAGCCATCTCAACAATACTCTGTAGTGTCTTATCCGTGTATCCTTCCCTACTGTATCCCACATCCAACAGGAATATCTGGGAGTTCAGCATCCCTAGAGCTCCCCAGGCACATTCATCCTTACCTCTACCTGAAGGGTCTACAGCCAGTATCACCCCAGTGTAAGGTATAAACTCTCCTACAACACTCATAGGGCTGAAGTATCTATCTCCATTAAACCCTACATTGTTGAGTCCCTTAATCTCCTGCTGAGGTCCTGAGGCCCATACTACCTTCTCAGGGGCTATAGAGGCATCTAAGTCCATAACAACCAAGTCTGACAACTTAAGAGGATACCTCTCCATATCAGACAGTTGTGTATTCAACATAAACTGTAACTGGAACCCTGACCTTCCGTATGAGGCTTCCCGTTCAAATAAGTCTTCCTCATTGAATCTTTTAGGGTCAGTAGGTTTCCCTACAAGCTTAGGGTTCTCTTCAAGTTCCTTAGCAATCTTAGGGGCTACATCATCCCCGTATGTAACCATTGACTCTTGTGTAGGATACCTAGCAGTCCAGATTCTCTTCTCATACCCACGCTTAGGCAACTCATTGTAGAGTGAATCCTCAGTGTGTGGTGTCCCTAGGTAGATAATCCTCCCATCAGGTTTAAGGATACTATCAAATTCCTTGACTAGCTCCCTGAGTTTCTCTCGTTGCACCTGAGTCTGAGAGTTTGCAGGAACCTCAATGTCATCCGCAATGATGATATCAGCACGAGTACCTGTAATCTGACCAGTGATACCTACCGATTTCACAGCAGGGTCCTTAGAGGGTCTAGCGGGCCCTACGTCAAACTGTACCTTAGAGGTCCTTTGGTCTGGCCTAGGAGCAAGGTGTTGTAGGGGTTCAAAGGAATAAATCAGGTCTAATAGGAACGTAGAGAAGTTATCTGCTAGTACCTTAGAGGCTGACACTACTTCTATCTTCAATTCAGGGTTAAGCATTAACTGGTGAGCACAGAACCCCACAGTAATCCAGGACTTACCTACACCCCTAAACGCTTCTATAATGCTACGCTTAGGACCATTCTGTAGATAGTCAGCCATGTCATATTGTACCGGAGTAGGCTCAGGGAGCCGTAAATGGTCCCACAGGAGATACAGGAAATTCCTGAAGTCTTTTAATTCATTTTGTAAACTCACGTCAGAATACACGAGAAGCCCTCTAATTTAGTTGAGATATGTATACATACAAGAAGACCCCCTAACGTCGATTCTCGTCGATGCTAGAGGGCTCTAATTGAATGTTTTGATTTAAGTCTATCTGTACATAATGTACATTTTAAATTTAAGCGATATCATTCACATCTTCAGAGAATGGTAAAGCCTTGATAATTGCGGACATAGCAGCATTGTTACTAACTTTAGCCTGGTATCCTTGGTCTTTTATGAACTGTCGAGCTATCTCAAGTTCCTTGGGAGTAGCTTCTCCAGCTTTAATTTTTTCTAACAAGTCGTCAGTAAGGGCATCGAACAGGTTAGATATTGCATCTGATTGACTCATAGTATTCCTTCCTTCTCTAGTACAGCTCTAACAAGTAGGCTATACTTGGCATCCATTTGGTCATGACGCTTGTTACACTCTTCTAATTCTTTTGCTGTCATGTCTTGTATCGTCTTCATTGCCTTTTCAAAGGTCTTTACAGTTTGAGTGAACATGGAACGGAAGATGATACCGATGATTGTTAGACCTGGTATCTCTTTTAGGATTGTTGTGATTGTTTGTTCAGAGAATGGCATAATTATTTCACTCCGTAAATATCAAAAGTACCGGATGTTATATTCCCAGAAGTGAAGGAGAATTGAATACCATTAACACTTCCTGTAGAACGTCTACGCCCTGTTCCATGAACGAGTGATAGTTGACCACCATTGTCTATGAATAATCCTGAATACATGATAACTTTAAAATTGGCTGTATTGTTTGGTTGCAGAATTTCTATACACCCTGAAGTGCTCTCATTAGAGTCATTACCGACACCAATACCTGTTAGAATTATCGAATCATCTGCTGTGTCGAGTCCAGACAGCCCATTATATCGTGTGGACCACTCATAGTCTGAAGCTCCAGTATCCCAAGAGCTTCCACTGTTTGAAGATGTTGTCGCTTGGAATTGTGCCCCATCTGTTGCAGGAACGACGTAATTCCATTGAATAATAATTTTTCGATAGTTAGACCAAGTAGCTTCACTGGTTATATCTAAATTAGCTACTGCACTTGCTGTTTTCGTTGTGATGTATTCTAAATCGCCGTTGTCTACAGTACATGTTAAAGCCCCACCAGTTAAATCTAAACCTGAGCCTACAGTAATGTTTGCAGGAGTCCCAGCATTATAACCAATCAGTTCATCAGCAGTAGCGTTATGGGAGAATTTACCCAAACCAATCGTATCATTGGCAATCTTAGCGCCTGTAACAGCACCAGAAGCGAGTTTCCCATTGGTTACGTTAGCATCGAGAATCTTTGTTGTTGTGATTGCATCGTCATCAATCTGAGCAGTATCAACAGTATCTAGTTCCGCTAAGTCACCTAAAGTCACTGAGCCAACTTCATAACCATCTTCAGTCCCGTTAACAACAGCAAGCTTCCCTGCATCCCCAGCTCCAGGAGTCTCGATACTAATCAGGGGAGAAGCACCTAGAGAAGCTGCTGTTAATTGGCCGTAGTTAATCGCATCGTTGTTATTCGTACCATTCACTAGGTTCTTAATAACCTTCGAGTCAGCGTTCCACTTACCATCAGCAGCGAGGCTTAAGTTTGTCGAGAAATCATCGAGGAGCTCTTGCATGATGTAGAAGATTTGATTCGCATTGCCATCCAGGTCACTCTCAGGAAGAGCGGAGCCATCCTCGAAATCCACGTTCCGTGAGCTTCGAGTAGTTTGCCGCTTGATTGATATGGCGACTCCTGACCCTGGTGCTGAATCGAATTGAATTTGTGTGGATGATAGAAATGTAAAAGCAGTTGTAACGACATCATCCAAAGTCACTACAATGTCTGTGGTCGCAATATAAGGGAATGTAATGGAATACGTCGTTGTAGCCCCATTCCCTGTATACTGGTCGTGAGCATAGAAAGGCATAATTATTTAATTTTCCCAATTAGAATTAAAGTTGAGCGTTATCTTGGTCAGCGTAGGATTCGATACCATCCCCACCAGCATTCAAGATTGAATCAAGTTCTTGTTGTGTCTCAGCTTCTCTATCGATTAATGCTTGTGTATATTGCTGTTCAGTCTTGATTCCTCGGATACGTTTTGCTTCTTTGTAAGCATCGAGGAGGGATACACCCGTTTCTGAGTGGACGTAATTGTTATCTTTTAGCAGTTTCTGGAAAGCAGCTTTCTTGTAGTCCTGCATAAGCTTTTTAATCTCGTAAGCTTTACCACCTTGATTTGAGGTATCCGTTGTCCCTTTTACTTTGAAGGGGTCAGTTAGATTACTGTATCCATCTTTTGAAATTAATCGATTAATCTGCTCAGTAAGGTTCCGACCTGAGAACTTATTCTCTGCAATCCCTTCACCATAAGCATCGTAAGCGGTTCTACCGTCAGCATTTTTAAACTTATAGAGGTCTAAACCTTCTTTGTTATTTGTAATAGGAGCAAATGTTGCACCATTCTGCACAAGACGCTCAATCTCTTTAGAAGCTGGACTGGTATGCTTCACTTTAACGAGAGGTATTAATTCTCCTGGAACAGGATTCCCTAATAAGTCTCGTTTGACTGGGAGGTCATGAGAGGTTCCTGGTAGTCTGTTTCGAATCTTATCCATCAAGGTTTTCGTCTCTCTGGAATAAGGGTCTACCTGTTTACGGATATCGTTCGATAATCCACCGAGAGGAACCAATGAGGTTGCATAGTTATTCAGTAAGTTACTAATCTCACCGTCTTTTGCATCCCCTAGGAGTTTCCCTAAGTCCTCCATACCTTGTAAGAATGGGACAGTCTCGAATTGCCCTACAATATCTGCAAGGACTCGATTGGATAGTTCATCAATCTCACCTTTACTTGCGTATGGCGCTAAGTTAACAATGTCTCTACCAGCGATTATCATGTACCCTACAGGGCCTAAACGACTGATAGGGAAGTAAGCTTCATCTCCATTTGGTAAAGAGATTCTTAGAGAGTTAGGTTCCCAGTTTGTTTTACGCTGAGACTGAGCACTCGTAGAGTCTGTCGATTCATTCTCAGTAATTAAACCTTGAGCAGCCATAGTCACACCAAGACCCATTGCGAGAGTCCCTGTAGTCGCTTTAGCGGCAACTTCAGCTCGCTCTCTCTGAGTTAGACTTCCCCACTTCCAGATATCTGTATTAAAGCCTGGGAGCCTATCTAATGTGTACTCAGCAGCTCTGAGGGGAGTCCTGATAAATGGGAAGATAGCAGAGGATACGAACTGTATCCCTAGGTGTTTACTACTTCGACCTTTCTCTACCCACTTACCAGCTTCACCAAAGAAGCCTTCTTCCGCTTCCCACTCATTCGAGAATGTGTTATAAGAAGCGTACTTGCGAGAGTCAACATCGATAGCTTGTCCTAATTTATCGAATGATTTACTCATCTCATCATTGATAAACTTCTCAAAAGCAGGTCCTTTTTCAATTCCATTTGCAGCAGCTTGTCGAGAGAGTTGAGCGTAACGATGGGCTCTGTAGTTCAGGTTGTAGAAGAACTCATCTCCTGTAGAGAGCATCCTTAACCCACCACCCCCTAAGTCACCTAAAGTATTCCACATCCACTTAGTAGACTCTGGAGCGATAAATCGTAGACCATTAGGAATAGTTTTCGTCACATCATCATAGGAGAATAATCGAGCTGTTGGTCCCATTGTCTCAATGGTTGTTCCAGCCCCACGAGTAATTGCTCTCCCTTGCCTGAACGCTTTACCTGTAGCCACGACAGCATCATAGAGATACCTAGAGTACCCTTCAAAAATGTGAGCACCTTCTCGGACTAAAGCTGTATCACCAGAGTAAAGACCGGTCAGCATCGTCTCAACAGGCGCGATGGCACTTGCAGATGTGTTCCCTGCAATGTTCATTAATTGCGTTGAGAACCCTGAAACCATGTTAGATACACGGTACATGTTGAGTCCATCAACCAAACCTTTTTGCAAGAGTTTCCGTTGGGCAGCTTTATCAGCCATCTCAACCGCTTGTGCTAAGTCAGTGAGATTCTCAGGATTACTGGTAAATACTTTCTGTAACTCTTCAGCAATCGAGTTATTGTTTTGATATTGATTTAGACCTCGACCAAACTCAGATGCCAAACC
>Ga0208794_1000574_pt1 | contig 22800 bp, 29 predicted proteins | sample 32_taG_FD_184106 | JGI IMG/M metagenome (GOLD analysis project Ga0208794, IMG submission 184106) | Marine viral communities from the Gulf of Mexico - 32_GoM_OMZ_CsCl metaG (SPAdes) (version 2) | ecosystem: Environmental > Aquatic > Marine > Oceanic | place: Atlantic Ocean: Gulf of Mexico... | reverse complement strand
AAAGAAGTTCTTACTTTCCTCAACCCTCATAAGAATTGGAGATATGATTATGATGTTCTTGCTGATGCTGTAGAAAAAGCTACTGTTAATCATTCTGACCAAGGAACTGAAAAATCTAGGAAAGAAATGATTAGAGCTATTGCAGACTTTAATGATTTCAAAAGAAAATACATGCATGATGAGTTTACTGCTGATTACTACAAGAGGCAGGAACTTTTTGAAAAAGATGAAATTGGTATTGAAGCTGCATATAGAAGAAAGACTATAATGGAGCAAATCAACTCAATAGTTGATGATGTTGAAATTGGTGAAGATTTAGAAAAAGAGCAACGTCTGGATATGCTCTGGAGAGAATACAGACAGCTTTCATCATTGTACTATTTAAATGGTCAACCTAAAGTTGATATACCTGAGCAAGGGATATTTGATAAATCTATTGCTTTACGTATTAAAGAATACAATGAGCTTACTAAAGGTATGTATGATCAAAAACTAAGAAAAGATGTTTTTGAAAACTCTCTGCATGCATATGAAATATCTCTAATTGATAGAGGTATTACACCTGATAATCCTACAACTGAAGATTATTACAATACTCTTAGGTCTGCTTGGATTGACAAGAATATAGTAACTAAGATTAAGCCAGAATGGTTTGAGCAAAGAAAGGTTATACTGGATAACATTGCTTTTATAATGTCTAAGCTTGGTTCTAGAGCAAAGGCTGATTTAGATATATCAGAAAGATGGAAAAAAATTTTTGATCTCACGGCTGGATTTAAAGATGAGAATGGTCAACCTAGAGGTAATCAATTAGATGAAGGTGCTTTACAGGGTATAAAAGATCTTCAGGATGAGATTGAGAAAATAAAATCTGGACAAAAAGGTATAACAGGTCTTACTAAAGAAGAGAATGCTGACTATAGAGAGTTTCTATCTATGATTGATGAGATGGGTTATAATAACTTTAAAAACTCCAGACCAGATGATTTTATCAAATACTCTAAACTAAATGAGCTTAGAGGAGATAAGTTGAGTAAAGAAGACATTGATACTCTCAATAAACTTTATAATCAGCTTGCAGAAATGATGAGCTCATCTGTAACAGATGACTATGTAGATACATTTAATAATTTTGTAACTAGATTCAATGAAGAGGCTTTAGGTGAGATACAGGCAGTTCTAGGAGAGAACACAAGTATTAATAAATCTAATGTTAATCTTATACTCACTAATGAAAGTCTTGTAGCATATTTAAAATCACAATCACCTGAATTCAGTAAATGGTTTACCACAAATCACATGTCTAAAACTTTTTTTAAACGTGTTGAAGGAAGCAGAAAAGGAGTAGAAGTAACAGAGTATAAACCAACATATGCTTGGACTGTAACTAAACCATCTGATGAAAAGTATTATGAGACACATACAATTGTAAATAGTAAAGGGGAAGAGGAAACTGTAATGGGTCTTCCTGCTAGAAAATACTATGCAAGTGTTTTAAAGTCTAAGTTTAGAACTCCTAGAGTAGTAGGTGAAACTGTGGACAATAGAGGTCAATGGTTACCTAGAGGTAAAGATGAAGTAGATCCTGAAAACACAAAGTACATAAATGAGAAGTACTATGAAATGAAGGAGAATAACAAACCTTTATTTGAGTTACTGGAAAAACTTAAAGAGCATCATCTAGAAAACCAAAAAGGATTAAACTATAGAAGCAGGCTTTATCTTGATATGCCTAGATATAGAAAGTCTAATCTTGAGGTATGGCAAACAACATCTGTAAAAGGTAGAGCTAAGAAAAGAGTTAATGCACTTACTATTTGGGCTCAACGTGTTAAAGACTTTTTCAGGAGAACTGCAGATGATGCTGAAAGCGGATTCAATTATCAAGATGAATTTAACTTGATTAGAGCAGATATGTTTGATAATGAGCAGACTAGTGTACCAATCTCTGGCTTATATGATATAGACATAGGTGATGTATCCACGGATATTACTACTTCTATGATGAGATATATGCTTTCTGCTGAAAGACAAAAAGCTCTGATTAAAGCATCTCCTGCTGCTGAGGCAATACAAAGTGTTGTTAAAAGAACTGGTCAGATAAAGGATCCACTTAAAGTGAATAAAGAAACTTGGCTTAATAGAAACATATTAAAGTTCTTACCTAAGAATAAGAAAGGGACTAAGAGTGTGAGGGAGAAAGCTATTGATAATTTTATTGCTAGAGAATTTGAAGGTGAGACAATGACAGGTGCTGGTGCTAATTCTGTATTTCTAAATAACTTTGCTAATAAGCTTTTTAGTAGAGCATCTTTTGGATTCTTTGCATTAAACATTCCATCTGCTTTGAAAAACTCCTACGGTGCAAAATTCCAGGGAATGATTGAAGCATCAGCAGGAAAATACTATAATCATATTGAATTTCAAAAAGGAAATGCTTGGTCTTATACTACAATGGCTGAATTAAGTTTTAATAACCAGCTTTATAAAAAAGGGCCCAAATCTTTAAGGCAGCAGATCATGGAAATTTTTGATCCATCTCAGGACAGATTTGCTGATAAGTTTGGTGAAGGTTTATCTAGAACTGTTTTAAAAGATACTGCTGAGTTTAGTTGGTTATACTCTCCACGTAAATGGGTAGAACTTCAAGCAACCACGCAAATATTTGGTGGTATGATGTATAGACAAAAAGTTGACCAGGTTTTAAGCGATGGTACAAAGAAACAACTGAACTATGTTGATGCTTGGGAGTTGAATGAGGATAAACAAATTGTATTAAAGCAAGGCATTGATGTTAGATGGAATAATACTTCAACTGAACATCTTATGCAGGATGGTGAAACTTTTGAGCAAATAGCTGAAAAATATAATATCCCAAAGGAAGATGTAGATGAGGTCTTTAGAAAATATTCAATTGACAACATTAATGAAAAGGTTGCTAAGATTGAGAAAGAAAGAGATGAGAAGGTTGCTAACGTGGATGTGTCTACAGCTAAAACTCCTGAAGAAGAACAGCTGTTAAAGGATAAAATTGAGAACATCAAGAGTTATCATCAGAGTAAAATTGATGAGGCTAAGACTATTACTATTAAGAATAGTGAGTTTAACTTCTACAAGAATAAGATGCAGCAGGTTATGAATAATCTGCAGGGTACTTATGCAAAGTTTGATCAACCTGAAGCACAAAGATATCTAGCTTTTAGATTCTTATCTTACTTGAGAAGATACTTTACTAGTATGATGGTTAACAGGTATGGCTTTTCTGGTAGCATCTGGGATCCAAAACCAAGACTTAATCCTGGAATGGGTGATGTACAAATGGGATACTATGTTCAGTTCCTAAAAACAGCAGGAGAAACAGTATCTAAATTAGGTGCTAACTTGCCATATATGAATGCAGAAGAAAAATCTGCTGCTCTAAAAGTTATAACTGAAGTAGGAATGCTTATATCATTACCAATTCTTATGAGTGCGTTGCTTGGGTGGGATCCTGATGATGAAGAAAGATTTGCTAAGCTTAGAGAAAAGAGTGGGGCTCTACCATTCTTTATGACTAATGCAGATATGGATAGACCATTTAATATTGGAGGCTGGCTTGAGAATCATTCTCTACTATTACTGTATAATATAAGAACTGAGAACGAACAATTCATTCCTTTACCAAGTATGGGATTAAGCTCACTAACTAGCATGTTAGATTTGAAGTCAATTGTATTTGGTCCAACAGTTATGAGTTATAAACAGATTATTGAAAACTCTTATGATATAGCAACTGGCGGTACTAAGTCTTACTATAAAAGAACAGTAGGTCCTTATGCTTGGCAACAAGAAGGGGGTAATAAAGTATGGGCTCAGTTTGGTAGAATGCTTGGTCTAACTGGTAGTAGCTTAGATCCTGCCAAGGGTATGAAAGGCATCACTACTGCTCAGGCTATGTCTAAAGCCAAGTAAAAAAAAAGGGGGGTATAAAACCCCCTTTAATTTATTCATATTTATCGACAAGCTTTTCTAATTTGCTAGCTTCCATGTTTAGATCACTAGCATTTAGTTTAAATAAGCCTCTGTGATTTTCAGTATCATAGGTTGCTAGGACCCACTTTAAATCCCCAGATACATATGTTATATGTATTTCCTTACCATTTAGCTTGCCTGTTAGATACTTATTCATATTTACAATTATTATGTAGTTGGGGGATTGCTCCCCCTTCTACTATTCTACAAAATCTGCTTTATCAAAGTACAGAGTGTCACCACCTGCAGTAGTAACTATATATTCATCATCTTTCTCCTCATATTCAAATCCCTCTGAATCTATCTCATATACATCTTCTAAAACATTAGCTATTTTCTGCTCTAGTGTTTCTTCTTCACTAGTAGCTTCAGTAACTCTATCTTCTTCATCTGTTGTTTCATCTATTAAAACTTCAGATTCATCTAAGAAACTAGTTACTTGATCCTCTTCTTCTCTCTCCTCTATGATCTCTTCATTCTTGATCATATCAGCTTCTTCATCAGCTTGCATCTCCTCAATGATTCTTGTGTTACCTTCATCAGGCTCATCTTCCTCATCTGGACAAGAGCTCATATCATCATCTAACATTTCTCTTACAAGAGATGCAGTTTCAGATATTGTTTCCTCTACAGTCTTTCCAATTGTTTCTTCTATTTGCTGATCTAGATCTTCTTGAGTTGTTTCAAGATGTTCTATTTCATCTAAAAGATTTGTTTGATTTGGATCTACAAAGTTTTCTTCTGTCTCAACTTGTTGAGTCTGAGGAGTTTGTATTCCAAGAACTATTGGGTGTGTAAGTATCTTGTACTTGTTACAAACATAGTAATGAACAAGTCTTGAGTTAGCAATAGAATCTTTAGCATGTGTTTTCTTAAGTGCTACCTGGATGTGGTTATACAACGTCCATAGATTTTTCTCACCTGTTACATATGCATAAGATGGGGTTTTAAACTCTTGTTTAATAGTTGATACTTGTCTGATTGAAATCAAATCTTTAAAGTATAACTCAGAAACTAGAGCATAAAACTGTTCATCTGTAAACTCAATAGTCTTCATTGCTTCTTTGTGCTTTACAAGAGCATTGAATGCATTACCAGCTGCAGTAATTTGAGACACCATACAAGATTCAGCATCTTCTAATGCTGTACCCTTATGGATCCTGCTATAGTTTGCTGAATCACTTACTATTACTGCATCATTCTCATTGACAATAGCACCAATACCACATCTAAATCTGTTTGTCTTATCATAAGAGTTTACAAAATAGAATAGCATTGACATGTCTTCATCTCCACTGTGTTGGATTATATACTTACCTATAGCCACATCATTGTTATTATAAGCAGCATATAACTCTCTCTTTATTTCAAAGTTATTATTTTTAAACAGCTTTTCTAACTTATTCATAATGAACTGGTTAGAAATAACTGCATAAGTTTCCGTTGCTAGTGGCAACGGTTGATTCAACAACACACTCTTAGTTGTTGTGAAATCTGTTCTTCTTGTTATCATATTAAAACATTTTGATTTGTAAGTCAAACTTCTCTGGAACGAGAGCTTTTATTTCTTTGTTAATCTTTTCAATGTAGAATCTTTCATCTATATCATACTCATCCCACGGAATGTCTACATGCTCATTATAAACAGTTTGTAGCCATCTTCCTGCTTCTACTTGAATTACACGTTTATCTGATTTATTTTCTTTAATAATCTTACAACCTTGTTTGGATACATAATACCTGATTGTCTTTTGCATATCCTCACTGGTCACATCTCCATTAATAACACATGTCTGCTTGAACTGCCAATTGCCTTTTATTCTAACACCTGCACAATATTCAAATATGTTCCTATTACTCTTTATGTAGTCCTCTGGTTCAACACCATTTAGAAAATAATGATAAAGAGCTTTTGAAACTACCTGATAGCTTTTGTTTTTATGAAGAGCTTTTGGAAATTCAAATCTACCTTTGCATTTAGTCTTAGCGTGATAAGCTTTACCATCTTCTTTCTTAACAATACTTACTCCATCTTTAGATAATTTTTCATATTCATCAAGAGATATCTCTTTGTAATTATGAAGTGCTATGTAATTATTTACATCAGGCACGATCATCTTTAGATAGGTGTCATGTTCTAGATTTAGATTGGTTAAGTCCTCCCACTCCTTACATATGTCTAGATATTTTTCCTGCTGATTTTCAGGAATCATTGTTTCTAGACCATCTGTATTCTGCATGATTGGAATTGCACCTGGTACATTTTCTAGAAGCATAGCATATAACATCATAAGACTTAGCTGACCATTGATAGTTATACGCATTGTTAATTCTGGATCATAGAGAAAGCTATTCTCCTCATTACTTAAACCATAAGTTGCATTCAGTATAATCTTATATACATAGTTTCTAGGATCAGATTTAGGTATCTTCTTTCTTTCTTTGAAGAACCATTCATACTGCTCACAAAATATATCTTTTGGCAAGTGTGCTGGAGACCATTTATTTTGAATAGCAAGGTTTGGATAAAAGCTAGTAACATCTGATGACATAATAATCATACCATTACCTGACTCATATATACCTCTCTTTGCTCCATGTACACCACCAAGACCAAAATCTGTTTTAACACCTCTATATTTTATAGAGTGCTTAAAACTACCCTTAGTCTCACCATTGTAAATTACAAGATTATTAAACAGTTCTTTTAGCTCATTGAACTGAGTTAGATTTTTATCAAAACTTATGTAGTCTAGAAGCAAGTCTTTACAAACTATCTCCTGTCTATATGTCCTAAGATTTTTAATATAACCCTTCTTTGCACCTGTAGCCTTGCATAAGAAATACATAAATATTTCCTTTGATATCCTGGGCTCAGAAGCACTGTTTAAATTTATCCTATACTCTTTGGTTAAGTCTAATCTAAGTTTTATTTGTTGTTTTGATCTATTGTATATTTCCTTAGTACTCTTGACATCATTCCTACAATAAGATGCTACCATCTTTAAATCATCAATTGAATGTATGCCATCAGCATGATGAATAGGCATATCTTGTACATTATACCAATCCATAGAAAACTGTATCCACTTTAAGCTGGATCTTTTGGCTGGGTTGTCCCAGTGATTCAGCTTAAATATATCTATCTGTCTTATTCTTATTTGTCTTTCAGTGTACTCTTGCCACTCTTTTTTGTCTTGTCTATCTATACAATCCTGAGCTTTTCCATATATAGCATTTGCAGCTTCTTCTGCATCTAACTCTAATAACCCATCAGCATTCTTTATAATATACTGAGTTATTTGAGCATCAAAAGAGATACAGTTGAAACCTATGTGCCATTCATTAAACTGTATATTCTGCTTGAAGAAATCAATCAGGTCTTCTGAATCATTGCGGTACTTGCAAATTGTGAAAACCTTAACCTCATCTGTCTTATAATGTTCAAAGACACCTAAGAAACAATTCTTCAAGGTCTCATAATCATATACCCAATGATTCATATTAATAATGTTTAAAGCCAAAAAAAGGAGAGCTTATGCTAAACTCTCCTTCTATGTGCTAGACGGTTACTTTGAAGTAATGGGCTTCAAAGGAACACCTTTATCGTCTACAAGTGGAGTTGCTTCTGGAATAACAAGTTCTGCTTCATCTTTTTTAAAGAACTGCTCATAGTCATAACTGTCCATGTTTACAGCAAACTTCATAAGAAAATTCTCTTGTTCTTCTCTATCAATTAAGTAGTGTTCTTGGAGAACATCCATGGTAACTCTTTGCTCCTTGTAGGGAATGTTGTTTTGCTTTGGCTTGGTTGATTTTACTTTATTACCGTTCTCATCTAACCTAGGTACTAGTTGTAGATTTTGCTTTTGATTTTTGCTAATAACAACTAGCATATCTGTTAGAGGATCATATATAGCTTCTACATAGGGACAGCTTTCTACCACAGGCATAAGCTTAAAAGTTTTACTTTCTCCCCAATAAGAGGTATATAGACGCATATTTTTACCGTATTCTGCCATAATTATTTAGTTGGTTTATCTGGTAAATTTAAGTTAATAGTATCAGAATTCATAATTTTTATTTCTGCAGACAATACTTCAGTTGTCATCTCATTTGATTCATCTGTAAAATTAGGCTTTGAGCAGAGCTCTCCAACCTCATGTAGCAACTTAGTATCTACATTTAATAAATCAGAGTACATTGTAAAGTATTTCTCTGGATATAAATAACTCTCAATATATGCATGATGAGCACGATGATTTTTAAAGAAGTCAAGCACTGAGTACTTATAGCGAGGTTCTAATTTTGAATATTCCCCCTTTACTATTTTATCATAGTTTGACTTAGTATCTGTAAAATCAAATACATATGCTCCTTTATTATCCTCTAGTTGAATGAAATCATCAAATCTAAAATTATCTAAAAGCTTTTTGCTTTCAAAATGTTTAAATGTTGGATCATTCCTTAGATGATATACAGCAATTAATTTACAATCTTTAACAGTGTAGAGTCCCTCCCATTCCATATATGTTTGAATAGGAGTAACACTTACACCACGAGGAATCCCAAGAGTAGGATATAAAAATAATCTACTCTTTTGAACATAGTCTTTATATAAAGATTTAATTTGTATCATGTAATTTCAAGTTTAGAGTTTGACTAAACCTGTTATATACTCATACGGTAAATTATAATTCTTGTTCTTAATATGATACATAGCTTTCTCCAAAGCTTTACTTAAATCCTCTCTCCATCTGACCATTGTTTCTTCTGTCACTGGAAAAGCATACAAGTAATTGTACTTATCAAACACAATAAAATTAAACTTAACTGAATATTCTTCTGAATCTTCAATTAATTCAGAACACCAAGTACTAACAAGTATTTCATAAATAGCTGCTTGGAGATTATAGTTATAGAATTCAACTGTGTTCTCAAAGTCACTAAGAGTTTTACTTGTAGTCTTGAAATCATTTATGACTATCTCTTTATTCTTCTTATCAATTACAACGTTATCAACTATTCCCTTAAGAATAATTTCCTCCTCTATAATTTCTAATTCATTGAACACTGCTTTATCTTCACTTTCCTCTCCTTGTCCCAACAGATCCATAATGCCTTTATCTTGTCTGATGATTTCTATAGCATCAACACATTTAGCAAGTACTTCTGAATCTATTATGGTTTTGTCTTTACTGTTCTTTAGATGTTCAAAATAGTCAATTGATTTTGGTTCAATAATTTTGAGTGCTCTTTTTTCTTTGCTTACTTTTTGATGTAGATTGATTTCCTCTAGGTAATCTAATATCTCATCTTCAAAGTCAGCTAAACTAGATTTGGTTTTAATTTGCTCACCAGCTAATGGGTTTGAGCTTAGGTTAAGTCTTTCCTCATACAGCTTATGTATATGAGTAACTACTTTAATTGAATTTGGACTTGGTAATTCTGGAGTTGTTATGAACTTGTCATCAAATGCATCAGGTTCAAGTAGCAAGTTATGTATTATTGCACCTTCAACCAAATATTTCTCTGTTTTTATTTCCTTTTCCTTTAGGATATATTCTTTGTAAAAAAGCTGTGGATGATTAACTAGCTTATTTAGACTTGAATAACTGAAACAAAAACCTTTATCTAATATACGTTTTTGATTATTCTCCATCATCAAACGCTCCTTCCTTTGGTTCTATAGCTAAATCATAATACTCATTGTCACTAAACATTTTAGGCTTAAGTAGATCTATAAGCATGCTCATCTTTTCTTCTGTAAACTGATTCATTTTAATTAATGCTGCAGTAACATACTGCAAGTTAGCAGATGACCAATTGTCTGCAGAATATATCTGATCCCAGCTCCTGCCAAAACTATTGAACTTTTTAGTTAATGATTTAAAGTTTACATGATTCCTTGTTTTTGAACACTCTATTTCATTACTATGATTATAAAATAGCATGAATAAATAATGAAAGCTTTCTTCAAACTTAGTATTAGCCATTATCTCCATAGCTAATGTCACATTTGATTCATCTCTAGTGTTTAACATTTTACTAAGCTCTTCATACTTATTTTGATCTATAACTATAGCTTCACCTTGAATAAATGTACTTAACCAACCTATGTCATAAATCTTATCAAAGATAGGATCATTATCTTCAGCTGCGATTATATCTCTACCAAGCTTTTCACTAGGCACATAATATCCTTCAGCATAAGAATATCTTATACGATGATCTAACTGAGTAAGATTTAAATTAAAGTTATCACAAAGCAGTTTTATAATACTACTAGTGGATTCTCTTTCTAGTAACCAAGTTGCAACACCTTCATTATTAGATTGAGCTAACTTTTTAAAGTTCAGAATCTTATTGATATTGGCTGTAACACCCTCAACTTTATCTGATTTTGCAAGAAGTAAAAGTTCTGTAAACCATTTATCAGAAGCACCCATCTTTGTATATTCTTCTTTAACATAAAAGTTTGAGTTTACAAATTGGCTTGGTGAAAAACCATATATATCCCCTAAATCAAAGAATGCAGCTTGACTCTTTTCAAAAGAGTAAGTTATAGATGTTTTTTCTCTTACTTTAAATCTAGATAATGTACAATTTGGGCCTATAAATACAGGCTCATTAGCACCATCCCACTTCTTTTCATCATCTACTTTACGTAGAAAACGTTTTGACTTTTGTTCAAAGTGAGTTGAGCTATAAAGTTTTTTGTATTTGATATTTAATTCTCCAGCATCATCAATATATAATATTGTGTATTTTTTCATCTTCTTTCTATTAATAAAACATCAGGGGACACGCCATACAGTCCCCTGTTAATTAGTGATTAAGGCCTACTAAAATGTTTGATTGATTATTTTAAAGTCATTTCCTGCACTTTAGGATTAGTCAACATCTTTTGAAACTTAAGTTTATTTCCATTAATCAATCTTCTTACAATAATGTATTTAAGATCATCAGTAAATAAATCCTCATCGTTTACTAAGAAATTCAACCTGCTAATAACATCTCCTGCTACTGTGTTATTCTCTGCATAGTTGAGTATATAATTGACTACCCTTGTAGTTATAACGCTAGCTATATCTGCACGAAAGTCTTGTCCTCTACCTGTAGCTGATAATATTGAAGTCTTAACAGTTACGTTATCATCTCCAAACAATATCTGCTTTGGTGTTACTATTTTATCTAGTCTATTATTAATAAACTGAGTAAATAGTGTGGCTACTTCTGGGCCCACAGAACCCTCACCAACCATTTGTATCATTGGAAGATTGTCTTCAAATGATTTAAATGAACTGATGCAATTAAAGAATGTAGTTATACTTCTTGGATTAACTCTTTCTGATACAACCTCTGGATGCATTAGCATAAAGTTTATACATCTAGAATCTACATTCTCTTTCTCTGCCCACTCTGCCCATCTGTCACTAGAATACTTTAAGCTTGTGCTAACAAATCTAGTTCTCTGAGCTACGTCAATAGTATTAACTAAGTATTCTCCATTGTCTGGATTAGCTGTTAAAACTATGTGCCAGTCTTTAGGAAGCTTCCATGAGATATATTCCTGTCTGTCTACTAATTCCATAACAGCTTGAATAAATCTTATGTCAGCTCTGTTCCAGTCATCTAGAATCAAAATACCACCACCTTTTTTATCAGCAATCCATTCAGGTGGACAATAAGACATTCTCTTCTTACCAGTGAAAGAGAATCCTTGTTTAGCATACTCATCAGTTGCGTTCTCATCTACCCATACTGTCTTACCACCTGGAACCTCTTTCTTCTGAAAAGATACCTTTCCATCAGCATCAGTAACCTTTACCATTTTAGTTTTGGTTTCTCCACCTTTAGACAATTGAAACTGTCTAACTGGAAAACCAACTAGGTCACCTAGCTCTTCAATCTGTGCTAAATTAAGCTTGACAAAGTTTAAGTCATACTCTTTAGCAAGTTGCAACGCTATACTAGTCTTACCAAGACCAGAATCTCCAATGATTTCTGTTGATACAGGAACCTTTCCTGTATTCTGTATATATCTATTATTTGTTATTATGTGATGAAGAAAATCCTTCATCTCTGCTGAGTCTAAATTAATTTGATTCATAGTTCTAATTTAATTACGCTTCCTGGTAAATTTTCATTCATATTTGAAACACTAGATAATACCCATAGAATATTACCTTTTGCATCATGGGGTGTAGATGCTTCTCCATCTGTGAAATAGAATAAGCAACTATATTTATTTAGGTTTTTGTTATAGTAATCTATTACTGGCTGAAAGGATGTACCTCCTCTACCATGTATCTCCAAATCTTTGTTGGGATCAAACTCTCCAATATACGAAATAGCAGTATCACATTCAACTATTGTTACATCTGTTCCTGTCTTGTTAATGTGATATAATTCATTAAAGAATTCTTTAAGCTCATCTTTATTAACAGAACCTGATGTATCTATTGCTGCAAGTACATGCTTTTGCTTTTTGATCTTTAACCCTGGAAAATCTGGAAGTCTTTTGTTGAGCTTTCTTCTAGATTTCTTAGTGTAAATCTTAGTAGACTTCCCTACAAATCTTCTCATATAACCTTTCCAATCAAACTTAGGAGGAATTATAATAGATAGCTTTTCAAGTATTTCTGCTAGCTCTCCTGGTATGTTACCTGGATTAGACTTCTTGACCTGTTCTTCAATTTCTTTAAGAATATGTCCTGTCTGAGCTTGTATCATTTTCTTAGTAGCTTCATCTACATTTTCCATGTCTTGCCAATCATGATCTGGTACAATTATTTGTGTACCATCAGGAAGAGTGCATGTTTGATCTCCATTATCCATTGCATCACAAATGATTACAACTGGGTTTGGGTTATTACAATTAGTATTACACTGCTTCATGAGCTCATCATAATAATACTGAGTACCAGCCTTTCTTTTCAGATTCATAGCTGCAAACTCTGGAGAATCTATATCTACTCCACCTTCAGGTAACCACTCAGGTTTTATGTACTGATTAATCTCCATATCCATTGCAATGTTTCTAACTCTAGCATCAGTTAAATGATTATAGTCAGTCAAATGAAAAAATGCAATATGAAGAAGCTCATGTTTAAGCAAGCCTTTCTGATGATCACTAGACAAAGATGACCAAAACTTTGGACTGATTCTTAAATCATAGTTTATACCATTTAGACATACTCCTGCTGTTCCTATGTTATCCTGCCATGATTTATTTACTGTAAGTAGAAATAAACCATAGTAGGGTTCATCAAACATCAGATCTTTACATACTCTTGCTAAGCTATCTTTAAGCTCAGCTGTTGAATAAATTTTATCTGCTAAATCTTCCATCTAAAGTTATTTTTATATCCTCAATAAAATCTATTTGAACGTTTTCTAGATGATGTAGAATTCTTTCTTCTATATATTCTTTTACAACGTCTGTTTTATCAGGATTGGTTTTGTGTGTTATCTCCAGGATCTTTTCATATGTAAGAGCATTAGAATGAATTTCTCCTACATGCTTTACAAAGCTTGGAAAATGTTCAGTATAATACTTAGTATTAATATTTGTATACCTTGATTCTTTTATAGCAATCAATATATGAGCTACGTTTTCTTTAAAGTTAAGCTGCTCCATTGTTTCAAAGGCTACTACTCTGTCTTCCTCATTAACACTACTGAGCATCTTTCTAACTCTTTCTATTTTATCTTTAGTTAATATTACTTCCATTAGTCTTGTATTTTTTGTGTTCTTAGCATCCACTCTTTAGGAGTGTTTAAATTATCTATCCACTCTTTAGCAGATGGTATGTGACCATAACAGTCTTCTTTAACATGTTGCTCTCCAACATATCTTGTATATACAATTTTGTCATCTGAGTTAACAAAGGATTTACCAAATGTCTTTTCACATTCAAAGATTCCTTCACTGTGATGTCTGAATAGTCTGTGCTTACTATGACCTATCCAAGCCTTAGTTTCATCAAACCATTCATGTATTTGTAAATAATCTTCTGGTACTCCTCCCCACTTTCTAACTGAAGATTTTGCATGTTCCATTGGATGTGCCATAGTTAAAATAGTTCTCCAGATTTATATTCAGTTTCTTCAGACATATACCTAAACTTGGCATCTATATAGTACTCTGTAGATAGCAAGTCTATAACCATGAATCCATAACCACCATCATTATTATACCAATCACCAATCCCACTTAGAGCATTGTAACCAAAATCTTCAAGGAGCTTTCTATCTTCCTCATTAACTTTAATTTCTGTTATTGTGCGTGGTAAAATCCAAATTCCATCAAAATTTTCAACTAATTCTTGTATATAATCCTCTGGTAGATTATCCCACCCCATATGTTCCATAGCTGATTCTAAATTGAATGCATATATTCCTTCAATTGATCCATCATCTCCAGAGCCATCATAGGTTATATATACAAACCTTATGTTTTTATTTTCTAGGCTTAGGAGACCTGAAAATTTTTCTAATTTACTTCTTGTGTACATCATCTTTACATCTCTTATAAAATTTACCTAATATGTTAGAGTTCAGATATTTATCATCCTCTAACACTTCATATTTAAACTGAGCTTTAACTTCTTCATAAGTTAGTTCAGCTTTGCTATAGCATATCTTAAGTATATGTCTATCTACATTTACACCATCTTTATGAGCTTGTTTTATCACTTCATTGCTGCTATAATAGTTCTGATATGAGAGTTTTTTAACTATCTCATACTTCTTTTTACGCATGTCTGTCATAGCTGCAAGAGCTTTCTTCCCAAACTTCTTTTTACGGTTTGAATAGAAATTCTTTTTGCCTATGTAAGACTTTACATCTCCATCTATTTCAACAGTCATTAGATAGATAAAACCATATGCACCTTCAGGTATCATATTATCTGTAAACTCAACAGGCTTTTTGCCATTGTGATATCTCCAACTCATGGTATGTTTTTTATTGTTCCTGTTAAAGCTTTTGTTAGCAGAGGATATAAATGTATTCTTACATTGTTTATCCCATGAGCTTCTATTGAGTCAGATAAATCCTTCTCAAGCTTTAAGCGAACTGATTTTATTCTATATTTATTTTTGTATTTCTCCATAGATCTAATACCAGGGACATCATTATCAAATAGAGTACAGACTTTATCATATCTGTCTATGTATTTTTCCATTATGTTTTCTGGTATCAGAGTGTTTTCACTTTCAGGTGCAATAGCTTCAGCATTTTTAAATCCTAGCTTATCAAAAGCCATTACATCTTTTAGAGAACTACATATGACCAAATAAGGCTTGTCAAAGGTCAGTTGATCATGACCGTGTATATAGCTGCTTACTTTTATAAACTTGCTTTTTTCAGTCATTGGTTGATATATCTTGTATAGAACGCCCTTTTTAGTAAAGTAACCATACAAATACAAACCATTTATTGACATTGTCCCATCATCATTAGACATTTTATAGCCTTTTAAGGGAGTCACGTTATATTTCTCAAGAGTCTTTGAATCAATTCTATAATTCATCCAATACTTCTGATCATATATTGTCCAATTTCTAAGCTGGTATTCTGAAACTTTATACTTGTTACGCACTTTAAACTCTTTAATGATATGTGTACCATTAGTTAGAGTATATTGATTGTAATCAGATATAATCTTCATTATAGCTTGAGTTGCTTTTGGATAATTGAATAACTCTTTTACAAGGTTTACGTGATCACCACCCTTATCTGCAGAAAAATCTTTAAACATATACTTTCTCTTGGTCATTGAGTAATACACGCATAAAGATGGATTTCTATCTTTATTTCCAAACACGGATTTGATTTTTACATCTTGTCCTGATAACTTTTCAGGAAGGTTTAGATAATGTTCAAATACCCATTCAATTGGAACTTCAGATAGCTCTGATACTATAGTAACTGTTCTGATCATAGTATAAAGCATAAAAAAGGAGATGCTATCAGATAACACCTCCTTTTTGGGTTAAGTTTAACGTTGGCTGAAACATTAAACACTCATCTTATAATTCAAATTCAGTAGGTACATCATTAGTTTTACCAAATCCTTCTACCTCAGCTGGCTTTTGTGCATGATCAATATGCTTATCAGCATCAAACTCTAGCACTTTATCAGAGTCTTTACTGAATCCAATACCTTCTTTGCTGTATTTTGGGAGATGTAAATCATAAGCTATGTAATTAGACTTATTATAATACTCCTTACCACATACACAAAAGTGCATGTACTTATCTTTATATGGAGCATTATTGTTGAAACCCTCTATAAAGTCCTCAATTGTATCATACTTCTGATCAACTTTCTTCCACCAAGCTGTAAGCTTTAAGTTCTCACATAGATTCTTCATCACTTTCATGATTTCATTATCTCTGCTGATCTCAATACCTGACTTAGTTGTTGCATCTCTATATGGCCACTTGCTAGCTTTTACTCTACCAACTTGACCTTCATATCTACCTCCTTCTGGGTTATCTCTATCTAGTAGAAAACCCTCAAAATTATCACTTGGTTTCTTTGTTTCAAGATTCAATATCAAATAGTAACCATTATCAGCTTCAAGAAAAGAAGGCTGGTGTAACTCAATACTATTGAGCTTTGCTTCCATATTTCCTGGTTGAATTGTTTTGTTTACGAAGTCTGAATCTCCTCCTGTTTTTACATCTTTTGTACTTAATCCCATGATTTTGTTAATTAAATATTAGTATTAATCAATATAAACTTTGTCCCAGTAAGTTGACAAATTACCCTTCTCATCCATTTCAGAGATAACTATTTCCTTATTTCTTAGGTGTTGAGATCTAGCACCACAGGTGACTGTATCATCTGTTTTGAAACTAAGAATATTTTGATTGCCTTTTCTATAAAGATAACCAATTGCATCTGATTGTGAAGAAATAATTCTTTTTATTTTACCAGTCAAATCTAATTCCATTGAATTTACATCATTTCCATTCTTGTCTAAGACAATGTCTTTAACGTGTCCAACAAGTATTATTCTTGGACTTAATGTTTTAACGTAGTCAATGATTTTAAAGAAAGCCTGTCTTAAGTAACCATAACCCTGGCCATTTGGTAGATTGATTATACTCCCGTACATGTTCTTACCACTCATTACATCTAGATTCCCATCCTTGTCTTTCTTGAACCAATTCTTTCCAATTGGTTGTCTTGCATATAGAACCTCAGCATATGGCATACACATAGATTCTAGTGCTGTTATTGTATCAAGAGCAATATAATCATATTTATGATCAGATTCTCTTATAGCTTTTCCAATTTTTTGTATGTCTTCCCAGCTGTTTGCTTTTATCTTTAATGCATCTAAGTAATCAGATCCATCTTCAGTATCTATAAGTAAACAGTTATCTAAGCCTGCAAGCAAAGCTGACTTACCAACTTTTGGCTTTGAAAAAATAATAAGATTCTTGGGACTTAGAGTCTTAGCTTTTACTTTCTTTGTAGGTAATTTAATTTCTGTATCACTCATTGAATTTTTCTTTTATTAAGTTGTTTAACCATTCTTTATTACTTACAGGTAGCCTCCATTCAATAGCAGCTTTGTCACGTATAGTTAACTCACTGATTGGTTCATCATCTTTAATTTCTTCAAAGAGTGCTGTTTGACTACTTGTTCTTATTTTACTTTTCTTTTGAATTACATCAACCTTTTCTATAGGAATCAGTTCAGCAACTGGAATCCAATATCTTTCTGATATCATACCCTCTGACTCTTGAATATGATATTCATCTTCAAAGTGTGGGTTCCATTTCCATAAATACAATACTCTGTCTGGATCTTCAGACTCAACATCTCTACTTACAAATTCTGTATAGATGTCCTTGCCACCTGCAAGCTCATTCTTAAAGAAGGCAAGAACTCTTTCATCTCCTCCTCTTGGAACATAAGCCATCTTAGGTATGTATTTAACTGAATCATAGTCAAGGTTGTTAGCATCAAACGTTTTCATATGATGCTTCTTTAGCTCTGCTACTTTTTCTTTTCTGCTAAGTTTTACTTCTGACATATTTATTCATTTAAAATGTTTGTACTTTTTTCTGTTGACATCCTGGTGTAGCCATGTCAACAACTTTCATTTGATCATATACTGCTTTGAAAAAACTCATTCTAGGATCTCCATTTCTAACTTTAAGAAAGTGCCACGCTAAAACTGAATCATCTGCAATTATATATCTATCTGGACCATAGTATTTTATATACCTTTGGGCAGGTCTATTCATACCAATAACCATATCTGCATGCTGAACTAAAGCATCTCCACCTAGAATATCTGATTCTAATATGTAATTCCCATACTTACCATCTTCATTTCTCTCAGGTCTATCTGTGTCTCTCTTGAGTTGCGATAAAAAAAGAAAAAGACAAGGAAATTTCCTCTTCAGTTCTGTAGCTGCCTCCCCTAGATTATATAACATGTCTGTTTTAGTGGACTCATTCTTTGCTTTCTTTAACAAATAACTATGATCTAATGTGATTAAAGTCTTTTTATACTCTACTCTATCTCCATCTCTCATCTCTGAGTGCTCTTTCATATAATCACTTACACAATTATAGAACTCGTTTACACTTGTAGGCTTTTCTACTATATCAACAGGGTTCTTTACTTGTTTTTTTGCGTATTCAAAACACTTTTTAAGCTCTGCATCTGTTAATTTATGGTCTTTATCTGCACTACATATATGCTTATATGATTGATTAATTACACTTGAAAACTCTCTAACTGCAGATGCACGAGAAAGCATCTCAAACTGAAACTCTAATATCCTCATATCAGTATTAGGATTTAGTTTGAAAGCTTCTCTTACAATCTGGTCTTTTACTAGAGTTTTACCTGTGCCTGGTCTACCTCCTATAACAATCATATTGTGCCATTCCCAACCACCAACACCTGCATCATTTACCTTTGGCCATGGTGTTTTAAAGCTAGTAATGTTGCCATTCTTGCGGTCAGCAAGATACTTAAGAGCTTCTTGGTAGCTCTCTTTCTGACTCTTCCACATGTGAATTATTATTAAGGTTTGAACTCTCTCTTTCTATCTCTGCTTTATCTAGTATAAATATATGAAATTTACTGAACAAATGATAAATAATTATCATTAAAATGAACCTCCCAAAGCTCATTTCTAGGATAAAAATGTCTATTGTCAAGTAAGTCAAAAATATTATGGCTGCATGTGATATAAGTCTTATAGATAGGTCTGCTATTTTTTGAGCTTTTGTCATACTACTTTGCTTTTAAATTTAGCATCATCTTGAAGATCAGTCCCTGTGATTAACGCATCACAATAATCAGCTAGGTCTGAGCTAAAAGTTCTATCTGCTTCTTGTTTTCTTATGAAATACTGAGCTGTTCTCATGTACTTATAATTATTCTGTTCAAACTCCCAGACATAATTAGCTGTGGCTTGAAGAATAGTTTCCCAGTTATAGTCATTATTTAGAAAGAACCATCTAAATGCATTTTCACAATTGGATGGGTTAGATCTAGCTGCTTTACCACTGGGTAACTTTTTATTAGGGAATAACTCCCTGTATGCTTTAATTTTTTCTTTGTAATCATCTCCTAGTATCTGCAGGGATGTTTTCTTTTTCTGTACTGTAAAGAGCCTTTCAACAGATTGGATAAGCAACGCTCCATCTGATGATATTTCATTGTCTTCATTTAGAAAACCTTTTATCTTTAACGTCCTCATATTTAGGTTGAGATTGATATACAATGGTGTTGTAGACTCTTTAATACAACAGAGTAAATAATACTCATCAGGACTTAATTCATGTGAAGATATCTTATTGAAAATCTCCATTTGCTTTAATAATTTCTTGTTTGGCATAGGCTTGTTGATTTTGGTAATAGCTTTAATTTATGTATATTATAAGAAATAAATCACTATGAAACGATTATTTACAGATGGTTTAATAACCACAATTATTGGTGTATTGCTAATGGCTGGTGCAGTTTATTTGTACATGTCAAAAGATCACACTTCAATGGAAGCTGCTGAGCTTGGAGCATTAGCACTAATATTTTTAAGATCTAAAGACTCCTTGATTGGATTAACGCCCAAGAAAGAAGCATCTTAGATGAGCAAGGCATATTTAATAATAGCCTTACTTTGTTTAGTTATAATTATAGAAACGGGAATCCTTTTATGGAAACCCGTTTCTATTGTTGATAGCTTTGATGATTCACAATTAAGGAAAGATATAGAAGACAAAAATCAACAGATTGACTTTTGGCAACGTGAAACAATAAGACTATCAAAATCTATAGACTCTCTTGGACGCTTAAATGACAGCTTAGAATCACTTGAACCTGAAATTATACATCATTATCATGAAATATATAGGGATATTAATAATTCTACTAATGCAAAACTTGACAGCATCATACGCTCAAACTGGTGATACAGTAACCTGCTATAACAACGAGGAGATGCAAAAGATTGCTACCAGGGTTGTTAGAGCTAAGGAGTGTGATACTCTTTTAAACTTAGTTAAAAGAAGGCTTGATGCTAATAGACATCAAATAGAAGCTATGGATGAAATGTTATCTGCCAAGGATTCCATTATTGATCTGTCTAAAAATGTTATAACTACCAAAGAGCAAATAATAATTGGATTGAATATTGAAATTGATTCTCTAAGAAAGAATGAAAAGAAGATTAAGAGGAGAGAGTGGTTAACGAGAGCTGGTTTGATTGGAGCTGGAGTTGCTATAGTTGTAATGTTGTTGAGTAGGTGATGCTTTGATGATAGTAACAAAGCCACATAGTAACAGAAATTAAAAGTTTTCTATTACAAAATTTCTAGGTGCTACTTGCATAGGTTTACCAAAGGTTAATACTGTTGTTTGATTATCCATTAGTAAGAGTGTTTGTTCTGTTGTATCTCTTGAGAATCTTATTGGCTTATCTGAAAGGTTTACAAAGTAGGTGTAATCACTAAACCAATATCTATAATAATCATCAGCCATATTTATCTCATAGGGTATATTACCACCTAGAGGGTCACATAGTATCTCATCATTATTTTCTAGATATCTATGAAGAGGTAGAGTGTGACATTTAAAGTCTGTATAGTTATGGTTTTCTTTATTAAACTCATAACAAGCAAACATAAACTCTGTCACATCCCTTGACCTTTTCATTTTATTAACTAGTTCTTCACCTAAATCATCTGGAGCCATTCCTCCATTCCACTCATCTGTGAAAGCTATCTGCATAATATTATCTATAACATGAAAACAATATGCACTACCCCTGGTCATAATCACTCCCTTCATACTTTTCAGCAGCATGTTGCTGTTTAGCATCCTCATACGCATTGTTAAACTTCTCAATATATTCAGCTACAATCTTATGAGCAAATTCAATATCATTTGTCATAACTGCAGTGCCTATATCATCAGATATACAATAATACTCTTCTTCTAACAAATCAATTTGATTATCATCAAAGTATTCATATATACCTTTGTTTGGATCTTTCATCATATCATCAAACCTTGTAGTTATAAGTTTTATGATTCCTATTAACATATCCCAACTTTTGTCATATTCAAATGACCCTAAACGGAAAGCTAATGATCCTTTTGTAAGTCTCTCAGTTTCTTCATTGTATTTCCAGCCTTTAAACTCAGCTATTAATATGTTTCTTTCATCTGTTGTCATAATTAGTCCTCCTTCTTTTTGTTATATTCTTTAATAAATTCTACTACTGCTTGGTATCTTACGTCTATATCATTAGATAGTAAACAATCATCAAAGTATCCTATCTTACCTATATTGTCCTCTAAATATTTATCTATCTTTTGAGATACTGGCATCAGCCAATCCCATGAGGTGTGGTAATCTACTCCATTAGGACTATAAGGGCTACATACATCTAGTTTATCCCATTCTTCTTTTATGAATAGCTCATGTTGTTGACTGCTTACAGGTAGATTTCCTTCGTCATCTCTGATAATTAGTCCCATAAATTCTGCTATTAGTTTATTGTTCTCAAGCAATTCATTTTCCTGTCTTGTCTTGATTCCTTTTGCTACGTTTTTATTTAGTGTCATTATTATTCTTCTTATCTTTTTTGTTTAAATCATCTAGCATAGATAATGCAGCAAAGAGTATAACTAGCATAAAGAATATCATAAATCCTCCAAACATGTTCTATTCCTCCTTGTCCTCTTTATTTGCATAAATTTTTACAAATGCCCATAGTATTGCAGCTGTTATAAAAACAGCTATACCTAATACTATGAGGTAAAATCTATATACCTCTAGCACATCAATATCTTGCATAATTTATCAAATTTGTATTGTATTTACATTGGTTCTATTTTAATTCCAAATAATGGATACTTTTCAAGAAAGCCTGATTCCTTTAATGCTTTATTTAAGTCATCTGCTACTTCTTTATGGTTTAAAAAACTAAAAACTTCAATTTCATACCAATCATTTTCTTCTGGTTTTCTTCTTGCTAAATTAGGATTACTTGTTATCCATTCTTTTGCCTCTTCTATTTTTTGACAAGGAATGTTTTTCCTTTTAAATGTTTTAGTTGTTGGCATCTTCTTAATTTATTAGATTTGTATTGTATTTAGTTAATAATGATGAGAGAGTGTCTTGCATGCAATTTTGCAATATAATCAGGTGGTGCTGATGGCTAGGCACTCTCTTTATTAGAATCTTTTAACTGTTTAATCCTAGCTTGAATTACTTTAGTATAGTTGCATTGATC
>Ga0208794_1000573_pt1 | contig 22813 bp, 14 predicted proteins | sample 32_taG_FD_184106 | JGI IMG/M metagenome (GOLD analysis project Ga0208794, IMG submission 184106) | Marine viral communities from the Gulf of Mexico - 32_GoM_OMZ_CsCl metaG (SPAdes) (version 2) | ecosystem: Environmental > Aquatic > Marine > Oceanic | place: Atlantic Ocean: Gulf of Mexico... | reverse complement strand
AATCCTCGTAGAAATGGTTTTATAGATGATGACGCAAAAAGAGGTGTTATGGATGCATTAAAAAATATAGGTATTGATACGACAAATAAAACTATTAATGTTATAAATGATAGAAAATTTACTATAAAATGAGAAAAAATATAAAAACAATAAACGAAGAGATTGATAGAATAAAATCTTTATTTACCGAAGAAAGATTATTTGGTAATCTTGTGGAAGAAGAAGAAGATCCTTTCTCTAAAAAAAGTGCGAGAAAAAGTAAAAAAGCACAAACAAAAGATGATAAAGATATTGCGAAGAAAAAAGAAAAACGTGATAGTAATATAAAAAAAGACAAAAGACAATATAGGAGAGCGTTAAGTAAATTTTGTAAAAAGGAAGTTGGTAAATTAGTTAATGTTTTTATTGATAAAAAGAATAGGTTAGAAGTAAAACCAAAAGGACTTAGTACGACATGGAACGAATTATTAAAAACATATAAATTAAAATATCCTACCGAAACAAAAGTTTCAAACGATGAAGGAAAAGAAAATTTTAAAACGGAGGAAAAAACTTATTCTGAAGTTCTACAAGGATGTTCAACGGCATTTAATTCTGAAGAATTAGGAATTAAGTCTTACGCAGGTAAAGCACCAAAAGACATATTACAAATATTAATAGGGGTTACTGATACTACAAAAAGTACTGATGAAAGAAATAAATTGTTTATTAATTTAGAAGGTGGTGTTAAAGAAAAAGTTAAAGATGTTACAGGTATAGATACATTAAAGGCAAAATTAAAAAGTATTGGGGCATCAACATTTAAGAATGATAAAAATCTTACCGCAGGTGAACTATTTGTTAATTTAGATAAGGACGGATTTGTATATTTAATAAAACCAACAGGTAAGTTTACACCAGTAAAAGAATTGGTTGGTGGTAAATTTGGTTTGTATGATGATTTTAAAAAGGGTATTGAAGTCGCAGTACAAGATTTAAAAACTAAAGTAGAAAAAGAAAGTGCGGAGTTAAAAGATAAATTACCAGATAGTTTAGATGGTATTACATTTATAGATAAGAAAAAATTTAGATTACCTAAACCTAAATAGAATGAAAATAAGGTTATCAGAAGGACAATATAAAAGAATATTTTTAAATGAAGATTATACATATTGTAATATGCATAAGGGAGATTGGTCAAATTCTTATCAAGCACCAAGAAGATACATCTTAAAAGACCCTTTTAAAGATGGGTATGATTATCAATGGAAAATTTGGGATGATTGTTCTAGATCATGGATTCGAAGAAAAATAAAATATAGAGACGAAAACTCATGGGATTTACATGACAAATCACCAAATGTTGATATGTGGGGGGAGGTATTAAATCCTAGTGCGAATGATTGGAAAAAAATAAGTGATAGGTTACATAAATATAAAAACGATTATTGGAAAAAAAACCATTCTCCTGAAGCTAAATATAAACAACGTTTTAATGAAGATGAGATAGAATTTAGACTTATAAGTTATTTACAAACTTGGGATTTATTGGATGGAATTGGTTTAAATGTTGACGGAATAATACCTTATAAAAGAAATCAGAAATTTACTGATATTAAGGATATACCATCAAATAATTATTTAATGGCTAGGACTGCAATAAATGCTATGAAATATTTAAATGATTTAATTTCTAATAAAGTAAGTGCTAGAGGAATGAGAATATGTGTTACTAAAATTGATATGTGTAAAGGTGCTGCTTATGTAACATCTAACACATATAGTAGAAATTTAGCAAATATTATATCAAGTAAAAAAGTAGGTAAATACCCAGCTTCATGGGTAGTGGAAGATAATGGTTTTTCATATAAATGGGGTAAAATTGTTGAAGATTTAGAAACTAGTTTTAAAAGGGATGAAAATAGTTTTAAAAGTAGTCTTTTTACGGATGGATGGTGGATTTATTTTACTACCGCATATGGTGTTAGAGCAAATAATAATTTTACTCAATTAGTTAATATTATATTAGGTATTACGTCATCTGACATTGCAAAAATAGAGACTATCAATAAATACAAAAAAGGGACTTCTATTTATGATATACCAAGTATTATAAGTGATTGTTTTACTGATTATCATTGTATTTTAGATATTGCATCTATTGCGACTTTAGCAATACCAGGTATCGGATTAGCGGTTAGTGCTGGTTTAGACTTTATAAATGCTGCATCATATGGGGTAGAAGGATTGACCGCTAAAGATAAGGCAAATAGAGATGCTGCGTACTTAGCTGGGTGTTTAACATTACTGGGTGGATTACTTGGTGGTGGAATTGGTCAGACTAGGAAAATAATTAAAGCGGGTAAAATGAACCCAAAAATTTATCAATATGCGGATGAAGTTATGACTAAAATTAAACTTGAGATACCAAACGCGAAAAATTTAAAAAATATTGATCCTACTAAGGGTAATGTATTACAAAGAAGTTTTAGTAAAAATAAAATGGACGAAACGTTGGCGAAAATATATAAAGAAACTCAGGAAAAATATGGTTTGAAACAAAGTGAGATGTTAGTTGCTCACGACTTATTAAGGGATTTAAGTAAAATTGATCCTTCAGTTGCTCAAAAGTATACTGAAGCTTTAAATGCCATTGAGGGTAAAATGAAGGGTTCTATTGAAAAAGGTAATTTATTACGTTTGGGTAACGATAGTAAATTCCAAAAGACTCTTATAGAAAATAATGGTGATATAGTTACTGCATTAGATAAACATTTAAAAAAGGTAGCAAAAAGAGAAGCAGTTATGGAGGCAACTCTATTTGTCGCATTAACAAATGCAATGGGAAACCCATCTGTCCAAAAATGGATTGGTCAAAAATATAATTATATTAAACATATGAATAGAACTGATATTCGTGGTATGGTAGAAAAAGAAGGTTATGATTGGGCAACAACAAAAGAATTGTTTGGTTCTGATGGTAAAGTTAATGATAACACATTACTAAAAAAGGCATGGTTAAAGGGTTGGAGACCTTGGCCAGAAGGAATAGATAACGTTACTGCGGAAGATGTTGCAATAGGTTTTAGATGGTTATTGGATAACCCAAAATATCAAACAAAAACATTTAAAAACACTATTGGACAACAATATGGGAATACTAAAAAACAAAGATATTCGGTAACCCCAGAAAATGAAAAAGATAAAGAAGAAGGTGTAATTTATATTGATAACAATTCTCCCATAGATAAAAAATTTGTTGATATTATTAATAATACCGATAATTCTGATAATATTAGTATAGAAGGTCGTAAATTATCACAAACCTCTAGTTTATAATATTTATATATTATAAAGTTTAAAATAACTTAAAATGAAAATTATATTAACAGAACATCAATATAAAAGAATATTTTTAAATGATATTCAAAAAATAGATAGAGTTTATATTAATGAACAAAAAGATACTTATGATCCAAAAACTAGAGAAGACTCTCAATGTTATGGTAGAGCTTGTGATAGAGGTAGGTCAAAATGGTCGAATTGTTATCAGAGTTCTGCAACCGTACCTTATTGGTATACATTGAAAGATCCTTTTGGTGATGGTTTTGATTATCAATGGAGACTGTGGGCAGATTGTAGTAGAAGATGGATTAGAAGAGGTGTTAAATATAGAAATGAGGGTAAAGATTTATATAGTAAATCTACAGATACTAGTTTTAATGATGTTAAGGATATTTTTATCGATAACCATAATGATGAGTTAAATCAAAAATTATTTAGAGAGAAAGATAGAGACGTTAAAAAAAGAAGACAGAAGTTAATTGACGAACACAACAGATACAATAGTTACGACTATAAAATTAAAATATTCAGACAGACTGTCAATGAGTTGAAAAAAATGGGCTTTGGTGGTATGAGTAATGTAGGATATAGTGGTGGTATTATACCATACGATGAAGATGAAACTTTCGGTGGGAATGCAAAAGCCGTACCTACAATGAATAGATTATATGCAGAAACCGCCATTAGGGCGATGAAATATATTAATACGCTTCAAGATAATAAAGGTATTTTACAAGGTGGTTTAGGTGACGGTATTGTTTGTGTCACCGATTTAGGTACTTCATGTAAGGGTTCTCAACCTTATATAACAACTAAAAATTTTAGTTTAAACTTAGCAAAAATATTAGCTGGTTCAGGTGTGGGTGTTAGAAAAGATTATCAAGGACCAGAAGTTCCATATCCAGCATCTTATATAGTTATGTTACATGGTTTTTATTTTGACTACGGTAAAATTTATCAAGATTTAAAAGACTCTTTTAAACGTGATCCACACGCAGTTAAAAGTTCTTTATTTCCTGATGGGTGGTGGAACTTTTTTACACAAGCATATGGGACAGGTGGTAATGAAGGTATATCAAACTTTAAAAATACTACCAATATAATTAGACAAATAAGTGCTAGTGATATTGTTGGGGGAAAAATAGAAACATTAAATCAATATAGTAAAGGTGGAAGTTTATGGAGTATTTTAGGTGATTGTTTTACAGATTATCATTGTATTTTAGATATTGCATCTATTGCGACTTTAGCAATACCAGGTATTGGTTTAATCGCCAGTGCGGGATTAGACTTTATAAATGCTGCCGCATATGGTTTGGAAGCTTCATCTGCAGAAACTGTTGAGGAGAGAGATGCGGCTTTAATTGCGGGTGGTTTAACTCTATTTGGTGGTATGATGGGGGGCGGTGTCGGACAAACAAGAAGATTATTAACTAAAGGATCTAGAAATCCTAAAATATATAATTATGCGGATGAAGTTATAAAAAGAATAGATAATGAATTACCTAAATTTAAAAATGTACCCGATGCTTCACAAAGTAAAGAAGTCGCTAAAATTTACAAAGAAACTGCAAAAAAACATAAATTAACAAATAATGATATTTTAGTGGCACATGACATTATAAAAGATTTTAGTAAAATAGATCCTTCGGTTGGAAAACTTTATACTGACGCACTTAAAAAAATAGATGGTCCATTAACTAAAGTACAAAGAGCTAATCTAACAAAATATGCTAGTGAATCTAAATTTCAAAAATTGGTAGAAAAGAATGGTGGAGATGTGGTTACGTCACTTAATGAATATTTAAAAATGGTCGCAAGAAAAGAAGCGGTTATGGAGGCAAGTTTATTTATCACATTAACTGAAGTTATGAAAGAACCTGAAGTACAGAAATGGGTAGGAGAGGGTCTTTTAAAAGTTAAAGCAACTGTAAATCCTACAGTTAGAAACATTGTACAAGCAGAAGGTTATGATTGGGCAACAACAAAAGAATTGTTTGGTTCTACTGGTAGTGCTAAAGATAACACATTATTAAAAATGGCATTTAAAGATGGATGGAGACCTTGGCCTAAAGGAAAAGAAAAACCTACTGAAGAAGATATTGCAATAGGTTTTAGATGGTTGTTGGATAACCCAAAATATCAAACAGAAAAATTTAAAGGGGGAATTGGTCAATATGGGAATACTAAAAAACAAAGATATTCGGTAACTCCAGAAAATGAAAAAGATAAAGAAGAAGGTGTAATTTATATTGAAGATAAAGAAATTGTTGATATTATTAATAATACCGATAATAATATTAGTAGTGAAGAATCGAAATTATCACAAAACGCTAGTTTATAATATTTATATATGGAAGATAGAAAAGAAAAAATATTAAAAATAAGGAAAAAGATACAAGACTACAATAAATTTATTTTAGAATATGGTTTTAATGAAGAAAGGGACATATTTATTAATGAAGACATATCTAAAATTTTAGACGAATTAGATGAATTAGAAAAAGAAATTAAAAATGAAAAATAATTTACTTACAGAAATAAAACACATTAAACATCTCATGGGGTTAATAAAAGAAGATTCCAATGATGATTGTGAAGATCAATTAGAAAAATCTGGTTATGTAGTTTATACTCCTGAAGAACAAAAAGATAAAGTAGAATCTTGTGACGGAAAGACAAAAATTAAGTGTGTAAAAAAGTGGATGGAAGATAATGGGGTTGACTCTAATAAATATAAAACAGATATATATAAAAACCTATGTTATCTTTATTATAAATCTGATGATATGATAAAATTAGGTACTCAAGAAACACCAGATAAAAATTGGATGTTTTGGGAAAATGGAGATATTACACATATTAATACATTCAGCGATGCACAAATTCCCGACGCCGCAAAACCAGAAAAAAAATATGGACAATACCAATTTAAGGGTAAGTTTGAGTGTGATGGTACTGACATAAAAATAACTAATATGAATTATTTAGGTTCTTATATTGTAGACAAATATGGTGAATTAATTAAGGGGGTAGATTATAAAATAAATAATACTACTGATTCTGTTAAATCTTTAATGAGTACCAATTTTACATTAAATACCACTATTTTATAAAATATAAATTATGAGAAAAAAATACAATACATTAAATGAAGAAATGAACCGAATGAAATCGCTATTCGGGGAATCTAGATTATATGGTAATCTTGTAGATAGAGAAGAAGAAATTATAACCGAACAATTTAAGTTTTTTGATGATTTAGCTTCTGCATTTAAACTAGCTTTAAAAAACGTTGACACAAAAAATTTAAATAGGTTTATAAATTATGTTGCCAATGATATAGGTGATGTAGTAAGATATCTTGATGATGCAAATTTTAAATCAATTCTAAAGACATTAGTTCCTACCCAAAATTGGGATGAAGTTGCTAAAACCGTAAAGAATATTCAAAGAAATTTTGATAAGATACCTGAAGCAAGTGATGATGCTTATATAAAATGGTTTAAAGACGTAATTGCAGGAATACCAGAAGAAGGTGGAATGAGAAATAATATTATTCAAATGATTAATAATAAAAGGTATGGATCCACTAGTAATTTACCCGCAGTTAGTGGTACTAAAGAAGTTGCAAGAACGACAAGTGGTGAGGTAGCTATTGGTACTAAAAATGCTAATGGTGTAATTGTTTATAAAAATCAAGCGGGAGAAATAATTCCAGCAGAACAAATTAAAAAAATTCCAGATGCGGAAGAAGTTAAATATTTTGATGTTGATGGAAATGAGATAGATCCTAATACTGCTAGACAAGGTAAAACCACTTTATTTGATGCCGAAGGTAATCAAATAGATATTGATGGTAAAAAAATAGAGGTAGATGAAGAAGGTACAATTGTTTATGATGTTAATGGTGAAGAAGTTGGTGTTATTGATAGAGATGGTAATATAATAGATTCTAAAGGTAATGTAGTAGATAAAAATGGTAAAATTATTACAAAGGCTGCAGATAGAATAGAAGACGCAACAATTATAAGAGAGGTTTCTCCTGGTACTACTATGGATGAATTAAACGGAAAAGTTGTAGAAGGAACTGATAGTAATATAAAAAATATTGAGGAGGCTCAGTTAGATGAAGCTTCAGAAACGGGTGCTGCGGTTATAGGTGAACAAAAATTAGAGGTAGAAACTGATTTATCTCCAGAACAGGAAGCTATGTTAAAAACTTTAGATAATGAATCTAAAAGGTTAGATATAGAAATGCAAAAAGCGGAAAATGAAAAGGCTAGAATAGAATTGGAGAAACAAAAGGCAGAAATTGAAAAACAAAGGCAAGATATTGAGAATAATCCTGACGGTGAAACTAAAGTAACAGAATCTGATCCTGAAGTTGATATAGTTATTGACCCTAAAGTTGAAAGGAATGCATTACAAAAGATTTGGGATAAGTTAAAAATTAGTTTTGCGGCTAGAAAAAAATTACTTTTATTAAGACCAGTTGCTGATGAGTCAAATGTTCGTAGGGTTACAAAATCAGTATTGTCTTCATTAATTGACCCATTAGGTATTCTTAGACCAATAAATATGCCTGACATAAAAAGAGCACCATCTGGGGGTGTTCCTGGATCAGTACAAAAAGTAGTTACACCAAGAAATTTAACTGTAAGATGGTTTTCAAGAAGATTAGGAGGTTTAACTGTTAATGGTATATTTTGGTCTTGGTATCTTAGTTATTTAGAAGGTATCAACCCATTTGGTATTTTGGGTTATGAAACAAACCCTAGTAAATATTATTTCCCTAGACTTTATATTACTTATATACAGAATTTAAAAAATACACCTGTGATTGGGTATGTCGCAAGAGGAATTGAGAATTACGGAAAGAATGAATGGGGTAGATTTGAAGCAGAATTTAAGGATATTACAGGTAAAAGTATTAAAGAGTGGGAAGAATTTTATGTTGAGCAAATACCTAATTATACACAAAGTTATTTTGAAGATTTAAATTGTGATGAAATTTTAGCACTTAGAACTAGTGGGGATGATCCTAAGTTGACGAATGAATCCTTGAATAAAATTTCTAAACATTGTTCAGATGAATATAATAATCTTTTAGATAGTAAAATGAAAGAGTTCGAACAAAGGAGTCAAATGGGTGGAGGTTTCACAAGTTGGGTATTAGAGAATGCAATAGGTTTAAAACTTGAAATGCCTAAAACAACACAAGATGCCTTTAAAAACGTAAAAGGAGAATCTGGTAATCCTGTTATAGAAGAGCAATTAGATGTTGAGTTAGCTAAAAGAGCAGCACCTGGAGGTAAGTGTTATGAAAAATGGAGAAGCGGTAGTGATGAAACTTATGAGACAAATGAAGTTTATGTAGTAGAAGGTGATTTGAAGAATTATTAATTAATATTTACAAATAAAAAAGTTTTAATAATATAGTAATATGGAAAACAATAGTTTTATGGATCCGAACTTTGTACCCGATGAGTATAAAGTTCCTTATGATGTAATCGAATTACCCTCACAAGGGTTGTTATATAAAAATAAAAAATCTTCTGTTAAAGTAGAGTATCTAACTGCGTATGATGAAAACATACTAACATCTCCAAACTTATTAAATAGTGGTAAAGTTTTAGATGTACTAATAGAAAAAAAAGTAAAAGATTTAGGATTCGACCCTAAAGAGTTAGTTAGTGGTGATAGAATGGCAATACTACTTTATTTAAGGACAACAGGTTTAGGTAATGAATATGAACAATTTGTCTTTGATAGTAGTGGTAATATGGTTTCTGCAACTATAGACTTAACAGAAATAAAAACAAAAAATCTTACGGTTAAACCAGATGAAAATAACGAATTTGATTTTACATTACCAATTTCTAAAAGTAAAATAAAATTTAGATTACTTTCACAAAAAGATGAAGATGATATCGAAGAAATAGATAAAAAATTATTAGAGAAAAACGGTAATATTTCTACAAAAAATACATTAAGATTAGAAAGGTCTATAATGGAAATAGATGGTAATAGGGATAAATTAAAAATTTCACACCAACTAAAGAAATTAAAGATAATGGATGTTAGGAAATTTAATAAGTATGTCTCTGACATAGAACCAGGATTAGATTTAAATGTAATTGCGCGGACTCAGGGGGGAGAGTCCGTAGACACCTTTCTTAGAATCGGAAGGACTTTTTGGAATCCTGAAGTTTGAGAACTACTATCAGAATCTACTTAACGAAAAATTATTTTTAGTAAAAAATGGATTTTCTTATCAAGATGTGATGATTATGCCATCACATGTGAGAAAATACTATATCAAATATTTATTCCCAAAAGAAGAATAATATAAGTTAATGCATATTTATATAATAAATGTAAATATGAAAAATTCTATAGAATATCATAATAAAGTTATTAAACAAATTAATCAAACAATATCTATTCTTACTGAACAAAGTGATTACGAAAGAAGAGACGATGTTGAACAGATTAGAAGTGATATAGAAGATATTAGATCTATGATATATGATTTAAAGACTTCTAGTTCAATAGATTTTAGTAGAATTATTCTTGATTTTTACAACGAATATGAACTTAGTTTACCTAAATATGGTTTAGAGACTTTTGATAGGGTTTTAAAAGGTGAAATGTATTTTTCAGTTTTAGGTGGTAATGATGATTATATTGATATAAAAACAAATAGTTTCCCAAAAAGTTTTAGAATAAGATTATATTATGAGACATTGGAAACTATGAAAAGACAATATGGTAAAGCGTTTTTAATTTATAAAAGTGGTACTGAAAGACTAGAAGGTGAAGAAACTGAAATAATTTTTAAAATTATTAAAAAAGAATGAATATAGTTAATTTTTTAAAAGATAGGTTGGAAAAGATTGAAAAACAAGCAATAAAGTTTGAGTTAGAGTTACAAAGAAAAGGGTTATTAAAAAAAGATAATAAGGGTAATAAAAACGATAAAAAATAAATACTAGGTTATGGCATTAGATTGTACAGGATGTGATGGTTATGATTATAATGATAGTGACTGGGGGAAACAAGTTAGGTGTTTAAGGTGTGAAGTACAATCACTTAAATCTGAAGTTCAAGGTTTAGGTAGAGAAACTAAAGGTTTTACATCGGAACTTGGAAAAAGTAATCAGATATTTGGTGATATGTTATCCACTATTGGTGCAATGCGTAAACGTATGTATGAATTTACTACGTCTACTAGTCAACAATATGAATTGGCGGAAAAAATTGCAGAAGCGTACAAAGAAGTAGGTTTAAGTATTGGGTTATCTGTTGAAAGGTCTAAAGGTTTTAGTCAAGCATTTAAAGGTTCAGTTGCAGAAATTGCTAGATTTGGTGGTACTATTGACGATGCCGCTAGAATATATGAGGAATTTGCTGAGTCATCAGGAAGAGTTAGAATTTTAGGTAAAGATGAAGTTAAAGAGATTTATCAATTAGGAAAAGCGGCAAACTTAGTGGGTAGTGAATCTGCAGCACTTTTTGAAACATTCGATTTAATGGGGGTAGGATTTGAAAGAGCGGGAGATCATTTAGAAAATTTAATTAAAGAATCTCAAAGTATTGGTTTAAATTCATCTAAAGTAATGAAAGTTTTATCAAACAATATGGGAAGAATGCAAACATTTTCTTTTGCTAATGGTGTTGAAGGTATGACACAAATGTCTAAATTAGCGGTTAAAATGAGGATGGATGTTGGTGATATGTTAGGAATGGCAGAAAAATTCTATCAACCTGAAGCAGCTATTGAGGCAGCGGCAGAATTACAGTTATTAGGTGGTGATATTGCTAAAGCATTTGGTGATCCTTTTGAAACTATGTATCTCGCTAGAAATAAACCAGAGGAATTAGCTGCTAAAGTTGGTGATATGGTTGAGGGAATGATGACTTTTAACGAAGAAACAAAACAATATGATTTTCCTGCAGAAGCTAGAATGCAACTTAAAGCAGCAGGTGATCAATTAGGTATTAATGTCGATAAGATGGTGGAGATGGCGCGTCAATCTGCAAAAATTGGGGATGTTAAAGATAAACTTACTATGGATAACCCAATATTCTCAGAAGAAGAAATGGAGAGTATTGGTAGTATGGCTAGAATGAGTAAAGACGGTGGTTTTGTTGTTGATATATATGATGAAAATGGGGAAAAACAAACTAAAGCAATTGAAGAATTGGTGGATAATGATTTAACAATGTTAGTACAACCCCCTAAAGACGAACAAGACTATATGACTAAAATGATTGATAATTCTATGACAACTAATCAATTATTAAAAAGTATAGAAGACACATTTCAAAAATCGTTTATTGAAGGTTTTGATGTTTATCAGTTGTTAGAAGATGGTTCTAAAGAAACTATTAAAGCAACAAGAGATATGACTAGAAAAAGTCTTGAAGGTGCTATGGAAGCGTATAAAGAAACTATGATGAACGAAATTGGTGGTTTAGCCATAAATGAGTTAGAGGCTACTGATAAGGCAATGGCAGATTACATTAATAGTTTAGGTAATTTTTTAGACGAACAACCTGATATGGATATAAAGATAAAAGATGCAGTAATTAGTATTAATGGTGTAACTAATATGAATCCAAGTCAAAATCAAGGAAATAACCCTAATACTAATCTGAATCCCGCAGCAATATTACAAAAGAAAAAAGACTTTTGTACAAATAATGGTTCAACATATGATGAAAGTACTGGTCTATGTGATGACGGAACTACACCACAATTCGCAACTGGTGGTATTGTAACAAAACCTATGAAAGCAATAGTTGGTGAAGGTGGTGAACCAGAAGCAATATTTCCTTTAAGTAAATTAGAAACTTTTATTCAAAATCAAAAAATGGGTGGTGAAGTAACATTAGGTGGTGATGCTAATATAACATTAAACATAAAATCAGATAATCCTAATTTAACTTTTTCAGAAACAGACAAATCCGAAATTATAAAAACAATAACCAATGTGATTGTTAATGGTGCGGGAAATCCTTCTGGTTTAGATAGTGGTTTGAGTAATCAAACTATGTTAACAGGAGGAAATTTATAATTTTTTTTCACTTATCTATTGACTTTTTAATATTTTATCCTTATTATTACAAGGACCAGAATAATACAAGAATATATTAATAAATTATAATAATTCAAGTATAATAAAAATAATTTAATTTTCCTGAATTTTATTGATGTAATATTTATATAATAAGAAATTATTATATATGGCAGGAATATTAGACCATCAAGGAATATTTTATCAACAAGGAGTATTATCAACACAACAATTTAGAGATAGTATTCTGGGTAGAAATTTACCACCACCCGTTAATGAAACTTTAACTCAATCAGGTTTAGTTTCTAAATTGGATGATATTGGTAGAGTTATTAATGTACCTATATTTGGTACAGGTGATGAGAATATTCCTATACACTATGATGAAGATAAGAAAATGTTTCCTTTAGGAACTTTTTTTAGAACAACTCAAAACGTTAATTTAAATCCATATTCACCACAAAATGATGAGTATGTTACATATAATTTAACAATTCCACCAACCTTACCAAAACCTGTTCCCGAAGAATTTGGTGAAAGAGAAAGAAAACCGTATCCAACATCCTATTCTTCTGATAGATTTGGATTGATACCTAATGGTGATAGTGTTGGTGTTGAATTTCCATTTAATGTTATTGATAGTTATAAAGGATTGAATTTCCAAAGTGAAACATCTTTGGGACTTGTTGGTGGTGTTGAGTTAGAGAATAGTATTATAAATAAAATCTCACAAGTTGAGGATGAGGCGAACCCAAATACTGATAGTACAGGTTATATAACAGAACCTTTGGGTAATATAGTTAATAACTATGTAAATAAATTAAGGGGTAATCCTGTTATTTCTGATTCATTACCAAACGATGCGATAGGATGGAATGAGTACAATAGTAGTAATAAAATACCTGGTGGTGATCCTGACGCACAAGAGGGTGTTGAACCGACAATGGGTGTAGAAATTAGAATGGGTAGTTTATTAGAAAGAACTAGTCTATCACAAGTACAATTTACTTTTGAGTTATTAAAAAGAAATTCATATCGTCCATTATATAATGATAGAAGATTACAAGGTACATCTGAAGAAGGTACGAATGGAAGATATTATATTGGTTCAGAAAAAAGTACAAATAGAGGTGCATTAATTACTAGAACTTTTGATAGTTCTGATTTTAATGGAGATACTGATACGTCAGGTAATTCACAAAGAACGGATATAGAGGGTATAGGAGAACCTTTCGGAGAACAAAATAAGTTCTTTTGGACTACTGGTGGGGAACAAAACTTTAATGAAAAAACATTATTATATAAAACACAACAATTAGTAGATAATAATCAAGATGGTGTTTATATTAACCAAACTAAAAAATTCTTTAAAGATAAAAAACAAAATAGATTAATTAGTAGGGGTAATGCTATTAGTGAATCATTATTAATAGATGCGGAAGCGAATGGTAATTATTGTAGGGTATGGACTGTTAATGATAGGTATAATTACAGAAACGCTATAAGAAACACAGGTTTATTCACATCACCAAAAGGTAATAAAGGTTTTTCTACTACAAGTATTAAAAAATCTTTAAGTGTATTAACTGACGCTGGACAACCTAAATATTATCCTACATTAGAAGATTCAACATCTACTAAAAAGAAATTTATGTTATCTATAGAAAATTTAGCTTGGTCGGATAATTTAGCAGATTTACCTGTAAGTGAAATTGGGCCTGGTGATAAATTAACAGGTAATAAAGGTAGAATAATGTGGTTCCCACCATATGAATTGTCTTTTGATGAAAACACATCTGCAAATTGGAATAAAACAGATTTTATTGGTAGAAACGAACCTGTATATACTTATAATAATGTTACAAGAACGGGTTCATTAAGTTTTAAAATAGTTGTTGATCACCCTAGAGTTATTAATGGTTATAGAGGTAAAAGTAATAATTTAATTGAAAGATTTTTGGCGGGATGCGTTGCACCAGATGATTTTCTTAACGCATTAGATAATACGGTTTCACAAGGTGATAAGGATGAAATATTAAAAAAATTAAATAAGAAAAAAAATCAAAAATCAGATAATGTTTCTGAAACTTTTAAGGAAGAAGGTAAAGTAGATTATTTTTGTTCGGTAGGTTTATCATCTAATTCTTGTAATGCATCTGATAAAATTTATAATAGTACTCAATTAACTACTATTATTAGTCAGATAAATGAAAAATTAAAGGAATTAGTAGATACAGATAATCCTAGTATAAAAATAACAGTAGACGGTTATTCTGGAAAAGAAGAAAAAAGAGAAGGTGATTTAAATTTAAGTCAAAAAACTAAAGAAGCTAAAAAAGATGCTAATGATAGAGCAACTGAAGTTAGAAATGAACTTAGAAATCAGTTAGGTACTAAAAATATAAAATATGTTAAAAACGGAGTAGTTAGAGATGGTACTGAAGCTTATGTGGAAATAACTTATCAGAATGATTCAGAGAGTGCTAAGAGTGCACAAGCTAAAGAAGAGGAACAAAAAAATGCGGCAGGTACATACGATCCTGAAGATATTAAGTTAATTGATAGTATTTTAATAGATGAAAGTGCATATTTTGATTTTATAGATGAAAACTACCCAAATTACTTTAAAACAATATCAGAAAAAATAAAATATTTTAACCCTACATTTCATAGTATCACACCTGAAGGTTTAAATAGTAGATTAACATTCTTAAATCAATGTTTAAGACAAGGACCTAGTATATATGATAAAGGTGACGATATAAGACCACAAAACCTTTCGTTTGGTAGACCACCAATATGTATACTGAGAATAGGTGATTTTTATTATACAAAAATTGCTATACAAAGTTTGTCTGTAAATTACGATGCGGGCGGAGGAATTAAATATGATTTAAATCCTGAAGGTATTGGGGTACAACCTATGATTGCCACAGTACAAATGTCTATAGATTTAATTGGGGGACAATCACTAAATGGTCCTATTAATAGACTACAAAACGCAGTATCATTTAACTATTATGCGAATACTGAAATATATGACCCTAGGGCGGATACAATTAAAGATGGTAGAATAGTAGAGGGATTGAAATTAGGTGAAGTAAGAAAAGATGCTTTAGGTGGAGAAGAAGCTCTAAATCAATTTATTGATGATCTGAAAGAAGAGGGAGTTGTTAATCAATTAGAAGATTCTGAAACTGGTGATGATGCAGATGGAGATGGTGACAATGTTTTAGAAATAGTTGCAGGTACAGATTTAAGTGTAACTATTAAATCAAAAGATGGAACACCACCCGCAGATATTGTTATAGGTAATGATCCTAATCCGAACAATAAGATAGAGTATAAAATTAAGATAGGTTCTAAAGAAAAAGAAAACACTACAGATACAGACTCTTCTGGTTCTATTTCATTAAAAGAAATAAATGGTGATATAGTAGACCCAACAATATTATCTACAAACGATGCAGATCTTAATGCAAAACAACAAGAATTAGAAACTGCAAAAGATAATTTCAAAACATTTAAGACACAACAATATAAAAAAGCGTATAATAAAGCTATCGAAGCATTAAAGGATCAAGAAAAGAAAAATAAAGATTATACTAAAGGTAAAGAAGATAAAGTTAGAGTTGTCGCCTTTTTAAGTGAAAATAAGAGTAAAACTAAAATCACTAAAACATTTACAATAACAAAAGATGGTTTAACTTAAAATAAATGGGAAAAGAATATTACGATAGATATCAAAATTTTAAAGTAGACGGTACTTATAAACCACTACCTTTTATAAAATTGGATTCAAAACCTACAGATAAAAGTGTTGTTTATAGATCAGAATTTAGTAGATTAGATAGATTAAGTCAAAAGTATTACGATAATCCATATCATGGTTGGTTAATATTATTGGCTAACCCACAATACGGTGGAGTAGAAGAAAATATCCCGAATAATGAAATAATAGTTATACCCTTCCCTTTTAGAGATAGTTTACAACAATATATTGATAAAGTAGAAGAGTATAGAACTCTATATGGTATTTAAAATACAGTTTTATGGGTGATGGTGTCGAAGAAATAGGTACAGGTACTGGTAATGGAAAAGTATTTGTTGTTGATACGGTTTTACCGAACAACGGAATACATCCTGCGGAAGATATGTTTATATATGTAAAGTTTTCCGCTTTCCCAAAGAGTAGAGTTACGTATAATGGTGATAATTTCGTAAATTTTGGTGTAGAAGATGAGGTTAATTTTATATCGACAAAGATAAAATATAACGCAGAAGGTGAACTAGACCCTAAAAAACAAGATACCTATGCGACAACCAATTGGACAGAAATTGGTGGTTTTACAAATGCAAATACTACAAGTGCGGGAATATTAGAAGGTTTTGGTATTAAATCCATAAGTATAAAATATGATGCTAGTTTAGTTCCTAGAGTAGATATAACATTTACAGATGTTAGAGGGGGCGCATTGTTCGATACAATTACTAATAATGATATATTATCACCTTACTCAGTATTTTTTAAAATGCCTTACCCATTATTTAGATTATCAGTTAAAGGGTATTTTGGACAAAAAGTAGATTTCTGTTTACATATGTTAAATTGGACATCTAGTTTTGATGGTTCTACGGGTAATTTTGATATTACTGCGAATTTTGTAGGTTACCAGCAAGCTTTCTTAAATGATATGGTATTAGGAAATGTTATAGGTACTGTAAATACTGAAGAGGGGTTAAAAAATCTAAATGCGATATTTGATAGATCAAAAAGTGAAGAGTTAAGTGATCAAAAAACATTGGGAATAAGAAAATTAGATGACTTTTTTGTTAAGATTGCAAATATTACAGTAGAAACAGAATCAATTAAATTAGATAGTGATAATTTTTCTTTATTGAAATTTTTAAATACAAAATTAAATCTTTTAAAAAATATACAATCATTTGTGGGTAGTCCTATAATAAAAGATATTAATGAACAAAGTAAAGAAAATACCACACAAAAAGAATATTTAAAGATTAAAAATGATGTATCACAAATTGAAACTTCTGCAATTAATTCACTAGGAGTTTTAAATATACCTATTAACTATTGGTCTATTAGAGATTATCTTTTAATTAATATTGTAAATTTATCTGATTATAAAAGTTATGTAATCCAATTAGATGACGCAATAAAGACATATAAAGAATATGTTGCGTCTAATGAAGATGTTAAACAAAATTCTAAAAATAGTTTACAAAAATTAAAGAACAAAAATAGTGAAAAAATAAAAAATATTGAATCTGGTATTTCATCAGTATTTAATTTTTTAGAAAAAGATACAAAAGAAAATGATTTTTTAAAATTATTTGATTTAAATAATGAGCCAGATAGTTGGAAAAGGTATATAATACCTACACAAGAAAACGATTTAACTAACAATAATTTTGTCCTCAGTAATGTTTTAGAAGAAATGTATACTGAAAACAGTTCTTTAGGTTTATATCTTAAAACCAACTATCAAACAGATAAGTCGGGAGTTAATAGTGATTTTGATGTAGAAAATTTTAAATCTGTAGTAGAAACAGGTAGTTTTTATAATGGTAATATGTTAAATGAAACAAAAGTCATTGTAGTAGATTTTAGAGAAATAAGAGCAACATTACAAGATCAGATTAATGATTTAGAAAACATTATAGAAAAACAAAAAGAAATTGTACAAGTAGAAAGTAATGATATTTTATTTGATAATTTTAGAAAAAATAATGGATTTTTACCAAACATAAAAAATTGTTTTGAGATTATTGCAAATAATACACAAGCAATGATTGAAACAATATATGATATAACTAGACAATCTGAAGATACAGTAACAAGTGGTAGAAAAGATATTTTAAGAAGATTTAGAACTGATATACCAGAAAACCTATTAAATAATAACGCAAAAAGTGTTGCTTGGCCCACAATTTATAAAGAAAATGGTGATGGTTCTATTGAAGAAACATATGTTGGTGAAATTATTGGTGCTAAAAGAACTGATTTTCCTGAATATGATTTTGTAGAAAGGGTTTTTGAAAACTATATAAAAAGAAAAAGTGATTTACAACAAATTTCGGTAAGTAATAAAAGTGTAATTGATACAGATAATTGGTTTCCTATAAACCCAATTGATCATGAACAAAATCCTTATTTATTATATAGAAGTTACAACGATGAACCAACAGTAAAAGAAAATTTTATTTCTACTGTATTTGAAAGATTAGCTATTTTAGAAAATTATTCACTTTTTAATAGTAAAACAGGTGGGTCTTACGCAAATTATGGTAAATTTGATGCATTAAATGCTTATGAGACATTAAAAATAGATAATAGAAAATTATTGTTACTAAAAAATATTTTAGAACAAATGGGGACAGGTAATTTTACTACCAATGATTACATAACTAAAAGTAAGTTTTATAGAGATAATATAGTTAATAGTGGTCCTGGAGTATTACCAGTATTTAAAAATTCAAAAATAAGGTTTGGTAGTTATAATTTGGGAGAGAGTAAAACTGATCCTAATATTGATTATGTTTTGTTTGACGTTAATGATATTATTGTAAATTCTAAAAAGATTACGACAAAAATAAAAGAAACTGATGAATATAATAATATAACAAATACTGACACAGGTAATGCCAATGACGAACAAACCACAGGTTCTTTATATTATAAAACTTTTTACAATTATAATAATTTAACTACCAACAATACTATAAATGTATGGGATAAAAATGTTGGAAAAAATATTATAACATCTAATGATAACAAATTTGATACTTTATCTAAGACTAAAATATCGGATATTAATATAAGTGGTAAAACTAATCAAGTAGGAGAATATTTAAATGTTACACAATTTAATCCTAATAACAAAACTGAAGAATTTGAAAGTGAGTTAGTTGGTGGGGAATTCTATAATCAACAATCAAAAGAATCAAAAGCTTATTTATTATTATCTACATTCCCTTTTAGAAATTTTAAAGAAGGGTTTTTAGATTCCGTTTTCTATAGTGCACCTACATATAATGGTGCTAGAATAGTACAACTACCTTCATTATACGTTTATTTTATTGGTGGTTTATTATGGAGATATAGTCAAAGTGTTGACCCAATAAAATTTACAGGTAAATATAGTATTTTTGATACACCTAAAAATGAGTATCTATCCAAAATGACATACTTAGGGTATGGTAGTAATGTAGATAAAACTAAAATTAAAAGTTTACCAATAGAAGAAAGTTTATTGAACTTACCTGTAAGTGTTAAAAATGCGTTTATAAATGAATTTAAAAGTTTTGTTTCTATTAACTTTGGTACAAATGAAAATCCTGGTAGATTTGAGGTAAAAATGGTTAACTATACGGATGAGAGTTTTGGTGAAAACACAAATAAAACTGGAGGTAATTTTATCTTAAACCAAACAAAAGAGATTAAAAATTTAATACTATTAAAACCTGATGTTTTTAATCCAAATTTAGAAGAAAATGGTAAATTATCTATATCTGTAAAAACATATAATGAATACATATCTGAATTTAAAAGTATTTTTGATTCTTTAACATCTAAAGATAACAATACGGGTGAAAAAAATACTGAGGAAGATAAAAAGAAAAATCAAAATAATTTAATAAAGTTAGAAATATATAATTATTTTAAAAATATTAATAATAAATGGGTTTCTTCTACAGAAAAATCTTTTTCAGTATGTGGTGACGATAATACACAAAGAGATTTAATAGATTATTTTAAATTTATCGATAGAGGTTGGAGAGATATTGGAGATGAAGTTACTCTAAACCTAAAAAGTTTACTTAATACTAGTAAAGACATGAAAAATAGCATTTATTTAATGATGTCACAAGTATTGAGAGATAATAATTTTATTTTACAAATATTACCTACGTATATAAATTACAAAGACGCAAATGAAGTTAGTAAAATATTTAAACCACAAGTAAATATAACAGACAATAACTCAACAGGACCAATATTTTGTGCAATATTTATTGGACAATCATCAGAGTATTTAGATATTAAAGAGAGAGACAATTATTATTTTAACAACGATGGTTTTTCTATTAAAAATGGTGAAATACCACCTGATATGTTAGATAGTAATAAGGCTAGTGACCCTACAAAAGAAGATTATTCTTTAGTTGCGTTTAGAGTTGCATTTGGCGCACAAAACCAAACTATATTTACTGACGTATCTTTAAGCCAACAAGAACATAAGGAGACTGCAGAATATTTCTCTGTTCTTAGTGACACAATAGATAAAAGAGGTGCAACACAACCATCTTATGTTGGTACTAATTTATTAAGGTTATTTAAAACTAGGTCATATACTTGTAGTGTAAATGCTTTGGGTTGTATGAATATACAACCATTAATGTATTTTGATTTACAAAATGTACCATTTTTTAATGGGGCTTATTTAATAACTAGTGTTGACCATAGTATCAGTCCTAATCATATGACAACTAGTTTTAAAGGTTTAAGACAATCTAAATATAGACCAAAACCTTCTACAGAAATATTAACCACACAAGATTTAGATTTAAATGCTACTGATTCGGCACCTAAAATACAATTTAGTAATTTAAATAGTAATGATTTATTATATAGGATAGGAATAAGAGATGAGGTTGCAAACCAAACTTTTGATTTTACTCAAATAACACAAGCAAATTTAGAATTAATAGGAGTACCGACTAGTGTTATACAGTCGTCAGGTATACTAAACAATTTTGAAAGTACATTAAAATCTAATGAAATTGTAAGTAATTCACAAGTTACTATGTTTTTATCTAATATTTTAGCACAATCAAATAATTTAAAAAGTAATCAAATAAATTGGTCGGATGGAGAATATCAAAAAAACGAAGTTAAATTTAATACGTCCTCACCATTTGCTGGTACAACAAAAAGATATGGACTATCTAATGAAGAAACTATAATAAATGTTGATTTAGTAGTTGATGAAGAAACAACGGATGTAAACCCATCAACTATTGATAATGCAAATGAAATTACCAATACAAATCCGAACGAAATAAATCAACAATTAGAAGAAATAAAAACAAATTTTAAAAATGAATCATTAACAAAATATTTTACAGTAACACCTTCATTATCTGCGGAAACACAACAAGGATATAATGTTGATTTGGCATATTATTTTAAATCTGCGACAGATCCGAGTTTAAGTGAATGGGAAAAGGTTACATTTGAAGGTAATAAAGTAACTACTGACTTATCTACATTAACTTACTATAACATCTATAGGGGTGATGAATATAGGTATAGACCCGCAGGTTATTTATATATGGTAGGTAGAAAACAATATTATGATTACTATGGTGAAAATGGTTTATTAACACCACAAAATTATTACAATAATAATAAACTTTCCTTAGATGTGTCAGTAAAAGTTTGGAAAAATGCAAAAGAAGAAGGTAGTACAACAGGAAAAACTGCATTTGATTATTCTTCAGAAAAAAACGAAACAGGTAATTTGGGTAGTAATGTAATGTTTTTAAAAACAAAGGAAATTTCACAACAATACAAAGGGGCTAAAAATGATACAACACTTAAAATTTTTAGAAAGGTATTAGAAACTTTTGTCGACAAAAAAGATAAATTACCTTTAATAGACTTTTTTAACCCATAATTGTATTTTTAAAAAAAAATTATTATATTTGTAATATGTATGTTGGAAATATAGTAACTAATTCTAAAATAGATATCGAAAATTTTAAAGTTTGTCGTAAGATAGATAATATTGATAGAGATATACCAACACTAATTATAGGTTGGGAAAATGTTAAAAAAATCTATGGAGAAAGAGTTTCTATATTACATAAACAAATAGACACTTTCACCTTTTGGACATTTTCACCAAAAGAGAGAAAATCAGAGTATGAAACTGATTTAGATTCATTCATTAGTAAATGTTACAATTCTTTCGGTGAACACTTACCTTATGTCTATTTAGATTTATTAATGGGAAGTAGGAAGATAAATTTTAGGATCATTAGAAAAATACTATCTTTAAACAACCCAATTACTTATATATCAGATAGTAATATGGTATATATTTATGGTGAAAACATAATTTTCGGTATTGATTTGAATGTTGTATCATTATTTGAAGAAAAATACGAAAAAATACTAAACAAAGTTAAGAATTTACAAAACAATACTTTGGTAGATTTGGAGATATTTAATAAATGTAAGGATCTTATTTTAAAATTAAAAAATAAGGATAAATATATTCCCTACATTTATGAATATGGATACAGATGACAAAATTATTACGTTAGCGTCTTTTGTATATTTGGATAAAATCGAAAGTTTTAAAACTTATTTAGGTAAA
>Ga0208794_1000571_pt1 | contig 22841 bp, 16 predicted proteins | sample 32_taG_FD_184106 | JGI IMG/M metagenome (GOLD analysis project Ga0208794, IMG submission 184106) | Marine viral communities from the Gulf of Mexico - 32_GoM_OMZ_CsCl metaG (SPAdes) (version 2) | ecosystem: Environmental > Aquatic > Marine > Oceanic | place: Atlantic Ocean: Gulf of Mexico... | reverse complement strand
CTCTGGAATGCCGCGGCTGTCGAAAGCGGGCAGAAGGTCGAAATTCCCGTCCCGTCACAGCCCGATCTTGCCGCGAGGCTGATCGCAAGGGCAGTGCGGACCCTGGGCGGGACGGTTTCCACGGGGGAGGCGCAGGCGTTCCTGAAAACGATGGGTACGCGCGGCAACATCGGCGGCGTGCTGATCGAACGGTGCTCGGACCGGTACGTCTGTACCCTCGAGCCGCCGCGTCGCGGCGGGTAGCGCGATCAGATGATGGCGTCGCCCAGGCCCAGCCGTGCGCCGTCGGTGATCACGATCTTGTCGCCCTCTTTCGCAATCGCGAAAAGCCGCTCGGCGATGGGATCGGGCACGCCGATGCATCCGTGGCTGGCGTATCCGTTCTCGACTTCGCTGCCGCCGTGGATAGCCACGCCGTCGCTCGTCAGGAACATGCTCCAGGGCATCGGTGCGTTGCCGTATTTCTCCGACACGTTGTGGCGCTGCTTCCACAGGATCGGGAAGACACCGGTGGGCGTGGGATGCTCATCGGTACCCAGCAGCACGGCGGCGGCACCGATTTCGTAGCCGCCACGGAAGATCGAAATGACCCGTGCCTGCAGGTCGACCGTCACCAGCAGCGGGCCTTCGGGCACGCCTTCGTCGTCCCAGTGCCACTCGCCATAGCGGATCGGACCGTCGATCGGCAGCACCCGGCGCACGGTGTAGAGGCGTTTCGCATCGGCGACCGCCTTGGCGGCAATCGCGCCATGCGGGGCAAGCGGCTTGGCGACAGGCTGCGGCGCAGCCCGTTCGGTCGTCACGACCTCGCTCTCCGCGGTCGCGCTGCCGCCGACGGCGATGCCGGAGAGCACCAGCGCAGCCGCGACTGTGCCCCCGCCGATCCATTTCAGAATGACATCCATGCGCACCTTATGCGCATAAAGAGGTGAATTTTCCACCTATGCCTGCCGCCGCGTGCCGTTTTCGCACACTCGGCACCGAACCCTTAACGCGAGAGGTCGGCAGCTTCGCGGGCGAGGTGGGATACATTCGTTTCGTCCACCGGCCCCCGCGGGGCGACCCAGCTGCCCCCGACACACAGCACCGGATCGAACGCCAGCCATTCGGGCGCATTGGCGAGTGTGATCCCTCCGGTCGGGCAGAAGCGGCACTGGCCGAAGGGAGCTGCCAGCGCCTTGAGCGCGGGCAGGCCGCCAGCGGCCATCGCGGGAAAGAACTTGAAGTGGGTCAGGCCGAGATCGAGCCCGCGCATGACGTCGCCTGCAGTCGCTACGCCGGGCAGGAAGGGAATGTCTTCGCGAATCGCGGCCTTGCCCAGCGGTTCGGTCAGTCCGGGCGATACGATGAATTCGCTCCCCGCCGCGATCGCGTCGGCCAGCTCCTGCTGGTTGGTCACCGTACCGGCGCCGACGATCGCGCCGTCGACTTCGCGCATGGCGCTGATAGCGTCGAGCGCTGCCGGGGTGCGCAGCGTGACTTCGAGCACGCGCAGCCCGCCCGCGACAAGCGCGCGCGCAAGCGGTTGCGCCTGCTCGATTTCGTCGACGACGATCACCGGAATGACCGGTGCAGTCTGCATGATATCGGCAATGCTCATCGCAGGTTCCTGGCAAAGGCAGCTGCCGCGCCAAACAGGCCCGGCTGGGGGTGGGTGATCAATTTTACGGGAATGGTCGCCATGAGTTCTCCGAACCGGCCCTTGGCGCGAAACCGCTGGGCGAAGCCGGATTTGGGCAGATGGTCGCGCAGGCGATACCCAAGACCGCCGGCGATCACGACGCCCCCGAAACCGCCCTGTGCCAGCGCGATATCGCCGGCCACGCTACCCAGCGACAGGCAGAACCGGTCGAGCGCCGCGGCGGCCAGACCTTCGCCATCCTCCAGGGCGCGGGTCCAGATCGCAATGTCATCCTCTTCGCGCGTCTTGCGATTTTCCATCGCCGCAAGCGTTTCGTAGATGTCGACAATGGCCGGACCAGAAACGACGCGTTCGACCGACACCCGCCGGTGGCGTTTGCGCAGCCGCGCGAGGATCGCGTCCTCGATAGTATCGAGCGGGGCGAAATCGATATGGCCGCCCTCGGTCGCCTGGACGCGGTATTCGCCCGCTGACCGCCAGAGATGCGCGACGCCGAGCCCGGTACCCGGGCCCATGACGCTGATCGTGCCGTCGTCCGTCAATGGCTGGTCGGGGCCCGCGAGGTGAAGGAACTGGTCCTCGGGCGCGCGCGCGACTGCATGGGCCACCGCTTCGAAATCGTTGACGATGCAGTAATCGTCCACGCCCAGTTTCTGGCGGACCAGCGCCGGGCGGATGATCCATGGATTGTTGGTGAACCGAATGACATCATCACCGACCGGGCCGGCAATCGCCATGGCGATGCGCGGCGGCAGCGTCCCGCCCATCCGCTTGCGAAAGTCCTCCCAGGCGGTCTGGAAGCTGGCATGGTCATCGGTGTGCAGCGTCTCGGGCTCGCCCAGCGTGATCGCGCCATCTTCACTGATCGTGGCGATAGCGAAGCGCGCATGCGTTCCGCCGATATCGACAGTGACGAGGTCGGTGCTCACAGGCCCGCCATCGCCAGCATGGCCGAAGCGCCCTGTTCGGCGCCGTCGGCGCCGGCACGGAACATGGCGAACAATTCGCGGCCCATGCCGGTCTCGGGCGGCGGCGCCTCGGCAGGCTCGCGGCTGGAGAGATCGGCGGTGGTCGACAGCTCGCCGGTGGCGGCGCAAATGCGGATGACATCTTCGTCCCGCAATTTGGCGAGCGGCCCGCCGCCAAGCGCTTCCGGAGTGCAATGGATGGCCGCCGGCACCTTGCCCGAGGCTCCCGACATGCGGCCATCGGTGACCAGGGCGACGCGGTAGCCGCGATCCTGCAACACGCCGAGCGCGGGGGTCAGCTTGTGCAGCTCGGGCATGCCATTGGCGCGGGGCCCTTGGAAGCGGACCACGACGATCACGTCGCGATCGAGTTCACCTCTCGTGAAGGCCTCATTGACGGCGCGCTGGGTGTCGAACACGCGGCACGGCGCCTCGATGGTCCACCGTTCGCGTTCGACGGCCGAGGACTTGAAACAGGCGCGGCCCAGCGTGCCTTCGACCAGCCGCATCCCGCCGTCCGCCTGGAACGGTGCCGAGGCCGGGCGAAGCATGTCGCTGTCGCCGGACGGCCCGGGGTCGCGCCAGACCAGTGTGTCGCCGTCGCCATCGACGCCCGGTTCGCGGCTGTAGCTTTCGAATCCGCCATCCCACACGGTGAGGATATCGGCATGCGCCAGCCCTTCCTCGAGCAGCGTGCCGACGACGAAACCCATCCCCCCGGCTTCGTGGAAGTGGTTCACATCGCCCGCGCCGTTGGGATAGACGCGCGCAACCAGCGGGACTGCAGACGACAGTTCCGACAGGTCGGTCCAGTCGAAACGAATTCCCGCCGCCCGCGCCATGGCCGGGATGTGGATCGCGTGATTGGTCGACCCGCCCGTGGCCAGCAAGCCGACTGCCGCATTCACGATTGCCTTTTCGTCGACCACGCGGCTCAGCGGACGAAAATCATCGCCCGCCTGGCCGATGGCGGCCAGCCGATGCGTGGCAGCGCGGCTGAGTTGCTGCCGCAGTTTCGCTCCCGGCTGGACGAACGCCGCGCCGGGGACATGGAGACCCATCATCTCCATCATCATCTGGTTGGAATTGGCAGTGCCGTAGAAAGTGCACGTGCCGGGCGAATGGTAGCTGCCCATTTCGCTGGCAAGCAATTCCTCGCGCGTCGCCTTGCCCTCGGCATAAAGCTGGCGCACGCGCTGCTTTTCCTTGTTCGAGATACCCGTCCCCATCGGGCCCGAGGGCACGAAAATGGCAGGCAGGTGGCCAAAGCGCAGCGCGCCCATCAGCAGGCCGGGGACGATCTTGTCGCAGATGCCGAGCAGCGCGATCCCATCGTACATCGCATGGCTGAGCGCGACCGTGGTCGACAGGGCAATCGTGTCGCGGCTGAACAGCGACAATTCCATGCCCGCTTCGCCCTGCGTCACGCCGTCGCACATGGCCGGCGTGCCGCCGGCGACCTGCGCAGTGGCGCCAACTTCGCGCGCCCAGATCTTCATGCGTTCGGGATAGCGGTGATAGGGCTGATGCGCCGACAGCATGTCGTTGTAGGCGGTGACAATACCCAGGTTCGGGCCCTTGGCTGCCATGATGGCCGCCTGGTCTTCCTCGGCCCCGGCAAATGCGTGGGCGAGGTTGGAACAGGACAGCGACGTCCGATCGACCTGCCGCTCGCTCTCGCGGTCCATCAGGTCGAGATAGGCGGCGCGGCTGTCGCGCGAATTGGCGATGACGCGCTGGGTCACGCGGTGGATCGTGTCGTTGAGCGGCTTATTCGTCATGCCAGCTTACTCCGTCGCGTTCGGCAAGGGCGATGGCGGCGCTGGGCCCCCAGCTGCCCCCACCATAGGCTTTCGGCTTGATGTCCTCGCGCTCCCACAGGGTGCGGATGGCGTCGATCCATTCCCATTGCGCCTCGACCTCGTCGCGGCGCACGAACAGCGTCTGGTCGCCCTCGATCAAGTCGAGCAGCAACCGTTCGTAGGCGATCCTGCGGACCGTACCTGAAAACGCGTCGGGCATGGCGATATCGAGAGGGATCTGCCGCAGCCGGATCCCGTCGCGGTCCAGCCCGGGGACCTTGGCCATCATCGACAGCTGGACATTCTCTTCGGGCTGGATCCCGATCACCAGCCGATTGGGCTTGGTGCTGGCGCCGCGTCCTTCGAATATGGAATGCGGAACGCAGCGGAACTGGACGACGATTTCGGTCACGCGCTCGGGCAGCCGTTTGCCCGTCCGCAGGTAGAAGGGAACGCCCTTCCAGCGCCAGTTGTCGACATGCGCCTTCAAGGCCACGAAGGTCTCGGTATCGCTGTCCTTGCCCAGTTCCTGGTCGTAGCCAGGCACGGCAGTGCCTTCGACGGCACCGGCGCGGTATTGCCCGGTAACGGTCTCTTCCCGCGCGATCGGGCGCAGCGCGCGCAGCACCTTTACCTTCTCGTCGCGGACCGCCGTAGCATCGAAGCTGGTCGGCGGTTCCATCGCGACAAGCGCCAGCAGTTGCAGCATGTGGTTCTGCACCATGTCCCGCAGCGCGCCGCTGTCGTCGTAATAGGCCACCCGCGATTCCAGGCCGACCGTCTCGGCAACGGTGATCTGCACATGGTCGATATAGGTCGCATTCCAGACCGGCTCGAACAGCATGTTGGCAAAGCGCAGGGCGAGCAGGTTCTGGACCGTTTCCTTGCCGAGGTAATGGTCGATACGGAAAATGCGGTCTTCGCTGAACGCCTTGGCGACGGCGTCGTTGATCTCCTCGCTCGAGGCGAGGTCGGTTCCCAGCGGCTTTTCGAGCCCGATGCGAACATTGCCCTGCGTCAGGCCGGCGTGGACGAGACCCTCGATCGTGGGTTCGAACAGGCTGGGCGCGGTCGAAAGGAAGATGGCCAGTCCCTTGTCATATGCGCCGACTTCGGTCGCCAGGGCATCGTATCCCTCGCGCGTGGTGGCATCGACGGGGACATAGCTAAGCCGGTTGAGGAATTCGGCAACCCCGCCCCGGCGGTGATCGGGAAGGTATTTCTCCAGCGCGGCGCGCGCAAAGTCGCGATAGTCGCGCGTCGACATTTCGGAACGTGCCGTGGCGACGATCTTGAGATCGTTGTCGAGCAAGCCGTCGGCGTCGAGCGCACAGAGCGAGGGGAGCAGCATGCGCTGGGCGAGGTCCCCGGTGGCGCCGAACAGCAACAAGCGATCTGCAGGCAGGTTCATGCGAAGGTCCGGGGGATCATGCAGCTATATCCATGGCTGCAGCGGTTATCAGCGCAGGAGCCGGCATGCCAGTCGGCTGCATTCCTATTCTTCGGAGTAAAGATCGTACGAGTGTTTCCACCAGGGCAGAACAGCGAAGCACAGGGGCGGATTGGCGGCGGCATTATCAATCAACGAGCTGCCGGGAGCTTCGTTTCCACGAGCAAGCCGCTGCGGCGCGACCACGAAAAAGGGCCCCGGAAAGGGGCCCTTCGTAATTCTAGTTGTGTTCGATCAACCGTCGAACAGCCATTCCCAGATATTCCACATGATCACAACTCCTGATTGCTCAAGAGTTAAGTGCCATTAACCATGTATGTTTGTAAAGTCTAAACTATGTTTGATAACGTTTGCTCGGGGGCAAGCTCCTGATATTCAAGCAAATTGGATAATGAGAGGGGGCGCGAGAACGCGAACCCCTGAACCTGTTGGCAACCGGCTTCCTGCAACATTGGGATATCCTGCGGGTTCTCGAGCCCTTCGGCGACGACAGTGATTCGGGCTCCGCGCCCCATGGCAGCGATACTGGCCACGATAGCGCGGGCCTTGGGATCCTTCGCAATATTCGCGACGAACATGCGGTCGATCTTGATCTCGTCGAACGGCAACTCGTAAAAGGCTTCGTAATTCGCGGCTCCAACGCCAAAGTCATCCATCGAGATCCGCACGCCGATAGAGCGCAATTCGTTGAGAATGGTCGCAGCTACTTCATGGTCCGAAATACGCGCGGTCTCGGTAATTTCCAATGTCAGGAAACAGGGATCGAAACGGGTGGCCTGCAGCACATTTCGCACGAGGCCGACCACTCGCATGTCGCTGAGCAGGGTGGCCGAAATATTGACCGACATGGAAATCATATGCCCGCGGAAATGCAGGAGTTGTCCGGCGGAACATGCGCTCTGCAGCACGTAGCGCGTGAGATGTTCCATCCGTCCGGCTTTTTCGCACTGCTGAATGAAATGCATTGGCGAGATAAAGCCGCGTGCCGGATCGTGCCAGCGGACCAGTGCCTCCACCCCGACGACTGCGTTTGACTGAAGGTCGATCTTGGGCTGATAGACGCAGTAAATCTCGCCTGCTTCCATCGCATCGTCGATGCGCGCCCGCAGCGAAATGTCCCACAGCAGGTCGGTTTGCGAACCGGTTTCGGCAATCGCAATCGGATTGTGCGCTTCGGAGGTTTCCTCTGCTGCAGCAACCGCAGCCGCCAATCGGGCAGAAGGGTCGCCTTCGACACCGGCGATGCCGAATGTGATGCCGACATCGACGGAAAATCCACCTACCTGGATCGGGGCGGCAAATATGGCGCGAAGCCCTTCGAGGTGCTCGACCACTGCATCGGTGTCGTCGTTTGCGACATGCCAGCCGAGATGGTGGCCGTCGCTGTAAACGACCAAATTGCTATCGGCAGCGCGCAGCCGATCGACGAGTTTGAGCACGTAGCTGCCCTTGTCATCGGCCCTCAGTGTCTTAAGCACGCGCTCGTAGTTCTGAATCTTGGCGATGACGATGTGGCCATTGGTCACCGAGTCACGAATGAGCCGGGCTTCCAAAGCGCGCAGCTTCGCCAGCCCGGTTTCCTGATTGACCATTTCGACCCGACGTTTCCATCGCATTCTCGAGCGCAAAGCTGCATAGATCGCCAGAAAAGTCAGCGCGTACGAAAGCTCGAGACGAATGCCGATCTTCGCTGCCGCGTACAAAAGCGCCGGGGCAACGAGCACGGTCGCGGAATAGGCGACCCAACGCTGTCTCCGAGCTCGGCTAAAGACTATTGAAATCAATAGAAGTGCCGCGAAGAAAGAGAGTACGATAGGCCCTCTCAAGCTTCCGGTATGTCCTGCCTTAAGCGATTCGCCCGCGTATATGTCAACGTAACTGACGGCCGCATCCATCTTGCGGGGCATTGGCTGCTGGCTACCAGCCACCAAGCCTGAGTGTCCAATTACGACAGTTTTTCCAGTAACTTCTGCGGCGAGCTCTGACAGGCTTCTAGCGTTACCCGACAGCTCATCGAGTTGAAGCGTGGGGATGCGATCGACGGCGAACCCGTAGTCCACCGAGAATGTTTCATTCGGGTTGCCTTCCACCCCTGCGATAGCGGCCCCAAGGGATCGCGTTACACGCCCGTCGTTTTGATACGCATAATGCAGTCGCCATGCGAAACCGTACCAGTCGCGATCGGTTTGGTCAGAGACTACTCGGGTCGCGGGGCCAGCGATTGTCGGTGAAGTAGTACGACGAATTCTCTCGCCGGTCGGGCCCTCTAGTATCCGATCGACGAGGGATATCCGAGGACCCAAATCTGCAATCGCTCGAGCCAAGCGAGCGTCGGCGGCCGCGTTTTCTGAAGTGGAGAATGGAATGTCGAGAAAGACTTTCCCCACGCCCTGGCGATCGAGTTCGTCCAAAGCTGCTGCGACCCGAAAACGCGTCTGCGGGTTGTCGGTATCGTTCAGGGCTTCATTCGAAGAAACGAAGACCACGTCGCCAGTTGGGTTCCGGTCCGCAACGCGAGATTGGAAAAGCCATAAAAACTGGTCGATTGGTTGGAGCAGAAACACAGCGTAGAGCGCCAGACTGATCAGCGCCGCCCACAGGACGTGACGCAAGCGCTCGAACAGGCGACCGCTGAAAAGCGATCGTCCGCGGACGAGCACTGGCGCTGCCAGTCTAGAGATGCGTGTTTCACCCATTGAGCGCCCTTATGCCGCTCTTAGGTTTAAGAAAGATTTGATGCCGCAGCCGCGAAACCACGGCAAGCCAGCTTGCCAGCCGGTTGCGAAAGTAAATGAAACTCGAACGAGCGCCGTTAACGCTTGGCGGGGCAATAAGCCGCCGTCAGCCCGCGCGCGCAGAACTTATCGTTTAATCCGAAAGGTTTCCGCGCTTGCCGCCGCGCAGAAGCACGCGCATCTAGCGGCGCCACCGCGTTATCAGGCTACCGCGCCGAACAGGTCGTGCGCGTCACTGTCCTCAATTGAGACAGTTGCAATATCGCCAGCCGCGAGGCTCTGCGGGACGTTGCGTAAATAGACCGCGCCATCGATCTCGGGGGCGTCCGCCTGGCTGCGGCCGGTTGCCCCGATATCGCCATCCTCGTCGGGTTCGCCGACTTCGTCGATAATCACGGGAATGCGCGTCCCGACCTTGGCGGCCAGCTTGGCAGCGCTGATCCGCTCGGTAACTTCCATCACCCTTGCGTAACGCTCTTCCTTGACGGCCTCGGGCACCGGGTCGGGCAGGGTGTTGGCCCGCGCGCCTTCGACCGGTTCGAAGCGGAACGCGCCAACCCGGTCGAGCTGCGCCTCTTCGAGCCAGTCGAGCAGATATTTGAAATCGTCTTCGGTCTCGCCGGGGAAGCCGACCACGAAGCTGGAGCGGATCGCGATCTCGGGACAGATCTCGCGCCAGCCCTTCAGCCGTTCGAGCACCTTGGCTTCGTTTGCGGGGCGCCGCATCGCGCGCAGCACCTTGGGGCTCGCGTGCTGGAACGGGATGTCGAGATAGGGCGTGAGCAGCCCCTCCGCCATCAGCGGTATCACCGCATCGACGTGCGGATAGGGATAGACGTAGTGCAGCCGTACCCAGGGCGGGGTGCCGCCGCCGATGTCGAGCTGGCCCAGTTCGCGCGCGAGGTCGGTCATATGCGCGCGGACGGGGTGGCCCTTCCACAGCCGTTCCTCGTGCCGCGTATCGACACCGTAGGCGCTGGTGTCCTGGCTGATGACCAGCAGTTCCTTCGTGCCCGCGGCAACCAGTTTCTCGGCTTCGCGCAGCACTGCGTCGATCCGGCGGCTGGCCAGCTTTCCGCGCAGATCGGGAATGATGCAGAAGGCGCAGGAATGGTTGCAGCCCTCCGAAATCTTCAGATAGCTGTAGTGGCGCGGGGTCAGCTTGATGTCGGGCTGCGGGATCAGGTCGACATAGGGCCCCTGGCTGGGCGGGGCGTGCGTATGCACTGCATCGACGACCTGTTCGTACTGATGCGCGCCGGTCACTGCCAGCACCTGCGGATGCGCGGCGCGGATCGCGTCGGCTTCTTCGCCCATGCAGCCGGTCACGATGACGCGGCCGTTCTCCGCGATCGCCTCGCCGATCGCCTGCAGGCTCTCTTCCTTCGCGGAATCGAGGAAGCCGCAGGTGTTGACCAGCACCACGTCGGCCCCGGCATAATCGGCGCTCATCGCATAGCCGTCGGCGCGCAACCGCGTGAGGATGCGCTCGCTGTCGACCAGTGCCTTGGGACAGCCGAGGGATACCATGCCGACCTTCTTCTGGTCGGGGATTGCGGTGGTGGTCGTGCTCATGATTGCGCGCGCCCCTACACGCGTAAGCCGATTTACGCTAGCTTCCTGCGCATCGAAAGGCGCGAGGGGTACGGGACATGGGCGAAATCAACTGGTTGGCGGTTCTGCTTGGGGCGCTCGCATTCTTCGCGGTCGGCGCGCTCTGGTACGGGGTGCTGTTCGCCAAGGCCTGGCAAAAGGCTGCCAGCCTCAGCGACGAAAAGATCCGCAGCGGCAATCTCCCGCTGATCTTCGGGCTGACCTTCCTTGCCGAACTGGTGATAGCATTGACGCTGTGGCACGGGATCGCGCGCAGCGGCGCAAGCGACCGGGCCGTGATGATGATGGCGATCGGCTTCGGCGCCACGGTCATGGCCCCGGCGCTGGGGATAAATTACCTCTACTTGCGCAAGACGCTGCGCCATTTCCTGATCGACGCGGGCCATTTCATCGTCGGGATGGCAGCGATGGGCGGGGTGTTCCTGCTCTTCCGCTAGGGCTTAGTCGTCGCCCTGGTCGTCCCGGTCGTGGCCATCGCCCTTGGTTTCGCCATTGGTGGTCGGCACGATTTCTACCACGATGTCGCCGGTCTGCAGTTTCTGGCATTCGGCTTCCCAGAACCCCAGCGCCTTGCCGTCGCGATAGACGCGCAGGCCGCGCCCGCCCGTGTTCAGCTCGCCGATCGCCTTGCCGCACTCGGCCGCGGTGACCTCGCGCTCGACCAGCTGGACGCGGCCCGATACGCTGGCAAGGTCGGCGAGGTAGTCGGCGATATGTTCGCCCTTGGCGCTGCCGGCAAGCAGCAGCCCGGTAAAGCGGACCGGGTTGATGACGTTGTTCGCGCCCGCCTGCCGCGCGAGCGATTCGTTGTCGTCGGCGCGGACCACCGCGCTGATCGGAACATGCGGTGCGAGCGCGCGCACGGTCAGCGTGATCAGGATCGTGGTATCGTCGCGTCCTGCGGACACCAGCACGTTCTGCGCCTTGGCGATGCGAACCGCCTTCAGCGTCTGGTCGCGGGTGGCGTCCGCGGCCATGATGTTGCAGCCCAGCGCTTCGGCCTCGTGCAACCGGTCCTCGCTGGGGTCGATCACGACGATGCAGCTCGGGTCGGTGCCGCGTTCGATCAGCTCGCCGACCGCTTCCGAGCCGGAGATGCCGTAGCCGAGGACCACGATGTGATCCGATAGCTGTTCCTGGATGCGGGCCATCCGCCATTTCTCCCAGCTGCGCTTGATGATGAAGTTATAGGCCGTGCCGACGAAAATGAAGAACACCGCAAACCGGATCGGTGTCACGATCACTGCTTCGACCAGCCGTGCGCGATCCGAAATCGGGGCGATGTCGCCGAACCCCGTGGTGGTGATCGAGATCATGGTGAAATAGACCACGTCGAGGAAGCTGACCTCGCCGTCGAGATTGTCGACCAGCCCTTCGCGGTCCCACCAATGGACCATGATCACGATGAAGATGAGGAACAGCGCCGCGCCCAGCCGGATGCCGAGATCGCCCCATACGGGCAGTTTCACTGCACGGCGAAGGGGCTGGAAACGGGGCCCCCGATAAGTCCGCACCCGCGTGCTTGCGGCGATCCGGTCGACCTGTTTGTCGCTCCTCATGCCCGGCCTAGGTGCGCGCGGAAATCCGCAGGGTCAATAGCATAGCGTGCACTCAGCTCTCGTACCGGGCTGCCAGCGCGCCCAGCGACGAATGGTGGGTCAGGTCGAGCTGGAGCGGGGTCACTGCGATATAGCCATCGTCGATCGCTTCGAGATCGGTGCCATGGTCGAGCGTATGTTCGATCGCCTCGAGCCCGAACCAGTAATACTGGAAGCCGCGCGGGTCGCGGCCTTCGACGACCGTGCCGCGCGAATAGTCGTGAAAGCCCTGCCGCACCGCGCGGATACCCTTGACCGCATCGGGCGCGATCGGGGGGAAGTTCACATTGACCAGCGTGCGCTTGGGCAGCGGCGTGTCGAGCAGCGGGCCCAGCACCTTGGCGCCCCATTCGGTCGCAGCGGCGAAGGCGGAGTCGCTGTTGCGGGTTTCCTTGGTATAGACCTGGCTCATCGCGATCGAGCGCACCCCCGCCAACGCACCCTCGATCGCCGCCGAGACCGTGCCCGAATAGGTGATGTCGTCGGCCAGGTTCGCGCCGCGGTTGACGCCGGACAGGATCACGTCGGGCTGCGCCTCGATCACCTTGCGCAGGCCCATCGTCACTGCATCGGTGGGCGTGCCGGTCACCGAGAAACGGCGTTCGCCGTGCTTGCGCAGCCGCACGGGGCGGGTGAGGGTGAGCGCATGGCCCATGCCCGACTGTTCCTCGTCGGGAGCGCAGATCCAGATATCGTCGGAGAACTGCCGCGCGATTTTCTCGAGCACCGCGAGACCCGGCGCGTGGATGCCGTCGTCATTGGTCAGAAGGATACGCATCAGGCTGCAGGCTCCAGTTTGGTAACACCGCCCATATAGGGGGCCAGCGCTTCGGGTACGGCAACACTGCCATCGGCCTGCTGGTAGTTTTCCATCACCGCCACCAGCGTGCGGCCGACCGCGAGTCCGGAGCCGTTGAGCGTGTGGACGAAGGCGGTCTTCTTCTCGCCTTCGGGGCGATAGCGCGCATTCATCCGGCGGGCCTGGAAATCGCCCGTGTTCGAGCAGGAGGAAATCTCGCGATAGGCGCCTTGGCCGGGCAGCCAGACTTCGAGATCGTAGGTCTTGCGCGCGCCGAAGCCCATGTCGCCCGTGCACAGCAGCATGCGGCGATAGGGCAGTTCCAGCGCTTCGAGGATACCCTCGGCGCATTTGGTCATGCGTTCATGCTCCGCCTCGCTGTCTTCGGGGCGGCAGATGCTGACCATCTCGACCTTTTCGAACTGGTGCTGGCGGATGAAGCCGCGCGTGTCGCGGCCTGCCGAACCCGCTTCGGAGCGGAAGCACAGCGTGTGCGCAGTCAGCCGAATCGGCTGCGCGAGACCGGGAAGGATGTTGCCTGCGACCGAATAGGTCAGCGGGACTTCGGAGGTCGGGACGAGCCAGCGATCATCGGTGGTACGGAAACTGTCCTCGGCGAACTTGGGCAGCTTGTCGGTGCCGTACATCGCCTCGTCACCCACCAGCACGGGCGGGTTGCATTCGGTATAGCCGTTCTCGCGGGTCTGCTTGTCGAGCATGAACTGCGCCAGCGCACGGTGCAGCCGCGCGATGTCGCCGCGCAGGAAGGTGAAGCGCGCGCCAGACAGCTTGGTGCCGGTCTCGAAATCCATTCCCAGCGAGGGGCCGATATCGGCGTGTTCGCGGGGGTTGAAATCGAACCTGCGCTTCTCGCCCCATTGCGCGATTTCGACATTGTCGTTCTCGTCCGCGCCGTCGGGCACATCCTCCGCGGGAAGGTTGGGCAAAGTGGCCAGCAGATGGTCGAGCTCTGCCGCCGCAGCGCGTTCGGCCTCTTCCCACTCGGGCATCGACGCCTTGATCTCGGCGACCTCAGCCTTGAGCGCTTCGGCCTTGTCCTTGTCGCCCTGACCCATCGCCTGGCCGATCGCTTTCGACGCTTCGTTGCGGCGGCTCTGCGCCTGCTGGACCCTGGTCGTCGCCTCGCGCTTGTGCGCGTCGAGCGCAACGATGCGGTCGGCCACCGGTTCGGCCCCGCGGCGGGCGAGGGCGGCGTCGAATTCCTGCGGATTGCTACGGATATAAGCGATGTCGTGCATGGCCCGGCCTATGCCTTTTCGCTTCCCGCTTGGCCAGCCACTTCCCGCGGGGCGAGCTTGTCCTTTTGCGGGCACCGCATTAGGCCCCGGACGTTCAGGGGGACATCGAAGAGCTTGAAAGGGCTGCCAGCTTGAACGACCAGCCGATCCAGCCGCCGCGCCGCACGCGCTTTATCGATATTGCGGACGGGGTGATCCGGGGCGGACGCAAGCTGGGGGTGTTCGGCCCTCCGCGCCTCGACAAGGATGCCCTGCTGGAAGAAGCAGCAGCGACCACGGGGCTCAACGATTTCGGCGACCGCTGGTTCGAAAAGCCCTTCGAGGTGCTGCTCGACAGCGTGAAGCACGAAGCGCAGCTCAACGCGGCAGGCGAATTTTCCGCCACGAAGATGTTTCACCACGTGCTGCGCGACCGGCTCTACACGCAGATGTGGTTCGGCCGGCACCCGGAAATTCTCGCCCGGCCGCTCAAGAACCCGGTGGTTATCGTCGGCCCAATGCGGTCGGGTACCACGCGGCTTCACCGCCTGCTCGCGGCCGACCAGCGCTTTGCCCACCTGCGCAGTTTCGAAACCATCAGCCCGGTGCCCCGGCCCGAGTTCGAGCAGGTCCTAGCCGGCGAGGCGGAGGACTTCCGGCCCAAGCTGGCCGCGCGCATTCTCAAGGTCGCGCGGCTCGCCAATCCGCGCACGCTGTCGATCCATCCGACCGGTGCCTACGAACCCGAGGAGGAACTCGGCCTCGTTGCCGCGTCGATGTACGGCATGAAGTGGGAAGCGCAGTGGAATGTGCCCTCCTATGCCGAATGGTGCCACGAGGAGAGCGCCATTCCCGCCTATCGGCACATGGCCAACCTGCTGCGCTTGATCGGCTGGTCGCAGCAGGAAAGTTCGCTGCGCCCGTGGATACTCAAGACCCCGCAGCACATGCTCGACCTGCCCGCACTGCTCGAGGTCTTCCCCGATGCACGGCTGATCTTCACCCACCGCGATCCCAAGCAGGTGGTCGGCAGCGCTGCCTCGCTCGCCTGGAACCAGACCATTATCTATTCGGATCACAACGATCCCGCGCAGACCGGCCGCGACTGGCTGGGCAAGACCGCGACCATGATCGCCCGGATGCGCGCGGCGCGCGACGCGATCCCGCGCGAAAGGATGATCGATGTCCAGTACGAGGACATGGAAACCGACTGGCGCGGCACGATGGAGCGCGTCTACCGCTTCCTCGATCTCGAGATGGAACCCGCGGTCGCGGGGATGGAAGACTATCTCGACCGTTCGGCCCGGCTCAAGCGGCACCCGCATCGCTACAGCCTCGCCGAGTTCGGCCTGCGCGAAGACGAGGTGAACGAACGGTTCGCCGATTACACCGAAACCTTCGGCATACCGGTTGGCGCACCCACCGCGGCGGCACGCACGCGGCTCGCCAAATAGCCATGCGAAAGGGGCGGGGTACGCAGACCCCGCCCCTCTTGGAATTGCGGCCGCTCAGTAGCTGAAGGTGAGCGTGGCGAAGACCTGCCGCGGGTTGCCGTAGAATGCCGTCAGCGTGCCTTCTGGCCCGAGCGTCGGGACGGGAAAACCGTTGGCGCCATTGACGATGTCGCCGGTGACCGGATCGGTCGCGACGAAGGTATAGCCGCTGGTCTTGTATTCCTTGTCGAGCAGGTTCTTCCCGTAAACGCCCACGCTCCAGCGATCGCCGGGGGCACTGTAGACGATGCTCGCATCGAGCAGCGCGTAGCCGCCCTGGTCGAGATAGGGGTTGGGGATTTCGAACTGGCTGGTCTTGCTGCGATAGGACAGCGTCGTTCCCAGATAGAGGTCGCCCGGTCCCACGGGCGTATCGTAGCTGGCCGTGATGCTGCCGGTTACCTCTGGCGTGTTCTGGACGACGCGGAATGCGGCGACATCGGTCGGGGTGTTGCCGATATTGGTGATGTATTCGTCGTATTGCGCATCGATATAGCCCAGCGAACCGGCAAGGCCGAAGCCGCCGCCAAAACGCGCGCTGGCTTCCAGTTCGAGCCCCTTGAACGTCGCCTTGCCGGCATTCGACACCACGCCGCAGAAGCTGGGCAGGCCGCCCACTTCGCACGCGACGGAACCCGGAATCTGTACGTCGGTGTAGTCGGCATAGAAGGCTGCGGCAGCGATGTTGAAAATGCCGAGATTGCCCTTGTAGCCGATCTCGTAGCTGTCGACCTCTTCGGGTGCGAAGCTGAGGAAGGCGGCGACTTCCGCATCGGTTGGTGCGCCCGGTGTGGCCGCCGGGGCGTTGGTGCCGACCCCGCGGGGGTCGAAGCCGCCGCCCTTGAAGCCCTTCGAATAGCTGGCGTAGATATTGTGGTCGGGCGTCGGCATGAAACTGAGCGAGGCCCGCGGGGTGAATTTCTTGAACTGCCGGCTACCCTGAAAATCGGTGCTCGCCGCTCCGAAGGGCACACCCGCGCCGCCGAATTCGGGCGAACCGCCGCCGAGATAGTTCTGCCGCAGGATTTCGGCGCTGCGTTCATCCCAAGTGTAACGACCGCCGAGAGACAGGCTGAGCTGATCGGTCAGATCGTAGGTGAGATCGCCGAAGATGGCATAGGTTTCGGTGTCGACATTTGCCTGTGTGAACGCGGTCAGCCCGGCGAAAGTGGTGAAGATGCGAACATCGAAAAGCGTGTCCGCCTTCGCGTCGAGATAGTAGAATCCGAGCAGGCCGGCGAACGCGCCGCCATCGTCCCACAACAGCTGAAATTCCTGGCTGATCTGCTCGTTGAGGTAAGCGCCGGGCACATCGAGATCGACCGCCGGAAGCGCATCGAAATCAATCGGCGAATAGCTGTCGTCCTTGCGCCAGGCGGATATCGACCGCAGCGTCAGCGCGCTGCTCAGCTCGACTTCTGCGTGCATCGCCAGGCCGTAGGATTCCACTTCCTGTTCGGGATCGTTGAGCGCTCCGCGCGTGTCGAAGACATTGTCGAGCACGGGCGCGCCGGATACCAGCCCGGGGATCAACCGGTGGCCACCACGCGGATCGCTGCTGTCCTTGGTATAGTCCCCCTGGATCCGGATGAAGGCAGGTTCGCCATAGCCGCCCACCTCCAGGCTCATACGGCCGCCCCAGATATCCTTGTTGTAGTTTTCGAGGCCCGTGGTGAGATTGTCGCCGAAACCGCCCCGCGAAAGCCGCGCAACCGAGCCGCCGACGCGGACCAGGTCGCTGATCGGTGCCGAAGCGGTGATCACGCCTTCGGCCTGGTCGTAAGTGCCATAGGTAGCGCGAACGCGCACCGAGGGATCCTGCGGCAGGCGGCGCGTGACGTATTTTACGGCCCCGCCGATCGTGTTGCGGCCATAGAGCGTGCCCTGCGGCCCGCGCAGCACCTCGATGCGCTCGACATCGTAGATATCCAGCACCGCGGTCTGCGGCCGGTTGAGATAGATGTCGTCGAGATAGATGCCGACGCCCTGCTCGAACCCCGAAACGGGGTCCTGTTGGCCGATGCCGCGGATAAAGGCCGACAGCGTCGAATTGGTGGCTCGGCTGGCCTCCAGCGTGACGTTGGGTACGCTCTGCCCGACATCGGTGATGTCCAGCGCGCCGCGCCGTGAAAGCTCTTCGCCGCTGATCGCGGTGACCGCCACCGGCACCTCCACCAGTCGCTCCTCACGCCGGCGTGCGGTGACGATGATGACATCCTCTGCAGCCGTCGCCGGCGCAGCCTCCAGCGGCTCCGTGTCGGCGGACTGAGCCTGCGCAGGAGCCGCGGCAAGTGCCGCGGTCGCCGCGCCGCACAGCAGGCTGGCGGTAAGAATCTGTGTCGGACGCATTTCGGTTTCTCCCTCCCGATTGTCTTATGCAGCAAGCTGATACTGAAACCTGAACCACCTTTCAAGTTTGTTGTTGCGCGGAGGATGCGATTTGCTAGGCAGGCAGTCTATTCGAAGGGGGCGAACAGTGGCCGCAACGCACAGCCAGGGCGACAAGACGCCGCGTACCGAGCGGGGCCGAAAGACCTTGCGCAAACTACTCGATGCGGCTGCGACCGAATTCGCCGAGAAGGGATTTCACGAAGCCTCGATCAGCGGAATAACCCGCAGTGCAGGCGTCGCCCTTGGCACTTTCTATACCTATTTCGACAGCAAGGATGCGGTCTTCCGTGCGCTCGTATCGGATATGAGCGCGGGTGTCGGGAAGGCTGCGCGCGAGGCGCTCGACCCATCGATGGGGGCGCTGGAGATCGAGCGGGTGGCACTGCGCGCCTTTCTCGAGTTCGCTGCCGAGCATAAGGAGATCTACCGGATTATCGACGAGGCCGAATTCGTCGATCCGGACAGCTACCGCGCGCATTACGAGACCATCGGCTCGAGGATCGAAGAGCGCCTGAAGCTGGGCGGTGAGAGCGGCGAGTTCGCGCCGGGGCTGGGGACGCCCGAGGCCTGGGCCGTGATGGGCATGAACGTTTTCCTGGGCCTGCGCTACGTCATCTGGGGCCGCGAAGGCGATCCGGACTTCGAAGAAATCGCGCGCCGGGCCAACATGTTGCTGACCCGGGGCATCGCCAGCTAGCTCCTGCGATCGCGGAACCGCGGGCGTGCGGGGCCGTTGGTCTGGCAAAGGAGATACGATATGATCGGCAAGGTAATCGGAGCATTCGTCGGCGACAGGCTCGCCAAGCAGACCGGCGGCATCGGCGGTGCCAGCGGCGCGGCACTGGGTGTCGTCGCCACCACAGTTCTACGGCGCATGAGCCTGCCCGCAATGCTGGCCCTGGGCGTCGGCGGCTATGTCGCCAAGCGCGTCCTCGACAAGCGCGAGGAGGGCAGCGACAGTGCTTCCCCGCCGAAGACTTCGACGGCTCCGGCGACCAAGGCCGCCTAGGCCGAGGTCGCAGCGAAGCGCGCAAAAGGGCTGTCCCGCAAGGGGCAGCCCTTTTGCTATCAGGGGAACAACGGGTTTGCATATCGCCGAACCCTTTCTATGGTCGGTCCAGGGATTCCCCCAAAAAGTCAGACAAAATCGCGCCGCACCCCGGTGCGCTTGCGCAGGAGACGACATGCCAGCAGAGCCCGATCACCCAATCGATCCTCCGCTGATAGACTTACCCATCAAGACCGCGTCGCGCGGCTTTTACGACGGCTTCAGCCGCGAGGTCACGATCCCGTCGAAGGTGATCGTCTCCCTCCTGATCATGTGGGCGATCTTCTTCCCGGTCAGCGCCAGCGAAACACTGTCTGCGGCCAATTCGAGCATCATCGCCACCTTCTCCGGCTGGTACGTTTACCTCGTCGCTTTCCTGATGTTCACCTGCTTCGTGCTCGCGCTGTTCCCTCAATCGGGTACGCTGCGGATAGGCAATCCGGGTGAAAAGCCCGAGTTCGGTCGCTTCTCCTGGTTCGCCATGCTGTTCGGCGCGGGCATCGGGATCGGCATGCTCACCTATTCGACCGGCGAACCGCTGGCGCACTTCTCGAACAATCCGGACATCATCCGCGGCTTGGTGGACGCGCGGACCGCCGAAGCGGTGCGTCCGGCCTATATCTACACCTTTCTCCACTGGGGCTTTGCAGCCTGGGGCACCTATGCGCTGGTCGGCCTGGCGATTGGCTATGTCGCCTATCGCCGCAATCTGCCGCTGACGATCCGTTCGGCGCTCGCGCCGCTGTTCGGCCTGCGCCTGTCGGGCGTCTGGGGACATCTGGTCGATATCGTGGCCGTAGTGGCGACGATCCTGGGCGTCGCGGTTACCATGGGGATCGGCGTGGAGCAGTTCGTCATGGGTCTCGCCCGGCTGGGTGTGGGCGACTGGCTGCTGGATCCGGACGGTTCTTCCTCGATCGCGGCGGTCATCCTGTCGCTGCTGGTTCTCGTCGGGGCTTCGACGATAAGCGCGCTTTCGGGCGTCGGCCGCGGGATCAAGTGGCTCTCGAACCTCAATATGGGGCTGTCTTTCGCCTTGCTTGCCCTGTTCGCAATCGTCGGCTCGGCGTTCGGCGGCCTCAAGTTGCTGGGCGTGGGCGTGTGGGATTACCTGCGCACGCTGGTGCCCAACTCGCTGACGCTGTTCGACGCAGGCGGCGAATTCGGGGATGCGCTGGTGCAATGGCAGCTCGACTGGTCGGTGTTCTACTGGGCCTGGTGGATTGCCTTCGCCCCCTTCGTCGGCATGTTCATCGCGCGCATTTCGCGCGGGCGTACCATCCGGGAATATGTGTTCGGCGTGGTGCTGGTGCCGTCGCTGATGTGTTTCTTCTGGATGGCCATGGTCGGGGGAACCGCGATCGATCTCGAGCTAAGCGGCGCCGCGCAGGGGAGCATCGTCAACGCGGCGATGTCGGACCAGCTCTTCGCGACGCTGGCCGTCCTGCTCGATCCGGCTGTCGCCGCAGTCGTGTCGGGCCTCGTCGTCCTTTTGCTGATGACCTATCTCATCACCTCCGCCGACAGCGCGATCCTCATCGTCAACACGATCAATGGGGCGGGGGAAAGCGAAAGCGAACGCAACCATCACATCCTGTTCTGGGGTGTGGCGCTGGCCTTCGTCGTCGGCAGCATGCTGATCCTCGGCGGCATCGATGCCATCCGCATAACGATGATCATCGGGGCGCTGCCATTCAGCTTTGTCGTCGCCATCATGGGGGTCGCGATCCTCAAGGCGGTGATTTACGACCTGTTCCGCAAGCACCATGGCGTGCCGACCACGGCCCAGGGATGCGCGGAAGCGGCCGAGGGCAAGTAACGCGAGCACTAATGCGCCGCCTTCTTGGCGGAGCCCGGCAGTGCAGTCTGGCCGTCATTTGAATTGCACTTGGTCATCCAATAGTACCGTGAGAACTGCATTTGAATAGAACAAGTCCAAAAAATGAATATTTGCTTCATACATGGACTGTTCTGAAAGTAACGCGGGACGAAGATTTGAATGTTGTTTTGATGCAACAGCCCTGCGGTTAATCTTGCGCAGCGGCCCGCTGGACGGTGGCCGCCTTTCCTTCGCCTTGTTATTGGCTCCCGAGGCGACGGTTCTCCAGTGAATTCGCGCCCGTCTTTTTGCCAGCCGGACCCTGGTCTGTGAGCCGGCACCCGAGCATTAATCGAGAATGAGGGAATCCCCGACATGAAATATCTCGTCAGCGGCGCGTCGCTTGGCGCGCTGGCTATCGCAACCGCAGCGCCCGTGGCCGCGCAGGACGTGGCTCCTGCAGCCGAACAGCGGCAGGGCGGCGTCAACGTCATCATCGTGACCGCGCAAAAGCGCAGCGAAGACCTGCAGGATGTTCCCGTGTCGGTTTCGGCGATCGGTGAAGAAGGGCTCGAAGAGCTCGCCATCGACACCTTCGAGGATTACCTCGAACAGCTGCCGACCGTGACAGCAGGCGGCAGCGGGCCGGGCCAGAACACCATCTACATCCGCGGCCTGGCCTCGACCACGCCCAATCTAACCACCGCCGGTGTCGCCGGCCTCGCGCCCAACGTCGCGATGTATCTCGACGAACAGCCGCTCGCACAGCCGGGCCGCAACCTCGACGTCTATGCCGCCGACCTTGCGCGGATCGAAGTGCTGTCGGGACCGCAGGGTACGCTGTTCGGTGCCAGTTCGCAGGCGGGCGTCGTTCGCCTGATCACCAACAAGCCCGATCTCGGCGGCTTCGATGCGGGCGTGAATGCCGGCGTGTCCTTCACCAAGGGCGGCGAAACCAGCTACAAGGCCGATGCGATGATCAACGTGCCGGTCACCGACACATTCGGTCTGCGCGGGGTCTTCTATCTCGACGACCAGGGCGGTTACATCGACAATGTCGCCGGCACCCGCAACGCCAGCGAAAGCGCGCGCTTCCGCCCGGCCGGGACCGTCCGTTCGAACGGCGTGCCCGTCAGCCCGCTGCGCGGCGGCTTCCAGGCCGGCGCCGACCTGTCGAACGTGAACTTCATCAATGCCGACAACGCCGGCATGGTCGAAGACGATTTCAACGACACGCAATATGCCGGCTTCCGTGCGACCGCGCTGTGGGAAGTCACGCCCGACTGGACGGTGACGGTCGCGCATTCGCGCCAGAGCGTCGAAAGCGATGGCGTGTTCTTCGCCGATCCCGAACTCGGCGGCCTCGATGACCTCGAGATCCAGCGCTACGAGGAAGACCGCCTCGAAGACGATTTCTCGAACACCAGCTGGACGGTCGAGGGCCGGCTGGCGATGCTCGATGTCGTCTATACCGGCGCCTACACCGATCGTGAGACCGAACAGCGCGTCGACTATTCCGACTATCTCTTCGTCGGCCAGTACCTGCCGTATTACATCTGCGACGGCAGCGTCAGCTATCCGGGTGCCGGCAACGATCCCAGCGGCACCTGTCAGGCACCCAATCTCTATGTGACCTCGGCCAGCAAGACGACCGTGTTCACGCAGGAACTGCGCTTCAGCACGCCGGCGGAAAACCGCTGGCGCGTGACCGCAGGCGGTTTCTATTCGGATCTCGAACTGCAGGAACGCAACGACTTCGCCTATCCGGGCAATGTCCTCGCGCAGCCCTTCGGCCCGTTCGCGCCGAACTTCCCGCAGGACGGCTTCACCAGCGCCCCGGGCCCGTTCCCGGCCGACACGATCTTCCGCAACGACATCCGTCGTACCGATGAACAGTTCGGCATTTTCGGCGAAGCCAGCTTCGACATCGTACCCGACTTGCTGACAGTCACGCTCGGCGCGCGGTATTACGACATCGAAGTCGATTTCGAAGGCAGCGCGAACGGCAGCTTCTGCAACAGCGGCGCGGCTACCGATGCCAACGCCTTCGGTACCGATCTCAACGATCTGTACGACGGTGACGGCGAATACACCTTCATCGGTTCGTGCGACGCTTCGCTGCGCCAGACCTTCGACCTGAACGACAGCCTGGCCGATATCCAGGCTGCGGGCCTGACCCCCACGCAGGCGCAGCAGGTCTTCAACGCAGTGCGCGCTCCCGATGCGGCGAAGACCGACGGGTTC
>Ga0208794_1000570_pt1 | contig 22890 bp, 30 predicted proteins | sample 32_taG_FD_184106 | JGI IMG/M metagenome (GOLD analysis project Ga0208794, IMG submission 184106) | Marine viral communities from the Gulf of Mexico - 32_GoM_OMZ_CsCl metaG (SPAdes) (version 2) | ecosystem: Environmental > Aquatic > Marine > Oceanic | place: Atlantic Ocean: Gulf of Mexico... | reverse complement strand
GTATCCAGCGGAGGTAGACGGCAAATTTACTCGCATCGTCGAGAGCATTCGAGATGTTGAGACGATCAGACCAGCTATCGTTATGGCATCGGAGCATGACGATATTGCAGCCTGGAAACGGCTCAAATCCGTCGACATCGACACCTTCAAAGATGTCGTCCCCAGCGACATCGAGGAATCAGTAAAGCAGGCACGAGCTAAAGCTTTTGATTCTATTTTGACTTTCGATGATTTCTCTCTCGATGAAAAATCTTCGGAAAAACCTACAACAACATCAACAAAAACAACAATGACAAACAAAGAAACCGCTGTTCCAGAGACGCCCGCACAATTAGTAAATCTGCAGAACGCAACTGAACAAAAAAGAGCCTTCGCAGAGAACGACGTAGCCGAAATAATCGCTACAAATCAAGGCGATAATTATCTATACGACAGCACCCACGACAACTTTTATACCTATGACGAGGACACAGGTATTTGGTATGTGCAAGACGAAATGCACGTCAAAAGGCGCATTGTTAATGCATTAGACACTTTCGTGTCAGCTGGAGTGTTGCCCAAATATGCAGCTTCCACTGTCAACAGTGTGTACGCGATGCTTCAGGCAAAAATGCTTAAGTCTCTTGACGGTGGTCGGACGAGCATTTTCAGTAAGGGCAGAAAGCACATTCCTTTTGCTAATGGTGCACTAGACAGCGACAGCTTCGAGTTCGAACCAGGCAAAAACAAAGAGCTTTACTTCCGGTCCCGTCTTCTTTACGAGTGGGATCAAGATCGCAAATGTCCAAAGTTTCGGGCTTGGATGGACGACTCTCTCCGTAAGGGTCAAGCAAAACTGATTCAAGCTTTTTCCAGAGCCCTTTTGACTGGCTACACCTCTGGCGAACGATTCCTCCACTTAGTTGGCCCAGGTGGAACCGGTAAGTCAACGATGCAGCAGCTCATGATTGCGCTTGCTGGTTTCAATAGCACCCACACCTCGAGCTTGGAGCTGATCGAGCAGAATAAATTTGAAACTTACAACCTGATTGGCAAGCGTCTTCTGCTCCTTACGGACGAATCGAACTACAACAAACGCATGGACGTTTTGAAAAAACTGACCTCGGCGTCTGACACACTCCGTGCAGAGCGGAAGTACGGCAAAGAAATTATTAGTTTTAAGCCTGAGTGTCTGGTCTGCATTGCCAGTAATGAACACATCAGCTCTAATGATTCCACCAGCGGTCTCGAACGACGGCGTCTGACAATCGTTATGGACAAAGTTGTTCCTCCAAGTCAGCGTCGACAGCTTCTAGATGTTTACGACGACAGGCTTGAAGGTGACTTCGTTGAGGAACTCCCAGGCATCGTCTCATGGGCTTTATCAATGCCCTTTGCCGAGATGCGGGACGTTCTTGCCAACCCTGTAAAACACGCTCCCTCGCTGGCTCAGACCAACATCGATGCTTTGGTTTTCAACAATCAGTACGTCGCATGGATGGGAGAGTGCTGCCTTTACGCACCTAATACAGCCACACATGTGGGTCGTGGTGCAGCACGACCGAGCACGGATGAGTCAGAAAAAGGTATGTTCGTCAAAAACGCATATACCGAGCTGTACGCGAGTTACGCCAACTTCTGCAAAGCTTGCGGGTACAAACCTGCTGCTAAACCCCGCTTTGTAGAGAGAACGTTAGAGACTCTATGCAACATCCTGAAGCTGCCTCATTGCAAAGCAACAACAAAATCAGGCATGCCTGCAATCAAAGGTTTGCGTCTCAAACCTTTTGATCTAACATCTGATCGCGCCTCTCATGGTGATACACGGCTTCCGAACCCTGTGGAGTTCGCTCAGGAGCCTGACTTTTCTAAATGGGAATCTTCTTTTCAAAAGCACGATGGCACTTAAGTTCTTTCCTCTGACCATCTTCTTTGGTGGCGCTGCTGCTGTTGCCACAGCGATTACAGCACCTCAGTTTGTCGGTGCCCCTCTCACTTTTATGGGAGGGGTTTTAGCTGGTGTGTCTATTGCTGACAAGAAGGCTTTACGCTCTCGTGAAGGTTCAGATATTGCTCATCGAGTCAGCGGGGCTTTCAGTGCTTTATACGAAAAAAATCGTGGTTTAGTTGATCCCGTTGAACTTTCTTTCATCGCAAATGTCAGCATCGATCAAGCGCACGGCTTTCTTTCTGCACTAGCTGAAACTACTGGCGCAACTAAAATAAATAACAACAAAGGAGTAGGAACAACTTTTAATTTCCCACACAGCTCAAGCGTGTTAGACGAACTTACTAACAACGCTCAAAACTGGGCCAAACAACAGACCGCAGCCCTTTCTCAAGAACTCGAGCAGCATCGTCAGATTATTCGTGCGGCTCAGTTAGCTCAGGTAACAGCGCCTCGACAAACAGCACCAGTTCCCGAAAACCCTTGGAAAGACCCGACGTGAGTGAAGAGAAAATCTCTATCGACACACAAGGCCCTGAGCTGATAAGAGTAGAACTTAAACGTGATGGATTTACATGCGCTACATATGTCTCAAGCGCCCATCTCGTCGACGATAAAATTGCTTATCTTCGCAAAAGAATTAACGAAGAAGCTCGCCAAGCGTACCTCCAGGAGTTTGATGATGTCTGAAGAGTCAAAAGATCATGTCGATAGTGAAGTCGACGAGATCGTAGAGAAACTTTCAGAAGAAGATCAAAAACTTCTGGACGAAGCTCTCGCCAATTTGATGGGTTTTATCGAACAAGAAACGACCATCGGATACTGGGTCGAAGAGGATCAAGATATGTCTGACAAAAATCGCCAACCGTCGAGTGAGTGATCGTCGGTCTCCACAAGTGCTTTGACAACAGTAGGTAGCTCAAGGCCAAGAATCATGGCAATCTGACGAGCGATTAGTTGGTGCTCCAGCTGAGTATCTTCTTTAGCTCTCAGCCCCACATAATGCGCCCATGATCGCACTGTGCCGTTTGCGTGGAGTCTTGTGGGCGTGTACATAGGAAGAATGTTTCTTGCACACTCCCTCGCCACTCCTGCTTCTAGCATGTCGCTATAGAGCGCATATGCTTCAGCATCAAATTTGTAAATACGATCCCTGAAAGAAGCTAGAAGTCCTGGGTCGATGTTTTCAGTGCTCGACTGCCTATTTTTATCAGCTTGCTTTCGAATTGAAAATTCTTGGGGTCGATCGTGAATGCCGTCTGGCAGCGTTTCAAAAGGATTCGTATACCGCTGAGACAGTTCCTGGAAGCACAGGGATTTATGGCGAATGAGCTGAGCTGAAATTGCCCTCGAAGTAATAATCTCGAAACTGACATTAGCCTGCTCCAGGATCGACCAATGTCCGTGCTTAATGCAATAAGAAAGGAGTCGTGCGTATTCTTCTCGATCGGGATTTGACGTTGACACGCGAGCATGCCGAGCGATTACTTTCTCGGCATCAGGAGTAATCCAATCAAGCTTTGCGGTATGCATTTCCGAGATCGATCTCGGGTAACACTACCTCAACTTTTTGGGAATGTCTGTTGGTAACGCAAGCGTGCAGTCAGCTCTGAAGGATTACTCACAGCACGCACCATGTCTGCAGGACGCATACCAAGTGCCATGCCAGCCATGCGAGTAGGTCCCATTTGCTCGCTCCGCATCATCATTTCTTGCCTCCCATAATTTGTTCCTGTAAGGAAATGTCATCAGCGCCCCGGTAGTCCTGCGTATACATCATCTGATTAGGATCTTGAGTATTCAGGAAGTTTTGCTGAGGAAGGATAGTGAGAGCCTGAACGTTCCCACGCATCATTGGATTTTGAGCAAGCGCTGTCTCAGCAATGTATTGCTCTTTCGGGATGTCTACAGCTCTCTCAGGCATAGGCATTTCTTTGTGGTTGTAGCCAGCAGGACCAGTCGCTTGAGCTGACTTAGTGATATTGCCTTCAGCGTAAGGAAGAGGATTTACAGGCGTACGGCTATAAGTTCCGTGATCAATATTGTATTGAGCAAAAACTCGATTAACGTCGTCGGAGTAAGCTTGCCGACGAGCAGTGATACTGATGTCATCGTTCATATAAGCCGAAGGCTTTGCCATTGGCATACCTAACGGCTTGAGACCGGGCATAGGTCCAAGACCACCGGGTCGCTGTAAAAAATTAGGTTGTTCCATAGTTTTAGTTTAGCTTCGTTTGGGTTGTTTCTCGCGGTTAGTTTTTTTACTAACTACCCGAAGATTCGAAGAGCTGTTGTTCTCCGGGTTGAAGTCTTTGTGGTCGACTTCTTTTCCGTCTCCTTTAGATACTCTCCCAGCCCGTTCCATATGTCTACGAGCCTTGTTACGCGCAGCACGACGTTTTTTCTGACGTTCTGTACCGCCATGCTCACGATATTCTTTGTCATAATCGCGCTGCGCCACCTAACAGACTCTACGCTGTCTTTATTTTACCTTCTCCAGATTTAACAGCAGTAAAATGTTCTTCACGGGCTTGTTCACCCGATTCACGGCACCATTCTTCCCACAAGTCAGTAAATAAACCGTTGGTTCGGCCCGATCGTTGATATAAAAATTCCGTGAAAAGAGCTTTACGGTTTTCCTGCTCGGCGTTCCATTCTTCAAGAATCTTGCTGTAGTTACTCATTTGTGAGCTTTAATATACCAACCAGAACTGTAGCCTTTTTCAACCATCCATCGATCACTTAAATGCTTTTTCGAATATTTTCTAAATGAGCCGCACTCAGACGTATAAACACCGCTATAAACATCAAGGTCACCAAAGGGGTCGTGAACTATTAAATTTTCTCGGTCTTTCGTTACTCCTACAGCGACAATCCAATGGCCCGAACCACTGGGATTCTCTACAGGACCAAAATGAAGAATCCCCAAAGGCACAGGAATACCTTCGTTTATAAGCTCTTCAACCGCTGACCAATCTCCGTCCTGCCTAAACTCAGCATTCAAATCGTAATGACTGAGTGCTTTTATCTGAACCCAAGCTTCAGTGCCATCACCTAAATCACTGACGCTTTCTAGATAATCCTCATAGTCATCAAAAGACCTTTCTCTAAGAGTCTTTAAAAGCATCGCGCAAGCACTGCTAAAACAAGTGTTATCAACACCATCAAATCCAGGATGATGACGGAAAAAAGGAGTTTCTAACTGTATGTGATGATTTGGTGTGTACTCAATTTTTTCATCAAGATCATTTATCACCTTCCAATCTGGGTCGTAGAAATACCACGAAGTGTCAGGGTTGGACTTCAGCACTACTTCTCTGAACAAAGCACCTGCAGTAACAACTATTTTTAACCACTCCCACGCGCTGCCTTTAGGCACAAAAAGTTTTTCCTCTGCCTGTAAATACTCAGGATCAGCAGGGAACCTTGTTAACCAGGTATCTGCTTTGGCGAGAATCGAGTGACCTAGAAGGGGGTGTTTAGTCTTTCCCATCCGTATCTGCCTCTTTTCTCTCACACCGACTCACGGTTTCTTCGATAGATACATAGTACGAGGAAGAGGTGCGTTTGCCCTCTTCCATCGACTCTTTTATTTTTTTAGCGAGCGAGCACTCCCAGTCTTGAGGATTGGACATGACTCACTCAGTTTTACCTATTAAAGATCAGGCGGCAGTGTACGTCACTCGATAAACAGAAGGGGAGCGATCGGTTTTCTCCACATACAGATAATTTTCGATGGATGCTCCCACGCTGAAAGTGAAAGATACATCGATGCGTCCAGACGTTTTAGGCGCGTCGACTTCACCCAGGATGGAACCGTCGACACCGCTCATAACGTAAACACGGCGGACAGCTTCAGAACCTGCTGTAAGAGTTACAGTTCCTGTGCCAGTTGCACTTGAAGTCACTCCATATTTATCAGCACGCTTGCGAGAACCCTCAGAAGTGTCTTCAGTGGTGCTGTTGACAGTTACGTTGCCGCCATTTTCGGAGCGATACTGGCCGAAGCGGGTGATGCCAGCAGGAGCAGCTCCGAGCTCACGATTAAAAGTGACCTCAGCCATTGGGATAAATGATCAATGATTACCTTTATTTTAGTCTTAAAGGGTATGACTTAGATTTGATTCATCAGCTATGCAATCATGCGGTACAACAAGCTCAACGCCGCAGTCTATGAACTGACTGAGTTTTTATTTCGTTTCTGGCCCACACTCAGAAGCAACGTATGGGTGAAGCGGGCTCGGATTAACTGCAGGGATGATTGGGCAGAATTTAGAACTCAGTTAGTGATGAAAGAGGTTGACGAAGAAATAAAAGAACTCCATGAGTGCTGGGATACTCAGGAAGCGGAAGACTTTTACCCTGGTTTTCAGCAAATTTATTTTTCTGAAGATAATCGCAACGAACCGCTAGGAGGACAAATGGGCTACTCCTATGAATTATTCGAAGATAAGTCTGAAAATTTTGACGACGAACCTGAAGGAGGAGAGACAGCCTACTCCTACAGAGCATCTGAAGATAAGTCTGAAAATTTCGACGATTAGTCGTCGTAAATTAAACAACCAGGAGATTGAGGATCTTTTTCACAGCGCTCCTCCCAGTAAGCTTCTTTTTGAGTCTTTGGACGCTCAAAATGAAGGACTTTTTTTTCTTCCTCATCGTGAGAAGAAGACATTGGGCAAGCTTGATCGGTCATTTTTTCGACTTCTTGTAGGACCGAGCTTTTTTCTTAGCTCTTACACAGTTTGGCACCATTTTTCCCGATTTCTTACTTTTTTTCATTCCCTCCATAACGTAACCGTCCCAGCAAGGTCCTTGTTTAGCCATTGTTTTTAGATGCTTTGTACGACCGAGCTTTTTTGCCAGCCCGTTTGGCTTTTTCAGTGTTGGCTACGTGAGTGTTTACAGGTTTTCCTCGTGTAGCCCGCTTCTTTTTTTCATCCGTTGCTTTGCGTTCGTCCTTTGACATCGAAGCCCACGCTGCCTTCGGTAAGTAGCGTTCCGTTCGACCTTTTTCTCGAGCTCTATCAGCCACGTTTATTGAGCTTTTTAAATATTTTACGTGCTTTACGGAGAAGTTTCTGAGCCTCTTCACGGCTCACACACTCTTGAGCTTTGCGAGCGATTTTCACAAGTTTTCGTCGCTGTTTGTCTGAAGAACGCCCGTAGTCATCTTCAAGACGCTCGATGTCGTCCTCTTCTAGATAGTCACCGTGCTGCACTTCCGAAATAATCAGATCTTTTTTTCCTCCAGTTGCACGATGCACAGAGCCACAAGGGATGCTGAGCATTAATCCTGGAATTGCCTTGTACCATTTGTCGTCACAAAACAACCTTCCATCTCCTGCGACCACAGTCCAACTTTCACTGCGATGCCTATGACGTTGGAGCGAAAGTTGGCAGCCTGCACGTACAAGCAAGACCTTAACTTTGTAGCCAGAGCCTGATGCGAGCTCTTCGTACCAACCCCAAGGACGCTTTACACGCATGGATTTGAATTAATCTTTTTTCTTTTTCTCATACTCTTCTCTAGTCTGCCAGTCTTCCTTGCTCCATTTAGAGAGTTTATTTTTACTTGATTTTTTACCTTCGTACTTACCGCCCATCTCTTTATAATATTTTGTAGCTAATTGCATGGCGCGTGCAGAGTGACCGCCCATTTTCTTGCGGGCTTTCCGCTTTGCTCGCTCCCATTTTTCAGGATGCTTTTTCTTAGCGGTTTCTGCCACTTACAAACTCTCAATAACTCTTATAGTTTATATGACTGAAGAATAGTTCTCAGCCATGAACGAAGAAGAAAACAAGCGTTCTTACGAGTGGTTAGCTGAGATTGTAAAAGTGTCAGTACTCAGCTGGAGTGCCGCTTTATTGACACTTTCTTACATGGGTTATTTTCAAAAAATGGACCCAACTTTTATCGCCAGTATTTTTTCTGGATCTTTGGCTGGTTATGGCATTAGCCGAGCTTCAGATGTAAATAGGAAACAAAAAGACACTAAAGTAGAAGTAAACAATCCACCCAAGACAAAACCATGAAAACATTCAAATGGTTAGCTGTTTTTGGTTTATTTATTTCAACACCTGCTTTTGCACAAGTCGCCCCTTCGTTTACACAGGGCTCGATGAACAGCACTACTACCACTGAGCAGACGATTACTGAAACGATTGCGATTGAAAAATACGGTGGGGCTTACAACAGCTACACAGGCCATAACGTTACTCCGAGCGCCGAAATCGGAGGTTCAAGCACAACCTATTCGATGACTTCTGGAGCAGAAAATTGGCAGCTGGAAATCACTTCGCGAGCAGCTGGAGTAATCGAAACCCAGGACATCGAGCGAACGATCGAAACCACTTCAACGACCACTTCCTTAAGTGTGTTCTCTCAGTAATACTTTTTTGGGGCGGCGTCGCCCACGCTCAAAACGACGGGACAACTGTCGTTGCAAACCCTCAGTCGACTTCAACAGGTTCAGTAACAAATAGCGCGGTACAGATAAATCAAGGATCATACAGCACACAAGGATTCTCAAGTGGGCACTACTGCAATAGCGGCACTGTGGTGTTTACACCTTTTTATCTTGGCGGTGACTTTCATCCGCAGTACACCAGAAGTCAAAATTTTGGCGCTCAAATATCTATTAGCGTCCCTTTAGACGGAAGAATTACTGAGCTTTGCAAAGAATACGCTCGCAAAAAAATTCAGCAAAAAAGAGTCGATATTCTTCTTACTCGTATACGTGAGTGTGTGAACTTGTACGAAAAAGGATATATGGTCAGGCCGGAGAGCCCGTTTTCAGCGATCTGCGACGACGTTGTTCCAATCGCTGCCTACTCCAAGTTGGAGGTTTCTTCCCAAGCTTCCTCTGAACCCGATTGATAACCTGTTTAATAACAGGTTTAAAAGCAGAAACACATTTTTTAAACACTGAGGTTGCTATAAGGGTTGCACCCACAGAGACAGTGGCAGTCGTCCCTGCTGTTACAAGAATTTCTGGTTTTGGTATGGGTATCTCGAGGTTGCCTGGCAAAGTTACTGTATTTACAACCTCAGAAGCTTCTATTTCTTTTTCTTCGACCTCAACAATAAAATTATCCAGGTCGGTTCTAAGCGTGCCAATGGCTTTAGTGTGAGAATCTAGAGCTGGCTTAACAGCTTCAACAACATCCTCAACGATTTTTTCACCTACTGATTTCTCTGGCTCGGGTTCCGGTACAGGTCCCTTTGGAGTCACTTTCGGTAAAGACACCGTAGCTTTGCCCGGACGATACGAAGGCACCAACACCTTCGGATACGTCGGAGCAAGCGGCGTCAAGAAGTCAATAACAGGTTCCGGAAAAGTTTGTATGTCCGGAAGCTTTAAATCAGGGAGTAATAACTCCATAAATATCAGTCACGATCACTCGTATTACGTTCGTCTTTTTTACCGCGTTTTCGTTCTTCTTTATATTTCCTTGCTCGGGTTTTTGCTCGCGTCGATTTACTCATCTCGCCACGACGATCACCCTTTTCAGTAGCTGTGTTAGAGCCTTTTTTGAGATCACCAGACTTCTGAAGTTGTTTCGTAGCAATAGCGTAAGCTGCCCCTTTCTTCATATCGGGGTTCTCTTTCATAATCGATTTAACTGCGTCTTCCAGAATGGCGGGCATTTGTATGCACTTATAGGACTATATTTATATTGTATCTAACTTTTAGTCATGGCTTTTATTTTAGAAAATTGGTCGAGCATCGTCGGTATTGCAGGCGCGGCACACCTTTTAGCACTTGCCATCGTTAACGTCACACCGACACCAAAAGACGATGAGCTTTACGGCAAGTTTTACAAAGTAATTGAAATGATCGCTGGTATCGTGACCAAGGTCGCGAAAAAATGATCGAAATCCTTCTAGCCACGGTCATCGCGAGCAGTCCTTACGACTGGCAAATGACTTGTGAACAGACGCTAGAGGCCATCGAAACAGTAAAGATGGATCCCTGGTTTGCAAAACCAGAGAACCGACGTCACAGATGGAAATTAATCGAAAAAATGAAGGCACACGGCCCTCCGAACTGCGTACCTGTTGAGGTCTAAGCAGCCTCTGGAAGCAAAAGTGTTCCTTTTTCCATCCAGTTCACAAAAACAGGAGAGGGAGGATCAGGTTCTGTACGCTGGTTAATCCAGCTCAGAATCCTGTCCTCCCTTTCTGGTGTCCAAAATACTTGACCTCGATACCAAACAAACCAGTCAAGGTCGCTTTTTTCGAGATTACAGGCCCCACAAGCTCCGATAAGATTTCTTCGGTCTTGTTTACCTCCTCTCGCACGAGGAGTTACATGATCGAGCGTCGTCGGATGTTTTCGACCGCAGTAAGCACACTCCGGCCACTCATCTAAGATACTTCTTCGAAAACGTTTTCTAGCAGACCTTTTTTGTAAACATTGAAGGTTGAAGACTAAATCGTTTTCAAAGTCGACCATAAACAATGGTGCGGCTTATTAATAGTCTAATTAGTAATTACAAACTTTACCGCGCACGGGTAGTCTTAAACGGATGCTCCGCAAATGCGGCATAAATATACTCTCTCGAACTACCGTTTGAATCAGTGTCTGAGTTTCTTATTTTGAAACCATTAGACAAAATATCAATGTAAACATTTGGATCATTGCCGCTTTCAGCAGCACCACTTTGTGGTTGAAGTCGTTTGGTAGAAACGTTAAAGGTGTCTCTTTCTGTATCCCAAAGACCCCAATTCCCAGTATCACTAGAAGATTTAATTAATACCCATTTTGGTCTAAAACCTGTAGAAATAAACGGACCATCTGAATTTCCGTTGCCAGTATATTTGCCGAAGGAACTATAGCCTTCCACGGTGGTAAATAGGTAATAAACCATACCTCCGCTTTTATTTGCACCAGACCCAGTAACCGGTTTCACATAAAAATATGTCGAGTCAGGATCTTGTGAACCAAATTGGTCGCTTGTAACAGCAGGGCCAGTTCCATTCAAATTGATGTATTTTGTGTATCCCAGAATACTCCAATAACAATGCCAACTGTCTGCTGAAGCTGTGCTTTTACAAATAAAGAAATCAGGAGCGGCATTAAGTCCGTGAACACGGGCTTCATTAGCCTGAGGGTTAGCAACTACTACGATCGAAGTGCCGTTAGTGGTATTTGCTCTAACTTGACATTCTGCACCAGGAAGATTGGTCCCGTTTGCGTCTTTTGCAACAGTTACGGTCGAACTGCCAGCTTTCCATGCCCAGCCAACATACGTCCAAGTGTTGTAATTAGTCCAACCATTGCTGGTGTCTGCACCCAGTGTAAAACCGTCTGAATCAAAAGATGTCCACACGGTTGTGTTGTTGGTTTGTGCGGCAGTACCGTCAGTACGCAAAACCTGTGAACTTCCCCTAACGATATCGAGCAGTGCGTTAGATGCAGTGTTATTACGACATTTGATCCATACAAAATCTGGGGCAAAACCATAACCGGTGATTGATTTACTGCTGCCGGTTCCGGTCCACAAGGTTGCGTTAAGTGCCGTCGCGCCGTCGGCGATAGCTGGGGTTGGAAGATTTGCAGTATTCCAAGTTTTATAACCACTTGGAGCGCTTGTGTTGAACGGTCTCTGCCCAAAATTTACAAATTGTGTGCCGCCATATGCATTTAGTCCTGGGAAAATAGTGCCTGAAAGGTTTGTGAATGCTGCACCTGTTTTACTCGCACCGCTAGTTGGGTCACCTCCGTTTTGATACGTCCCGTTCTTTGAAAAATAAAGAGCACCGTTGTCCATATCAAGGGCGATACCCATCACATCGTTAGTGGTCCAACTAGCTCCGTAGGCACCACTCTGACCAGGATGGTATTTTTGACCGTCGTAATAATATCCCCAGCTGTCTGAATCTCCGCCTATATAGTTGCCCAAATTGTTTTCGTGATTCTTGTTGGCAACGCCAACCATTCCATCAAAAGCAGTAGCTGCTGTATACACAACTTCAAAATACCATTTTCCACTCGTCACTCCCATGGTTCCGTGTCGAGTGCCTTGAGCAGCACCAAGAACCATTTTCAGATTTCCATCTGAAACTGTAGGATTATTTGCACTTCTTCCTAGAGGATTAATTACACAGTAATTTCCCGATATTTGTCCGCCCACCCCAGTGTCGCCTGTAGTATCACCATCTGTTGGTGAATCAAGGAGACTGTCGTTATCTACGCCTGGTGTAACGGAAAGATTAGTAACAGTGTAATTATTACTATTGCCACTGCTATCTGTTCCAAGCGCAGAGGTGCTGCTGTTATCGGAGAAATCGAGATGGAAGCCGTTATTAGAAGCACTTGTTCCTGTGTCAAGTAACAGCTTTCCATTCACTTCAATGGCGTATAAGCCAAGAGTGTTAGAAGAGTAATCACCGCTAGTAACATTAATCGATGTTAGAGATGTAACTCCAGTAATATCAACCCAAACGATTCCTGATGGAGCGCTAGGAAGCTGACTGGACTCATCAGTGCCATTAATAGACAGTGATGTTCCGGAAGCTCCGTATCTTTGGAGAAGTATTCGCAGAGAGGTGACTGCAATAGGCGATGAAAGCGTCAGAGTCGCATCAAGCGACTGCATATAGTTAGTAAGATTAGTGTCATGCAGATTCGCAAACGAACCGTAACCTACTGAACCGCTCCAAAGACCGCTCCAGGTCTGACTTGTATCAAACCAATCGTCAAAGCCTCCCTGATACTGTTTTGGCTGCCACACATTATCGCTGTCATATTCACCAAAGTCAGACGCAGCAAGTTGCTGACCGTCGATATTGTAGAATTCTGCTAGATAACCACCGTAGTTGTAATAATTTCCATACGTTGTTGTATACTCTCTGCCGATACGTTGCGTGATCGCAGCGTTCCAACCAGTCGTTAAATTTAAAGATGGGTCGGTTGTTGCTGAAAAATCAGTTATCTCAGCACCATTTACATAAACTTTGACCCTATCAGCTGCTACTGCTTGTGTCGTATCTATTGCAATAACGTAGTGATACCAAGCGCCTACATCTCTATATTCTGCACTTGTAGTGTAATCCATTACATAGGAGCCGTTATATTGGTGAAAACGAAAATTATCATTGCCATCCCAATAAGCCCTAAACAAATTGGAGTAATCATCTCCAGTCTGTACGATCATTTGCGTTGAGCCTAGCAGGCACCTTTTGGCCCAAAAAGAAAGCGTGAATGTATTTGTATTGCCAGTGCTACTAGGAGTTCTTGTTAATTCTGGAGTGTCTCCATCATTAAAACGCAAGCTGCGTTCGATTGCAAAATCTGCACTGGCAGAATTTGCAGCGCCGATAATCGCTGGAGTTAGACCGTCTAAAGCAGCCATATCAAACGTTCAGAACGGACGTTGTAATAATGGTACTCGCATCTTGAACGTAATACAGAAGCGCATCTTGCCCGCTAGCTGCAGTAGTCAAGGTCGGTGCGGTGCCTCCAGCAAACGCAAAAACAGCGTTATAAGCGAGCGTACGTGATCCCGTACCGTCTTGAAGAATAAAAATACTGCCGGACTGACCACCACTGGCGTTTGTTGGTGCGCCGAGGGTGGAGGTTCCGGTCAAAGTCATTTTGAAGTTATTGGATGACCCAAAGTCCAAAGTAATAGTGCCGCTTTCGAGCCCTTCGTCACGGACATCAGCATATGACTGCTTTTCTACGCGTACGGTGCCTGAGATCGGACCACCCGTTTTGTCGTATTTGCCGCCCACATCAGTGAGAGCAGCGTTACCTGAAGCAAGCGCAGTCGCTGCGTCAGCAATACCTGCGTTACCTGAGGCAAGTGCGGTAGCTGCGTCAGCTAAAGCAGCATTGCCAGAGGCAAGTGCCCCACCTTCAGCAACAGCAAGGGTTAGAGCTGCATTACCAGAGGCAAGAGCTTCAGCGGAATCAACGAGTGCAGCGTTACCCGAGGCAACTGCTCCAGCTACATCCGAAAGAGCAGCGTTACCAGAGGCAAGCGCTGTAATAGCTGTGCCGTCATATCCAAGTTCTCCACCAAGTGTATATAAACCACTTGGATTACTTATAAGAGTTACACTTGCACCAATAATTCCGTCGCCCGGAGGCAGTTCAGCGAAAGCGCCGCTGACTAAAACAATAGGCTGACGATCTGCCATGACGAAATATTTTAATTACAGTCTAACTCAGGGAGTTAAGAAAACAGGACCATCGATTTCTAAGTGAATATCGGACTGGGTGAGTGCCATGCCTACAAGGGTTGAGGCTTGGAATCCACCAGAAGCAGTGATACCTGAAGGTTCAATCAAGGTGACCTGACCAGGAACCGTCGACAGATAGTAATAACGACCAGGGGTCAAAGTGCTCTGGTGTGTAATATTTTGACTGTCTACAGTTGCGATTTCATCGGTGACTACAGGGACAGTTGCCCCTGCGTTTCCAGAAACAGTCGTAATACCAACCGCATAAGCAGCATCGGAGATAGTTCCAGAAGCAGCAGATGCAGCAAGAATAACTGCACCGCTTACGTAAACAACAGAACCAGAATCAAGGTCTTCACCGAGCTCAAAGTCGAAAGTTGGATTCAGCTGCGACGAAATACCAGCGCCGTTCAGCAGGTAAACCTCAACGCCAGCAGGGCTATACGAGGTATACCGGCGGTTGAAGATCGACCGATTAGTCACGAATTAGCCTCCTAAATCGACTACATCTTCACTCTCGGTCGAAACTGTTCCACCAGTAACGACGGACTCAGACTCAGGCGTCGGCTCAGGCGTCGGTAAAGCAGCTACTTGGTCGGGATCGAGCGGCCAAACTGGATAATCGCTGTCTGCACCATCGTTTGTCGTGATGTATGTCTCTAACTCAGCGACAGTCGTAACTGCATCAATAGCAGTTTGCTTGGTTGAAGCTGCCACACGGATGCTTTGACGCCAATCAGACCAATCAGTGGGAATAGCTACGCCAGTGTCGGCTTTGCGAATCGCGTACCAGTCAGTCGGCGCTAGGAAAGAACTAGCAGTATCGGATGTTTTATTTTTCCAAACAATTTTTAGATCATCAAGATTTTTAGGATTATCTACGCCCCACCAAAATCTTTGATCGTAACTCGAAGTTACTGGATCAGGCTGTTCAACAATACCAATGGCTTCTTTTTCAGCCAGAGTCGTTAAACGAAGCCAGTTTGCAGGGTAGTTAATACCGTCGTGTGAAAAAGGACGGTCATACTGCAGTGTTTTTCCGTCGAGAACTAACACGGCGACTTCGATACTTTATAAGTTAAGTATAACCGTTAAATCAGATCTTATCGAGCACGGGCGGTTTTAAAGGGATGCTCAGCAAAGGCGGCGTAGATTATCGTATGTGCGTTCAAATTGACTCCGTTCGCAGTTGTTCTAATCTTGAATCCATTAGACAAAATATCGACTGTATCAGAATTAGACTCTGCTCCGTTTGTATTCGCTAGAAGAATTTTTTCAGAAACATTGTAAGTATCTCTCGCTGTGTCAAAAGTAAACCAGTCGTATCCACTGCCGGCGTTATCGATGTTTTTCATAAGTATAAAACGTGGTCTAAAACCTGTATAAATAAACGGACCATCAGCATTTCCGCTGCCTTCAAAACTGCCAAAGGCACTATACGATTCGACAGGCGCGAAGCAGAAGGCAACCATGTCGCCAGTATTGTTGTCGTAAGTGCCGTCACCCAATCCTATTGTTTGTGAATTCATATCCCCCCAATAAGTGCCAGCGAATGTTCCCATACCTGAATTATCAAATCCCAAATAATTAGCTGCAGCGTTAGGGAATGCAGCGCTCCAAATTCGCCAAGATACAGCACTTGTTCTGGACTTGGTCCAGACAAGCTCCGGGGCTGCGTTTAAACCATGTCCAACGGTAGCATTTGCCGCACCGGTCCAAGTGACAATACTGGTGCCAGCGGTTGGATTGGCGCGATAGGTTGAAGCAACTGTCGGGACGTTTGGAGGAGTTACACCGTTATCAAGTAATATTTGCCCGTTAATTCTAATTGCGTATATCCGCACTTCAAAGTTGCCGGAAGTAGGTCGCCAATAAAGCTTACTGAAATTATCACCACTAAATCCTGAAATGCTGTACCACTTTTTAGTAGTAGACACTTGAGACGTAATGTCTGTGTCATTCAGCTCTAGAGTAATACCAGACATTGTATAAATATCCAGGTATAACTCGAACGTGCTAATTACAGTATCGGACGCTGACGGGTTGGTGTACGTCATCGGGGAACTGTATTCCGGTGACGCAAAGTTGCTTAACGAGCCATTGAAAGCATTAGCAGCAGCTCCATATGCACCAGAACCACCACTAACGTTACTGCTCCACGTCTGACTTGTGTTGTAAGCAGAGCTATTTAGATCGCCAACACTAAGTGAGGTGTTTGAAGTTCCAGCGTCCCAGGTCCAGCCGACAAAAGAGCCACTATTTTTGTTTACAGCTTGCCAAGTTCCAAGATCAAATCCATCTGAATTGAAAGAGGTAATTGCTTGTGATTGTGTTTCCTCGGCATTAGTAACATTAGAAAAAACGACCTTAGTTCCGCCTCTGACAATATCAATGAAAGAATGGTAATCAGTTCCAGTCCTGTCTTTTATCCATGCAAAATCAGGACTAAAGTCGTACCCTGTGATGGACCTAGCAGTACCATTGCCAGTCCATAATTTGGTGTCAAACGCCGTCGAAGATTTAGGAATCGATGGATCACTCAGATTCTGCGTGCAGAGACTTACATGATCTGTTGGTGGCGTGAACGCAAATGGGCGAGAGCCGAAGTTTAAATACCAATCAACGCCGTTATATGAGTCAACAAACGGAAAAGCCTCTCCATCGTCAATGGCTGCCACTACATTAGCTGGAATGTCTACCGTTGCCTCTAGCGCGCCATTTAGGTAGAACTTCGCTTCACCATCATCACAGTTGATGGCAACACCGACGACATCTGAAGCTGAAAGGGAAGTGCCAGAGGCTAGAGATGTGCTGTTGTGTGTAATACCTCCGCCCGCAGATTTAAACAAAGTTTGAGTGCCAGTACCTTGATCCCAAAATCTATTTCCAGTTGCATAAAGGTATTTAGCTATCCCCACAACTGCGTTAACAGTGGTGCTGGCAAGAGTCGCCTCAAAATACCATTTGCCAGAAGAAGGAATTGCAATAGACCCAAAGCCAGGACCCCACTTGCTACTAACTCCATCGTAAGTGAGGTTTCCGTTAGAGAAAGTTGGCGTAGATGTATCTCCACTAACGCTTTGGATAATAGAAAGAGGATTTAACAACGCATAATTACCACCGTTGTTGCCAGATTCTGCCGTGTAACTTGTCGGTGAATCGATCAGGCTGTCGCAATCAGCACCTATCGTCGGATTGGCTTCAGCAGGAATGTTAAAGTCTGAAGTATATTTTGCAGTTTTATATACACGGAAGTCCTGAATATATCCAGCCCATCCGTAACCACCGTCAGTAGCCCTGCCGATGCCAAAACCGTTATTTGTGTAATTGGTAGTATCTGAGTGCGAGCCAACAGAAGTTCCGTTGATATAAAGGGTTGTTGTACCGCTGTTTCTAACTGCTGCAAAATGAAACCATTTATTATTTACTCCGTCTGTACCTTGTGAACTTGTAATCGTGCCGCCACCACTAGATCCATATTTAATGTCACTACTGCCGTCGACATATCCAGTAATAGTCGGAGGATCCCCAACAATTGAACCGCCAATCCGATTGTCAAACAAATAGCATCTTCCAGATCCTCCTCCACCATGATTACTGTCGTCATAGAACCAAAGCTCAATAGTAAAATCACCCGTGCCGACAACAAGTTCAGAACCTGACTCTGCTACAAGGATTCCGTCAGTGTTAGCGTTCCAATAGCTTGACGCGCCGTAGAATCTTGCCTGCGTCGAAGACGTAGCTGTGCTCTGGTTAGTAGTTGTTTTTGTTGTACTACCGCTGTTAATTGAGTTGCTTACGTCGCTAGTGTTTGTATTTAACGGAAGCGCAAGAAAAAGTTGGCTTGATGACGAGTCTGATCTAAACCCTGAGACAGGTGTGCCTCCTTGGTCACCTGAAGTGTTCCGGATCGGCAGTCCGCCATTAGCTGCACCAACTGTTACAGCAGCCCCGTCGGCAGCATTAATGTTGTTAACAGTCCAATTATTACCATTACCGCTACTATCGGTCCCAAGCGCAGAATCACTACTGTTGTCAGCAAATTTTAAATAGAAACCATTTGATCCGTACGATCCAGAGTATGCCTTTGGATTCCAGTTATTGTTTGTGTCAAATTGTCCAAAACTAGATTCATCAAGTGCTTGTCCATCTACATAATGATATTCAGCTAAATATCCATTTAAAAAATTGCCATACCTATCTGCGTCGCCACGGCCTATTCTGTTTCCGCTATTACTAGCCCATATCTGGCAATCACCAGAAGTCCAAGACTGATACGCTGTGGTACTTGATGTCTGAGCAACACCATTAATCCAAACTTTTACTTTGTCGGCAGCAGCAGCACCCCGATCCCAGGCTGCGACTACGTGATACCAAGCGTTAGTATCCCTTAAAATTGCATTTGTTTTAAAGGTATAGGCAGCAGCACCGCCGATACTTACTTGTAGAGCATTATCAGACGAATTGAATTGAATCGAACCACTGTAAGAAACACCTCCATCCCAACCTGCTGCAATAACACCAGCACCTAAACCTGATCTTTTTAACCAAAAAGATATAGTGCCTACATTTAGGTCTGTAAAAGTGCTAAAAGTCCTCGATAAATTGGCTGTATCATCTTCATTAAAACGCAAGCTGCGTTCAATCTGATGGTCACCGCCACCAGCTTGAGCAGCGGCTGCTTCAAAAAACTGTTGAGCCTGTCCAGGAATCATTGGAGATCTAAAACAGCAACGGATTGAATCTCAGTCGGGGACGAAACATAAAATGAAATTACATCAACCCCGCTAGCTGTAGTCGTAAGTGTCGGTGCAGTGCCACCGGCAAAATTGAACACCGCATTGTAAGCAAGAGTACGCGATCCAGTGCTGTCTTGGCGGACTGTAATAGCACCGCACTGACCGCCGCTGGCGTTTGTTGGTGCACCAAGCGTAGAAGTCCCATCAAGGACAAATTCAAAATTATTTGCTGAAGCAAAATCAAGTGTAATTGTGCCATTACGAACGCCTTGGTTGCCCACGGTGCCGATGGACTGATCCTGAACGGTTACAGTGCCTGTAATAGGTCCACCCGTCTTGTCGTACTTACCTGAGACGTCGGTAAGTGCTGCGTTACCTGAAGCAAGAGCAGCTGATGCATCAACAAGAGCTGCATTACCAGAAGCTTGAGCAACATTACCAGAAGCAATCGCAAGGCTAATACCTGCGTTACCAGAAGCTTGAGCAACGTTACCTGAAGCGATTGCAATAGAAATGCCTGCGTTACCTGAGGCAAGTGCTTCTACAGAATCAGTTAAAGCAGCGTTGCCAGAAGCAAGAGCTTCGACAGCGATTTCTAATGCCGCGCCGCCAGAAGCAGTGGCGTGATATCTACCGTCTAAAACGTCAATTCCTATTCGTTTATTATCAAAAGTGCTGCCCGAAACAGTTACAAGCGCCAGGATATCGCCCGACGCTACGGTCGTTTGAGCTGGAAACTGGGATATCTTCTGGCTAGGCATAATTAGAGCGCACCTTCTGTGTCAATTCTAAAGCCATCTTCATCCAGGATAGCATCTACAACCAATCCAGATGCAGTCTCCATAAGAAGGATCGATGTAGTGTTATTAATAAATATGGGTCTTTTTAATTCAACGGCCAGTCGATCAGTGGTCAGCGCTGTGCCCACACGGGTCAAATAAAGACCTACAGCCGCAGTTGCTGCTACACCAGAAGCAAATACATCGTACTCAGCTAATCCTCCATCATTAGATGGGTGTAGGAAAAGCGCAGTTCCTGGTGTGAAAGCGGCACTCGGTATTGTTGATACCGAGTCGACGTTACACCGAAAACTTTGACCTTCAAGAACTGTGTCCTGGGCGACACCCGCACAAGCTGCTAAATCAATGTTGCCACCGTCAGCCTGGGTCCTTAGAGCAAGACCAGATGAGTTGATATAAACTGCTTGACCAGCAGTAATAGTCTCACCTGCGACAAGGCTGACGATTGCCATTTTTATTTACTGTTTAACATCACTTTAGCGCCCCTGACCTCTCAATTTTTTCTTACCGCGACGCTTTGGACGGGAGTTTGTACCCTGACCTTGACAAGTCGTCTTAGGGCGAGAGGCGATGTAGTTACCGTTTTTGGCTGCCATGGGTTTGGTAAAAGCGTCCTGATATTAAGTGCTAATCCAGGAAGTGCCATTCCAAACTTTAAGTGCTGAATCAATCGTGTCGTACCAACCAGCACCCGCGACAGGAGGACTCGGGGGAGCAGAACCATAAGCAACACTCCGCTGAGGACCGGTCTCATACCAACCACTGGTCTGCGCGTCGTAAACGAAAAGCGAACCTGCGAGTTGGTTAAACCAAATACTTCCGTGACGAGCAGGTGCATTTTCACCACCGCCCGACGGAGGAAGGTCACTCATAAGAGCAATGCCTTCGGCGTTCGTTTGATACCAGTCAGGAGATCCAACGTCGTTGCCTGATGCATAAACAAACAGACGACCTTCGTTTGTATCGAACCAAAGGTCACCTGCTGAATAACCTGTACCAGGTGCTCCAGATACAGTGACGCTCGCTCCACCACCTGGTGAAGAACTTGCAGATCCACTGTATACAGCGGTATTCGAATCGTAAGCAAGCGAAACCGAGCCCTCAGCCCGTGAATCTAAGTTGAGTAAAACTAAATCTCCACTAATCGAAGCATATAAACCAGAACCAGCAGTAATACCAGAGGTAACTACAGGAGCACCTCCACCAGCACTAATACCACTTGTCGTAGAATTTAAATCTTCAAGAGCCCTTACTACGCCTTCGAAGTTGGCGGGGTAGCCGTAGGGGCATCTTGTATAACTTGTAGTTCCCACGCCGCTAATAGTGTCGATGAGTTGATCGATAACCGCCACAATTCCGAAGAAGTTGTGAGGGTGTCTTGCCCTAGGGAGATCGCCATGAAGTGGACAAGCAGGGCTATTGCGTTCAGGCATTTAAATAGTCCACCTCCTTATATCAGTCTATCTGAGTATTCCTCGAATTTAATCTTACCCGTTATTCGATGTGTCTGAAAATCTCAAAGTTTCTTTGTCCTCGTGAAAAGCAAGTTCTTCAGCAAGTTTCCAGGCAGGGATCCCTAATTGATTAGCTCTTTCTCGGATCGTTTGCCAGGTCGGAGGAGATTCGGAATTGCAGGTGAGTCGCATGATACTTAATCTATTAATCAAATTGTATAACACTATGACTCACACTGCCTTCCACGGGAGCTTGCGACTGTTGTTACCTAATAAAGTCCGTTAGAACGCTCAAATCTAAGCAGTGTGTCTCTTAATTCGTATCTATATAGACGTCTAAGTATACGTATTAAGTAATTAAATTAGAAAAGTAAGAGTTTTTGGCCTCCGTGTCCTTGCGATAGCGTCTTTATCGACACCCGACACCAGCCAGCACGTATGGAAAAACCTTCAAGTGAAAAAGTCTTATCCTTTTGAAAATCTGTCGATACTCTCCTTCTGTGCGCTCTGTGTGTTAGTCTCTTAAGACAAGAACAACAACATGCTTATGAACACTCGCGACGCCCGTCTGGCGGCGCTTTTGGGGCTTCTTCAGCCTTCGGCACCAGTTCGTCCGCCTGGTCAGCCAACTTCTCAGACCATCCGTGGGCACTGGGATGTCCTGGACTACGGTGACGTTGTCGTTTGGTCCTGCCGGTGTGGTCGATCTCAGCCGATCACTATCAGCTCTCAGGACTCAGCAAACGTGCTGCTTCCTTTCGATGGCATCCACGCCTGTGAGATCTGTCGAGAAGAGCACCAAACGGCTACCTACAAGTCCGAGCGTCTTCTTGCGTGGCTCAACATGCACCGAGCAACCCTCGATCCCAAGGCTTGCCTGGAGTTTCCGGACGACGGAGGTCTGTACAAAGGACCTAACGACGCCCAATACCAACGCACAAGGAGGTTTATCTTCACTCAATTCTGGAGAAAAGAGGTTAAACCAGAGCACTGTGTGCGTTCTAAGTGCTGTAATTCAAAGTGTATCAACCCTTACCACCTATGCCTAACAACAAAGGACACAACACTTCCCTTGGCAGCTCGCCAAACGGTGGAAGCTCTTATCAGACAAAAGATATCCCCCGGAACCATCAAGCAGCTTTTGCACGAGAAGCTCTCTATAGAGCTGTCAGAGAGATCAATTCGAAGAATAAAAAGAGATATAACCAAATCCAAAAGCTGCGTTTTTTAATTTATGAGTTACAGTCCCTTCAACCGACTGATGTAAACGAATTATCTGAGGCTTTGGGTCAGTCTCAGGCGACTACTCGCGAGCAGCTTAAAAAACTTAGAAAGCTCGATCTTGTTACCAGAACCCGATTTGAACACCACACGCTTTATTGCATCAATGGGAATTTCAACAGGTACATCGAGGACATTCTCGAATCATTCCACTTCGGAAGTAAGGCCGCATAAACCTTCTCTTTGGGAAGAAAAATACATTATTCCAAACCTGCCGCCTTGGATTTACTCGGACAACGAGCCTCCTACTTCTGTTAAAGACTGTGAGGCAAAAATTTCAGCGATCGGCTACACAATCACAGACATCGATTTACAAATTGACATACGCCAATCTGAGTGCGCGATGGGCAGCAGTCGTTATAAATCGAGCTTTGACTTCGAAAAATGGCGTTGTCAAGCTCTTAAAGCTAAACAGTCACAATACTACTTACTCAACGCACACAAATATTGGTTGATTTTGAATGCTACACAACCTCTTGACGTGTCTCGAAAGCTC
>Ga0208794_1000569_pt1 | contig 22904 bp, 28 predicted proteins | sample 32_taG_FD_184106 | JGI IMG/M metagenome (GOLD analysis project Ga0208794, IMG submission 184106) | Marine viral communities from the Gulf of Mexico - 32_GoM_OMZ_CsCl metaG (SPAdes) (version 2) | ecosystem: Environmental > Aquatic > Marine > Oceanic | place: Atlantic Ocean: Gulf of Mexico... | reverse complement strand
CCCTTCCCAGGGAACGGTGGGGAATCCATGGGAGTCGGCATTCAACAAGGTGGTGAACCTGTTGGGGAGCCCGGTGCAATCCCCGTTCCAGGGTCAACCATCACCGGTCCAGGCACCGACAGCCAGTCCGTATACCCAGGCAAACTGGGGTACACAGGCTCCTCCCAGCCCGGCACCCAACTTGGCGGCGCAGCAATCGGCAGCGCAGACCTGGCAAACAAACCAGACCTCATCGCCCAGCTATTCCCCAACTTCATCGATCAACTCATTAGCAGACGTAGCGGATCTCCTGGAATGGAGTCCGGAGAGTCGGATGGTGGTCGCGAACTACGGGACGGAAGCTCCGGCGATTCTAAACCAGTACGCTCTAAATCTCGAAACCGTCGTCGATAGTGCGATTGATTGGGCAACCGTAGCTCAGAATCTTTTCTACGATTCAGCTAATTTCATGGTCAATGAGCACCGTGAAAATCTTGCTTATAACGAGATTCTTACTAATCCTGACATTCTGTCGGATTACACTCTTCAGTTCTTTGGTCCTCAAGGTCCATATCCTGTTTATGAATCTGAGCAAGAACTTGAAACTCCTGGTTATCCCACCGGACCTGCTCAGGGTTATGCAGATCTTTCTCAGATGCCTGCTCCCCCTCAAGCTGCTGCTGCTCAGCAACCCGGTGATTTCTGGGGAAGCTTTAAGCAACAAATGGACGTTGACCCCAGCCAAGCCTGGCGTTTAATCAACCAAGCTTCTCCCCAAGCGATGGCTCAAAAGCTTTTCGTAATGGAGTGATCTAATGCGTAACAGTCTTAAGTATGGAGTTCCTGCACTAGTCGGCCTCGGCGCTGCAGGAGCTGCTGCGGCTCAAGACGAAAACCCATTAGGAATATTAGGTGCCGGTAGTGCTGCTGCTTTAGGTGGTGCTGCCGGTCTTCTTGGTGCTCGTGCCCTTGCTGGTAAATATAGCCCGCAACTTATGACACGTTTGCAAGAAAAAATTGATTCTCCTAGGGGTAACTCAGGAGCTTCTATTCGCGAACGCACTGAAGAAGCAATTAGACAAAGTCCCGAATACAGAGAAAGAGGACCTTCTAAGACTTTGTATGATCCACAATCAATTCAAAACATGGCACGTACTGCATTGTTAGGAGCACCTGCTTCTATTAATGCAAGTGCTCCTGCTGCCCTGGGAGCTATTTTAGCCCCAACCGCTGGTGCAGTTGCTGGCTTAGGTGGAATGGCTGCCGGTCAAGGCGTTACAGCAGTTGGCCAAATGTTAGGAATTGATCCAGAAGCACCTGGCTCTAGTAATACAATGGGTTCACGTCTGAGCATGCAGTCTACAATGTTACCAATGTACTAATAAGTACAAACATTAAATACTGCTAAACTTTAATTTAGATAGGATTACTATCTTTCGTCCCGACAATTTTTATTTCCGCGACACTGGAGGATAAAAGAAAGTGTTTTTAGACAACGATTTTCCCAAAATTTTGGGTGCGGAGTTATACCGTCCCCATCCGGCTTATGTCTGTGAGATGGCTTGTGAGCCTGTTGTGGTTCATGACTTCACCGCACAACCTGGCCAAACTGTTCAGTTAGACCGCTACAAATTCTGGGGATCCCCCGGTACGAAGGACAGCCGTGAGCGTATTGCTGACCAGACTATCGGTACTGCTAACAGCCGCAACATCACCAAGGAAAAGGTGCTTGTTGTGATGAAGGAATACACAGGACCTGCTGATCCTGGTGATCCCACTCAACCCAGTACTTTCAAAATCGCCCGTGAGACCCTGGTGACTGCACAGCGACTGCTGTTAGACACCGGTAATCTCAATATGTTCCACCAGAGCATCGGCTCTCTGACTCTGTTGGATGACTACCGCCGTTGGCGTGACCGCGTGTTCCTTGATGAACTCGCCAAGTCTGAAGCTCAGGGTCAGTCTGATTCTACCCAGGGTGGTTACTACTTCGCTGGTGATAAGGCCAAGGATTCACAAGGCCGTATCTCCTACACTGCTGCTGAGTACACTGCACAAGTTCAGCAGTTCTCTGTCCGCACTGACCTCCTGGAGGTTGTGAAGGACATGCGTAAGCGCAACGTTCCGACTTTTGCTGACGGTCTGTATCGTTGTATTTGCGACCCCGTCTTCATGATGCATCTGCGTCGTGACGAAGACTTCCGCGAGATCGCCCGCTATGCAGGCAATCCCGGACAAGGCATGTACATGGCTAACCCCATGATGCCTAACAACTCCAGCTTCTACATGGGTCCCCAAGCTGGACAAGGCTACTTCCTGGCTGGTGAGCCTGTGATGCCTACTGGTGTTCAATTCGAGGGCGTTAAGTTCTTCGAGTCCACCAACTTCCCAATCAAGAACGTCACCGCTTCTTTCGACGACGGCAGTACCTACGCTTCTGAAGAAGTCGCCCAAGGTTATTTCTTTGGCCCTCAGTCTATTGGTGTTGGCATCGGCGGTCCTAACGCTCAGGTGCTCATCAACAACAACGATGACTTCAGCCGTTTCATTATTCTTATCTGGCAGCTCTACGCTGGTTTCGAGATCCTGAACAAGGACTTCATCACCAATGCGTTTAGCTTCGTCTCTGATGACGGTGTGGTCTGATTAGTTTAAACGTAAACCATAAATAAGGAGTCCATAAATGGCATACTTATCCGCTAAGAAAATCTACCCAGGGGACATGACCGAGCCCCTGAACGGTTGGTACCAAAACATTGACCTTACCCAAGGTGGTACGGTCAATGATGCCTCCAAGGCTGGCCCCACCTCCGTTCTCGCTAATCCCGGTTGGCAGTTCTATCAACTGCGTGGCTATGTGCCTGTAACCACCTCCACTGGAGATGGCTACACCACCGTTGCCGACGTGATCATTCCTTCCCCTTATAAGAACGATCACACTCGTGTCAACATCACCGGCATGACTCTTGTCGCTGATACTGATCGCCCTGCATACGTTTATCGTTCTGCAGTTTCTGTTGCTTCTGGTTGGGGTGACGGACGTGTTGCCCTGGACGGAATCACCACTTCAGGTGCTACTCAAGTCATCGGATTCGGACCCGGAACTTCCACAACTCCTGAAGATATCTCTGGTGTTGTCGAAGGCGCTAACATCACCGCTTCTGGTAACAACATCCCCGCAGGTACAGGTGGTTTAGGCTCTTCTCCACTGGCTAGCGGTGTTGAGTACAAGGAATACGATGCCAACCAAGACTTCCGCGTCTATTCCAAGGCTGCAGAAGGCTCTACCTCCACCAATGGTGGCTGGGCAATCTCTGATGCTGACAAGGCAGCTGGTCGCTTCGGTTACATCCTCGTTGAACTCTGCTTTATCCGTCAGGATGTTGCTGTTGAGTATGACGACATGGAGCAATATCTTCCCTACAAAATTGTCACCAACCTCCCTGGTTATTGATAATTAATTAGAGTAATATGAGACCAGTTATTAAACACTGGTCTCTATGCTCTATCAACACAAGCGAACTGGAGTAAGAGTTAAAGTTGTAACTGAGTGGGATGAAGGCGATTGGTACATGGTCGAAGACCAAGACGGTCGCATCTTCACTGTTTACAAAACAGAAATTGAAGAAGATAAAGCAGCATCCAAACGAGTAAAAACTTTACAAGTAAAGGATGCCGCTAAAGGAGACGAGCCCCGCAAGTTCCCAACTGAAACTCGGCTGAACATTAATTCAGCTACGGCTCAAATGATTGCTGATCATATCAAAGGAGTCGGATTAAAGACTGCCAAAGATATTAAAGATTTGCAGCTGTCATTGTCGGGCGAAAGATTTAATAGCCTTGAGCAGTTACGTCAAATTCCTCGCGTTGATTGGGATTCAGTATTTGCAGCAGATCTAGTTCGTGTTTAAGACAAAGCCCTTCGGGGCTTTTTCTTTATTTACGCAGATTATAATTAACGAATGATGGTGACCTGTTGTGCAGTTATCTACATTTAATAAAAGCAGAATTAGATATCACCTTGGTTACTACGTTGTTAGTGTTCCAGCAGGTGATTATGCTCGTCTTGAAGAGGCGATGAATTCTGTACCTGATTCTGTCTTCCAAGACAAAATCGTATATCACATTGGTCGTTGTGATGCTGCAGAAAAGAAAACACAGCTTGCTTCATTTGAAGACGACTTTCAACCGCCGAGTACGAGAGTTGAAGGCATCGTTGGAGACGTTGATCGTACGATTCGTTCTAGCAATGTTAGGGATGCCTTAAGATTATGGAACGACGTATATCTGTACGAAACTAACTGGCTTGCCTACATCTTATATGTTCCAAACTATAAGGATCCAATGCAAGCGCGTTATCGATATGAACGTTCAGGAGCTGAATTTATTCAGGCCTTACCCGGACCCGCTGATACAGCAATTGGCGCAAACGTCTATTTGAACATCACTACCCGCTGATCATGAATCCATACGAACTTTTGATGCAAGGACTTGGCCGGTTTACCGGAGTGGCTTCGTCACCGATTGATCCTATTGGCACGAGGTCTTATCAACAGCTTGGTTCACAAGTTGATTCAGCTTTACAGAGAAATTTACCAAGAAGCTTCACAGGCGCTGGCATTCAAAATGCGCCTATTAACATTATTGGTCAGGTTAGTGATCTTGCAGATATGCCTGAAGGCTCTGCAAAAGAAGCAGCACGTAATCAAATTCAAAGGAATCTTAGGATGGCCGAGAGAGGCCTTCAACCCCCTGGAAGGCCCGCAGGTCAAGGTCCAGGCGGAGCATTTAGAGCACCTGGTGTAGGCGTTGGCGGCAGTAATACTCCTGGAATGACGTTTAATCCTAATACGCGATTACCTGGTGGAGGTCCTTTCCAACGTGATTATGGAATGACCCGAGACGCAATGCAAGCGGTAAAAAAAACAGGTTCTGTTGCGAAAAAATTTAAAGGCATTAAAAATATAGGCCGTGGAGGACTTGTTGAACTTGGTTTAATGGGTATTGATGCAATTGGCCAAGCTCTTAATCCGGATTTTGCTAGAAAAAGAGCTATACAAAAAAGGTATCAAGATGCAACAGGAGATCCAGGTTATGCATTGACAACAGAAGAAATGCAGAAACGTTTAGAGCGAGGAGTAGACACAGATCCTTTAGCGATGCGTGCTCGCTATGGCGGATCTGGTGATATGGATGCAGGCCCTGGTGGACCTAGCACCTTATCTGAACTAACTGCAGCCGCAACACTTAACGGCATCCCTGGAATTGTTGACGTTGATCCAAAAACAGGTAAGGGTTTACCCGGAACTTTTAGACGTGGTGATATGGATGCAGGCGATTCAGCTACCTACTCACCATCAACTCGTGAATATACTTTTAATTCAGATACTCCTCCTCCAGCTCCTATCCTTCCTCCGCCTCCTTCTAACAATCTTCCATCTTCACCTGAACAGTCGATGATGGATCCTTATGCTTACAACCTTGCTGTTTATGGTCAAGGCCGTAAGCTTGCAACAACTCAAAGTGAAATGGATGCTGTTCGTGATCTGGGACTTGCTATTAATCGTAAAATCTATGACCAAAAATTCAGTAAGGCGCAAAATATTAACCCATTAATGGCGTCAATGTTCCCAGAAAGAGTGAACTCTACACTTCAAGGTAATATTAAAACCCGTGGTACAACTCTGCCAGGATCAATGATTGAAGCTGATTCGGGTAGTGAACTTGCTACTGCTCAAGTACAAGACACTCCCTATCAAGCTGAATTCAAACGTGGTGCTCAAGAAGCAAGTATTGCTGATGCCACATATATGCTTGAACAATTAATCGGACAGGCAGAAGTAGACGCAATTCGTCGAGGCATGGGAATGTAATGTCTAAGGTTTACACGAAAGCTGAAATCGCAAAGATGCTGCGACAAGCGGGATTTCCAGAGAGTGACATCCCAACAATGACTGCTATCACAATGGCAGAATCCGGAGGCAGATCAGATGCATTTAATCCCAGAGGGCCAGATTTATCTTATGGTTTAACTCAGGTCAATATGATTGGTGACATAGGACCAGAAAGACGTCGTCAATTTGGTCTTGAATCAAATGAAGAATTATATGACCCGATGACTAATTTAAGGGTCGCTAAAGCTATTTATGACCAACAAGGATTGAACGCTTGGGGAGCATATACAAATCAATCATATAAAAAATTTCTACCTGAATCATCTCAAGCTGCTTTAGATACAGCAATTGATAGTCCGCAAACCTTTAATAACGTACCTCAAAACAATACTACAAATACCGATGTTCCTGATTCCATACCAAGTAATCAGACAGAAGATAAAACAAAAGAAAAAGAAAAATCATTCCTTTCAGGTTATGTAGATAATCTTTTAGCATCAGAATTAAAAAAATTAATTAGAAAAAATACAAGACAACCAGCGGGAATTATTGATCCTGATGCAGCTTTAAATCCAACCTTGGATCCATTACTATTTGCACAAGCCACTGGAATGGGAAGTGGATATCTAAACCCAATGCAATATCTGCAAGGATACATTGGCTAAAACATCTTATACTAGAAAATAACTATTAACTAGATATGACCACTACGAATACCAATAAGCAACCTGTATTCGTTGATCGCCCTTTAGTTCGTTCAACGCGTCTTACAAATCAAGTTGTTGGCAGCGAAAGTAGTTTTGTTGTTTTGGGTGGTCAGAATCCTGCCATCCTTGTTGACATGGATGCTGCCTTAGCTTCTGATAATAATAGTGGAGGTGTTATCGATGCTATCCGCATCCATAGGGATAACACTAATGTGACCCTTACTCCTGATTACACAATTAACTCCACAACTTCAGGTGACTATATTGGATTAGTCAGTGGACAAACTATTTTTATCCAAGAAACAGGAGTTTTGTCTAATCCAGCCGGTTCTGGCGTAGGTTACTATACTTATGTTAATCCAACCGCAACAGGTAGTGTAAATACAGAAATTGAATATAGTGGTGAACCTGACTTCACATTTACTCCTGTTGAATCAGGCGTATTACCTAGTCTTACTTTTGTTGCTTATTTGACGAGCGGCACGACTGTGCCGATTCCAGGCGATGGTGATTATAAACTTTTATTTACTAAAACACTTGGTGTTAATGAAGTAGCTGCAGATTGTACTGATGAGCTCCCAGAACTTGCAACTCCTGTTCCTAATACAGGAAATACACAAGGATTAGGACCAGCATCTCCCTTGAGGAATCGTGCTATTCATCTACAGCGAGGAATGCGTCTCTATGTTGGTATTCAACAAAGAGGTGTATATAACACACCATCTGGTTATATCCCAGGTGTACATGTGATCGCACAAGGCGGCTTCTATTGATATGGCAAGAAGAAGGCCAGGAGGAAACTTCGGAAATTTCGGAAGTTCCTCCTTTTCTGATATCGGTAAGCCAGAGATTAAAAAATTTAAAGTAGCACCTGTTAAAGGTGAATTTGGAGGTAGCGTTCCAGATTCTTTATATACAAGTAACCGTGAATCAACTTGGTCAAGGTGGAGAAGAGGATGGGAGCTTGGAGCTGCTAATGGCGTCCTGAGGCCGTTCTTTTATAACTTTGAATACAATATTCCTTTTACAAGTGGGAATGACATCATTGGAAATAGAAGCCCGGTAATTACAGGCGCAATTCAAGGTTATGCAAGTGAAAATAAAGAATTGGGAATGCAATGGTGCGGTGTTACAAGAGCAGGAAATTTAAGATTTGACAACCTAGAAGATCAACAAGGTGTAAGACTTGCAGTATCAGGCGAGGCTCCCCCTGACAAATTATTCTTAGGCAAAGGACAAGATAATACAAATTATTGGTATATACAATTAAGCGGTACATTTAGTTCAGTCACAATATCAGGAATAAGTGGCCCAGTACCTCCTCCTTTATTTGTTGAACTACCTGATGGAAGAGAAGCAAAACCCATCAATGGAGATACATTAGAAGACACAATTTTAACTGTCTCTGGTACACCGATTGATAAAGAAACAAGAGATCCTCAAACAGGCAGAAGATTTGGATTTGTACAAGCTGTTTTAGTTAATGTTGATCAATATCAAGGTATCCTTCAAATTGAAAAACTAGGCTCAACTCAAGCAACACTTGACGGTGTTCTTCAAACACCCTCTAGAATTCCATTTGAATCAGGTAGATTCCTTCAGCTTGGCGCTAGGTACTGTTGTACTTGCCAAGATTTTACAAGAAGAAATTACACATACTTATCAAGTCTTGGCTTAAAGAAAAAGCCTTTATTTTTTAAACAAAGAGCAGCAACAGTTAAACCAGGACGCTATGAAGAAATTAAATTTAAAGGTAATTTTTTGAATGCTGCTCAGACAGAAATTACAAGTGGACTTGTTAATAATCGATTGTTAACTATTGTTTATCCAAGTGGAGAGCCTACTGATTTCAATACCTCGGGTGTTTCTCTTTCTGAATCAGGTAAAGATGCAAGAGATCCAAAAAAACTTTATAGGCAACAACCAGAAGTTTTTGACGACTTTGGCGGCTTATATAGAAGAGGTTTTGGAGATAAACCAAATCCAAATGCAGTGGCTGAAGGATTAGCAATTTATGGAGATTACAAACAAAGTGGAGATACTATTACAGAAATTACAGATAACTGGACATATACTCTTGATCAATACCGCTATTGCAAACACATTTATGCAATGCGTTATCAAGATGGAGTATTTCCAAATGAACCTTCTGACTTTCCTGTAGAAGTAGGACTCATTAGCGAATGGGAAGAAAGATTGGTTGATAAGACAAGAAAACAACAGCGTAAATATTTTGAACGCTTAACAACCTATGGTTTAAGTTACATGGACGTTCCTCCCTATAACTTCCAGTCACCAATGGTCTTCCCGATGATTCAGCGTTTGATAAATATTCCTACAGAATTTATTCAATTACAAAATTTCATTATGATAGATAAAGACGATCAAAGATATGCACCAGTATCTGGGCAGGTTCCAACTTCAGCAGGTAATAGTCCCAACTACGACGTAAAACCCTGGGAATTCCCCATAGGTACTAACTACTAATTTGACTTGACAAAGTTTAACCTTTATAATGTCTTAATCAGGAAGACATAAGTCTTTTTGATTAAAAGAACATTAAATACGTTATTGGGTTTGCTTCGTGTTTATAGTTCACCTATTGAAGCTTGATTACCATGATTCACCGGCATTTACCGAGTGATCCACGGATCGTTGATGAAGTGTTTTCGTTAAGAGCCTTGAATGGCCACCATGACGTGGGATGGTTAATGGGCATGGTTGCCACCTTTGGCAAGACGCCAAATGAACTTAAAGGCTTCACATGGAATGATGATGATTCCATTAATCTATTAAATAAAAAAAGACCAGTACGCCCGCTACATCCACAGTGGGTTTTCTTATTTTCCCTCAAAGAAAAACAGCCTCTCAGATTGAGAAGCCGTTGGGATACGATCCTAAACAATTTAGGAAAAGCACTAGAAAGAGACGATGTCAGACTTAGCGTTGAAGGACTTTTACTAGCCTACAAAGTACGCAAGGTCTATTACACACCAATTAAGAGGCAAGAGAACCGTTGTCTTGTTCCCTCTTAAGCAATCTCTCTACCCGTGGTACATGCCAGTAATAAGAGTCCCTTGACCTAGTCATAGGTCCTGCTCCATAATGCCTTCCTAACTTAAAGGTTCCGTTATCACGCATGCGATGTAGATCGTCACGGCTGATGTTTAGGATCTTTTGCGCACGGTGCGAAGGCACCCAATCCTTTGAAAGAGATTCCATGGGGAGGTAGGAACTACATATTTAAAATAGACTCAAATGAAGTTGTGTCAACTGCTTCAGCTTAAAAATTTTATATTTGACAATTTATTGAATTAACCACTAATAGAATAAGTTAACGGCTAGACAAATATGTTCAGAACGGAGAACGAACCCCTCGTCCTTCTGATTGAACTGACTCCGAAACTAGCCAAGCGAAGATTTAGACAATGTATATATGACGCATGGGGGCATAAGTGTGCTTACTGCGGTGATACAGCTACTAGTCTTGATCACATTATTCCAAAGTTTAAGTCTGGCTCTAGTGCTTGGTTCAACCTTGTACCTGCTTGCTTACGTTGTAATGGGAATAAAGGATCAGAAGACATGGAAGAATGGTACAAAAACCAAGATTTCTATGAAGAAAAAAATTTAGAATTAATTATTGCCTGGACAAAAGGAGATAAAATAGAATTCATAGCTGATGACAGCTATTATGAAAATAATTTTAAAGTAGCGTAAATGGCAAAATATATAGATGGTGCATGGATCTCGGTCAATGAACCTATTGATCTTCCTGTCGATGGAAAAGACCCGAACAAGAATGCAGATAATGCCAAAAAGAATGAATTCAATCGAATAATAAATGAATGGAGTCAATCATTAGTTAAAAAAGCTAATAATTCAAAATCAGGAAAATATTTAAAATTTAGAGGAGATATCGAGCAGATAAATGCAGACGCATTAGCTCAATTAGAAAATGGTGACTTTACTCTTTCAAATGGAAAGAAATTACTTACACGTCCTTTAATACAAGAAATTAAAAAAGGAAGTACTGATCAATTTAAAACATTCTATACAGAAACACGTGTAAGCCCATGGAATCCAGAGCAGCAAGGCCTTAAGCCACCAGTAGGAGATTTTGATGCTAAATATTATTTAGACACCTATGGAGAAGATTTAAAAATAAAATATGATGAGGCAGTCGCCAATGATGACGTAGATGTACTTGCACGCTATGGATCAATTGAAGATTATGCATATAATGATTACAGCGTAACAGGAAAACAAGCAGGCAATAGAGGAAACGCCGCGCAAGAAACATCTAAAGCAGATAACGTTAGTGAAACTTTTGATGACTTAACTGATGCAGAAAAAGCATTTATACGTGATAAACAGTTAGGACTAGTAGCAAAAGATAAAGATGGAAATTTAACATCTGATTTCTCGAATCCAAATTCAAGTACTGCAATCTCCCAAACACTTGAAGCAGGTTTTTTCGGACAAGAAAGAGAAGACTTACAACGCTTTCGTAGTTTAGCTACTACTACTTTAAAAGACACGATTAATAAGATCAAAGAACAAAAAGCAAAAGAAGCAGAATTAGATTTATTTAAAGGATTACCAGGATTTGGTGAGATTTTAAATATTAATGAAACATTAGCTAATTCATTTCTTGGAGACGGTGCCTTTGGTCCTGTGTTTTCTCAAGCTGGAATTAATATTGAAAGAACCGCAGATAATCTAGAGCAACAGTTTGCTGGAGTTACGGGAATTAATCTAAACAGTGTTAGTTACAATTGGCAAGAATTTATAGACAAAGAAATTATTGGAAAAATTAAGGGTTTAAAAAATATTACAACCGAAGATGGAACTGTTCTTGAATTAGATGATAATTTTAAAAATCTTTTTATTGAAAAATATATTATACCTAGATTTGATCAATCAAAATCTATTGTTGAATTTACACAATACATCGATGTAAAGCAAGAAAATGAAAATATTTTTCAAACAGAAACTACCATTAATGATTTACAAGAGTTAGCTTCCGTTAGAACATCTGAATTTTATTCAGGCCTTCAAACAGCAGGCACGACTGCTGGATTCGATGGTTTGTTTTACTTTGATCCAGGTGGGGTATCAGGCGGAGAAGGTAGCGTTGAACCAAGTAAATTCAATCGTTACCAAAAACAGGCAGATATTGTAAATAGAGATTGGGATATGGCAAGGAAGAATGGGAATTTAAAACCCAAACTACCTAAAGGCGTAGAAAACAAATACACCTGGAATGAACTTGCTTATATCTATGGAGTTGATATTAATGACAAAGAACAATTTGCAAGGCTTCATTTCCAAATCAAAGGCAGCTTGCCTGAATTTGGATTTGACCCAGCAAAAGATGCAGTTACAGGTAGCGATGTTAAAGATTTTATTGCTGATACATTGGTACCTGCTTTACAAGAACAAAAAGCAGATTTTGGTGGAGGACCATTTAAAGATTTTGTTGCCCCAGCAGAATTCGCAGATTCATTAACTTCAGGATTAAATCCTCTTGACCAGAAAGAATATGAAAAAGCAATTAAAGCATTTGGTCTAGATGCAGATATAGGCATTGATGAGCTTAATGATTTTATTTCAGAATCTTTACAGGTTGATGAAGCTGCAAGAATTAGAGCAGGTATTAAAGAATTACAGGAACTAAAACTAAAACCAACACAAAAAAGACTAGGTATTACATATATCGAAAGAGATGAAGATGATGTCCCTAGAGTTAAAGAAGAAAGGGATTTTTTGTTTAAAACTTTTAAAGACTCAGGTTTTGAAGGTACACGTGACGAATTCTATTCAGAATTTTTCCCTGGTGAAAGTCGAGAAGATATTGATTTTGTAAACAATTATTTATCAGGAGATCTAGGGCTTGATAATCTTGATGATCCTTTCCAGGCACTAGGAGCAATCGCACCGCTACTTGGCGATGATGAAGGTATTGATCTGTTTGGTAATTCAACTTCTAACGATAATTCTTTTAACGATGAAAATTACTTTGCTATATTTGACGATCCCGAAGGCGCTGACCAAGCATTTGAATCTTTCGATAACTCGCCTCCAAACCCCTTCCAAGGAGGTACTGGAGGCTTATTTGCCTTCTAATAAACCAATGAATTAGAATTACTTTTATATAAATAAAAATAGATGTCTAAACAAAGGAAAGCTGCTAGCGCAGCTAAAAGGGCAAAGGATAGTCTTAAACCAAACAAGCCAGTAAGGACTCCTAATCATCCTACTAAGTCTCACATGGTCCTCGCCAAAGAAGGCGGTAAAGAAAAACTCATCAGGTTTGGAGAGCAAGGTGCAAAAACTGCAGGTAAACCTAAGGCAGGTGAATCAGATAAGATGAAAAAGAAACGCGCATCTTTTAAAGCACGTCATAGTAAAAATATTGCTAAAGGAAAGATGTCAGCAGCCTACTGGGCGGATAAAGAAAAATGGTAACTTAAGTGTTATGCTCATTGGAGATGCAATTCTTCAATGTTAAAAGGTGGTGGCTACGTTGTCGGCAAACCTAAAAAGACTTATCAAGGAAAAGGCAAACATTCTAAGCCAAAAACAAACCAAAAGAAATACAGAGGACAAGGTAAAAAATAGGTTATTATAAAAAAATATTGGCTTTTTTATGTACCCTTATAAAGATGCTGTAAAGCTGATTAAAACTTTTGAAGGTTTTCATGAAAAAGCCTATTGTGATTATGGCACAGGAGAAGAGCCTTATACACTTGGCTATGGTACAAACTTTTATCCAGATGGCACTCCTGTAAAAAAAGGCCATCGATGCACAAAAGAGAAAGCAATTGAATATCTATTACATGAAATCAATATTATTTCCCATGAAATAAAAAAGCAGAATCTAGGCCTTGATAGATCAATGCTTAATGCTTTGATATCTTTTGCTCATTCAGTAGGATGGGAGTCCTTTTTATATAGTTCTATTATCGATTGCTGTGAACGCAATGATTACCTTGCAGCATCCCACGAGATCACACGTTGGATTTTTGATGAAAACCACCAGGTTATCGGCGGTTTAATTGATCGCAGAAGAGAAGAAGTAAAACTGTTTACACAAGAACTAGATGCAAATCCATGGACCTCTGACGATATTCTTTTAAAAGCATTTAGGAATTATAGTGCAGCGCCGCATGAAGTTCGGGCTATTAGGAAATTACAAGAGAATGTTAACCCTTACATACTGTCAGAGTTTGCTAATGATTTTGATGTCGATTCAGATCCTTGTCCGGATATTACTGATTTGGAATTAGACCAAATTTTTAACGCTTGGGATTAAAATAGTAACAGCGACTAAAAACGCATGGGAGATTTTGGAACTACAAGAGAAGTTGATATGCCTTTGCATCTACAACTCTCCATGCGAAAAGCTGAATTAGCAGCAGATGAAATGACATGGGATCAGCTCCATGCAGCCCTTTTAAATCTTTACCACCAAAGACTTGTAGAGAACCAAGCCATCAGAGACATGCTACAAGCAGAGGATATTGAACTCGAATTCGATATCCCGACAGATTTAGAACTGGCTCAACTTGCATTAACAATGATGAGCCAGGATGATCTGGATCCAGACGAAGATGAGGATCAACCCTTGTTTGGCTGACCCTTTTTCTTCATTGGTTTTTTATTAAAAGCAGCAGTATTCGGATTAGCCTTTGGTTTACCCTTAGGCTTTTCCACCAAGGACCGCAGTTTACGAAGGTCGTAATAATCCGGATTAGCCATTACTTTTTCTTACGCATTTCACGAAGTTTAGCCATTTTTTCTTTGGCAGATTCAAACTTTCCTGCGCTCTCAGCTTTTTTTTCATCAGAAGCCTTAGTCGCAGTATCAAGGCGCTTCTCAAGACGAGCAATACGCTTTTCTAAGCGTGCCCGCATTCCATCACTAACTTCCTTGCCTTTGGCTTCACGTCTTGCAACCCTGGAAGCAGTTTTAGAAGCTTGATTAGTTGCCTTCCTTACTTTATCAGGAGCTTTTCTTGGGCTCTTACCAGTGGCTGTTTTAGTTTTAGCTCTAACACTCTGCCTGGCTTTCGCAGCAGCAGTATTCCTTGGTTTTCTTTTTTCAGCCATATTTAATTAATTGACTTTTATTATTCTAATTTCACTAACTTATCTAAATACCACTGGGCTTTTTTGAGGGATTCAACACCTCCCTTATGGTTTTCCCTCCATACGTATTTCGCAATGTTTCCTTTCAAATAACCTCTATATTCTTCCCTTGTAAGCTGCGCTTCTATTGCTTCAATACATTCAATGCTACCATCCGTATAGTGTGATGGATGATTCACATTATCTATTTTTGTCGCCCAAGGTACAGGGCAAACTCCCCCTGGGCAATCTATCGTTGATTCAATCGGGTCAAACAAATCTTTTAACGATTCAGTCCCTGCCTTAACCTGCGTTGTTCCATCTTGGCTAACTGAGTCTCCTCCGGTACGAACTGACCCATATCTACCATTAACTGACGTGGCTGTGGCATTGCCCCCTCCATCATCCCTTCCTCCGCACTCGGAATCATTCCCGTCAAACCGCATCTTGGTTGCGCCCTTGGATCTATTGCTAAGTTAACACGATCTGACATATCTTGCTGAGTAACTGCTAATCCACGATTGTATTGGTCATACATCGGAACATCATTAGCTTCATTGTCTAAAGGTTGACCTAAATCATCCAACGTAACCATGCGTTGTTTTAATTCGTCATTACCTTCTATAAACGAATCAAGAAAGTTCATATCTCTAAAGGAGTTTAACTACAATTATAATTGACATATGGCTTATAATCCCAATTACGACAAACGGATTGACGGCGGTTCATCCGGTGGCGAAAGAAATGACCTTAATCCAGGCAGGTCTTATGACGTTGATATACGTCGCTTGCCTGAAGATATGCGTGAGACTGCATATGCTGCGGACACTCGCAACGTTGGCAAGCAACGTCAAGTTGAAAAGTTTTTGAAAGCAAAGCGTAGTGCCGGAAAGTTTCGGCAGAAGAGGCAGTACGATCAACCATGGACCAATCGTGAAGGACAAACCCCTGCCTTTATCCAAGGAGATAGATTTGGCAGAGGTGGAAGTACAGTTTATGCGGATAAACCACAAGCTTCCACAAGCAAACTTTACTATTAAACTTTACTATTGAACTTTAAATAAGACAATTTCATATTAAACCTTAGAAAATACTATTTCATAAGGTTGTTTTTGATACTTTCCTTTGCGCTCTTGGTAGCTTACCTCACAAGGTTCACCCTTGTAAAACAGAAGCTGACAGATTCCTTCATTAGCATAGATTTTATTAAACAGGGGAGTACAATTACTAATCTCCAAAGTTAAATGGCCTTCCCAACCAGCTTCCGCTGGTGTGATATTTGCCATAATACCTGCTCTTGCGTAAGTACTTTTACCTACAGCCACCACGGTAACATCACGTGGTAGACATAGATATTCCATAGCCACGCCAAGACAGTAACCGTAAGGAGGCAGAATAAAATACTTGCCGCGTTCATCTTCATGTAATTCAGTCTCCTTTAGAATAGCGGGATCAAAATCTTTAGCATCACACATGCCGTGCTGAACGCCACCAAACAGTAAACACTGATTCGGAGATAAGCGAATATCGTAGCCATATGACGATAATCCATAACTTAAAATCGGAACTTCATTGTCTTTGCTAATTAGCTTTTCCACAAACGGGGAAATCATCCCTTCTTTTGCGTATTCCCGGATCTCTTTATCGCTAAGAACAGACATGATTCAAAGTCGGTTTAAACAATCTACACCAAAACTCTGCCTTTTTCAGAATAGATATCCACGAATTGCTGGGTACTTTCTGATATGTCCTCCTTTGGAAGCAGGTAAATAATCATGGAAGATCCAGTGCTTCTCTTTTCAACTCTGTCGTCACTATAATAACGGCGAACTAAAGTCGGCCTTTGCTTTAAAAAACAAACAGGGTGATCAAAAATATCCTGGCAGTACATTGCCATGTCCATATAGTTAGTAAAATAAACAGCTTGTTCTATTTCACCTGACAACCATTTACGTTTTAATGTGCGCCACCATACAGCATGGCCTGCACATAAAGTTGGCGACATTCCACGAGTTGCTTTCCAACGCACATTTTTTTTATCCCAGAAGTAAGACCTCTTTGGTGGAAATAAATAAACATTTCCATACCATTGCTGATCATTCAATCCATCTTTGACAGGATCATAGTATTCTGTTGCGCCGACATATTCGTTAGCAAACTTAGAGCTAGCAGGGTCGAGATCAATTGAACCCATAAGCATACGCGCAGAGTCAACCAGATCACGGTTGGTGATGTGCTCAAACTCTTCAGAACGCTGGTTACCTCTAACAACACCCATTACTCAGATGTTTTATTGTAGTCAATTACGAAATAACGCATGCCTTTTTCATCGTTAAGAAGATAACCAGCAGAAGCCATCGGATCAATCTTGGCTGCAGATTCTACAATAGATTGAAATGCAGATGCCATTTCCTCTTCTCCTTGACGTTCTGATTCTTCCCGAGCAGCATGCAACTCTTCTAATGTCAACCAAAACATTGACCTTTCATTCTTTGGTTGCATAACAAGAACTCCAGGCCCTTCTGTTTCCCAGAACTTAACAAAGTATTTTCCCATATCACCAAGGATAATCTTGGTCGTAGCGTCGGCATACTTTGCACTATTGCCATCAATGTCTTTGCCGCATACCCTTTTTAGCAGTTCTTCTCTACGATTACTCATTTGAGATAAGTTTTTGTTTCTGTAATATAGCAAGCATTTTCGGCTGTGGCTCGTAAATAACAACCATTTTTCCTAAGACACCTCTTTTTTTAATCAGCTTTCCGTTTTGATCTCTTAGCTTTATAAATTCACCAGAGCGTATCAAGTACTCAGCTACACAACGCAATCTACGTTTAAGAGGCAGATCAGCATTGGGAAAACGATTGCATATAGTATCAGGAGTCATATCAGCAAATGCTAACCTAAGCCGGTTAGCTAAGGTCATATTGCTATTTGGATCTTCCGATTCAAAGTCTTTAATAACTTTGATGTATCTTTTCAAGGATTCATCATCAAATGATCCCTCTGGAGGAATGAATTGAGAAACCTGATCAGCAAGGCTTTCAGGCAAAATTTCTTTATAATTCTCAATTGTTAAATTTTGTATATCAATACTTTTAAATCTATTCTTCATTGTCTTGCCTTACTCCAGGTACATTAAATAAAGTCGGACGCTTTCTTTCATAAAGTTTTTCTCCCTCATCAAAGCTTCTTAATCCTGCCTCTTCTCCTTTTGCGAATTTAGCAACGAGATTATTCCAGCCGATACGAATCAAATTCTTCTGTGTACCAGTGGGAATAAGAATATAATGAATACCTTGGACCCAGGCAACACCTCTTTTTTTCTTTTTGCTTTTACCATTCAAAATCCAGTTCCTAATTGTCTGTTCAGTGACACCTAGACGCTTTGCACACTCAGTAGTAGAGATGTACTCATCTGCATAGAACTCAGGGCTAACCTGATCGGTTTCATCATTGAAATACTTTGAATGCCAAAGGCAGGAAAGTATATGGCGAATGGCTTTTAATTCACCGCCGATCGCATCAAGAGATGCGGAAATATCTGACATTTCTTAAAATTAAATGCTACAGTTTCTGTAAACATACTGTGATTTTTATGGAAGATCAAGTAGCTCCTCAAGAGCAATTTGTTACTCCTAGCCAAGCTCCTCAACAAGGAATGTATTACTCTGATCCTAATGGTCAGCGTTACAATAGTCCTTCAGAATTTGACGCAGCAGAAAGACAAAAATATTTAGAAAATATTCAGCAGCAAGCTTTGCAACAGCAAGCCTTACAACAACAGGAGATTGCCTCAAAACTTTCTTCTCAACAAATTAACCAGCCGCAGGCTCCCCAAATGCCTGTCCCTGATTTCTCAGAACTTAGGAAAAAGGCATTAGAAGATGCTATTCAACAAGTGACTTCAAAGCGTCCAGTAGCTGCTCCCCAAACCGTGCAGCCAGTAAATCAAACAGCTCCTCAACCAAATGTTGTTTATTTACGTAGAAATTTAACAATTGCTGAACTAGCAGTTGTTTTTCTAATCGCAATCACTGGTGTAATTGGAGTGCAAGCAGGCGTTGGATTTATTAGCGATATCTTGCCACGAATTGAAATTCGTGATAAATAAGCAGTCTTATAATTAAGGCTAGGACTTAGCTTTAGCAGGGTGGCAAATAGAAGAATTACTCAATTCCCCTCTATTGAGGCGACTGATATTGTAGATCAGGACCTAGTTACGCTTGTACAGGTCTTTGAAATTGACCCTGCTCTTAGGAATAAAAAACTTAATTTTAGTGGTCTTCGCACTTACTTAGATCAATTTTATATTAACGTAGGAGAAACTGATCCTTTCATAGTCGGAAATGTTCTTGTTTCTGGTTATGCAGTTATCAGTGGTGACTTAACTGCAGAATCTAATTTTTTAGTCAGCGGAGAATCTGATTTTAAACAAGATGTAATCTTACGCCAAGACCTATTAGTAGGTGGCGCTATAACTGTAACTGGAAATATTAGTGCTAATCAGCTTGATGTTTTAAATGTAAATACACAATTCTTAGAAGCAACTTCTGGTAACTTTACAATTGCTACCGGAACCACTATTGATTTTGCCAGTGGTTATTTCGATATAATTTCAGGCACGACAATCACAGGAGACAGCGTAGGAATTCAAAGCGGTACAGTAGTTGATTTAACTGTAACCCGTGGAATTGATGCCGTTAGTGGATACTTTGATTATTTAGAAGTCGGTACTGCTTTTGTTTCTGGCGTAACAATTAGCGGTAATATAAACGCTAATAATATCAATGCATCAGGAACTATTTCAGGTGCAACAATTACGGGTGATTTAGTTAATGTTACTGAATTAAATGTAACCTCTGGAATTTTTACCAGTATCTCAGGAACTGCTATCACAGGAGATATTGTTTTATTTACACTGGCTACTGGTAACACAGTAAATGCAATCAGTGGTAATTTTCAAAATTTATCCGGAACAACAATAACTGGTGAAAACCTTCAAGTAACTTCTGGTGATTTTCAAAGTTTAACTGTTGCAAGTGGCATTACAACTGACACTTTAAATGCAAACTTTATTTCCGGCGTTTCTGGTGAATTTCAAAATATTTCAGGAGATACGATTACTGGTACAACCATTAACGCAGGAATTATTAATGTCCATACTTTAAACGCAGTTGAACTTGAATTTTCAGGTGACCAGCAGATTAGTGGTGATTTAACAGTACTGCAAAATTTATATGTACTTAGTGGAACTTATATCGGAGGTCCTTTAGAAATAACCGGAATTGTTTCAGGTGAAACAATTACAGGTCAAAGCGGAACGTTTAATACAATCGTTACTGCACCTACTTTCTCAGGAGGTTTCGCTACTTTTACTGGTTTATTCGTTAGCGGTAACGGCAACATTGGCGAAGATTTAAATGTTAGTAATGATTTAAATATTGTAAACGACATTGAAATAGGAGGTAACTTAAATGTCACAGGTGATTCAAATATCAATGGCAATCTTATTGTCACTGGTAACACTACTGGTATCGGTAATACAAATATCAGTGGCAATCTTATTGTTGACGGCACTGTTCAAATTAGCGGTGATACATCCATTAGTGGGGACTTGTCTATTACTTCTGGCGATATCACTGGTGATGGAGAGACGAGTTTAAGCGGTATTGATTACATTGTATTTAATAGTGGATTTATAAATGAAGATTTAATTATTAGCGGTGATACATCCATTAGTGGGGACTTGTCTATTACTTCTGGCGATATCACTGGTGATGGAGAGACGAGTTTAAGCGGTATTGATTACATTGTATTTAATAGTGGATTTATAAATGACGATTTAATTATTAGCGGTGATCTTGTCGTAAGTGGAACAGTAACCTTTGATGAATTAAATATTGTTAGCGGATTAATTGTCAGTGGAGATTTATTGGTATCAGGTAGTTTAACAGTCGATGATAATATTGTTGCAACTGGCAACGTTACTGCTGTAACAGGAATATTCACAACTGTTACAGGTACTTCTGTTAATAGTACAAATGGAACCTTTACAAATCTAACCGGCACTACAATTACAGGTTCTTCCATAAACGCTACGAATGGGAATTTTATAAACCTGTCAGGAAATACAATTACTGGAACAACAATACAAACTACAACAGGTGAATTTGGAAAACTTATCGTTAATAATCAAATTATTATTGATGCTGACCTCCGTGTTAGTGGTGATGCTTTTGTAACAAGTGGTGCAAACATTGGTGGTGATGTAACAGTAAGTGGAACTGTAAGGTCACATAATGATTTAATTGTTCTATCAGGACAAGCGCAATTTCCATGGGGAACAGAAGCTGATCCAGGCATTACTTTTACAGGCGATTTAAATACTGGTTTTTATAATCCATCAGGTGAAATGATTGCTGCAACAGTTAACGGTAGCCGTGGCTGGACTATTGAATCAGGAACAGGCGATAGCGAAGGAAGGCACGTATTAACAATATGGGGTGTTTAAAGTAGAATAAATTTATCTATTAGAAGTAATTTAGAATCATGCCCGAGTACGGTGAACTTCGCGTTGATTATATTACTTACACCACGGGCACTTTTCCAAGTGAAGGTAAAGGCACAGTAACTGTATCAGGATTGATTAATAATCCTACCTTTAGTGGCAATGTAATTGTTGGAAATGATTTAACCGTATCTGGAGATATTAACGCCAGCGGTGTGACAATTTCTGGTATCACAGGTTTGTTTGCTTCCGGTACAGAAGCTGCACCCTCCATTTCTTTTATTGGTGATACAGATACTGGTTTTTATAATGCAGCTGCAAATGAAGTCCGTATTACAACCAGTGGTAATGATCGTTTAACTGTTGATAGTGCAGGCAGGGTGCTCGTTGGTACTTCTAGTCCCCTTACAACAGCAGGTGGCAGCCTTATTCAAGCATCAGCTTCTGTTGGAAGCAGAATTGTATTAGGTAGAGATGATACTAGTGTTACTAATGAAAACAGAATCGGACAAATTGAATTCCAAGGCAACGCCACCGACGGTGCTTTTACAGTATGTGGACAAATTCGATGTGACTCAGCCGGTAACCACACAGACACTTCGAGGCCAAGCAACCTAAAGTTCTACACTACCGCTAGCGGATCAACTAGCACAACAGAAGCCATGCGCATCACAGCCGACGGCCTGGTCGGTATCGGGTCGACGAATCCTGGAACTAAATTAGTAGTGCAAGAATTTTCTGACTTTACATTAAACACAAATACAATTGATTATACGTTATTTCTAGAAGGTGGATTCACGCAGGGTGATGGGCAGTACGGAGCTTCATTAGGGTTTAATCGAATAGGCGACTCAAATAGAACAGGTTCAGTTATCGCAGCAAAACAAACAACTGCTGATCCTGACCAAGTAGGAATTGCATTTTTAACGCACGAATCTACCGCTACAAATGTTAACCTTGTTGAGCAAATGCTCATTACACATGACGGTAACGTCGGAATCGGGACTAGTGATCCTCAGCAAAAAGTAGAAATTTCAGCAAATAACCCAAGACTTAGGATTACCGATAATGACACCACTGCCGCGAATGGGCCTACAACTTTTATCGAACTTTACGGAAGTGATGCAAGGGTTGGTCTTCTTGGGACAGATTCTGACGGGGTTTTCTTGCGAAGTGAAAGCGGGGGTCCAGATAATGTAATTTTTAAAACAAACGGCGGCAATGAAAGATCACGCATCGACAGCAATGGTAGGTTCTTAATTGGCTCGAGCAGCGCACGCACTAACATTAAATTTGGCAGCACAGCTCTAACGCCTATTTCTCAAATCGAAGGAACCGCTGGCTCGATTGCACTAGGTATTACGAGAAACTCTAACAGTACAAACTCATCTACCATTTATCTTTCAAAGACAAGGGGAACAACAAACGGTTCTAACACTATTGTTCAGCAAGGTGACCGACTCGGTTCGCTTTCATTCAATGGTGCTGATGGTGCAAATTTACTTCAAGCCGCACGCATCGACGGCGAAGTAGATGGCACCCCTGGCACTGACGATATGCCGGGTCGTCTTACCTTTTTTACGAACAATGGCACTATAACTCCGTCGGAAAAAATGCGCATTGCCTCCGACGGTAACGTCGGAATCGGTACGACGAGTCCTGCTAAGAGACTTGAAGTTGT